>Ga0164290_1001546_pt1 | contig 30763 bp, 31 predicted proteins | sample Micstemetagenome_FD_108782 | JGI IMG/M metagenome (GOLD analysis project Ga0164290, IMG submission 108782) | Contaminated culture microbial community from soil near Moab, Utah, USA - Microcoleus steenstrupii SON62 (Illumina Assembly) | ecosystem: Environmental > Terrestrial > Soil > Soil crust...
AACCACGGAGCGCAGCGGCTCTATGGCCGGCTCGGCTTCGAGAAGGTCGGCGACTACCTCTTCCCGGTCGGCCAGACGATGGATGAGGAATTCATCCTGCGGCGCGGCTGATCCCTGTTCCAACGTTCGCGTCGTGCTACATCCGCCGTCATTGGGCGCGCTTTCGACCATGACGTGATCATCGCCGGCGGCGGTCTGGCCGGTGGCCTGATCGCGTTGCGCCTGCGCGCCGTCCGGCCCAGCCTCGATATCCTGGTGCTGGAAGCGGGGCCCGTGCTCGGCGGCGTCCACACCTGGTCCTGCTTTGAAAGCGATCTGACGCCGGCGATCAGCGACTGGCTGGATCCGATGGTCGGTCACCGCTGGGCCGGCTACAGCGTCCGCTTCCCGGGGTACGAGCGACAGCTGACGACCCCCTACCTTTCCATCCCCTCCAGTCGTTTCGCGAGCCATGTCGCGGCCGAACTGGGCGCCGCCGCGATCCGGCTGAACACCGCCGTCGCCGACCTGAACGCCAACATCGCCATGCTGGCCGACGGCACGACCCTGACCGCCCCGCTGATCATCGACGCCCGGGGACCGACCAGCGGGCCGCTTGTGCTCGGCTGGCAGAAGTTTCTTGGCCAGGAGCTGGAGCTGTCGGCGCCGCACGGCCTGACCGGTCCCATCGTCATGGACGCCACCGTCGACCAGCTGGACGGCTACCGCTTCCTCTACACCCTGCCCCTGTCGCCCACCCGGCTGCTGATCGAGGACACCCGCTACAGCGACGGCGAGGCGCTCGACAAAGACGCCCTGCGCGCGGACATCGCCGCCTATGCGAGCGCCCAGGGCTGGGGGATCGCCTCCCTGGTGCGCGAAGAGGACGGCATTCTGCCCATCGCGCTGGGCGGTGATATCTCTGCCTGGTGGAACGCCTCGGGCAGCGCCGCCAGCGTCGGCCTGCGCGCCGCCCTGTTCCATCCGGTCACCGGCTACAGCCTGCCCGACGCCGCCCGCCTGGCCGACGAGATCGCCGCCCTGCCCCGGCTGGACACGGCCAGCGTCCGGGCCGCCGTCCGCCAGCGCTCGATCACCACCTGGGAAGAGCGCGCCTACTTCCGCCTGCTCAATCGCATGCTGTTCCGCGCCTGCGCGCCGGAGCTGCGCTACCGCGTGCTCGGCCGCTTCTATCGACTGCGCCAGCCGCTGGTCGAACGCTTCTACGCCGCCCGGCCGACCCTGGCCGACAAGGCGCGAATCCTGACCGGCAAGCCGCCGGTGCCCATCGGCGCCGCCATAAAGGTGATGGCCGAATCCTCAGTACTCAAGGACCTCCCCCGATGACCTCCAAGCGTGTCGCCGTTATCGGATCGGGCTTCGGCGGGATGGCGCTGGCCGTCCGCCTGCAGTCTGCGGGCCACGCCGTCACCCTCTATGAGGGCCGCGACAAGCCCGGCGGCCGCGCCTACGTCTGGAAGGAAGAGGGCCACACCTGCGACGCCGGGCCGACGGTGATCACCGACCCGGCCAGCCTGGAGGAGCTGTTCGCCCTCTCCGGCCGCAAGATGTCCGACTATCTCGAACTGATCAGCGTCGATCCCTTCTATCGGCTGTGCTGGGAGGACGGCGACACCTTCGACTACGTCAACAACCAGGCGGAACTGGATCGGCAGATCGCGGCGAGAAACCCTGCTGATGTCGCGGGTTACCAGCGTTTCCTGAAGTACAGCGAGGAGCTGTTCCAGGAGGGCTACGTCAAGCTCGGCCACGTCCCCTTCCTCGATTTCAAGAGCATGATCACCGCCGCCCCGCAGCTGATGAAGCTGCAGGCCTGGCGCAGCGTCTACGCCAAGGTCTGCGGCTTCGTGCAGGACGAGCACCTGCGTCAGGCCCTGTCGTTCCACACCCTGCTGGTCGGCGGCAGCCCGTTCGCCACCTCGTCCATCTACGCCCTGATCCATGCGCTTGAGCGGCGCGGCGGCGTCTGGTTTCCGCGCGGCGGCACCGGCGAGCTGATCAACGGCCTGGCGCGACTGTTCCAGGATCTCGGCGGCCAGCTTCGCCTGTCGTCGCCGGTGCGCCAGATCACCACCAGCAACGGCCGCACCACGGGCGTGGTCACCGACGCCGGCCCCGAAGCCTTCGACGCCGTCGCCTCCAACGCCGACATCGTCCACACCTATGAGCATCTGCTGAAGGACGATCCGCGCGGTCGCCAGGCGGCCGCGGCGGTCAAGCGCAAGCGCTTCAGCCCCAGCCTGTTCGTCGTCCACTTCGGCCTGAAGAACGCCCAGCCGCAGCTGCGCCACCACACCATCTGTTTCGGCCACCGCTACAAGGGCCTGATCGACGAGATCTACACAAAGAACAATCTGGCCAACGACTTCTCGCTCTATCTTCACTCCCCCTGCGCCAGCGACCCCGGCATGGCGCCGCCGGGGGGCAGCACCCACTACGTCCTGTCGCCGGTGCCGCACAGGGGAACCGCCGACATCGACTGGGCCAAGGAAGGCCCGGCCTATGCCGACAGCATCCTCGACTACCTGGAGGCCCGCTACATTCCGAACCTGCGCCGCGATCTGACCGTGCAGCGCATCTTCACCCCGGCGGACTTCAAGAGCGAACTGAACGCCCACCTGGGCTCGGCCTTCAGCCTCGAGCCCATCCTCACCCAGAGCGCCTTCTTCCGCACCCACAACCGCGACGACCGGATTCCCAACCTCTACTTCGTCGGCGCGGGCACGCACCCGGGGGCCGGCATCCCCGGCGTTGTCGGCTCGGCAAAGGCCACCGCTGGCCTCATGAACGAGGACCTGGCTTGAGCATCGAGGCGACCAGTCGCGAGGCCATCCAGCAGGGCAGCCAGAGCTTCGCCGCCGCCGCCGCCTTGTTCGACGCGGAGACCCGTGTCGACGCCGAGATGCTCTACGCCTGGTGCCGCCACTGCGACGACGTGATCGACGGCCAGACCCTGGGCCACGACCGCGTTGTCGTGTCGCCTGAGCAGGTTCGCGCAACCCTCGAAGAACTTTACGCAAAGACCCGCTCGGCCCTGGCCGGCGAACCGCAGTCGGACCCCGCCTTCGCCGCCTTTCAGCAGGTGGCTCTGCGACGGGGCATCCCCGAGGCCTGGGCCATCGAGCTGATCGACGGGTTCGCGATGGATGTCTCCGAGGTCAGCTATGTGACCTTCGAGGACACGCTGAAATACTGCTGGCACGTGGCCGGGGCGGTCGGGGTGATGATGGCCCTGGTGATGGGGGTGAAGCCCGATGATCTCGCCACCCTGCGCCGGGCCCAGGACCTGGGGTTGGCCTTTCAGTTGACCAACATCGCACGCGACATTGTCGAGGACGCCGAGAACGGCCGGGTCTACCTTCCCGATACCTGGCTGACGGAGGCCAACGTGCCGCGCGAAGAGCTCGCCGATCCGAAGCATCGCGAGGCCGTCGCCGCGCTCGCCTTCAGCCTGGTCGAGGCCGCCGAGCCCTATTACCAAAGTTCGCGCTGGGGCCTTCGGTCACTGCCCTTCCGCTCGGCCTGGGCGGTCGGGGCGGCGAACTGCGTCTATCGCGAAATCGGCGTCCGCGTCGTCGCGCGCGGTCCCAAGGCCTGGGACACCCGCACCTCGACCAGCAAGGCGACCAAGGTCGTGCTGGCGCTGCAAGGCGGCCTGATGGCCCTGCGTGGCAAGACGGTCGACCGCTGGCGTGAACCGCCGGCCAGGCCGTCGCTTTGGTCACGGATTTAGGAAGCGGCAGAGGGGACACATTGCATTTCCCCGCGCCGGCGCTTCCGCGTCGATGCCGGTTCCGAAGTTCAATGTATCCGCGCTTCCTCTACTAGGCCGCCGCCGCCCGGATCACCGCCATCAGCCGGGCCCGCGTCAGGCCGTCTGCGACGCCGTCGAAGCGGCTCTGCACCCAGTGGCGCTGGAAGGCCATAACCACCTCGCGGGTGTTCTGGTCGAACTGGCCTGAGGGGGCGCAGTCGTAGCCCAGCCGGGTCAGGCCGGCCTGCAGCGCAAAGACGCCGACGCCCTCGGCTCCCTCCTGCAACGGATCACCGGGCGCCGGATCGGCTTCCGCCCACAGGCCATGGCCGGCCTCGGCGAGGCGTTGCCACGGGAACAGTTCGCCCGGGTCCTGCTTGCGGGCGGGCGCCAGGTCGGAGTGGCCGATGATGCGGTTGTCGGGCACCTGCCAGCGGCCGCGGATCTCGCTGGTCAGGGCGATGACGGCGGCGATCTGGGCCTCCGGGAACGGCCGGTAGCCGAACTCATGGCCCGGATTGACGATCTCGATGCCGACCGAGACGGCGTTGCAGTTGGTCTCACCTCGCCAGCTGCCCCGGCCCGCATGCCAGGCGCGGCGCTCTTCGGCCACCAGCGAGAAGATGCGACCATCCTCCTCGACCAGATAGTGGCTGGAAACGCGGGCGTCGGGATCGCGCAGGCGGGCCAGCGCCTCCTCGCCGCTCTTCATGCCGGTGTAATGCATGACGATCATGTCCGGCTGGGCGGTGCGGGCGTCGAAGTTGGGCGACGGCGCGGGGATGACGTCTAGGCTCATTGGGCGCGATTCCTGATCGCCATCAGCAGGGGCATCACATGATTGGGTCGGAGCGCCACGATCAAGACCCCCAGCAGCGCCAGCGCGGCGCCGATGCCCATCCGGACGTCGAAATGATCCTTGGTGATCAGCACGCCCATGACGATGGTCGCCAGCGGCGTCATCAGGGTCAGGGGCGAGATCAGGGTCGCCTCATACTTCTGGATCAGGTGGTAGTAGACGGTGTGGGCGATAACCGAGACGGTGAGCGCTGAGTAGAGCACGGCAGCCAGGAAGGGCCAGCCGGCGTTGAGCGCCCCGGCCACCTGACCCTTTTCGAAGATGGCGCTCATGGCGAGCAGCGGCCAGAAGGAGCAGAAGCCGACCCAGGCCTGGAACTGCATGGGTTTGACCCCGTCCATCTGCTTCATCATCACGGCCCCCAGCGAGCCGGCCAGGGCGGCAGCGGCGATCAGCCACAGGCCGATCGACATGCTCACCCCGACCGGATGCCACAGCACCAGCAGGGCGCCGGCCAGGGTCAGGGCCATGCCGAGGCCCCGGCGCCAACGCACCCGCTCACCCAGCATGACCATGGACAGCACCGTCGTCATCGGCACGCCAAGCTGGACGATGATCGAGGCGGCGGACGGCGTTGCCGTCTGAAAACCGACGAACAGCAGGGCGAAGTTCAGGCCACCGATCAACTGGGCGATGGCGATCATGCGCCAGATCGGCCGCGGCGCGGGCAGCAGCCAGGGCAGGGTAATGGCCGCGACGATCCCGAATCGGATGGCGGCGTAGAACAGCGGCGCGACATGCATATCGCTGACCACGATCTTGCTGACGATGTTGTTCGAGGCCCAGATCAGGCACATCGCCATGAGGAGAAAGAAGTCGCGAAGCGCCATGCCCCGGGTCTAGCGCGCCGACGCAACGGAAAGCCACCCTTGCACGGAGTCTGCGCCGAAATTCCCTCAAGCCTTGCGGCGCGTGAACCGCAAGGCGGTGTGGGTCTCGGAGAAGGCACAGACCTTGTTATCGACCAGACCGTGCGCCTTGCCGCCGGCAATGACCTCGACATCCTTGATGGTCGCCGCCTTTCCCTTGCGGGAGACGATCCACAGCGCGCCCTTGGGAGCCAGCATGGGGATGAGGTCCGGGACGCGCGCCATCTGCGCGACAGTGTCGGCGCCCCAGAACAGGATGTCGAGGTCGCTGAACGCGTTCGAAGGCTGTGTTCGCTGAGCAAGCTCTGACGGGAAGTCGATGTCGGCGACGTCCAGCAGGGCCACCCGCATTCCCGGCTTGACCCCCAGTTTGTCGAGCCGCCCCGGCGGATTGGCGATGGCTTCCGCCCAACGGCCGGCGAAGGGCTCCCCGAGGGCGAATCGGCTGTCATCGGCGAGGACCAGTTCGCCGCCCTCGGCGCGGATGCCGGCCAATGCCGCCCCCTCGAACACCCGACGGGTCGCGCCGCGGAAGATCAGCTTCGGCGCCTCCCATTGCAGGCGGCCGGTGTCCGGTCCGTCGGGGAACGTCGCGGCGACGCCTGATGCGTCCTTGCCCACCGCCTACCCCTTCGCCGCCGCCTCGAAGGCCCGCTGTCGGCAGTTGGCCGCGAAGGTGTTGCGCAGGTCTTCAGGCGGCGCCGCGAACGGCCCGAGCGTCTGGGCGCCATAGCTGGCCGAGATCGGCTGGCCGCCGCCCAGGGTGGCGATCAGGGCATCGTTCATCGGACCTTCGGCGACAACCGCGCCCGCGGCGGGATCAGCGACGAGGACATGGGCCTCGTTGCCGGCCCCGAGGCTGAAGCGCTCCTCACTGGCGATGGGCTTGAGGGTCGGCGCCTGGGCGCCGATCCGGCCGTCCGCCGCACAATAGATGCGCAGGTCTTCCTTCCCGGCCGGCGCATGAATGATGGCCAGACCACCGCCGGTGACGCTCAGCGACCAGTCCGTGGACGCCGCCCTGGCCGGCTTCATCCATTTGCGGCACTGCCCGACGAGTTCGTCCGTGACGTCGTCGAGCGGCGGGTTGTAGGGACCCAGCGCGATATCGCCGGCCCTGGCCGAGATCGGCTGATCTGACGACAACAGGGCCAGAAACGTCTCGTCGATCACCCCGTCGCCCCTGGACAGCGAGACGGAGCGCCCGCCGGCGCTGAGCTCGACCGTCTTGCCGACAGTTTCCGGCCGGGTCGCAAGCCGCACCTGGAACCGGCCGTCAGAACGGCAACTCACCGCCAGGTCGCTGGGCCGGCCCGAGAGCACATTGAGCGCCAGCATGCCGGTGCTGCGTTTCAGCGTGATCTGACCGCTGATGACATGCAACGACCACTCCTTGCTGCGGGGAACGCCGTTCCCCGCAGCGCCGCTGTCACAGCCGGCGACCAGCAACAGGCCAGCGGCAGCGAAGATCGCCCCCCGGCGCACCTACTGCCCCGTGAACACGGCCGGCCGCTTTTCGAGCAGGGCGGTGACGCCTTCCATATGGTCCTCGGCCAGGTGGCTGATGGCCTGGGCGGCGGCGCTCATCTCCATCAGGGTGTCGTAGCTGGTCGACTGGCCGTGCTTGAGCAGGGACTTGCCCAGGCGCAGGCTGTGCGGCGGCTGCTGGGCGATCTTCTCGGCCATGGCGATGGCTTCATCGAGCACGGTCTCGGCCGGCACGACGCGGCTGACGAGGCCCCAGCGCTCGGCGGTGGCGGCGTCGATGACATCACCGGTGAACAGGAGCTCGGCGGCGCGGCTCATGCCGATGGTGCGCGGCAACAGCCAGGCGCCGCCGTCGCCGGGGATCAGGCCGAGCTTGAGGAAGGTAACGCCGAACTTGGCGGTGTCGGCGGCGATGCGGATGTCGGTCATGCAGGCGACGTCGCAGCCGAGGCCGATGGCGGCGCCGTTGACCGCCGCGATCGACGGCACTTCCAGGCCGTAGATGGAGCGCACGATGCGGTGAATGTTGTTGCGGTAGTTCTCGCGGATGGCCACGCCGGAGCCGCCGAATGCCCCTTCCCGCGACTTCATTGCCTTGACGTCGCCACCGGCCGAAAAGGCCCGCCCGGCGCCGGTCAGCACAACGGCGCGGATGTTCTGGTCGGCATTGATGGCCGCGCAGGCCGCCTGTACCTGATCGCCATCCCCGGCCGCGCCCAGCGCGTTCATCGACTCCGGCCGGTTGAGTGTCAGGATAGCGATGTGGCCGCGCTTTTCGGTGGTGATCATGGACATGGACGAGTTCCTCGGCTGGCGGATGCTGTTGCTTTGACAGGGTCAATAGCCGCCACGGGCCCCTTCGTCACGATCAAGGTGTGGCCCTGACCCGCCCCTTGGTCTTCCGGCGGGTCGGCCCCTATGCTGGGGTGACGTGGGGCCAGGGACGATCAGGGGGAAGTATGAACAGGATAGCGGAACGGACGGATGTCACCCGTGAGCAGTTTGACGCTGAAATCCTGGCTCAAGGTCGGCCGGTCGTCATGCGGGGTCTGGTGCGAGACTGGCCTGCGGTTCATGCCGCCCTGCGGTCGCCGGAGGCGCTCCGGGACTATACCTTGAGGTTCGACAGCCACCGCTTCATCCCGACCATGATTGGTCCTCCCGCGATCGGCGGACGCCTGTTCTACAATGACGACATGGACGGCCTGAACTGCAAGCGAGCCGAGATCGCGCTGCCGGCGGCTTTCGACTACCTGATCGCTCACGCGGCCGACGAGACCCCCGCGACCTTTGCCATCCAGTCCTCGTCGTCCGACGCGATGTTTCCGGGGTTCTCCGCCGAGAATCTCATGCCCCTGCTGGACACCGAGGTGGAACCGCAGATCTGGATCGGCAACCGGACCATTGTGGCGCCCCACGGCGACCCTTTCGACAACATCGCCTGTGTGACAGCCGGCCGTCGGCGATTCACCCTGTTTCCGCCCGATCAGGTCGCCAACCTCTATGTTGGCCCTTTCGAGATGTCTCCGACCGGCGCCACGATCAGCATGGTCAATGTCGACGCGCCGGACTTCGATGCCCACCCCCGCTATGCCAAGGCTCTTGAAACGGCGCTGGTCGCCGAACTGGAGCCGGGGGACGCGATTTTCATTCCCTATCTGTGGTGGCACCATGTCCGCGCGCTCGAGCCGCTCAACATGCTGGTCAACTACTGGTGGGCGCCGCCGGCTCCGGGCCGCGGGTCGCCACGCGATGTGCTGATCCACGCCCTGCTGACCCTGAAGGACCTGCCACCCAACCACAGGGAGGCCTGGCGAGCCCTGCTGGGACACTATGTATTTCAGGATGGCGCGCCGAGCGGCGCCCATCTGCCGCCGGAACGGCGCGGCATCCTCGGCCAACTGGATCTCGACAGCGTCAGCCGTTTGCGGCGCGAACTGGGGGCGTCGATGCTCCCTCGTCAACCACCGCCGCGAGCCTAGCCAGGCGTCTTTGCCGGACCTGGAAATCTTGAACCGGCGTACTTTCAGGGCGTTGCTACCGCAGATCAGGATTCTTCAATGAAGCGACACCCTATTCCCTCGAGACCGGCGGCATGACGGCTTTGACACGAGGTGACCTGCGGCTTGTGGGCGATGTGGGCGGGACCAACTGCCGGTTCGCGCGGGTCGACGCAAACGCGACCCGATTGGTGCTGATCGACCCGAGAAGCTTTGTCCGCGCTGATTTCGACAGCCTCGAGGACGCTATCGACCACTATCTCGGCGCCACCCCTACCCGGCCGCACGAGGCTGTCATTGCAGTCGCGGGACCCGTCAGCGCAGGGCGCGTGCGCCTGACCAACGGCCGCTGGACGATCAGCGAAGCCGGTATCGCATCACGCGGGTTCGATCAGGTCCGGCTGATCAACGACTTCGAGGCTCTTGTCCTGTCGGTGAACGCCCTGGCCCCGAACGACCTCGGCGACATTGGCGGACCCGCAGAGGGTCAGGCACGCGGCACGGTGGCGGTCCTTGGGGCCGGCACCGGTCTGGGCGTCGGGGCCCTCGTCCGGGATTCCCAGGGCGAGGCGGTGGCCGTATCGGAAGGTGGCCACATCGCCTTCGCCCCGACCGACGATCTCGAAATCGACATCCTGCGCAAACTGACCGGCCGTTTCGGGCGGGTGTCGCTTGAGCGGTTGCTGTCCGGTCCGGGTCTGGTCAATCTCTACGAGGCTCTGGCCGGGCTGAAGGGCGTCGAGCCCCTGCCTTTGGACCCAGAGGATATTGTGGAGCGCGCAACGGGCGGACGAGACCCGCTCTGCGCCGAGGCGCTGGAGCGGTTCTGCCGGATCTATGGCGCTGCTGCCGGCGACTTCGCCCTGGCTTATGGCGCGACCGGCGGAGTCTATCTGGGCGGCGGCATCGCGCCCGGGATCATCGACGTCCTCAGGTCCAGCGGCTTCCGCGCCGCCTTCGAGGCCAAGGGCCGTTTCACCAGCTACTGTGCGGCCATCCCGACCAAGGTGATCCTTCACCGCCATGCCGCCCTGCTCGGGGCGGCGCTGGCGCCATTGGGGAGAAGATAGCCGTCAGAGAGCCCTTCTTCGTCAAGGCGACGAAGGGCATCCAGCTTCGCTCGTGCGCGCGTGACGGAAGGACTTCTCCTGCGAAGCTGGTGCGCAGCGCGCACGAGCGAAGCAGATGGTAGGCCGGGTGGGGGTCGAACCCACGACCATTCGATTAAAAGTCGAATGCTCTACCACTGAGCTACCGGCCCGCTTGAAGACACCGAATTAGGGGATCCGAAGCGGCGCGGACCATAGTGGCGCCCGTCCGAGGGAGCAAGCGCTTGCGGGACGGTTTCTGAAGGATATGAATTGCCGCCATGCGCACCCTAATCGCCCTGCCCCTGATCGCCCCCCTGCTGATCATCCTGGCCGCCTGCGCCACCACCTCGCCACCCGCGCCGGGACGGGTGCGGACCACCGATCAGGTCAACAAGGGCAGCCTGGCCGGGGCGGCGTCTTCGCCGCTGCGCGACATCAATCTCATGAGGACCAAGATCCCGCAGGTCCTGCTCGATTCCCTAGCCGATCCCTATGCCAAGCCCTATCCGATGAGCTGCAAGGAGATCGAGGCCGTCCTGATCCCCCTCGACGAGGCCCTGGGCCCCGACATGGACCAGCCCAAGCCGACCAAGGCAGACCGAGGCCTGATCGCCGACAGCCGCGAGTTCGTCACCGACGAGGCCATGCGCGAGATGGTCGGGATGGCGCAGGACATCATCCCCTACCGCGGCTGGGTGCGGAAGCTGACCGGGGCCGAACGACACGACAAGCTGGTGCGCTCCGCGATCACGGCCGGCGGCATCCGGCGGGGCTATCTGAAGGGCATCGGTCTGGCCAAGGGCTGCAAGCCACCGGCGGCGCCGACGCCGTACACCGGCCCGCCGATCAAGCTGCGTGATCCATCGACCCCGCAGTATCCGGTCAAGAAATAGTGGGCGCTGATCGGGGACCGGAACGCCGGCCCGGACGACTTTTCTGACTGGATCGACCGCCGTTGCGCGGCGATCCAGTCCCCTAGGACGTAGGCCTGGTCTGCCGCGCCGCGAACTCGCGGCGGAAAGCGTCCAGCCGCCCCTCGGCTATGACGGTGCGAAGCGTCGCGGTCAGCATCTGGAAGAAGGCGATGTTGTGCCAGCTCAACAGGACCTGGCCGAGGATCTCGTCAGCCTTCACAAGGTGGTGCAGATAGGCCCGTGAATAGGATGTTCCCGCCGGTCCGGCGATATCCGGATCGATCGGGTTGTCGTCCTCGGCGAAGCGGGCGTTCTTCAGGTTGATGGGTCCGTCCCAGGTCCAGGCCTGGCCGTGGCGGCCCGAGCGGGTCGGCAGGACGCAGTCGAACATGTCGACCCCGCGCGCCACCGCCTCAACGATATCGATGGGCTTGCCGACGCCCATCAGGTAGCGCGGCCGGTCGGCGGGCAGCAGGCCGGGTGCGTAGTCGAGGACCTCGCACATGGCGGCATGGCCCTCGCCGACCGCCAGGCCGCCGATGGCGTAGCCGTCGAAGCCGGTTTCGATGAGGCGTTCGGAGGATTCACGACGCAGGGCCTCGAACGTCGAGCCCTGCTGGATGCCGAACAGAGCCTGGCTATCGCGGGTCCCGAAGGCGGTCTTGCTGCGCTGGCCCCAGCGGGCCGACAGCTGCATGGCCTCGCGCGCGCGGTCTTCCTCGGCGGGCCAGCTGACGCATTCGTCCAGCTGCATGACGATGTCGGAGCCAAGCAGGTCGGCCTGGATCTCGATGGAGCGTTCCGGCGACAGCACGTGCTTGGAGCCGTCGATGTGGCTGGCGAAGGTGACCGCATCCTCCTTCACCTTGGCGATGTTCGACAGGCTCATCACCTGGAAACCGCCGCTGTCGGTGAGGATGGGTTTGTCCCAGCGCATGAACCTGTGCAGGCCGCCCAGCCGCTGCACCCGCTCGGCCGTGGGGCGCAGCATCAGGTGGTAGGTGTTGCCAAGCAGGATGTCGGCGCCGCTTTCCCTGACCTGATCGACGGTCAGGGCCTTCACTGTGGCCGCCGTGCCGACCGGCATGAAGGCAGGGGTGCGGATATCGCCCCGCGGGGTCTTCAGGGTCCCGGTGCGGGCCGCGCCGTCCGTGGCGCTGATCTCGAAGGGGAAGGTCATCAGGCGGCGCGAAATAGCAGGGATGAGTCGCCGTAGGAATAGAAGCGGTAGCCCGTTTCGATGGCATGGGCGTAGGCGGCCTTCATCGTCGCCTGGCCGGCGAAGGCGCTGACCAGCATGAACAGGGTCGATTTGGGCAGGTGGAAGTTGGTCATCAGAACGTCGGCGGCGCGGAAGCGGTAGCCGGGGGTGATGAAGATGGCCGTCTCATCGGCGAAGGGATGAATGACACCGTCTTCGGTGGCGGCGCTCTCCAGCAGACGCAGGGAGGTGGTGCCGACGCAGACGATGCGCCCGCCGGCGGAGCGGACGGCGTTGAGAGCGGCGGCGGTTTCGGGACTCACCACACCGAACTCCGGGTGCATCCTGTGCTCGGCGACGACGTCGGTCTTTACCGGCAGGAAGGTGCCGGCCCCGACGTGCAGGGTCACGAAGTGGCTTGAGACGCCGCGTTCGGCGATGGCGGCCAGTAGCCCGGGCGTGAAGTGCAGGCCGGCAGTCGGGGCGGCGACCGAGCCGTCCTCGCGGGCGTAGACGGTCTGGTAGTCGGTGCGGTCCTGTTCGTCTTCCGCGCGCTTGGCGGCGATGTAGGGCGGCAGGGGCATTTCGCCGACCCCGGCCACGGCAAGGTCCAGATCGACGCCGCTGAGTTCGAAGGCCAGGGTCAGTTCGCCCCCCTCGCCCTTCTCCACGACATCGGCGACCAGGGTCGTCAGGGCGCAGGCGTTATCCCCGGTAGACGTGGCTTGCCTGTCGCCGAACAGGATGCGGTCGCCGACCTTGAGCCGCTTGCCGGGGCGGGCGAAAGCGGTCCATCGGTCGGGCGCAAGGCGGCGGTGCAGGATGGCCTCGACTCGGACCTCGCTCTCGTCGCGGCGACGCACCCCGAACAGCCGGGCCGGGATGACCCGGGTGTCGTTGAAGACCAGGGCGTCACCCGGCTGCAGCAGCGAGGGCAGGTCGCCGACCGTGAAATCCGCGAGCACCCCCTCCTCGCCCTCGGGCTGCGGTCGCACGACCAGCAGCTTCGCCGATTCACGCGGGCTGGCGGGGCGCAGGGCGATGAGCGCTTCCGGCAGATCGAAGTCGAAGTCACTGACGAGCATGGCGCGGCGGATGCGGCCTAAGGGCTCCCGCGTCAAGGGTTGGCGGTGGACACAAAGCAGCCCCAGAGCGCATGATCCTATAATGGGACCGGGGTTTGCGAGAGAATGATGCGGATCATCACCTTTGCGCTGTGCGCCGCGGCGGCGGCCCTGAGCCTGAGCGCCTGCAACCGCCAGGATAGCAAGCCGAACCCCGCCCCGGTTGTCGCGCCGGCGCCGGCCCAGGTCCATGCGCCGGACGCGGCCCGGCCGAAGGTCAGCGGCTTTGCCCACACAGGCAATTTCGACAACGCCGGCTACTACATGCCGACCAGGGACATTCGCGTCGGCAGCTGGCAGCTCAAGACCATCGGCGTCGGGGCGATCAGCGATTTCGCGGCCTGGGAACAGGGCGACCGCACCTCGACCTTCGGCCCTATCCTGCTGGAGTTCGACGATACCGCCAGCCCGCTGAAAACCAACGAGATGGGCGGCGAGGCCCATGAGGTCAGCGTCCGGGTGCTGCCCACCGGCTATGCCACGGACGGCAAGACCCTTCGCTTCGCCGGCGCCGACCCCAAGCTTGGCGCCATTACCTTCGAAGGCGCCTTCGACCCGGCCGCCATGGCGGAGGCCAAGGCGCAGGGAGCCAGCGAGGCGACGGTGTTGACCGGTACGCTGCAGGTCGGCGACACCCGTATCGAGAACACCCGTTTCACCTTCTTCGCCGGCGAATGAATTCAACAGGGGAACAATCCAATGAAGACCTCGCACATCGCGGCCGCAGCCGCCCTGATTGTCGGCCTCGGCGGGGCTGCCGCTTTCGCCCAGTCCGGCGGCGGCTGGAACACAGGCGGATCCTACGACCCGGTGCCGGACGGCAGCTACCAGCGTAGCTGCCGTGACATCACCGTCCAGTACGGCACCCTCACCGCCCGCTGCCTGGATAACCGCCAGAACCTGCAGAACAGCTCCATCTCGGTGCGCAGCTGCAACGGGCGCATCGCCAACTACAATGGCTACCTGCGTTGCGAGGGCTGGAGCGGCGGCGGTGGTGGCTGGAACGGCGGCGGCGGCGCGGGAGGTCCCGGCGGCGGTGGCGGCGGCGGTGGCGGTGGCTGGAACGGCGGCGGTGGCGGCTGGAACGGCGGCGGCAATGGCCCGGTCGGGCTGATCGTCTTCGAAAACCCCGACTATCGCGGGTCCAGCCTCCAGATCCGGGGCAGCGTGCCGGACATGTACGGCTCGGGTCTCGACGACATGATCACCTCGGTCCGCGTCGTCTCCGGCCGCTGGGAGATGTGCTCGGCGGCCAACTTCGGCGGCGAGTGCAAGGTGGTCACGGCCGACACGCCCAACCTCAAGGTCTTCAATCTCAACGATCGGGTCAGCTCGATCCGGCGGCTGCGTTAAGTCTTGAAGAGGGGGCGCGATGCTATCGGCCAGATCATGACCGCTGCGCTTCGCGCCCTCGCCTTTCTGGTTCGTCTGGCCGGCTTCGGCCTGGCCGCCGGCGCCGCGCTGGCGGCTGTGCTCGCCAATGGCGGCCGGTTCAGCGATCGGCTGGATATCCTCACCCATTTCACGCCGATCTGGCTGACGCTCGGCATGGTCGGGCTGATCGTCTGGGTCATCGGAGGCGGTCGCAACCTGGTGCGGCTGACACCCATCGCGGCGACGGTGGCCGTTCTGGGATCCGGCGCCCTGATGCTGCCGGAGCTGACCCGGCCCAAGGGGGAAAGCGCGCCGGCCCAGGGCGAGACCCTCAAGCTGGTGCAGTTCAACCTCTGGGAAAACAACAACGACCCTGAGGGCTCGGCCCGCTGGGTGCTGGAACAGGACCCCGACATCATCACCATCGCCGAAGGCTATGAGGCCAACGGCGGGGCGGCCCGGCTGCTGCGCGAACGCTATCCCTACGCGGTGACCTGCGCCGATCCGCAGCCCTGTTCGACGATGATCCTGTCGAAGACAAAACCGGTCAGGCGCCACGGCCTCGGGGGCGGCGTCTCCGACGCCAACCTGTCAGCCGCCCACGCGCGGTTCGCGGGCGCCAAGGGCGAGTTCGACGTCTTCGCGATCCACTACACCTGGCCGATTCCGGCCGGCCCGCAGCAGCAGCAATCGAAGCGCTTCCTGAAGGTCCTGGGCGGGATCGACCCCGACAACGCCGTCATCGGCGGCGATTTCAACTCCACCCCCTGGTCCTTCAGCCTGCGCCGGCTGGACGCGGCCATCGGCATGGAGCGCCGCACCCGCGGTCAGGCGACCTGGCCTGCGGCGCCGATCACCCGATACGAGATCAAGCCGCCCTTCCCTCTGCTGGCCATCGACCAGGTCTATGCCGGCAAGGCGTGGAAGACCGTCAGCGTGAAGCGGGGTCCGAGACTGGGAGCGGACCACTATCCGGTCGTCGTCGTCCTGACGCGCTAGGCTTCCAGGGCCGCGATCTCGCGGCTGATATTGGCGCGGGCCCTGGCTTCCAGCCGGTCCCGGAAGGCCGGGTCGGCATAGAGGACCGGGGCCTCCAGGAAATGGCGCATCACACGGGCGCGGCCGGCGCGAAAGGCCGGCTCGGGGACGTGGGCATACTCGTGACGCACACCGGCGGCGTAGGCGTCATAGGCGTCGGGGTCTCCGCCCAGCACCGACAGGTCGATCGAGACCATAAGGGCGCCGAGGCGATCTTCGGCCTCGACGCTGTGGCCCTTGGTCAACAGGACCAGGCGAGCAACTTCATCGACCTCGTCCGGGGTCGCGCCCAGGGCGGGCAGGTCGCTACGGGCCAACTCGGCGCTGGCCTCTTCATTGTCGCCGCGGGTCGGGTCGTAGATGGCGTCGTGCCACCACAGGGCCCAGGTCAGCAGGCGGCGGTCCTGATCGGACAGACCAGGAACCGCCGCCAGCTCTTTCAGACAGGCCTCGATATGGGCGCGGCTGTGATAGCGCCGGTGCGGCTCTGCGTAAGCCGCCTCGAGGGCCGGGGTCACGTCAGGCGTCGGCGCCGACGCGGGCGGTGACGATCTTGCCCGGGGTGCGCGGCGGCTCGCCCTTGGGCAGGGCGTCGACCGCTTCCATGCCTTCGGTGACTTCACCCCAGACGGTGTACTGGCCGTCGAGGAAGGTGGCGTCGTCGAAGCAGATGAAGAACTGGCTGTTGGCCGAGTTCGGGTTGGACGAGCGGGCCATCGAGCAGACGCCGCGCAGGTGCGGGGTTTTGCTGAACTCGGCCTTCAGGTCGGGCTTCTTGGAGCCGCCCATGCCGGAGCCGGTCGGGTCGCCGCCCTGGGCCATGAAGCCCGGGATGACGCGGTGGAAGACGACGCCGTCGTAGAAGCCTTCGCTGGCCAGTTCCTTGATCCGCTCAACGTGGCCGGGGGCCAGGTCCGGGCGCAGGCGGATGGTCACCTTGCCGGTGTCGAGGGTGAGGACCAGGGTGTTTTCGGCGTCGGCCATGAGGCGCTCCTTGGAATGTTTGGGGCCTTCTAGAGGGTCAGGGGCGGCCCGGCTAGTCATGCCGGGAATGCGCCCCGCGGCCGGCTGTTCCGGCCTGGCTAGTCAATCTGCACCGGCAGCTCCACGTCGCAGACCGAGAAGTCGGCGCCCTTCAGCTTGCGCACCCGCTTCACCTCGGCCGCGAACCAGGGGCTTTTGGGGTCGATGATCTTCACTTTCGGGCGTTCGGCTTCCGGGATGTCCGCCAGGACGCGGACCTTCTGCATGACATCCTGCGGGGCTTCGACCGGTTCGCCGGTCTTGATGGCGCGGATGGCGTCCAGACCGCTGATCACCCGGCCGAAGGCGGTGTAGCGCTTGTCCAGGGACGGATAGGCGTAGCGCATCAGGAAGAACTGGCTGTTGGCGCTGTCGGGGTTCTCGTCGCGGGCCATGCCGACCACACCGGGGCAATAGGTGCCCCAGGCGGCGACCTTCTTGTCGCCGGTCATCGTCGTGTAGCTGATGTCCTGGCTGACCACCGGCAGGGACAGGAGGAAGCCGACCTGCGTCCCTTGGGGCGCGGCGACGGGCACGAAGGCGCTGGCGGCGTCGCGGCGCCAGATGAACTCCGCCTTGAGGTTGGCGATGCCCTCGACCGAGCCTTCGCCGGTATTCAGGGGATCGCCCGTCTGGGCCATGAAACGGTCGATGACGCGGAAGAAGGTGCGGCCGTCGTACGTGCCCTTGTGGGCCAGCTCGGTCAGCCGGGCGACGTGGCCAGGGGCGACCTCGGGAACCAGTTCGACGATGCCCCGGCCCTTGTTGGTGTCGATGACCAGGACGTTGGCCGGATCGGGCGTGCGCCAGTCGGTGGGCTTGGGCTTGGAGGCGGCGTTGGCGGAGGTCGCCGCGAGCGCGGCCACAGCGGTCAGTACGATCAGGCGGCGCATGGCCCCTCCCCCGGAATGTGGTGTCAGCCGACCTTAGCCGGAATCTCGACGTCGCATATGGTCAGCGGCGAGGTGGAGGCGGCCTTCTGGGCTTCGACCAGGGCCTTGAAGCCGGGCGAGCGGGTGTCGACGATCTGGATCTTCGGCCGGTCCTTCTCGGGCATGTCGGACAGCAGGCGGACGGTCTTCATCACATCGCGCGGCGGGACGACCGGGTCGTCCTCGGTGCCGGCCTTGATCTTCTCGACCGCGGCCTGGCCGCTGATCACCCGGCCCCAGGCGGTGTACTGGCTGTTGAGGCTGGGATAGGTGGCGCGCATCAGGAAGAATTGGCTGTTGGCGCTGTCGGGATCGCCGCCCCGGGCCGCGCCGACGCCGCCATTACAGAACAGGCCCCAGCCGCCGACCTTGCCGTCCTTTGAGGCGATCGCCTGCATGCCGGGGGCGGTGCGCACCGGCATGACGCCCCAGAAGCCGACCTCGGTGACGCCGGTGTCGCCACCGGCCGGCAGCCGCTCATACAGCACGAAGGGGTCCTTCATCCCACGACGGAACTCGAACTCGGCCTTGAGGTCCGGCAGCTCCGAGCTGCCGGTGCCGTTGTTCAGGGGATCGCCGGTCTGGGCCATGAAGCCGTTGATGACGCGGAAGAATTCCAGCCCGTCGTAGAAGCGCCGCTTGGCCAGCTCGCGGACGCGTTCGACGTGGGCCGGGGCCAGCGCCGGGGCCATCTCGACGATGACGCGGCCCTGGCTGGTGTCGATGACCAGAATGTCGTCGGGATTGGGCGTGCGCCAGTCGGTCGGCGCGAGCGCGGGCGTCGCGGCCACGGCGGCGGCGGGAACGGCGGTGAGGGCCAGAACGGCGGCGATCAGGGCGGATTTCATGGAACCGGCGGTAGCGGGGGGGTGAGGCAATCGCAAGGCGGAAATTGAGCGCCTTATCGAAGCGGCGGACCATTGTACCCGAGGCGGTGGGGTGGGGGAAAATCGTCGATGGCGAAACGCGGCGGGCTTAAAGCGGGCAAACCCCGGGCTGCCTGAGGTTTGCGGTGGCGAGCCGGGGGTAGGTCGGTGGGGCGAGAGTGGGGACCCGGTGGCGGTGAGGTAGACCGGAGGCGGGGCGAGGATGCGGCAGAGTGGGCGAACCGTTCCGCGTCGTGCGGCAAGTTGAAGCTCGTCGCCGGGCGAAGACGATGAATATGTCTAGACATATTTAAAATCGGCCCGGATCGGGCTGGCCGAACGGCAGGCAGGGCTCCAAGGTCCAGCTTTCGAGCCGCCAGCGACCCGAGGTTCGCCGCCACTGCTGGTGGCTGGCGGCGTGGCAGGTCTGGCTTTCCGTCTCGCGCACCGCGATGCCATTGACCTCGACGACGGAGCCCGTGCCGGTCGCCGTGCGCACCCAGTGACGGGCCTCAGCCCCGGCCCCAAAGCGGCGCCAGGCGGCAGCGACCTCAGCCTGGCCCGTACGGGTTTCCTCGGGTGTGCGCCAGACAGCCTCCGGCGCCAGCCTTTCGGTCGTCTCGCCGGCCGGATAGCTGCCGTCGTCGAGGATATCGCCGGTGCTAAGGCGCAGGACAGCGGCGGCGCCCCCGACATTCGGGCCGAGGATAGCCGGGCAGACCTCCAGTCGGTCCCAGTCAGTACGATAGTCGGTGGCGGCGAGAGCGCGGCAAGCCTCGCTGGAATTCACCGCGAGGCTGGCGAATTGGAAGGCGCCCTCGAAGACGGGATCGTCACCACAAGCGTTGCGAACCCGGCGGTGAACCCTGCCGCTCTCGATGGCCTCGACCACCACGACCCAGGCATGCAGGCATAAGGTCAGCTCGCCCTTTGTGTTGTTCTTGGGCTTGCTGTCCGACTGGCGCGGTGATGAGGCGGCCGTCAGACCCATCAGGGTCGTTGTCGAGGCCCGATGCCAGTTGTTGCCCTCGAATGTGAGAACCGATGGACCGCTAACGTCGCGGTCGATGCGGGCCTCGATGACCGGCGCCGCCTTGCCGCTCCAGAGGATGGAGACCATCGGCTGATCGACGCCATAACCATTGACGGCGAAGACCCGTACCCCCTCGACCGAGCGGGCGGCCAGGGCCTCGGCAGATTCGGCTCCCAGGCGCTTGCGGACGCTGGCCTGCACGGCCTCGGCACAGAGATCGCGAGCCTGTTCGTCCATGCAGTCGCGGTCGAATTTCGGCTCATCGGCAGCAGCCAGCAGGAGGCCCGCCGCCAACGCCAGACCGATCATCCCCGCCCGACCTTGGCCAGCAGTTCCTTTTCGATGCCGGGGGGCACGAACTTGTGGATGTCGCCGCCGAGCCTGGCAATCTCCTTGACCAGGCGGCTGGCGACGGCCTGGTGGCGGGGATCGGCCATCAGGAACACGGTCTCGATCTCGCGGTCGAGCTGCTGGTTCATGGCGGTCATCTGGAATTCGTATTCGAAGTCGGCGACGGCGCGCAGGCCGCGAACGATGATGCCGGCTCCGACTTCGCGGGCGAAATGCATCAACAGCCCCTCGAACGGGCGGATCTCGATCTCGGCGACGGACTTGAGGTGCTCGGTCTCCCGCCGGACGGTCTCGACCCGCTCTTCAAGGGTGAACATCGGCCCCTTGGACAGGTTGATGGCGACGCCGATGACCAGCTTGTCCACCAGCTTCACGGCCCGGCCCATGATGTCCAGATGACCGTTGGTCATCGGATCGAAGGTTCCCGGATAGAGCCCGCCTCTCGCCACACAGACCCCCAAAACTTGCGCTGCCCCCGGCCCATACCGGGCCGGGGTTCAACGCTCTTTACTCGGCGATCGGAGTTTCGTCGCCCCCGATTTCACCTTCCGGGGAGTCTTCGTCGCCGCCGGCTTCCGCCAGCCGCTCGACGCCGACGACATGCTCGTCCTTGCCCGTGCGGAAGACGATGACGCCTTGGGTGTTGCGGGCGGCGATGCGGATCTGGGCGACCGGGCAGCGGATGAGCTGGCCCTGGTCGGTGACCAGAAGGATCTCGTCCGACTGCTCCACCGGGAAGGCGGCGACCAAGCGGCCGCCCTTGCGGGTCAGGTCCTGGGCCATCAGGCCCTGGCCGCCCCGGCCCGTGCGGCGGAAGTCGTAGGCGCTGGAGCGCTTGCCGATGCCTTCCGTCGACATGGTCAGGATGGTTTCCTCGGCCGCGCTGAGCTCGGTGTAGCGCTCGAAGCTGAGCGAGGTGTCGGAGACGCCCTCTTCCTCGTCCTCGGCCGCAACCTCGACCTCTTCGCCCTCTTCACCGGCCTGGGCTCGCAGAAGGGCGCGCGACTGCTTGAGGTAGGCGACCCGTTCGTCCGGGGTGGCGGCGACGTTTCGCAGGATGGCCATGGAGATGACCAGGTCATCGCCGAGCAGGCGGATACCGCGCACGCCCATGGAATCGCGGCTGGAGAAGACGCGGACGTCATCGGCCTCGAAACGGATGGCGCGACCGTTGGCGGTGGTCAGCAGCACGTCGCTGTCGCTGGTGCAGAGGCCGACGCCGACGATGGAGTCCTTGCCGTCCAGCGACTCCGGATCAAGCTTCATGGCGATCTTGCCGTTGCGGTTGATCTGCACGAAGTCGCTGAGCTTGTTGCGACGGACGGTGCCGCTGCGGGTGGCGAACATGACGTCCAGGGTGTCCCAGGTCGCCTCGTCTTCCGGCAGCGTCAGGATGGAGGTGATGGTCTCGCCCTGCTCGATGGGCAGCAGGTTGACGAAGGCCTTGCCACGCGAGGTCGGGGTGCCGAGCGGCAGTCTCCAGACCTTGAGCTTGTAGACCTTGCCGCCGGAACTGAAGAACAGCATCGGGGCGTGGGTCGAGGCGGAGAAGACGCGGGTGACGGCATCCTCTTCCTTGGTCGCCATCCCGCTGCGGCCCTTGCCGCCGTGACGTTGCGAACGATAGGTCGAGAGCGCCGTGCGCTTCACATAGCCGCCGTGGGTGACGGTGATGACCATCTCCTCACGCGGGATCAGGTCCTCGTCCTCGATGTCGCCATCGCCGTCGATGATGATGGTCCGGCGAGGAACGGCGAACTTCTCGCGAATCTCGACAAGCTCTTCGCGGACGACGCGCATGATGTTGGCGCGGTCGGACAGCAGTTCCAGCAGCCTGGCGATAGCGCCCGACAGATTGCTGGCTTCGTTGAAGATTTCGTCGCGACCCAGACCGGTCAGGCGCGACAGGGTCAGGGCCAGAATGCCGCGCGCCTGTTCGTCGGTTAGGCGGATATGGTCGCCCTCGACCTTGGTGCGCGGGTCCTGGATCAGATCCACCAGGGGCATCATGTCGCCGGTTGGCCAGGCCTTGGCGACCAGGCGTTCGCGGGCCTCGGCCGGGTCGACCGAGCTGCGGATGATGGCGATGACCTAGTCGATGTTGGCCACGGCGATGGCCAGACCGACCAGGGTGTGGCCACGGTCGCGGGCCTTGCCGAGCTCGAACTTGGCGCGGCGGACGACGACTTCCTCGCGGAAGTCCACGAAGCAGACGAGCAGTTCACGCAGGCCCATCTGCAGCGGCCGGCCGCGGTTGAGGGCCAGCATGTTGACGCCGAAGCTGGTCTGGACGGCGCTGTAGCGGTGAAGCTGGTTCAGGACCACCTCGGGGGTGGCGTCGCGCTTCAGTTCGATGACAACGCGCATGCCCTGGCGGTCAGACTCGTCACGCATCTCGCCGATGCCTTCGATCCGCTTGTCGCGGACCATTTCGGCGATGCGTTCAATCAGGGCGGCCTTGTTCACCTGGTAGGGCAGCGAGGTGAAGACGATGGCCTCGCGGTCCTTGCGGACGGTCTCGATGGTCGAGGCGCCGCGCATGATGACGCTGCCGCGGCCGCTGATCAGGGCCTGGCGGGCGCCGGAGCGGCCGACGATCTCGCCGCCGGTCGGGAAATCGGGGCCGGGGACGATGTCGAGAAGCTGTTCGACCGAAACCTCGGGATCGTCGATCAGGGCCAGGCAGGCGTCGACAATTTCGCCGAGGTTGTGCGGTGGGACGTTGGTGGCCATGCCGACGGCGATGCCGCCCGAGCCGTTGACCAGCAGATTGGGGATGCGGCTGGGCAGGACGACAGGCTCTTTTTCCTTGCCGTCGTAGTTGTCCTTGAAGTCGACCGTGTCCTTGTCGAGGTCGGCTAGGATGGCCTCGGCCGCCCGCGTCATGCGGCACTCGGTGTAGCGCATCTGGGCCGGCGGATCGTTGTCGACCGAGCCGAAGTTGCCCTGACCGTCGATCAGCATCAGCCCCATCGAGAAGGGCTGGGCCATGCGCACGAGGGCGTCATAGATCGATTGGTCGCCGTGCGGGTGGTACTTGCCCATGACGTCGCCGACGACGCGGGCGCATTTCACATACGGCTTGTCGTGGGTGTGGCCCTGCTCGCTCATGCTGAACAGCACGCGGCGGTGGACGGGCTTCAGGCCATCGCGCGCGTCCGGCAGGGCGCGGCTGACGATCACGCTCATGGCGTAATCGAGATAGGATTTTCTCAGTTCGTCCTCGATGGCGATGGGGCTGACGGCGCCCCGCCGGCTGTCATCGGGCGGCGTGTGATTTTCGTCGGTCAAGGAGAGGGGTAATCCGTTGGTGGGAGCCTGTGGAATCGGCTCGGAACGTGTCACGGTTAGTTAGCATTTGATGACTGGCGGCGCCACCCGCGCGGGCCGGTTTCACCCTCCTGGAGTCCTGAAAATGCGTGGTTTTCTGATTGCTTGCGCCGGTTTGGCGATGGCGGGCGTGGCTGTGGCCCAGCCCGCTTCGGTGACGGCCGATCTGAAGGGGCCGAAGGGCGAGGCGCTGGGTACGGTGACCCTGACCGAAGCCCCCAAGGGCGTGCTGCTGAAGATCGAGGCCAGCGGCCTGACTCCCGGCTGGCACGGGCTGCATTTCCACGAGAAGGGCGACTGCTCGAGCGTCGATTTCAAGTCGGCCGGCGGCCATGTGCACGGCGGGGCGACCATGGTGCACGGGTTGCTGAACGCCGATGCGAACGAGGCGGGCGATCTGCCGAACCTGTATGTGGGCGCCGATGGCACGGGCGCTGCGGAGGTGTTCAGCCCCTGGACGTCGCTAACAGGCGCGGGCGGGCGGCAGGCGCTGCAGGATGCGGATGGATCGGCGGTGGTCGTGCATGCCAGCCCAGACGACCACATGAGCCAACCGATCGGAGGGGCTGGGGCGCGGGTGGCCTGTGCGGTGATCAAGTAGCGTTTCTTCTCCCGACAAGCGGGAGAGGGGTCGGTGCTATGTGGTCGAGGACGCCTGCTGGGCGGCTCGCCGCTCGCTGAGCGCCACCAGGGCGACCCCGACCATGGTGGCGAGGCCGCCGCCGACCAGCTGCACCGTGACGGTGTCGCACATGAAGGCCACCCCGATGGTGCAGCTGACCAGGGGGGTGAGCAGGAACCAGGGGGTCACGCGGCCGGCCTCGCGCCGCTGGACCAGCCAGAACATCAGGGCGGTGGCCGCCACCGTCGAGGCCAGCGCCGCATAGACCACCAGGACCCAGATGAAGGGCGTGGCGGTGGTCGCCTTCTGCACCACGTTGGGCTCAAAGGCGAAGGAGGCGGCCAGCAGGACCGGGGCGGCGGCCAGGGAGGTGAGGCCCTGCATCTTCAGGGGCCGGATGCCCGGCGCGCGCCGCATCAGGACGGTGGCGATGGCCCAGAGGGCGCTGGCCACGACACTGACCGCCAGGCCTGGCAGATCGGCGGCGGCCTGCGGGTCAAGGCTCATCCAGGCGACCCCACCAAAGGCGACCAGCATGCCGGCGATGGCGGCCCGGGGCATGGTCTCGCCGAGCATCAGCCAGGCGAACAACGCCGTCATCGGGATCCACAGCTGCAGCGCCACGACGATGGGGCTGAGGTGATCGACCATGGCGAAGGCGATGTAGACCAGGCCGAAGTGCAGCGGCCCGGCCAGCAGCACCAGCGGCAGCATCTGGCGCCATGGCGGCCAGGGCGGCATCATGAAGGGGATGAGGAAGACCAGAGCGACCAGGAACCGCGCCCCGCCCATGAACAGCGGCGGCAGCGCCTCGGTCGCCACCTTGGCGGCGGCGTTGTTGAGCCCCCAGACCAGGATGATGCCGAAGATGGCCGCCCATTCGGGGCCGGTGAAGGGAGTGCGGGGGGAGGACACAGGGTCTGGTTAGACAGGGCCGGCATGGGACGCAACACCGGTCGCGCGCAGGCGGTGCGAGGCTTCGGCGCAGAGGCCGTTCAATCCCACCAGAAGGTCCACCAATCACTGGCCATCAGGGCGGCCGCCCTGGCCGAGACGGTCTCGTATCCCTGATCGATGCTGTCGGAACAGTAGGGGTGAAGATCACGAGCCAAGGCGATGGCCTCGGCGGGCGATTTCGGCCGCCGTTGCACGCGAAGTTCCAGCGTGTCGTTCGTACAGACCGCGACCTCCGCCCCGTAGCGCTCGCGAAGGGCCCGCAAGACGGCAACATGCTGTTCCGCCGGCGGACAGGCGTTCCAGTCCCCGAACCGCAGGTGGGCCGGAATTTCGGCTGGATCGGTGGTCGGTAGCAGGCCGATCAGGACGCTCTCGACAGGTTTCTCAGTCCGGTAATCGATCAGACTGATCGGCCCGCGCTGGACCTCGGGAGCCGTCGGCCATTCACCCAACGCCGGCCCCTCGACCGGCGCTTGCGCCTGTTCGAGCAATTCGCCGTAGGTTACCGGCCGGCCATGGTCGGAGTCTGCCGAAGACATCACGACGACGTTCATCTCGCCCAAAGTCTCTTCAGACCGGCGAAACGCGACGTCATTGGGCGGATGCGAGCGGAGTCTGGCGAGCTCGGCCTCTCGTTCCTTGTCCCGCATCTGCGACACGCTGGCTGGGAAGGTCAGGGTTGCAGCGGCCTTGAGAATGTCGGCCACTGACCGGGAGTCATACTTGAGGGACTCCGGGAGATAGGAGGCAGCCAGTTCGTCGCCCAGGATGACCGGCCAACCCTTGCCGGCGTCCCGCAGTCGTTCCCATGTCTTGACTGCGTCGGCGCCCCGCACGGCGATGACGGGGAAAGGCAGGGACTTGGGCTCGAACGGCGCTTCGTCCAGATTTCCCTGCGCCTGGGCGGGCCGAACCGCCGCCCAGGCCAAGAGGCCGGTCGCCAGACCGAGAACATCGCGACGACCAAGCCCCATAGCCGACTAGAACGGGATTTCGTCGTCGAGGTCGGCGCTGAAATCTTCGCTCGGGCCGGACTGCTTGTTGCGCTGGCCGCCGCCGAAGCCGCCGCCACCACCGCCGCCACCGCTGGAGTAGCCGCCACCGTAGTCGCTGTCGCCACCACCCCCGCCGCCGCCGCCGCCGTCACGGCCGCCGAGCATGGTCAGTTCACCGCGGAACTTCTGCAGCACGATCTCGGTGGAGTACTTCTCGACACCGGCCTGGTCAGTCCATTTGCGGGTCTGCAGGGCGCCCTCGACATAGACGGTCGAGCCCTTCTTGAGGTACTGCTCAGCAACCTTGATGATGTTCTCGTTGAAGATCACCACCCGGTGCCACTCGGTCTTTTCCTTGCGCTCGCCGCTGTTGCGGTCGCGCCAGGTCTCGGAGGTGGCCAGCGACAGGTTCACGACCTTGTCGCCATTGGGAAGATTGCGGACTTCCGGATCGCGGCCGAGGTTGCCGACCAGAATGACCTTGTTGACGCTGCCCGCCATGGGGTTTCTCCATCTCGCCCGGCGACCATCCGCGCCGGAATCTGAGGCGGACCCTAGACGCCGTTAACGATTGGGGCAAGAACAAAGTTCTCCCTTTGTTCTGATTTGGTCCGGGTTGTCCACAGCAGACTTCCGCCCGCTGTTCTTTGGACCCGGATCAATTGCTGGGCATGGCTCCGGGCTGGGCCAGACGGCCGTCGCCGGTGCGTTCGAGCATGAGGAACTGGCCGCCGTTCCACTTGGCGCGGCGGAAGATGCCGCGCGGATTGACGATCAGGAAGCTGCCCTGGTAGGCGCCGATCAGCTCGCGATTGGAGCCGCCCATGCGCAGGAAGGTGAGCCGCATCTTTTCCAGCTCTGCGGCGCAGTACTCGATCTGCGGCACATTGGTCTTGACGACGTTATACTTGAACGTCTTGCCGTCCTTGGTCACCGCATGGAAGCAGACACCCTTGTCGTAGGGCGGCTCGGGCGCCTTTTCGCAGGCGGCGAGGCCAAGGCTGGCGACAAGGGCGAGGGCGAGAGCGGGCTTCAGCATAATTACAACCTTAAACTCGCGGCCTTCGCCGTCAACCCACAGCCTCGATGGCGCAGCTCTTGTCCTGGCGGGCCAGGGTGCGGAAACGGCGGTTGTCGTCGCTGATCTCGACCTTGCCGGGCACCAGACGCAGGGTCTGCTGGCCCCAGCGGCCATAGGTGGCGCGGCCGGGGCGTTCGCACTGGCCGGCATAGAGGCGCTGGACACAGGCGTTCAGGCTCATGCCTTCCAGCTTGGTCCAGGTCGCGTCGGCGTAGCGCCAGCAGGCGCTGCCGTCGGCGACCGGGGTCGGCGCCGGCGCGGGCGCGGGGCCGGTCGAGGGCGGCGGGGCCTGGGCGATGACGGGCGGGGCGGTATCGGTCGGCGGCAGCGGGGCGACAATGGCGCCGGTCGTGCCGGAGGCGGCCAGGGCGCCGGTCTCGTCGACGCCGACGTCGAGAGCGCCGGTGGCGACGCCGTTGCGCCTGGCGCATTCGGCAAGCGTGATCTCGCCGACGAACTGACCTTCGACGAAGCAGCGGATCGGGCGGGCGGCGTCGAGCCTGGTGTCGTCGTCGCGGCCGTTCTCGACGATCAGTCCGCCCTGGCTTGCCGGCGGCGGAACGTCAGGACCCTTGTTACCCCTGGCGATGCCAAGCGCGATCAGCGTGCCCAACACGATGGCGACGAGGGCCCCGAGGCCCAAGATGACGCGGCGATCCTTGAGAAAGTCCATGGATTGAAGCGCTATCGCGTCATTGCGACGGTTTCAAGCGCAGGACCGTTTTGGGGCGGACTAGCCGCCGCCGGTCAGCCGGTTCAGAGCGGCGGTGTAGTTGGAGATCTGCGCCGACAGATAGGCCGGCACCGGGCCGCTGGCCGAGGGATTGCTCACCGAGGCCGGCTTGGCGGCGTTTTCCAGGTCCTTGTAGGCCGAGCGGATAGCGCTCATCGCCTTGGACAACACCAGCTGGGCGTTGCGGGTGGCGTCCTCGTCCTTGAGGCTCAGGTCGTTGGCGAGGGCCAGGCCATAGATGTTGCCCTTGCCGTCGGCGGCGACAGACTTGCCGTTGACCATCTCGGTCTTGCGCACGACGCCTTCGGCGAGGCCGAGCGCTTCGAGCATGTTCTTGCCGTTCTTGCCGGGCAGGATCTCGACCGTGTCGTTGTCGCTGGCCGGCTCGATCTTGATGCGGCGGAACTCGCCATCGGCGACGACGGTGACCTTGGCCCGGAAGCCCCCTGCCCGCTTGATCTTGGCGGCCAGGGTATCGAGCGTATCGTCGGCCGCCAGGGTGACCGTCGAGAGCGCCCCGCCCGCCCGGGTGCGGATCTGGAACTGGTCGCCGGCGCGGGCCGAGGTGGCTGAGGTGATCTTCTGACTGTCGGTGAAGGTCAGGGCGCCTCTCGGCAGGCCGAAGGTGTCGAGCACCGAGGCGCCGCTGGCGTCGACCGCAATGCTGGTCGGGGTGACGTAGCCGTCCTTGCCGGTGATCCGCTGGGCGGAGTTGGCCGCGCCGCTGAAAGGATCGAGCTCGACGATGTAGCCGTCCTTGCTGGCGATGGGGACCGAGCCGCCCGGCAGGTTGTCGCCGGCCACGCCGGTCAGCCAGACCTTGCCGTTCGCCACGGCCATGCCGGTGACCGTGTCGTCCTTGCTGCCGCCGTAGTAGGCCAGGGCGTCGGCCGAGGTGCTGGAGAGGTCTGTCGACAGACGGGCCGCGAAGCCATCCATACCACCGGCGTGGGCGCTGGACGGGGTTCCGAGGGCCAGGGCGGCGTTGCGGCTGGAGCCGCCGATATAGAGCTGACCGCCATCCAGCTTGATGCCGGCGAGGGTTCCGCCCTCAAGGTCGCCGAGGTCACGGGTGGCGCCGGCCACGGGCACGCCGCCGGTGACGTCGAAGCTGCGCAGCACCGCGTGCTTGTCTTCCAGGCCGGCGACGATGACCTGCGATCCGTTGACCACCAGGCCTTCGACCGCCTCGTCCGTGGCCGTGCCGAACTGTTGGGTGAACTGGGTGACGGGGATGCCCTTGGCGCTGGTGGTGATGCCCGTCAGATAGCCGTCCCAGCCGCCCGCGGCGCCGGTCGCGCCGGCCATGTTGGACTTGGTCTTGCCGCCGACATAGACCGTGCCGTCGGCCCCAAAGGCGACAGCCGTGGCCTCGTCAGCCTGCAGGGCGCCGCGCCGCTGGGTCCAGACCTCGTCGCCCTTGGCGTCGTAGAGGGTTACGAAGCTGTCGCTCAGGGACGAGGTGGGGCCGGAGTTGATCGGCCCATTGGTCGTGCCTTCCATCTGGCCGGTGATCGAGCCGGCGATGGCCACCTTGCCGTCATCCGAGACGGTCAGGGCGTTGGCCTTGACCGTGCCGACAGCGCCCAGGGTGCGGGTGTAGAGCAGCTGGCCCTGGGAATCGTATTTCAACAGGGCGATGTCGGTCGCGCCCTTGATCGCCTGGCCAACGATGTCGCCCTTGACCTCGGCCAGCATATAGACCGAGCCGTCGGCCCCGACCTGGCTGTCCTTGACGCCGGTGACGGTCTTGGCGAGGCCGTTGGCGAAGACCCGCGTGCCGACGCCGCCCGGGGTCGTGGCGGCGCCGGTCTTGATCATGCTTGAGGCATAGACGGCGTCGTCGGTGGTCTTGTCCTTGTCCGGGTCGGGATTGCCCGCCGTGGTCGCGACATAGACAGCCGGCGTCGCAGCGGGGGCGCTGAAGGTCACGGCCTCGGCGCTGTCCCCGGTGATCTTGAAGGCGAACTTGTCACTGGTCGCCGGAAGCGTGACCTTTGTATTGCCGGTGGTGACCACCTTAGGCTCGCCCGGCGTGCGGCTGGTGCTGAAGCGGCTGATGACGCCGGCGTCGGACAGTTTGGAATTAATGAAGGTGGCGACGCTACTCATCGACCGTGTGCCGGTCATCTCGCCGAGATCGATGTTGATGTTCTGCGTGCCGCTCAGCTTCTTGACCGAGATGGTGAAGCTGGCCGCGCCGGCGAACTGCGGCACCGCTTCCGTCGAGTTCCCCTCGTGCACGGTGGCGGTGGTGTAGGTGTAGTTGGCGCGCGGGACGCCGACCTTGGTCTTGTCGCTGAGCATCGCCTCGCCGCGGGTCAGGCGGATGCCTTCCATCTTGACGCTGTCGGCGTAGGCGACGGTTTCGGTCAGGCCCTTGGTGAACAGCTTCTCGATCTTGGTCTTCTCGGCGTCGGTGACGCCGCGCTGGCCCATCCGCTCGGCCAGGCCGGTCAGGGCGTTGAGGCCCTGGAACAGGGAGAACAGCTTCTTGTAGTCGGCGCTGGCCCCCGGCAGGTCGAGGGTGGCGGCGTTCTCGTCGATGAACCGGCGGCCCTGCATGACCGTCTCGACCAGGGCGCTGGCGCGCGGCGCGCCGGAGTTGGTCGCCCAGGGCGCCGTCGGCGCGTACTTGGTCTTGCCCGTGTAGGAAGAGCCCGTCGCCAGAGTGCTCTGGCCGGTTCGCGCCTGGTAAAAACCCAGCAGAAGGGACGAGTCGATGCTGGTCACGGTCGGTCTCTGACGTGCGGACGCACGTCTTCGCGGGCAGTATCGCGCAAGCGGGGTTTACGGGGTGTTAGGAGATGGCCGATTCAGGCCGCGATCATCCGGCCCTCGACCAGCACCGCCCTGGCCTTTTCGCGGCGGGCCTGCCAGTCGGCGGCGAGAATGCCCAGCAGCACGACATCACGGCGCTGGCCGGCCTTGAGTACATGGCCGCGCAGGTAGCCTTCGCGGACGAAGCCGGCGGCGGTCATCATCTTCAGGGCGTTGTCGTTGTCGGCCATGACCACGGCCCAGACCTTGTCGAGGCCCATCTCGCAGAAGGCCTTGTCGAGGCCCAGCACCTGGGCGGCGCGGCCGATGCCCCGGCCCCGGCTCTCGGCGTCGCCGACGAACCAGTT
>Ga0164290_1001547_pt1 | contig 30749 bp, 29 predicted proteins | sample Micstemetagenome_FD_108782 | JGI IMG/M metagenome (GOLD analysis project Ga0164290, IMG submission 108782) | Contaminated culture microbial community from soil near Moab, Utah, USA - Microcoleus steenstrupii SON62 (Illumina Assembly) | ecosystem: Environmental > Terrestrial > Soil > Soil crust...
CCGCCGTCATCGGCAGCGAGATGATAAGCATGTCGACACGTGCGGCACGGACGAACTCGACCAGTTCCGTTGCAGTACCGAGCTTGGGATAGCCGGCGACGAGATCCGGCGAGCGGCGGTCGAGCCGGTCGTCGAAGACACCCAGGATGCGGATATCGTTGTCAGGTTGGCTTTCGAGGTTGCGGATCAGTTCCTGGGCGGGCTGGCCACCGCAGACGATGACCGCGCGGCGCTCGAGCATGCCGTTTCGCAGCCAGCGCCTCAGGCTCCATGCCAGCAGATAACGCTCGGCGACGAGATAGGAGGCGCCCAGCATGAACCACGCCGCGAACCAGACGCGCGAATAGGTGTCACCCGCCTTGAAGAAGAACAGCATCATGGTCATCGCGGCGAAAGATAGCGCCCAGGCGCCAAGGAGCTGCGGCAGTGATGTCTTCGGCGCCCTCAGCACCGGCAACTGATAACAATCCGCCATCTGCATGAAGAGCACGCTGAGCGCCGCGCCGGCAGCGATGGTGATCGTGTAGAGAGCCATCACGCCTGCGTCCTGCACGTACGAGAAGCTGATGGCGCAGCCGATCAGGAACAGCATGGTGAAATCCACCAGCCGGAAGAGGCCGGTCATCATCGCCGGCGAGAATTTGTCCTCACGAAACTGCGCCGCGACCCGTTTGGCGAAATCGTTGAGCTCGGCGGGCTGGCTCGGTCGCTTGCCCGACGTGGTTTCCTCGGTACTGATGGTGCGGATCTCGGAGACCTGCTTGCGCAGGCGCTCGACGTCGAACTCGTCTTCGTTCTTGTCTGCCTGATTCATGCTCTTTTTCTCAAACCGCGTTTGGGCGCCAGACTAGAGCAAAGGAACTAAGAAACGCTTACGAGAGAACGCTGGTGGGATGCCTAAAATGGCGATTGTCAGCGCCTGACAAGTTCCTGATAAAGCGCGGTAATGCGCGACGCCATGGTCTTCGAGCTGAAGACTGCGTGGAATTTTTCGCGGTCCGGGAGATGGGATTCCTTCCAGCCCGGTACGGTGATGCTCTCGGCCATCGCCTTGGCCAATGCATCGCTGTCGCCAGGCGTGACGAGGGCATCGCTTCCCTTGCCGAGCACCTCCGAAATGCCGCCCACGTCCGATGCAATCACGGTGCGGCCGGCGGCCAGGGCTTCGAGCACGATATAGGGCATGGATTCGGCGCGCGAGGGCACCACGACATTCTGCGAGCTTGCGAAAGCCTCCCGAATGTTCATCGCCGGCAGCATGGTGATGCGGCGTCCGAGACCGCGCGAGGTCATCATGTCGAGATATTTCTGTTTCTGAGGGCCGTCGCCGATCATCATCGCCGAGAGCGGTCGCTTCAGAAGTCGCTCGGTCTTGGCGAAGGCATCGACGAAAATGTCGGGCCCCTTCAGATCGCGCAGCATGCCGACATAAAGGAAGTTGACGGCATCGGGACTTTGCGGGACGATCTCGAAATCAGCTTCGCCGACACCGTTATAGACGACTTCGTGGCGTCGAAAGACACGGCCTACCTTCGCCTCGTAGGTACGACGTTCGAAATCACAGACGAAGATCAGACCGTCGGTGAACCATTCCTGCAAGCGTTCGAGCGCAAATACGCCCCGGCCGCTCCAACTCGCGCGGCTGAAATGCAGGCTGCCGCCATGCGGCGAATAAAGGCGGGATACGCGATACCTGTTCACCCGCAACAATGAGCCGGCGAGACGTGCCATTGCGCCACCCTTGGCGCCATGGCCGTGCAAGACATCCGGCCGCAAACTTCTGATTTCTTTATAACTTCTCCAGAATGCCGGCACATCGCGCGGTGTGATCGAACGATCGATCGCCATGCGCGTGAGGCCCAGCGAGAGGTAGGGCATGATGGTCTGGAAGAGGCGCTCCTCGTGTTCCCCGCCCGTCGAGGAATCGCAGAGGATGCCGACCGAATGGCCCGCACGACTCTGCTCGATCGCAAGATCCCGGACATGGCGGAAGATGCCGCCAACGGGAGACCTGAAACAATGAAGGATTCGCAATGGCGGGTCATCCGTCATCCTCAATCCTTAGAAAAGACGTTCGCGGATATAGATCGTGTCGCCTGCAAGGACCGGATTTGAAATCAGCACGCGCCCTGTGAGAATCTCGCCATTGATCTTGCGGGTCACATCGGCGTTGGCCTGCAGCGCGCGCGGCGTAAAGCCGCCTGCAAGCGCGATGGCATTCTGTACGGTCATCCCGGGTACATAGGTATACTGGCCAGGTTGGCCAACCTCGCCCATCACGAAGATCGAGCGATAGCGATCGACCTCGATGGAGACATCGGGATTGCGCAAGAAGCCTTTTTGCAGTTGCGCGGCAATCTGGCTTTCAAGCTCCTGGATGGTGCGGCCGCGCGCGGCAACAGAGCCGATCAGCGGAAAGGCGACATAACCGGCCTGATCGACCGAATAGGTGTTGGTCAGGTCCTTCTGGTCGAACACAGTGACGCGCAGCCGATCGCCGCTGTCGACGCGATAAGGCTGGATCGTTGCTTCATGGAACGCCTTCGGTGCTGGACGATACGACGAGCAGGACGCGAGCAGGGCCGACGCTGCCAGAAACAAGGCGATCGAAAGGCGCTGCCGTTTACCGACGGTTACCATTCGCGTCATTCTCCGCGTTTTCCGGCGGGTCGCGTTCAAGACGCTGCCGGAGATTGATCTCGGGTTCGGGCGCTTAACGAATGGAATATCCGCATAAGGCCGTTTTCATTCGCCTGTTATCAATCGATTAAGGTTAACAGCCGGTAAAACCCCACGCTCCGACATGGTTCTTTTTTGTCGAAGGACATTCCCCGCGCGCAGTATCGGCGCCATTAACGCTTCGCTTACCTTGTTTCTTTAGATTTCGCCTGAGCAACGTTTGGAGTAGGCGGCATGTCGTCGGGTGACAGATATAGCGATCAGGATGCGGATATCGATCTGGGCGGCCTAGTCGGTGCCATCTGGCGCCGGAGGATGCTCGTGCTGCTCTCCACCGTCGTTATGGGTGGCGCCGCCTTCGGCATATCGAGCATGGTCTCCCCGCGCTACCAGGCCGAGACCCAGATTCTGATCGAGGCCCGAAATCCCGGCTTGATGTCCGCCCAGCAAAATCAGTCGCCGACACCGGAGCCCATCCTCGACGAAGCGGGCGTGGCGTCCCAGGTGGCGCTGCTGCAATCCTCGGATCTCATCAAGCAGGTGGCCAAGACGCTCAATCTCGGTGACCGCGCGGAATTCGACCCCGCCGCCAACCCTGACGTATTGACCAGAATTCTCATTCTCACCCGGCTCGCGAAGAACCCGCTAGATGTGCCGCCGGAAGAACGCGTGCTCAAGGAATTCACCAGCAAGCTACAGGTCTACCAGGTCGAGAAATCGCGCGTCATCGCCATCCAGTTCTCGTCCAAGGATTCGAAGCTCGCCGCCCAGGTGCCGACCGAGATCGCCAAGGTCTATCTCTCGCTGCAATCGGGCGCCAAACTCGATACGACATCCGAGACCGCGAAATGGCTCGAACCCGAAATCGCCAACCTGCGCGAGAAGGTGCGAGATGCCGAGGGGAAGGTGGCCGCATACCGCTCGTCCGCCGATATCTACAAGACAGGCGAGCTGAACACGTTCGCCGAGACACAGCTCAACGACATCTCGGTCGAGCTGGCACGCGTTCGCGGCGAGCGGGCCAATGCAGAGGCGAGGGCGGAAAGCGTGCGCGCAACGCTCAACTCCGGCCGCAATGTCGATACGCTGACCGATGTCGTGAGTTCGCCGATGATCCAGCGGCTCAAGGAAACGCAATCGGGTATCGAAGGCCAGATCGCCGATCTCTCCACGTCCTTGCTCGACGGGCATCCGAGATTGCAGGGTCTCCGTTCGCAGCTCGAAGGCATCCGTCGGCAGATCCGCACCGAGACGCAGAAGATCCTGTCGAGCCTGGTCAACGAGGCCGCCATTTCGCGGACACGCGAAAAGCAGTTGATCCAGCAGCTCAACACGCTGAAAGCCGACAACGCCGAATCCGAGGAGCGACAGGTCGGGCTTAAGGCGCTGGAGCGCGAGGCGACCGCCCAGCGCCAACTGCTTGAAACCTATCTCGCCCGCTATCGCGAGGCTGTCTCGCGGCAGGACATGAACGCGACGCCGGCCGATGCGCGCGTGATCTCCAATGCCTCCATGCCATCCGAGCCCTATTTTCCCAAGGTCCTGCCGATCACGATCGTCGCGGCGCTGGCTGGATTCATCCTGAGTTCGATCTTTGTCATGCTGGCCGAACTCTTCTCCGGCCGCGCCATCCGCTATGACGGTCCGGACCATGAGGAAGAGCCTGCTCCCGTCGCCCAGCCAAGCCGGATGATCGACGAGCCCGTCGTGGCCACCGCCTCTGCCCCCGAAGACGACGTCGTGGATGCGGACGAGGATATCGGCGAACAGGCGCCCGAGCCCGCCAAGCCAATCCCGGCGAGCCTGCTTTCGCTGGAGCTCGATGCACCGGCGCTGGAGAAAAGCATGGAAAAGGCAGCTGATGATTTCATCGATGGTGAATTCTCCGTCAATGCCGTGGCCCGTCACCTCGTGGACACGGATGTGAATGTCGCCGTTTCAGTCTCGCTCTCGGGCGATGACGGTTCGACATCGACCGTCGTCCTCGCACGCACCGTGGCGGAAATGGGCCGCAAGACAATTCTGGTCGACATGACCGGTTCGGCGCTACCGACTCGGCTGATGGCCGAGAACATCCGCCAGCCTGGCATTACCGATCTGCTCTGCGGCGAGGCGGCCTTTGCGGATACGATTCATGGCGACCGCTTGTCGGACGCCCATATCCTGCCGCATGGCAACGCCAATGCCAAGCGCGCCATGCGCGGCGCCGAAAGGCTGGCAATGATCGTCGATGCGCTTGCCAATGCCTATGACCTGGTGATCGTGGAATGCGGTCCGGCCAATGTCGAGGGTGTGAAGCGGCTGGCCCGCAACGGCCAGGCCGAGATCATCCTGTCGACCACCGACGCGAATGCCGAGGAAATCGAGGCCGCCGCCGGAAGCTTCATCGAGGCGGGCTACGAGGACGTCGTGCTGCTGTTCGGCCAGAACAATCCGCCGTCGCCGAAGTCGGGCCGCAAGGCGGCCTGACATCCTGCCTCAATCGTCGTCGGTATCCGGCTGCCCCGCCTTGTCGTGCGGCGCATTGTGAACCTTCGCGCGAATGCGCTGCAGGAAGGCATAGACCGCCGGGTTCTGCTTGATCATCGCCTTGAGACGCGTCGTGGTTTCTTCCTTGAGCGCGGCAAGGCGGCCGAGCGGCGTGACGGGTATGGTCACATTGACCTGCACCGTCTCGATATTGGTCCAAGACCGCTTGAAGGCCATGTCGCCGATACCGAAATCGAACAATCCCAATTGCTTGGTATTGTATTGCTCGACCATCAGGTGAAAGAGCAATTCGCCCGGTGCGGCCTGCGTCAGCGGTCCGCTGCCGATGGTGCAGAACTGCACGATCAGGTGGTCGCCTTTGCGCGACAGGCCGGCGATAGCAGGGATTTCGCCCTCATGATCGCCACCGGTCATGCGAAGCGCATGCAGGCGCAGCGCAAAATGCTCCTCAGTCTGCGGCAGTTGAGCGGCCTGATGCAGGAATTCGCGGGTACGTGGGCAGGCGAAAACATTCGGCAGATCGAGTTCGACCAGGCGCGCGCCCTTCTGTTCGAAGAAGAGATCGAGAAAACGGTTCTTCTCCTCTGATGTTTGGGCGATGACATGATCATAGCCGCCCAGGCCTTCCAGCTTGCGATGACTGGAACTGAATTTTTTGCGGCGGCGGCGCGCGCTGAGTTGAGCCAGCGTACTCACGAAATCCGGCTGCATGGCGAGTGCGAAGGCGCGGTTCTGGTTCTCGACCGAAGGCAGCATGGCAAACGGCATCGCGACGCCACGCCACTGTTCGGGGATATTTGTGAGCAGGACGAAATCAACATCGCCGACTGCGCTGCGGACCGCGGCACTCACGGCAGTCATGAGATCGGGTGTGGCCGTATCGATAAATCTCTGCGTCAGCAAGCCGGTGTTCAAATTGGAGTGTTCCGCGCCGATAAACTGCGCGCTGCTGAACAGGCGGCCGCGAACGACTTCAAGCGGCAGGATGAAAGCGAGTTCGCCCTGTATGCGGCCCTCTATGATGATCAGTGGGCGCTTGTACTGCGCGATCCAGGCGCGGCACCAGTCATAGCCATGATGCAGGGAATTGATGTTGAGCGCCTCAAGCGCCCGCCATTCCGCTTCCAGCGGGTCCATCCGGTCGTGCACCGTGATGGAAATGGTAGGCGTCACGGGAGCGATCTCCGCAGTTAACGGGGACAGATCATATGCCGGGCGATCGTCTGGCAAATTCATCGATTGAAAGTTCATTTGCGCTGCCTGCACGGCGACTGCTCCCGGACGAATGACCAAGGGCGGTTGCGAGCCGACCCTGTATCCAGATGGGAACTTAGACCGAAAGAAGCGGAAAAAAACTTAAACCCGGCCTCTCGCCACGCCTATTTGGAAAAGCCTGGTTAACATTACATTACTTGGCTTTGGGCCGGTGCATCCATTTGATGATGACCATGGCCGGAATGATCCAGAGAAAGCCCGTGAAGAAGAAATACAGGAGATGAATGTACCACGGGGAGGTGCCGAGCGTCGCCGACGCGATCGTGACCGCGAGAAGCGCATAGAGGAGAACCAGGACGATCATCAGGATCGTGCCGATGATCTTGCGCAGCGTATCGGGCATTTTGTCTCACATCCCTGGTTTCCATCTTGCCAGCCGGGCCGGCCTCATGCAGAGCATGGAGCGAAAGGAGCCCGCCATGGCTGACAGCGCAATAAACCTCGAAACCCGGATTTTCAAGGAAATTGACCGGATCGAGCGCAATCGTCGCGCCGTTCGCGCCTGGCTCCTGGTCGTCCTCGTCGCGCTCTTCGCGCTCGTGCTGGTCGGCGGCGCCACCCGATTGACCGATTCCGGGCTGTCGATCACCGAATGGAAGCCTATTCACGGTGTCATTCCCCCGCTCAGTGCCGAGGAATGGCAGGAGGAGTTCGCGCTTTACCAGCGCATTCCGGAATACAGCCAGATCAACAAGGGCATGACGGTCGAGGAATTCAAGCGCATCTTCTGGTGGGAATGGGCGCATCGGCTGCTCGCACGCTCGATCGGCGTCATATTCGCCGTGCCGCTCGCTTTCTTCTGGCTGACCGGCCGGCTAGAAAAAAGATTGCGCTGGCCGCTCGCAGGCATCCTGGTGCTCGGCGGCGTGCAGGGCGCCATCGGCTGGTGGATGGTGGCGTCTGGCCTCTCCAAACGCGTCGATGTCAGTCAGTATCGCCTGGCTGTGCATTTGACCGTCGCCTGTCTGATCTTCGCCGGGGTCACCTGGGTCTGGCGCGCGCTTTCCGCCCATTCCGGCCGCGTCCTGGCCGGCACGGGAGCAAGCGTGTTGGCCGGTGTGGTCGTGTTCTTCATCCTGCTTCAGATCTATCTCGGCGCGCTCGTGGCCGGCATGCATGCGGGACTGTCTTACAATACCTGGCCGCTCATGGATGGCGCCATCGTGCCGGATGGGCTGACCGTGATGCAGCCGCTCTGGCTCAATGCCTTCGAGAATGCCAAAGCCGTGCAGTGGCTCCACCGGATGAATGCCTATGTGCTTCTGGCTCTGGCGCTGGTTCAGATGATCGTGCTGCTCGCCAGGCACCCTGGCACGCCGCATGCCAATCGCGGCATCTTGCTGTTTCTCCTCGTCTGTCTGCAGGCAGCCGTCGGCATCGTCACACTTCTCATGGCCGTGCCGGTCGATGTGGCGTTGACCCATCAGGGCCTCGCGCTGATCGTGCTGGGATTTGGTGTCGCTCATTGGCGAGGCTTCCACGGCGAATATGCGCGGCCGACCGATGTGGCCATCAGATCGTGATCACTGCTTTTCCAGCGTGAAGATCCGGTTGTCCATCCCGAACATCAGGGTCTTGTCGTCACGCTTGTGCAGCATGATCTCCGAGCAGCCCTGGAACATCGTGGGCACAGGCTCGGCGGTGAATCCGAGTTCGAGCGCCAGCTTTTTCGCCTTCGTTTCGTCATATTTGCCGCCGGGGTCCTTAGGGTCGGTGGCCAGTCCGCCCTCGAACAGGCCGCCGAAGGGCAGAGGCCCGATGGTAATCTTCGTCCTGCCACAGCCCAGAAGGTCCGGGCCTTTCAGCGTATCGCCGGTGATCTCGACGACCTTGCCGGTGTAAGTTTCCGCGTGGTCGGACACCAGGGGATTGTCGGGATCTTCCCATGGCGCGACGCTCACCCCGGTAATCATCCAACGGCCCTCGAAGGGAAGGTCTGCGGCATGGGCAGGGATGCCGGCGTCTAGAATGAGCACTGAAAGGACAAGGCGACGAAACAGCATGGAAACTCCTGTGATCGGTGGGCAATCGACCCACCGATCGGAGACGGCTGAACCTTCGTGTTTATTGCGTCGCCTTGACGCATTTCAATGCGAGTTCTTGCCCGACGATTCCCGCATCGCGGCGAAATCCACCTCGGGTGCGTAGGCCGCAAGCGGTCGCTCCTGTATCCCCATGCCCGGCAGATGTCTCAAGATGCCGCGACTGGTCACCGGGTTGATCAGGTCTTCGTCGAGCGACAGAACGCTTCGGCGAATTCCGAACATCTGGTGGTGCCGGTCGAGCGCCGCCATTGTCGCGCCGATATAGACCGGTACGACCGGCACGTCGTTGATGACCTGCGGCGTGTGTAGCGTGTCCACCTTGTATCCGGTTTCCAGCATCCATGTGACGAGCTTGGGATGCGTCTCGACGATCAGCCCCTTGATGCCGGCGACGAGGCAGAATTCCAGGACGCCGGTGATCAGCACATGCGATGCCTGTATATCTCCGAACTTTCCGGCGTTCTCATCGGAAATGCAGCGGGTCCATTCGTAGACCCGCTGCTCGCGGGGCCAGTCATGGCCTTCCATGATGTGTGGATAGACGTCCGACAGCAGGTGTGGCCCAGATGTCCGCAAGAGGCGCGTATAACCAACGACCCGATCCCCTTTCTCGACGACGAGATGTATGGCGTCGTCGGTATCGAACCGGTCGATCTCGCGTCCGTCCTGGCTTGTCAGTTCCTTCCAGCCCAGCCGTTCGACGAACTGGACGTGGCGGAAACGCCAGACCCTCTCCATCAGGTCCCGATAGTCTTCCATATTCTGCGATGTAATGATTCTGAGCACGATGAAATCCCCTGCAATAGAAGGGGAAACTGAAGAACAAATCACGAGTGTCGCGCTATGGGCAGATTTACCCTGTTGACAGTCTAGCGAATAAGGCCCGCTCGTAAAGACTCCGCAATCAGGTGCGTACGATTGGTAGTGTTCATCTTGCGTTGTGCGTTTTCAAGGATATGTGCAACGGTTCTTTCAGATATACCAAGGATTGCAGAAATCTCCCAAGCGGTTTTGCCTTCAGAGCACCAGGAAATACACTCTCTCTCGCGCAAGGTGAGGTGTATGCCACGATCATATGCAATCTGCTTGCCTCCTGTCTTCAGTTCCTTGATCTTATTGTGTGCGTATATCGAGATCATATGCAGCGCGCCACGCGCCTCCATCGACAGATCGACCCGGTCCGAGGCGTACGTAACGATGGCACGAAAGCCCAGCAGCGAATGAATCGGCACGCTGAAGCCATTGATAAAGTTGAATTCTCGGGCTTCATTCATAAAGTTCTGGCCTGATTTCCCGACATTCATCTGCTTTAGCGCATCCTCCCACACGAAGGCATTGTCGGAGAGGATCGTGCGCTGGATCACGGGATCGACGGTGAAATATTGCTTGGCCATGTAGCGGGTTGCCCATTCCTCCGGCCAACCATTGAGCAGGACGTAAGGATCGATGCGTTCGTGAGGCTCCGGAATACCGGAAATTGCAAAAGAGCCGAAGCCGAAGAAGTCAGCAACCTTTCGCAACTCTGAGAAAGCTTGCTCCTCGCTGGTGATTTTCTCCAGCGCTTCGATGAAATCGAACATCGTATTGGCGATTCGTGAACGCATGGGCGATCCGGGCTCGTTTTCCTGCGGATGACGATGCGCGTTTACCACATTCTTCAATGAATGGACACCAACCGGCTCGCGCGTCACGTCACGTGACAATCGCCAATGAGTTCGCGCACGACCTCAAGAAAGGCGAGGCGGTCAGAGGCGTCATCCAGGTCTTCATCGGAAACCGGATCATCGATCGACCAGCAGGCCGACAGCGCAGCATGTGCCGCGGCATATTCCAGAACCTTGCGGTCGCGGCAGCCGATGACCGGGGCCACAAGCCTGGCGATGAGGAGGATTCGATCCGGGTTGAGTGTGATGTCGGGTCTGCCGAGAGGATTGCCGAAGAAGTTGGCCGCATCATAGGCCGGATCGCCGATCAGGCCATGGGGGTCGATGGCGCGCCAGGCCGTGCCGTCCTGCGACATGATATTTTCGTGATGAAGATCTCCATGGAGCGGCATGACGAAATTCTGGTTCGCAAGCAGACGCCGCGCAACGTCTGCCGCCCAGAGAAGGTGTTCCGCATGATCCGGATGGGCGGGAGCCGAGCGTCCTGTAAGGCCGCGAAAATGCTGTGCGAGCGGCCTCAATCCCTGTGGTGGTCGATGTGGCGAGGGCGCCTGCAGTTCTGCCAGAACCCGGGCGAAGATTTCGGTGGCGGCCTGCTCGCCATGGCTTGCACGGAAGTCTTCAAGCGTCACGACGCCCGCGTCTGCCAGCAGGCAGGCATTGTCCTGCCGGGCGATCAGGCTGACTGCGCCATGCCCGCGCCGCCATGCGAGATAGTCCATGCCCGCCAGCTCTTCCATGCCGCGCGGCTTGAGCAGCTTGGTAATGACGGAACGGCCATCGGGCGTTCTGGCGCGATAGACCAAGCTGCCATGCGTGTCTGCGACGGGTTCGATCTCGTCGAGATGCCACAGATCAGCCGCTGCGATGATATCCACCTGCGGATCACGCCGACAGCATCAGGTCCATGTTCTGGACCGCGGCGCCGGAGGCTCCCTTGCCGAGATTGTCGAGCAAAGCCACGAGATTGACTTGCTCGCCGCCCGGTGTGCCGAAAACGAAAAGCTTCATCGTATCCTTGCCTGCAAGCTCGACCGCATTGACGCGCGGGAGCTTGGCTGAGACTTCAAGCGGCACGACCTCTACGATATCCTGGCCGGCATAGTGATCGGCGAGAGCCTGATGGACACGTTCCAGGTTCGTGCCCTCAGAGAGATGATCGAGGAAAAGAGGCACCTGCACGATCATGCCCTGTGGGAACTTGCCGACTGAAGGCGAAAAGATCGGCGAGCGCTCAAGCATGCCATGAACCTTCATTTCAGGCACATGCTTGTGCTTGAGCGGGAGGCCATAGAGGAAATGCGGCGAATCGATATATTCGGGATTTTCCGCGTCCTCGATCTGGGCAATCATCTGTTTGCCGCCACCGGTATAGCCCGACACAGCGTTGACACTGATCATGCAGGATTCCGGCAGGATGCCCGCCATGCGCAAGGGGCGGATGAGCCCTATCGCGCCTGTGGGATAGCAGCCGGGATTTGCTACATAACGTGCCACGCGGATCTTTTCGCCCTGGGCCTTGTCCATCTCGGCGAAGCCGTATGCCCAGTCAGGATGGATGCGGAAAGCCGTCGAGGTATCGATGATCCGCACGTTGTTGTTGGCGGCCGTCATGGCCACGGCTTCCTTCGAGGCGTCATCGGGCAGGCAGAGGATCGCGATATCGGCCGAATTGAGAAAATCCTCGCGCATCGCGGCATTGCGGCGCTCGGCCCCGGGGATCGACAGAAGGTCGAGATCGACGCGGCCGGCCATGCGCGTACGGATCTGCAGCCCCGTCGTGCCGTGTTCGCCATCGATGAAGATCTTCGGTTTCATGGTCGTTCCCATTCGTTCGAGAAGGCTGATGTCCGGCAGCATATAGTTTCGGTTCGACATGAGCGCAACAAGAACGAGGGCATTAGCCGGTGGCGACCTTCTCGCCTCGCAGCGCCAGGAGATACATGGCGACTGTCGCGCCGGCGATGGCGGTGATCGAGGCATGGTCATAGGGCGGGGAGACCTCTACCACGTCGCCGCCCCGGATATCGAGAGAGCCGAGCTTCTGCAGAACGGAGAGCATCTTGGCCGAAGATGGGCCGCCAGCAACCGGCGTGCCCGTGCCCGGTGCATAGGCTGGATCGAGGCAATCGATATCGAAGGTCACATAGCAGGGCCGGTCGCCGACATGGCTGAGGATCGTCTCGGCAATCGACGCGGCACTCATGTCTTCGACCTCGTGGCCGTAGAGCATGCGGATGCCGCAATCGTCGGGGGCATGGGTCCGGATGCCGATCTGGATGGAATGGCTGGTATCGATCACGCCGTCGCGTGCCGCGCGTCCCACGAACGAGCCGTGATCGATCCGCTTGCCATCATCGAACCAGGTGTCCTGATGCGCGTCGAAATGCACAAGCGCCAGCGGGCCATGCTTGGCGGCATGCGCCTTCAGCACCGGCCAGGTCACGAAGTGGTCGCCGCCGAGCGTCAGCAGGAAGGCGCCGGAGGCGAGTATACTGGCGGCCTGGTTCTCGATCGCGCCGGGGATGCTTGGATGATCACCATAGTCGAACAGGCAGTCGCCATAGTCGATGACGGCGAAATCCTCGAAAAGGTCGCGGTGAAAAGGATATTGCGGATCGTTGTCGAAGATCGCCGATGCCTCGCGGATGGCGCGTGGCCCGAAGCGGGTGCCGGGCCGATTCGAGACTGCCGCATCGAAGGGAATACCCCAGACGACGGCATCCACGCCGGCTAGGGTCTTGGTATATTTCCGCCGCATGAAGGACAGCGCGCCGGCATAGGTCGGGTCGGTGGCGGCGCCCTTGATGCTCTTGGCGGTGAAGGCGTTGTCGGTGGTGCGTGGGGGCATGATTGACTCGGGTGTGGCAGGGGCGAGAGGTCCGCAATCTCGCCCCGACAGGAGATTTGGTCAAGCCGCGGATCGCGAGCCGGCGTCACAGGATATCGAAGTCGCCGCCGCCCAGATCGTCCTTGTCGATGCCGACCAGAGTGATCCTGTTGCCATGGCCTAAATTTATGACGGTAGCGTCATCCGTCTCGCCGTCACCGTCGGTGTCCACCATTTTCATCCGGTTCTCGAGGTCATCGAAGTCGTCTATCCCGGCAATCTTGACGAGGCGTATCTCATCCTCGTTGATGGTGAAGTCCAAGATCTTATCGACGCCGCTCTTCGCAGCGAAGTAGAATAGGTCGACATCGTCGCCCCCGGTCAGTATGTCATTGCCACCATGGCCCCACAGGATATCGATGCCGTCGCCGCCGGAAAGCTTGTTGTCACCGCTGTTGCCATTGAGAATGTTGTCGCCGTTGTTACCCGTCAAGTTGAGATTCTTCTTGCCGATTGCTTGGAGAACCTCGATTTCGTCGTTGCCAGCACCGTCATTGTCGAGCGTGAAGGAAACAGTGGTTTTGACGGTGTCGTAACCGTTTCCGTTAGCTTCCGAGATGCTGATATTCGCCTTATCAACGATGTAAACGTCGTCGCCATCGCCGCCTTGAACTTCCGAGTCGATCAGCTTGCCCTTGCGCAAGTCGGCAGTATCGTCGCCATCAAACAAGGCGATCAGTCCGGTGATCCTGCCGTGGTTGACGAAGTGGTCATCGCCTTCGCTGAGGTGAACTGCCTTTTTGTCGTCGCCGGTGATCTCCCCTCTGTTGATCAGGGTCAGATTGCCATCGCTGCCACTGAAGATTACGGAACCGTTGATCACGCCCTCTATGCCGTTGACCACTTTCCCTGCGCCTGATGTCTTGGCGTCGATCGCCTCGTCGCCGGAAATTGTCGCCAGCACCCCGTCGTTTTTGATCAGGAACCCTGTGCTGTCGGCAATGTTAATAGCGCGTTTTTCCTCTGACGTTATCTTTCCCTTGTTCTTGACAATCACATCGCCGGCTTGGAAGTGAATTCCATGGTCTGTTTCCGACCTAATCACGCCCGCGTTCATGACTTTGGCGCCCGTACCTTCGATAACGATTCCGCTGTCATCACTCAGAATGCGCCCGGTCGAGGTGACGTTCACGGATGTATTATCCGCCGACTCACCATCCATGCTCCCTACGGACATGATTCCATCGCCATCGGTGGTGATCTTGCCCGCAATGGTGAAGGTAACGCCGTCAAAATTGTTCACCAGTGCTGCCCCACTTCCGCTCAATGTGACGCCCTTTTGCACAATCCATTCGGAATTGCCTTCATCGATCCACACCATGGCCGTCTGGTCCTTCTTGATCACATGCTTCTTCATTGTTCCAATCCTCATCAATCCCCGCCGCTGTGGTGGATTCCGTTCTTCATACGGACGAAATGCGGGAGCCCCGTCGCGCTTACAGAAGGAATACGGTTGGACTGGAATTTTAACGAGAGGCGCTGAAGTGCGGCAGCGTGCAAGACGGGGTGCCCATGGGCAGGAGGGGGCAGGGGGTCGAGGAAATCAGAAGAAATTCGGCCTCGCTCTGGTCAGCCAGCGGAAGTCTCGCAAAAAATACGAAATCGTCAACTGTGTTTCGGCGGCTGAACGTCGCCGAGAATGTCGCCGTAGAGCCTGCGCACAGCCTCGAGCGTATCTCGACGGCGGATGGAACCATCGACGAGCACGTCGAGTGTCAACGCCAATGTCGTCAGGCTCTCCATCGGTCCGACCGGCATGACGCAAGGCCTGTCCTGCCGCTGACCGCAGCAGGTGCCGAGAAGAAGTTGGGCGACCTTGTCGGGCAAGCGCGCCGCGAGGTTGGTACGCGAGAGCTCGCCCGACCTGTCGCAAATCGCCCGGTAGAGCCTGTCGGTTTCGGTCGGGTCCGACGGTAAATCCGCCAGCCTGAAGAGCCGGATGCGCCCCGCAACGGGCATGCCGCTCATGAAGGAGCGAACCATGTAAAGTCCGTCCATGATGACGACCTGCTGGGCCGCCGAACCATTGAGCAGAATGGCGCAGAGATCGTTCCGGCCGCTCCATTCGTCAAGCAGCATCCAGACCTTGTCGTCTGAAACGAAGACGGGGCCGTCACCGGTGCGCATGCCCGTCGCGCCATCGGAGGAGTGAAGCCACAATTGCCCATCCTTGGCGGAGATCATTGCGCCCGAGGCAAAGAGTGCATGGCCACCATCGGGGCTGGCAACTACGCAGACCATCGCCCAGAGACCGGAATACCGGTCAAGGCCCGACTTGAGATCGACATGCGCCTTAGCGCCAAAATGCGGAAATAGCGCTTCGGTCGAATTGATATGATCGGCGTTGGCCGGCGGTTGCTCGAAGCGCGAGGGCAGAAGATGCGGCGCATCGTGCCAGCAGCCGCGGGTGAAGCCGTCGATCTTCTCGGCGGCCATCGCGGTCAGCATCGAGATGTTGAGATCGGACGGTTGGGTCTGGCCCAGGACCCATCGCCGTACGACAGATTTATCGACCCCGATCCGATGGGCAAGCTCGACGCGCGACAGGTTGAGCCGCGTCATGACCCAGGTCAGATTCTTGGCAAAGTTCGGTGGTCTGCTGTCAGCCTTCAAAACGATTTCCAATAGCGCGGCACGATCGGATCGACTGTCAGGATAGCAAGAACGATGTTCTCAACCAAGAGGCAAGGCCGGTACTCAACATGCTGGCGAAGGCGTCAGACCAAGGCCGGGAAAAACGAAAAGGCCGGGTTTCCCCGGCCTCGCCAAATCCGATGTTCGCAAGCGGCTTAGCGCTTGGAGAACTGGAACGAACGACGTGCCTTTGCACGGCCGTACTTCTTGCGTTCGACCACGCGGCTGTCGCGGGTCAGGAAGCCGCCCTTCTTGAGCACTCCGCGCAGGGCGGGCTCGAAATAGGTCATGGCCTTGGAAATGCCGTGGCGAACCGCACCGGCCTGGCCGGAAAGACCGCCGCCGGCAACCGTGGCGATGATGTCGAACTGGCTGTCACGGGCAGCGGCAACCATCGGCTGGCGCAGGATCATCTGCAGCACCGGACGGGCGAAATAGGCCGAATAGTCCTTGCCGTTGACGACGATCTTGCCGGAGCCGGCCTTGACCCAGACGCGGGCAACCGCATCCTTGCGCTTGCCGGTCGCGTAGGAGCGGCCGAAATTATCGACCTTGCGAACGTGAACCGGAGCGGCGGACTCAGACGTCGCGCCTGCGAGGTCCTTGAGGGAAGAAAGATCAGCCATAATCAGCCTCGCTTGATGTTCTTGGCATTGAGCGTTGCAACGTCGAATGCGACGGGCTGCTGGGCTTCATGCGGATGGGTTGCGCCGGAATAGACCTTGAGGTTCTTCATCTGGCGACGGCCGAGCGGGCCGCGCGGAACCATGCGTTCGACGGCTTTCTCGAGCACGCGCTCGGGAAAGCGGCCTTCGAGCGTCTGGCGCATCGTGCGCTCCTTGATGCCGCCCGGATAGCCGGTGTGCCAGTAGAACTTCTTGTCGGTGAATTTCTTGCCGGTGAAGACGACCTTGTCGGCATTGATGACGATGACGTTGTCGCCGTCGTCGACATGAGGGGTAAAGGTCGGCTTATGCTTGCCGCGAAGGCGGTTGGCGATAATGGAAGCGAGGCGTCCGACCACGAGCCCTTCGGCATCGATCAGGATCCATTTCTTCTCAACTTCCGCCGGCTTCTGTACGAAGGTGGACATGATGTTGTCTCTCATCTGATCCCCGAACCCGGTGAGCCGGCAAAGGGGCGTTTCTTGTTGCTTGGATTGGGTCCGTGAGGCGCCCAAAAAGAAAGCCACCCCGGAGGGCGGCATTTCTGCTGCGGCTTATAGGCTGTCACCCAGGAAACGTCAAGTTCAGTATTTCCGGGCTATAAACAAATAACTTCGCAAAAACAACGACCTAGTCGCGAGGTATCAGGATACCGTATTTTTGGCGGCTTGCCTGCCGACGGTTCTTGCAATGCGGGACAGCTAACCCGGCCGCTCATGGCCGACCAACAACAAGACGGTCCTTGACCGCAAAGCAAAGAAAGAGAAGTTGGAAATGTTCAAGAACAGCAATATCGCCGTCATGGCAGCGTCGATCGCAATCCTCTCTGTAGCCGGTCTCGCCGGTGCCGCACAGATGAAGGCCGTCAATACGGCTCGTGCGGCGAGCATGACCTGCACGGTCCCCAACAATGTCAGCTGCAACATCAGCAGCGCCAAGGGGATCAAGTCCGTGCTGATCAAGGCCGGCGCCGCGCAGGGCAATGTCGCGCTTGTCAACAAGAGCTACAACAGCTGCCCCAAGCAGGTCACCGTGACCTGGGACTCGGCCTATCAGATGGGCAGCAAGTCGATCGTCGAATGCTCCTCGATGAAGATCACGAACTGAAGATTGATCTCGGAAGACTCCGGCGGGCCTGAATCCCGCCGGATTTTCATATTCCAGCTTTGGCGGGCGGAATCGAGTAGGTGGTCGTCGCATGCGCGACGATCTGGCGCGTATCGACGCGCTCCACCGAGACTTCCATGACCGCCAGCGTGCGGCCGAGCTTGAGGATGCGGCAAACGCCATCCAGCGGCACCGGCTCGGGCCGATTGAGAAAATTGATGTTGAGATTGGTGGTCAGAGCCAGCGCCACCGGCCCGATATGCGCAAGCAGTGCGACATAGGCCGCGACATCTGCAAGTGTGAAAATCGATGGTCCCGAGACGGTGCCGCCTGGTCTGAGATGTGCCTCCGAAGGCCAGAAGCGCAGCGTCGCCGTGCCCGGCGCGACATTGATGCATTTATAGACATGCCCCGCCGCCACGATCTGCGGGAACTCGCGCTCCAGGAACTCGTCGATCTGTTCGGCGGTCAGGATCGGGGTCATGGATATCCTCTAACCATAATGGCGCGGTGCGACTACCCCAGCTTCATCACCAACGCGCCGGCCGCGATAATGCCGCCCGCCACATAGCGCCAGGGGCTGGCCTTTTCTTTCAATATGAAGACGGAAATCAGCAGCGCGAAAAAGATCGACGTCTCGCGCAGCACTGCGACAGCTGCGATCGGCGCCTTGGTCATGGCATAGAGCGCGAGGCCATAGGATGCCACTGAGCCCGCGCCGCCCAACAATCCGCGTTTCCAGGTGTTGCCGACATGGACGAGAACCGGTCGTGTGCCGCGCATCGCAAAGGCATAGGCAAAGAGCGGGATCGGCGGCAGGATGCAGATCCACAGCGTATAAGCGATCGGATCGCCGGCGACATGCGCGCCACGGCCATCCACGAATGTGTAAAGCGAAATGACGACGGCATTGATCAGGGCGAACCCGATTGCCTTGCCGCTGCCGCTGCGCGCTTCGAAGGCCAACGCCAATACGCCCGCGGAGATGGTGAAAATCCCGAGATATATCATCGGCTTCAGGGTTTCGCCGAGTAGCAGCCATGTCGAGAACGTCACGAGCAGCGGTGCGGCACCCCGCATGAGCGGGTAGACGAGCCCGATATCGCCATGTTTGTAAGCGGCGCCGACGAGCTGATAATAGGTGAAATGTATGCATACCGACGCAAGAATATAGGGCCATGCCTCGATATGCGGCATCGGCACGAAGGGCAGGGCGCAGATCGACGCGACCGCCGCACCAAGGGCCACCATGGTCGAATCGAGCTGCTTGTCGGATCCGGACTTGACCAGCGCGTTCCAGGTGGCATGCAGGCAGGCACCGAGAAGAACGAGCAGAACGACATCGATGGGCATGGCACCAACTGCGGGAGGGGGGCCGGCCATGCCGGCAAATGAGACCGCGCAGCTTCATCAGAGTCAGCGTCAAAAATCAAAGCAAAACGTAGAATTCGGGCGTTTCCGTCTACGCGGTACCTCTTGTGTCACTACCAACAGTTGGAAGGCGATTTCCGCCGAACGGACCGCATTGTTGCCATTTTGTTCTCTCAAATGAAAAGTCTTGATCCCTGTGATTGATGTTGTTGAAGCATCGGGTATGTATAGGGTACATAAGGCGTACAAAACAGCATATGGAGACTGAATATGTCGCTCGACCCCAGAATCTCATTGGTAACTTTAGGGGTCGAGGATGTGGGCCGCGCCACCGAATTCTATGAGAAGCTCGGCTGGAAGAAGTCTTCAGCAAGCCAGGATTCCGTCACCTTCATTCAGCTGAAAGGCACTGTCCTGGGATTGTTTTCGCGCGATGCATTGGCCCGCGACGCCCAGGTCGAAAACACGCCGAAGGGATTTTCCGGCGTCACGCTTGCTCACAATGTCACGAGCGAGCGCGGCGTCGATGCCGTCTTCAAATTTGCGCTCTCCTGCGGCGCGACAGAGGTCAAGAAGCCGGAAAAGGTATTTTGGGGCGGCTATTCCGGCTACTTCTCCGATCCAGACGGGCACTTATGGGAGATCGCCTATAACCCGTTCTTCCCGCTCAATGCCGAGGGCCATGTCGTTCTGGAAAGTTGACAAAACACCTAGAAACACGTGGCGCCAAAACAATTGTCGGGCCGCGTGACGCAGTGCTGCACCAGGCACTGATCGGCATTTGCGGATGGAATGTACACTTTTTCGGTGGATTGGTGAGAGGCGCAATAGCTATCGTTGCGCACATAGCGGTCGTAGAGCGTCAGGCCTTTCCTGCGTGGAGATGGATAGCGGAAGATCGCGGCACCCTCGTTGCGGATGATCGACTTGATCTCGCTGCAGGTCAATTGCAGAGCGGCATAGCGGGAGGTGGCACCGGCGGCTGTGAATGCAAACAATGTGATCAAGATTGCAAGAAACCTTGACATTCGCAGCGCCCTTCCGACTTTCCTTGCATCATTCGCCGCGTTCTGCGACCTTCGTCGCCAGCCACATGAGAGGCACACATGGACCACGACAATTATGATCGTAACCTGATCCGCGACATTTTGAAAACAACTAAAAACATTGCCATGATCGGAGCCTCGCCCAATCCAGCGCGCCCGAGTTATGGCGTCATGGGTTTTCTTCTGAGCAAGGGCTATCACGTGATTCCCATCAACCCGGGACATGCCGGCAAGGCCATCCAAGGCCAGAAGGTGTATGCGTCGCTCGCCGACATCGAAGAGGATGTCGACATGGTGGATGTCTTCCGCGCCGCCGACCAGTTTTCCGCGGTAGTGGATGAAGTACTGGCGATGAAGAAACCGCCGAAGGTGATCTGGGGCCAGTTGTCGGTGCGGGATGACGCCGCCGCGGCAAGGGCCGAAGCGGCGGGCTTGACCGTGATTATGGACCGCTGCCCCGCAATCGAGTATCCGCGTGTCGTGGGTGACGTGGGCTGAACCCTGATTCAGTCCGCGAGCACGTCGTACGGCGCACGCAATTCGCTCAGACTCTGCGCATTGTTGCAGTATCCCGCAAAGGTTTCCTTTGCTGTGCCTTGGTCGAGATGCTGTCGGCAGGTTCCTTTTTTGCCGCATTGAGAGCAGACCACCTGCATCTCGCGGAACAGCTCCGGCTGGTTTGCCTGCACGGCGTCCGCATCGACGCCCAGTGCTTGCATCATTTCATTCATTTCGTCAGAGGCATGAGGACCTGCCCTAACGAGCGAGAGCAGCGTTTCGGTTGAGAAGCCGCAATCTGCTGCGATCTCGGCAATTTCGTCGGAAGACAGCGTACTCAGTTGAGAGAGTTCTTCTCTGACATGTCTTCGTTCCGCCCACCATGCGGAGATTTTATCGATGACCGATTTGCCGTGCGTTTCGACATTCATGGCGAAGCCTCCAATTGCTTCTCCATCAATGACGTCAGGCCTGTTGCCGCGCCTTGATCCGAATCAAATCAAACATCTGATTTCATCGGTCGTCTTCGCCCAGCCGTGCGCGAACCTGCGCGGCACGGATGAGGTCCCGGCGTTCGACCGGCGTCGACATGAAGACGGATGCAGCCGCCTGTCCATAATGAACGGCGGCCTCGAATTCTGATCCGGAGGCCAGCTGGCTCGCAAGCGCGCCGACGAAGAAATCCATCGCCCCATGCATCGATTCAGGCGTGCCTTTCATGGCGGGATGATATTCCGGGCGACCGCCCCGTTCCATATGCACCAGTCCTCCGGCTCCGAGTATGACGGCGACGCGCGGCACCTTCTCGGTGAATGGCACTATCGCTTCGAGGACGAATTTGGGACCGGAGAAAGAGCGGTCGGCCATAGCTTCGGCTTCGGCCTGACCAAGCACGAGAATATCGGTCCGATCGAGCAGATCTTCCCCGCCGGGCCGCGCTGGGCAGGCATTGAGCACAACAAATGCTCCTGCAGTCTTCGCCTTGTGTGCGAGCAGGAGATTCGCATCCGCTGGCAGCTCGTTCTGCAGAACGAGGTAGCCGACATCCCGCGGGATCGTCACTGCGTTGGGATCGAACGTGTGGTTGGCACCACTGACGACAATGGCGCCGAAATCGCCGAAGGGGTTGACGATGGCGACACTTGCCCCTGAAGCTTCGCCGGCACCGGTCTGCAGCATCGAGATATCGACGCCCGCCGCTTCGAGGTTGGCGGTCAGGATGCGGCCGGCCTCATCGTCGCCGACACGGCCGGCAAACCACGTGACGACGCCGTTGCGCGCCGCGGCGATGGCTTGGTTGCCACCCTTGCCGCCCGGCAGGTAGCGGAGCGAATGGCCCGGCAGGTATTCGTCGGCGATCGGGAATTTTTCCGCATTGACGACAAGGTCGTGATGCAGCGATCCGGCTACCAATACGTGTTTTGCCATGCGATCTCCCTCTCCTGAAGAAATGGTTAGGGTACTTGACCGCCAATGTAAATCGCCTGAAGTATTCTATAACTTCCGGTTGACCGCGATTTCGCCGAGCAGGCGCGCAACCTCTTCTTCCGACGAAAGATCCGCCGTGGCGCCGGTGATCAGGGGTGAGGAACGCACTGCCGGTGCTGTCGAGTTGCCGACGGAATTCGCGGCTTCGCGCGTCTCGGCCTTCACCTGTGGCGTGCCGCCGCTGCCGAATATGCCGCTTGCATCCAACTCGGCCTCGAGCAGCTTTTCGAAATCGCTCGGAACGGCATCCCGCGACGTCCTGTCAGCGGCATTGTCCTCACCAGGGGAGACTGAAAAAGCAACGGGTTGGGTGGATGGCTGGGCAAGGGGTGGTGCATTATATTGGCCCGCCGGCTGTGCGGATTGCACCCGGCGCACGGCATCGGTCCTTGCGGCCTCCAAGCGGGCGGCGATGGCCTTTGCCTGCTCGGCGTCCGTCGTCGATTGCTCCGAAGCGGTAGAAGCCTGCGGTGCGCCGAGCATCCGGGCGCGCGCCTGATCGAGGGCTGTCTCTGCGGCGACCGTGGTTGCCGGACCCACGGCCGGTTCCTTACGCTCCTGCGTCGGTGAAGCAACTGACGGCTGGGCGGAAGGTCGGCCGCCCAACTGGCTTGGGGGCTGAATTGGCGACGGCCTTGCAAAGGACGTCTCGAGAGACTGCGGCTCGGTGGCCGGCCGTTCGACAGGCTGAGAAGCCGTCACCTGCGGGGCGGGCCTGATGCCCGTCATGGGCTCGCGGTCCTCATCATAGAGCACCGAGCCCATGGACGAGACATTTCTTTCGCCGGATTGCTGGATCCTGCCGGGAAGCGCCTCCAGCGGCACGACCGGCTGGACCGCCGCCGGCTTGATTTCGGGCTGGACCGGCGCAGGCTTGAATGCGGGCTGGACGGACTTTGCTTCCGTCGCGACCGGCTTAACATCCGGCATGACCGGCCTGGCTTCAGGCTGCATCGGCACGGGGCGTTCCGTCTGGCGCACCACCGGCTGAAATGCCGGCTCGGGCCTCCGCTCCGGAATAGTGGCGGGCCTGGACTCGCTGACGGGTTCTGGGACACTTGTGACAGACTTTGCCGCCGGGGCCGCGTCTCTGGTGACCGGCTCGGCCTTCTTTTCCACCGCCGGCTGTCGGTCGGAAATGCCGCTCTCGATGACGATGTCCGTCGGGCCGCCGATCATGATCAGGTGCTCGACATCGTCCCGGCGGATCAGCACCAGACGCCGCTTAGGATCGACGGCGGCCGCGTCGAGGACCATCAGCCGTGGTTCGCGCGCCTTGCCCCCCTTAATGAAAAGAGGAGAGTTTTTCCGTTTGAGAAACAGCAGCACGAAGATCAGCACGATAAAGGCAATGCCCACACCGCCGATCGCGAGAACGAGCCGAGGCGCCAGGTCGGGAGTCAATCCGTCGAGCATGGTCATATCCTTTCCGGCAACGTTTTCCAGGCGTAGAGCGGCTGCCTCCAAGTAACTCAAATCCACATTGGATCAGCCAATCCTACTGGTCATAGACGGCTTTTTTCGGGCTTGGCAAGCGGTTTCGGGCCATTAGAGCCTCTTGCATTGAAATGAAGCCGGTTCTGCCGGAGCAGCTTTTCGTCAGGGGCAGAGGCGATTGTCGAAGAGCATACCCCAATGTACGGTCGAGACAATCGCCTCTGAGCCTGGCGGAAAGATGCCCGGCCCTTCGGGTCGGCTGAAACGGGCCGCCTGATCGACCGGCCGGCTTGGCCGTAGATCGTGGCTACGACGCGCGCCGGCCGGTCGACCATTCGACTCCGTTTGAGCCAACAGAACCGGCTTCATTTCAACGCAAGAGGCTCTAGACGCCCGAAACCGGGGACGGAGTTGTGCGAGGCTTGCTGCATGGCCATTTTTGCCGGCCAAAGCGGTGAATAGATGGCGATGCCGCTTTTTGCCCGGCCCCTGACTTGATAAGGATTGAGTCGCGCGACCGTTTGTTTCGCATTAATTGAGGTCTAGATGACAAATCTGAAGCCGGCGGGTGACTATCACATGCCTGTTGTCGAGAACGCCCACAGGCCCGGTATGGTCCTGCGCTTGGTTCTGCTCGCGCTGGTGCTGCTCGCCACGGCCGCCGCCTTCGTCCTGTTCCGCGATCAGATGGAGAACGAACTCGTACTCGGTATTCTCGGTGTGCTGGCTATGGCCGGCATATTCTTCATCGTCTCGACGGTCATCGGCTTTGTCGAGATCATGCCGCAGAACCGGACCGACCGCGTACCGCGCGCCTTTCTCGACACACATCCCGATGGCACCGTTGTCACTGACCGCAAGGGCCGGCTGATCTACGCCAATGCCGCCTATGCGAAACTGACAGGCGCGGAGAACCCCGCTGCCATCCTGACGCTGGAAACGCTGCTTTCCAGGAACCGCGAGACCACCGAAGCAGTCTACCGGCTGACCAACGGGCTGATGGAAGGCAAATCAGGCTATGAGGAATTCCGTCTCGCCCATCCGCTGGGCCAACCCGACGGCGGACCGCAACAGGCATGGTGGTACCGGCTGAAGGCGCGCCCCTTGAAGCTTGAGGATGAGAGCGGCGGTCCAATCTTCCTCTGGCAAATCTCGGATATATCCGCAGAGCGCGACGATCAGGAACGCTTCTTCCGCGAACTTCAGAATGCGATCGATTATCTCGACCACGCGCCGGCAGGCTTTTTCTCCGCCGGGCGCAAGGGCGAGATTTTCTACGTCAATGCGACGCTCGCCGAGTGGCTCGGCATCGATCTTACCCAGTTCCAGCCAGGCTCGCTCGGCATCCGCGATATCGCGGCCGGCGAAGGCCTGACACGCATGGAAACCATTCAGCCCGAACCCGGCCAGACCCGCACCGAGACGCTCGATCTCGATTTCCGCAAAGTCAGCGGCCAGAGCTTGCCGGTACGGATCGTCCACCGCGTCTCGGCCATGAAGGATGGTGCACCGGGTGAAAGCCGGACCATCGTGCTCAAGCGCCAGCGTGACGAGACCGCCGCCAACGACGATTCCTCCGCCGCTCAGCGCTTCAACCGCTTCTTCAACAACACGCCGATGGCGATTGCATCGGTCGATGGGGAAGGGCGCATCCTGCGCACCAATACCCAGTTCATGAAGCTGTTTTCGGGGCTGGTCTCGCAAGATGACGGCACGGTGGACCTCAGCGTCGTGGTTCATGAAGCCGATCGCGCCCGTCTCGCCGACGCGCTGGCTGCCGCCAAGGACCGCAAGGTCGATATCGAACCCGTCGATTCGCGCCATCCCGCCGACGAGGCGCGCGCCTTCCGTTTCTACGTCAACGCCGTGATCGACCAGTCGGGCGAGGTGCCCGAGGAAGCCGCGATCGTCTACGCCGTGGAAACCACCCAGCAGAAGGCGCTGGAAAACCAGATGGCGCAGACGCAGAAGATGAATGCCGTGGGAACGCTGGCCGGTGGTATCGCCCACGATTTCAACAATGTGCTGACCGCAATCCTACTGTCGTCTGATCACCTGCTGCTACAGGCGCGCCAATCGGATTCGAGCTTCGCCGATCTCATGGAGATCAAGCGCAACGCCAACCGGGCTGCCGTACTGGTGCGTCAGCTGCTGGCCTTCTCCCGCAAGCAGACGCTCCGGCCCGCTGTCATTAACCTCACCGACGCGATCGGCGACCTGCGCATGTTGGTCGCCCGCATGCTGTCGGGCACCAAGGTGAAGCTGGAAGTCGATTACGGCCGCGATCTCTGGCCGGTGAAGACCGATCTGTCGCAGTTCGAGCAGGTGATGGTGAACCTCTCGGTCAATGCCCGCGACGCCATGCCCGACGGCGGCACGCTGACCATCAGCACCCGCAATGTTACAGCCGAAGAGGCCGCCAAAATGGGCCATCGCGGGCTGGCGGCCGAGGATTTCGTGCTGGTCGACGTGTCGGATACCGGCACCGGGATCTCTCCCGAGATCATGGACAAGATCTTCGAGCCCTTCTTCACCACCAAGGAGGTCGGCAAGGGCACCGGGCTCGGCCTGTCGATGGTCTATGGCATCATCAAGCAATCCGGCGGCTATGTGATTCCGGAATCCGAGATCGGCAAGGGTACCGTCTTCCACATCTTCCTGCCGCGGTACATTCCCCTGGCGCAGGAGACCGAAGATGCCCTGGTCGCGCAGGCTGCCAGCACCAAGGCAGCGGAGGCGGCCGCCGCAAATCTGGATCTCACCGGCAACTCCGCCGTCGTGCTGCTCGTCGAGGATGAGGAAGCCGTGCGGCGCGGCGGCAAGCGCATGCTGGAAACGCGTGGTTACACCGTGCACGAGGCCGGCTCCGGCGTCGAGGCGCTCGATATCCTGGAAGAACTCGACGGCAAAGTCGATGTGGTCGTTTCCGATGTGGTGATGCCCGAAATGGACGGTCCGACCCTGCTCGGCGAGATCCGCAAGCGCTGGCCGGACCTGAAATTCATCTTCGTCTCGGGTTTCGCCGAGGATGCCTTCGCCCGCAACCTGCCCGAAGGCTCGAATTTCGGCTTCCTGCCCAAGCCCTTCTCGCTCAAGCAGCTGGCGACGACTGTCAGGGAAATGCTGGATAGTTGAGGCTAAGGAGTTTTGGTGAGCGCCACGGCGATCTTTGCCGCGAGCCTCGCATTGTTCTCGACCAGTGAGATGTTTGTCGTCAGGCTGCGTCCCTCGGTCAGGTAATAGATGTCGGAGAGCAGGAAGGGCGTCACCGCCTTGCCCGCAATGCCCTTCTCACTTGCGCTTATAAGCGCCCGGCGGATGTAGCCCTCCATCTCGCCTGCCGGAATCTCATCCTTCTCCGGCACCGGATTGCCGATCAGCATGCCACCCGCGATGCCGAGCGCTTCACGCATATGCTGGAACGCCGCGATCCGTTCGGCGCTGTCGAGCCTGAGCGGGCTCTTGAGGCCTGAACTGCGCGACCAGAAAGCCGGGAAATCGCCCTGACCAAGCGTGACGACCGGTACGCCCTTGGTTTCAAGCACTTCCAGCGTCTTCGGCACATCGAGGATCGCCTTGGCTCCGGCGCAGACCACGATCACCGGCGTCCGCGACAGTTCTTCAAGATCAGCCGATATGTCAAAACTCTCTTCCGCCTTGCGGTGGACGCCGCCGATTCCGCCGGTGGCGAAGACGTGGATGCCCGCCCGCGCCGCGGCAATCATGGTTGCAGCGACGGTGGTGGCGCCGGTCCGGCCCTCGGAAATGGCGAAGGCCAGATCGGCGCGTGACAGCTTCATGGCATCGGATGTCTTGGCCAGCGCCTCAAGTTCGGATGTTTCCAGTCCGATATGCAAAGTGCCGTTGATGACGGCGATCGTCGCGGGAACAGCGCCCTCCGCTCGAATAATGCTTTCGACGCTCTGGGCCATGTCGAGATTGCCGGGATAGGGCATGCCATGGGTGATGATGGTCGATTCGAGCGCCACGACAGGCACGCCATCGGCCTTGGCACGCGCCACTTCGGACGAAAAGGAAATGGGGAGGGCATCGGTCATCTGTCGATCCTACAATAGCGGTGTTGGCGGCTTACAACACGATTTCGGCTGATGGCACAAGGGGAAGGGTGCTCATCAGCAGGTCGCGAGTCAGGTCCTCGGCAGTCGCCATTTCGCTGGCGAGCGCCAATCGCGCGGAGGCTGCCCCATGCACGATGCCGTCGCCAAGCGTGCCGCCTTCGAGCCGGGCATGAAGGAAACCCGCCGCAAAGCCGTCGCCCGCACCGGTCACATCGCCGATCGTCTCTAGAGGCGGCGGCGTCAGCAAAGCCTGCGAAGCTTCGTCCCAGGCAACGATCTCCCGCCCGCCGCGCGTGATCGCGCCGCCCTTGAGACCGGCCTTACGCATGATCGTCGGCCACGCACGATGGTCAGCGGGTGTCTCTCCCGTCAGCGCGCGCGCCTCCGCCTCGTTCATGAAGAGATAGTCGAGACGGTCGATCACTTCCCGGAATCTGACGACCTTGGCCGGCGAAATGCCGATGGCCGCGACCGGAAGGTTCCGCTCTCCGGCGGCCTTGGTCAGCGCCACAAGCGTCTCGGCCGGGAGGTTCGCATCCGTGAGAATGAATGCGGCCTCAGCGAACTGGTCGCGAACCTGCCGTACGGCCAGCCGCTTGGGGCTGAAAAACCTGTAGAGATCCATATCGGCAAGCGCGATGACCAGATTGCCGTCGCGCTCCATGATCGCCGTATAGGTCGGCGTACGGCGGTCGAGAAAAGTGAAGGGCCGGTCGATGATGCCGGCGCTTTCCGCCGCCGCCGCTACCGCGTCTCCCTCCGAATCTCCGCCGCGCGGCGAGATCAGCGTCACGCGGTGACCAAGGCGCGACAGGCTGCGCGCGCAATTGAAGGCACCGCCGCCGGCCTCTTCCTTCCACATGCCGGGATTGGAAGCGCCCGGCACCGTCTCTCCCGAAATCCGTCCGCGCCTGTCGATATGGGCGCCGCCCAGAACCAGGATGTCAGTCATGCCAAAAAATCCGTCTGTCACTCGAATCATGCATATCGCCCCCGAGCGAAATGAAGCAAGTCCGCCTGTTGATAAACCTTTGCCCGGATTGCGAAAACAAAAATAGAACACGCACTCGATTCACGCATAAGCTCAATAATTTACACCCCTCTTGCAATATGAGAACAAATAGGGTACACAACCTTCATCCGGCACATTGCTTCGGCGGCTCCGATAACTTAAAGGTGGACCAAATGGCTCAGAATTCGCTGCGACTGGTAGAGGACAACAAATCCGTGGACAAAAGCAAGGCACTGGACGCGGCGCTCTCTCAGATCGAACGGTCGTTCGGCAAGGGTTCGATCATGCGTCTCGGCTCGAACGAGAATATCATCGAAATTGAAACCATTTCCACAGGTTCGCTCAGCCTTGATATCGCGCTCGGCGTCGGCGGCCTGCCGCAGGGCCGCATCATCGAGATCTACGGTCCGGAGAGTTCGGGCAAGACCACGCTCGCGCTGCAGACCATTGCCGAGGCCCAGAAGAAGGGTGGCATCTGCGCTTTCGTCGATGCCGAACATGCGCTTGATCCGGTATATGCCCGCAAGCTCGGCGTCGATCTCGAAAACCTGTTGATCTCGCAGCCCGATACCGGCGAACAGGCGCTCGAAATCACCGATACACTGGTGCGCTCCGGCGCGATCGACGTTCTCGTTGTCGACTCGGTCGCTGCGCTGACGCCACGCGCCGAAATCGAAGGCGAAATGGGCGACAGCCTGCCTGGCCTCCAGGCCCGCCTCATGAGCCAGGCACTGCGCAAGCTCACGGCGTCGATCTCGAGGTCCACCACGATGGTGATCTTCATCAACCAGATCCGCATGAAGATCGGCGTGATGTACGGTTCGCCGGAAACCACCACCGGCGGCAATGCGCTGAAATTCTACGCCTCCGTACGTCTCGATATCCGCCGTATCGGCTCGGTCAAGGAGCGCGAGGAAGTCATCGGCAACCAGACCCGCGTCAAGGTCGTCAAGAACAAGCTTGCACCTCCCTTCAAGCAGGTCGAATTCGACATCATGTATGGCGAGGGCGTCTCCAAAAATGGTGAGCTTGTCGATCTTGGGGTCAAGGCTGGCATCGTCGAGAAATCCGGCGCCTGGTTCTCTTATAACAGTCAGCGCCTGGGTCAGGGCCGCGAGAATGCCAAGACCTTCCTCCGGGAAAATCCCGATCTCGCCAACGAGATCGAACTGGCGCTGCGCCAGAATGCCGGCTTGATCGCCGACCGCTTCCTAGAGAATGGTTCTCCCGAGGCGGATGTGGACTCTCCAGACGCCTGATCGGCGACGCTAGAATCGGTGCGCATAAACGTATCGAACGATCCCAGCCCGGCCGCCGCCGAAACCGGCGCGCCGGGTTTTGTTTTTCTGGACATGGTCTTGCACGGGCGATAAAAGCCGGTGTCCAAAACGGCGCCTTTTATCGCGCCTCGTAGGTTTGAAAGGCATATTATGAGTGGCGTGAATGAGATCCGGTCGGCGTTCCTGGATTATTTCAAGAAGAACGGGCACGAGGTCGTTCCTTCTTCGCCGCTCGTTCCGCGCAACGACCCGACCCTGATGTTCACCAATGCCGGCATGGTGCAATTCAAGAACGTCTTTACCGGCCTCGAAAGCCGCCCCTACAAGACCGCCGCCACGGCACAAAAATGCGTCCGCGCCGGCGGCAAGCACAACGATCTCGACAATGTCGGCTATACCGCACGCCACCACACCTTCTTCGAGATGCTCGGAAATTTCTCCTTCGGCGATTACTTCAAGGAACGCGCGATCGAACTCGCCTGGAACCTGATCACCAAGGAATACGGCATCGATCGCAACCGCCTGCTGGTCACCGTCTACCACACCGACGACGAGGCGTTTGGCCTGTGGCAGAAGATCGCCGGACTGTCCGATCGCCGCATCATCCGCATACCGACATCGGACAATTTCTGGGCGATGGGCGATACCGGTCCCTGCGGCCCATGCTCGGAAATCTTCTACGATCACGGCGAGCACATCTGGGGCGGGCCACCCGGCTCGGCCGATGAGGATGGCGACCGGTTCATCGAAATCTGGAACCTCGTCTTCATGCAGTACGAGCAGGTGACCAGGGAAGAGCGGATCGACCTGCCGCGTCCGTCGATCGATACCGGCATGGGCCTTGAGCGCGTCTCGGCACTGCTGCAGGGCAAGCACGACAATTACGACACCGATCTGTTCGGAGCGCTGATCGCGGCCTCGATGGACGCCATCGGGGTGGACGACCAGGGTGACCGCCGCGCGAGCCACCGCGTCATCGCCGATCATCTGCGCTCGACCGCTTTCCTGATCGCCGACGGCGTGCTGCCGTCGAACGAAGGCCGCGGCTACGTCCTTCGCCGCATCATGCGCCGCGCGATGCGTCACGCC
>Ga0164290_1001548_pt1 | contig 30749 bp, 20 predicted proteins | sample Micstemetagenome_FD_108782 | JGI IMG/M metagenome (GOLD analysis project Ga0164290, IMG submission 108782) | Contaminated culture microbial community from soil near Moab, Utah, USA - Microcoleus steenstrupii SON62 (Illumina Assembly) | ecosystem: Environmental > Terrestrial > Soil > Soil crust...
AAGGAAGTCGGCACCGAAGGAAAGCTCGGTGGTCAGGCCGAAGTGCGAGGCGTCAGCGGCACGTGGAAGGACCTGACCGACAACGTCAACGTCCTCGCCGCGAACCTCACCACCCAGGTCCGTAACATCGCGAACGTCACGACGGCGGTCGCGAACGGAGACCTCTCGCAGAAGATCACCGTCGACGCGCGTGGCGAGATCTTCGAGCTGAAGAACACCATCAACGTCATGGTCGATCAGCTCCGCTCGTTCGCCGCGGAAGTCACCCGCGTCGCCAAGGAAGTCGGCACCGAAGGAAAGCTCGGCGGCCAGGCCGACGTGAAGGGCGTCTCCGGCACGTGGAAGGACCTGACGGACAACGTCAACGTCCTCGCCGCGAACCTCACCACGCAGGTCCGCAACATCGCGAAGGTCACCACGGCGGTCGCGAAGGGCGACCTATCGCAGAAGATCACCGTCGATGCGCGCGGCGAGATCCTCGAGCTGAAGAGCACCATCAACACGATGGTCGACACGCTGAACTCCTTCTCCGCGGAGGTCACCCGCGTCGCCAAGGAAGTCGGCACCGAAGGAAAGCTCGGTGGTCAGGCCGACGTCAAAGGCGTGTACGGCACGTGGAAGGACCTGACGGACAACGTCAACAACCTCGCCACGAACCTCACCGTGCAGCTCCGCGACGTGTCGAAGGTCGCCACCGCGATCGCGAACGGCCACCTCACGCAGAAGATCACCGTCGACGTCAAAGGCGAGATCCTCCAGATCAAGGAGGTCATCAACAAGATGGTCGACCAGCTGAACTCCTTCGCTGCGGAGGTCACCCGCGTCGCGAAGGAAGTCGGCACCGAAGGAAAGCTCGGCGGCCAGGCCGAAGTGAAGGGCGTCAGCGGCACCTGGAAGGACCTGACCGACAACGTCAACGTCATGGCCTCGAACCTCACGAAGCAGGTCCGCGGCATCGTCAAAGTCGTCACCGCCGTCGCGAACGGCGACCTCTCGCAGAAATTCGTTCTCGAAGCCAAGGGCGAAGTCGCCGCGCTAGCCGAGACGATCAACAACATGACGGACACGCTCCGCACGTTCGCCGATCAGGTGACGACGCTGGCGCGCGAAGTCGGCATCGAAGGCAAGCTCGGCACGGAAGCGAAGGTGCCCGGCGCGTCCGGCGTGTGGCGTGACCTGACCGACAACGTCAACATCATGGCCTCGAACCTCACGAAGCAGGTTCGCGGCATCGTCAAGGTCGTCAACGCAGTCGCGAGCGGTGACCTCTCGCAGAAGTTCGTCCTCGAAGCGAAGGGCGAAGTCGCCGCGCTCGCCGAGACGATCAACAACATGACCGACACGCTCCGCATCTTCGCGGACCAGGTCACCACGGTCGCTCGCGAAGTCGGCTTCGAAGGAAAGCTCGGTGGTCAGGCCAAGGTGCCGGGCGCCGCCGGTACGTGGCGCGACCTCACGGACAACGTGAACCAGCTCGCAGGAAACCTGACGAGCCAGGTGCGCGCGATCGCCGAGGTCTCCACGGCCGTCGCGAAGGGTGACCTGACCCGATACATCACGGTCGAAGCCCAGGGCGAGGTTGCCGCGCTCAAAGACAACATCAACCAGATGATCGGCAACCTGAAGGACACGACGCACAAGAACCAGGAGCAGGACTGGCTCAAGACGAACCTGGCGCGCTTCTCCAGCATCATGCAGGGACAGCGCAACATCGTGTCGGTCGCGCAGCTGATCATGAGCGAGCTCACGCCGCTCGTCGACGCGCAGCACGGCGCCTTCTACTACATGATGGAGAACGAAGGCGGCGTCGCCGAGCCGACGCTGAACCTCATCGCGAGCTACGCGTTCGGCGGCCGCAAAGGCCTCCAGACCACGTACAGGCTGAAGGAGAGCCTCATCGGCCAGTGCGCGTTCGAGAAGAAGCGCATCCTCCTCGGCGACGTGCCCGAGAACTTCATGTACATCGCGACCGGGATGGGCGAAGCGCCGCCGCGCAACGTCGTCGTCCTGCCCGTCCTGTTCGAGGGTGAGATCAAGGCCGTCATCGAGCTCGCGTCGTTCAAGCCGTTCGTCGCGAACTACCTGACGTTCCTCGATCAGCTGATGGACTCCGTCGGCGTCATCCTCAACATGATCTCCTCCAGCATGAGGACGGAGGAGCTCCTCGCGCAGCTGAAGAAGTCGAACGCGGAGCTCGAGGCGCAGGCCGCGGAGCTGAACGAGAAGGCGAAGCTGCTCGAAGTGAAGAACAGCGAAGTCGAGCTCGCCTCGCGCAGCCTGGAGGAGAAGGCCGAGCAGCTCCAGCTCATCTCCAAGTACAAGTCCGAGTTCCTCGCGAACATGAGCCACGAGCTCCGGACGCCGCTGAACAGCCTCCTCATCCTCTCGAAGATGCTCGCGGAGAACGCGGGCGGGAACCTCACGCCCGAGCAGGTGAAGTTCGCGCAGACGGTCTACACGTCGGGCAACGATCTCCTCTCGCTCATCAACGAGATCCTCGACCTGTCGAAGGTCGAAGCCGGCAAGATGCCGATCGACCCGAAGACGTTCGCGCTCGCGGAGGTGAAGGACTACCTCGAGCAGACGTTCCGTCACGTGGCCGACCAGAAGGGCCTCGCGTTCGAGGTCAAGATGGACCCGGCGCTGCCGAAGGCGGTGTTCACCGACGTCACGCGCCTCCAGCAGATCCTGAAGAACCTGCTCTCCAACGCGTTCAAGTTCACGGCGAAGGGCGGCGTCTCGATGACGATCATGCCGTCGGGCACCACCGATGGAATGATCAGCTTCGCCGTCCAGGACACCGGCATCGGTATTCCGGCCGACAAGCAGCGCCTCATCTTCGAGGCGTTCCAGCAGGCCGACGGCACGACCAGCCGCAAGTACGGCGGCACCGGCCTCGGCCTCACGATCAGCCGCGAGATCGCGCGGCTCCTGGGAGGATCGATCGACGTCGTCAGCGCGCCGGAGCAGGGCAGCACGTTCACGCTGCATCTGCCCCGCATCTACGCGGGCGCGGAGGCGGCGACGCAGGACGGCTCGACGGCGGACACGACCGTCGAGGCGCAGATCCCGCCGCTTCCGATCGGCGCGACGTTCGAGGGAACGAAGGTGCTCGTCGTCGACGACGACATGCGGAACATCTTCGCGATCAAGAGCGTGCTCGAAGGAAAGGGCATCACGGTGCTCCACGCGGAGAACGGCCGCCTCGCCCTCGAGCTCCTGCAGACGGAGCGCGACGTGAACATCGTGCTCATGGACACGATGATGCCGGAGATGGATGGCCTCACCGCCACGCGCGCCATCCGCGACATCGTCCAGTTCCAGTCGCTGCCGATCATCTCCCTCACGGCGAAGGCGATGAAGGGTGATCGCGAAAAGGCGATCGAAGCAGGGGCTTCGGACTACGTGACCAAGCCGGTGGATCCCGACAAGCTCCTCGCGGTCATCCACCTCTGGCGGCAGAAGAACGCCACTGGTAGCACGATGCTCTCGTGATGAACGCGGCCGCCAGTATCGTCATGTCCGACGCAGCAGGGACGCAGGCTCGCCCCAGCGTCCTGCTCGTCGACGACAATCCCGCGAACCTCATCGCGCTCTCTGCCGTGCTGAAGCCGCTCGGCGCACGCCTCGTCGAGGCGGCGTCGGGCGCCGAGGCTCTCGCAGCGATCGAGAACGAGGAGTTCGCCGTCGCTCTGCTCGATGTCCAGATGCCGGAGATGGACGGATTCGAGGTCGCCTCGCGCATCCGCGCGATGGTGACGCGGCGCGAGCTGCCGATCATCTTCCTCACGGCGATTCACCGCGACGACGGCTTCGCGAAGCGCGGCTATGCCACGGGCGCAGCCGACTACATCACGAAGCCGTTCGACGCCGAGATCGTCCGCGCTCGCGTGAAGGCGTTCGTCGATCTCTTCCAGCAGCGCGAATCGATCCGCAGCGCACAGGTGGCGCTCCGTACGAGCGAGCGCGACGATGCGCTTCGCCGTCTCGTCGCTTTCGAGCGGATCTCGACGGCGGCGCTCGGCGCTGGCGACCTCGATGGCTTCCTTCGCGAGCTGCTCACCGTGTTCACGTCGGCGGCAGAAGCGGCGGACTCTGCCACCATCCTGTTGCGCGACGGCGACCGGCTCGTCGTCCGCGCGTCGATCGGTCTGCTCGACGACGCCGAGAACGAGTTCTCACTGAACATGGGCGAAGGCTTCGCAGGTCGCGTCGCTGCGGAGCGCACCGCGCTCGAGATTGGTGCCGACGAGATCTCGCAGCTCGTCATCAGCAAGTGGATCAAGCAGCGCGGCACGCGCGTGCTCTACGGCGTGCCGCTCATCCATGACGATGCCGTCGTTGGCGTCGCGCACATCGGCTCACGGCAAAAGACGCGTTTCGAGGAGGCCGACAAGAGCCTGTTCCGCGCCGTCGTCGACCGCGCCGCGTGGGCAGTCGCGCAGCACGTTCGCCTGACGCGCCTCTACGAGCTCGAGCGCCAGGCCCGCGCGGACGCCGAGGCCGCGAGCCGTGCGAAGGACGAGTTCCTCGCAACGGTCTCGCACGAGCTGCGGACGCCGCTGAATGCCATCCTCGGCTGGACGGTCACTGCACGCACGAAGGCGCCGCCCGAGGTCGACCGCGCGCTGGCCGTCGTCGAGCGGAACGCCCGCGCGCAGGCCCGCATCGTCGAGGACATCCTCGATACCGCGCGTATTGCGAGCGGAAAGCTCTCGCTGCAGATCGGCGAGGTCCGCCTGGAGAGCTCCGTCGCGGCCGCCGTCGAGGCGCTGAAGCTCGCGGCCGACGCGAAGCGCATCAGCGTGAAGGTGGCCGTCGATCCGACCGCCACGATGCAAGGCGATCCGGACCGCATCCAGCAGATCGTCTGGAATCTCCTCTCGAACGCGCTCAAGTTCAGCCTCCCTGGCGGCGAGGTGGGTATCGACGTGGTGCGCGCCGACGCGATCGTCCGCATCACGGTGCGCGACTCGGGCGAGGGCATCCATCCCTCGTTCCTTCCGCACGTCTTCGAGCCGTTCCGGCAAGCCGACAGCAGCACGACGCGTAGGCACGCCGGGCTCGGTCTAGGCCTCTCGATCGTGAAGCACGTCGCCGCTGCGCACGGAGGCAGCGTCACCGCGCAGAGCGACGGGCCCGGGCAGGGCGCGTCGTTCGTCGTCGAGCTCCCGGTCGTGGCGCCCGCGCAAGAAGGCGTTCCGCGTCCGCCGCTTCGTCCGCGGGCGACCTCGGGCGACGATGGCGTCATTCGTCTCGACGGCGTGAAGGTCCTCGTCGTGGACGACGAAGACGCAGGGCGCAGCGTCCTCGTCGACGTGCTGCGCGATCGCGGTGCGGTGATCGCCGAAGCCTCGTCGGCACACTCGGCCTTCGAGGAGCTCGTGCGGTTCCGGCCCGACGTCATCGTGAGCGACATCACGATGCCGGGCGGCGACGGCTACGGCTTCATCCGCGCGGTTCGTGCGCTCCCCGCGGAGCGCGGCGGCCGAACGCGCGCCGTAGCGATGGCGACCGATCCACGCGGGCACGATGGGGAGCGCGCGATTGCGGCCGGGTTCGAGACCTATCTCTCGAAGCCGATCGATCTCGAGCGCCTCCTTTCGCTCGTCGCCGACCTCGCCAACGGCGACGGCGCTCCTCTCAGCACCTGAGGCACTGACCATGACATCCGCGAAGACCTCCGAAGGCCCTCTCACCGCCGCCGCTGCAGCGCTCGAAGCGGAGATTGCGAAGTACGAGCAGGTGCTCGTGCAGCTCGAACGCGGTGAGATCGTTTCCGAGAAGACGTTGCAGCGCGCGCGGCGCGGCCTCGAAGACTGCGCCGAGCAGCAGGGTCGGCTCGCCGAACGCCTCCAGGCGTTCGCGGCTGCGATGCAGGAGACGCAGGCGCGTCAGCAACGATGCGTGGATCTCACGGCGGCAGCAGCCGTACGCGTGAAGGAGCGGTTCGACGACCGAACGGCGCTTCTCCAGCGGGTGAGCGCCCTCGGCGATCGTGCGCGGGAGATCAACGAGCCGGTCGCGGCCGTCGTCCAGGGCGACCCGAACGACGCGACGGCGACGACCGCGCTGCTCGCGTCGCTCGAGCAAGTGACGGCGCGCACCGATTCCGTGATCGCCGAAGCGGAAGCGCTGCGCCTCGCCGCCAAGGCCGCGCAGTGGCAAGACATCGAGCGCGACGCCGACACCCTGCGTCAGCAGCTCCAGTCTGCGCGCAACAAAGTGCTCACCGTGCAGCGCGACGTCGCCGCGCGTGCTCCCTCCTGAGGCGCTGCTCAGTCGCAGTCCGTCTTCCCACTGCGGAAGTGGGTCATCATCGCCTCGAACCGCGTCCGAAAGTACGGCCATTCGTGCGCGCCGCCGGCTTGCGTCACGCGAAGGTGGTCGTACCCCTTCGACGCGAGCGCGGCGACGAACGCGTCGACCGAGTCTTTGTTGTCGTCGCCCGAGTCGACGTAGATGCGTGACGGGACGGGCGCCTCGCTCCACGCGCGTCCGATGAGCTCGTCGTTCTTCCAATAGAACGCGCCGCTCTGCGCGCCGACCCAACCCCACGTGCCCGGCTTCTCGAACGCGGCGAACACGGCAACGAGCCCGCCGAGCGATGCGCCGGTCAGCCCGCGCGCGCCGGGCTTCGAGCAGAGCCGCGCGGACGCGTTCATCTTCGCCCAGAGCTCGGTCGCCACGAAGTCGACGTAATCCGGAGCGCGCGAGCCTCCGTAGCCGAACGAGTACTCGTCGTTCCTGACCTCGATCGGCCGCTGCGCCGCTGCGAAGACGAGCACCGCCGCGAGATCGGGGCGCGCGGCGTAGAGCGCATCGGCGCGTCCGGCATAGTCGCCGTACGCCAACGCTTCGCGACCGTCTTGGAAGACCACCGACGGCAGCTTCGTGCACGTGCCGTCCTCGTAACGCGCGGGCAGGTACATGAAGACGTCGCGATCGTTCGCGAGCTTCGTCGCGTGGACGCGCCCGAGAGCGACGACGCGGCCCTTGTTCTTCGGCCAATCCATCGCGTGGCCGACGGCGTTCATCTCGCCGCGCTCCGGGAACGCGCGCTCGATGCCGTCCCACACGACCGTGCGCGCGAGCGGATCTTCGAGGAACGTGGCGCCGGAGACGAGCTTGTACGTGAAGCTCGCGCCGCGCGGGATCACCGCCTCGGCGACGTAGAGATCCGTGTCCGCGATCTGCGCGAGCGGCGTCGCCTGCGCGGGGTCGAACGAAACGAGGGAGGTCGCCACTGCCCACGTACCCTCCGGCGGCACTCCGCGCGCGACGAACACCACGCGGCCCGACGCGGGGTCTTCGAGCGGCGCACCCCCGCCAGCCGTCACGGCCGCGATGAACGCATCCACGCGCGCCGTTCGTGCGGCGCCCGTCAGCCCCGCGAGGTCCTTCGCGAGCGTGTCGTAGAGGGAGGCCGGCGCCGGCGTGGCGTCCGTTTCGCGGGTGCACTTCGGCGCGCTACCGCCGTCGCCATGGCCGGCCTCCTCCCCTCCGGCGGGTGCGTCGACCGCGGCGCCGCCGTCTTGCGCGCCCGGGTTCTGCGCCGGACCCACGCCCGAAGCATCGAGATGCGTCGAATCGCCGCTCGCTCCGCCGCAGGCGCCGAGACCGGCGAGCAGCGCGGTCACGCCGAGGAGTGCCGCCACGGTCGCCGGGGTCTTCTTCACGTCGTCGGTGCCCGCATTCATCTCTCGTCCTCTACCCTCGCCGGCGCGACAATCCCGTACCCGGGGTGTCGACCGTCACTCGAAAATGAGTTACGCGTATGCGCCCACGTCCGCCGGCTTCTGCGCCAACGCGCAAAGGGCCGCTACAATCGCGCCTTCCCGATGCCCGAGGCCAGTCTTCAAGCCGCCAGCACGACCGCCGCCGCGAACGTGACGGAAAGCAATCCGGCGGCCAGCAGCGCGAGCGATACGCCGGTGCGGCTTCGCTGCGCGGCACGGGGCGTCAAGAAGGCATTCGGCTCGACGTCGATCCTGAAAGGGGTCGACCTCGAGATCCCGGAGGGCAGCTTCGCCGTGCTCGTCGGGCCGAGCGGCTGCGGGAAGTCGACGCTGCTGCGTCTCGTCGCCGGGCTCGAGCAGGCCGACGAAGGCACGATCACGATCGCCGACCGCGACGTCACGCGCCTTCCCCCACGCGACCGCGACATCGCGATGGTGTTCCAGAGCTACGCGCTCTACCCGCACCTCACCGTGCGCGAGAACCTCGAGTTCGGCCTCGGGCTGCGGAAGACCCCACGTAGCGAGATCGACAAGCGGGTCGAGGAGGCGAGCGCGATGCTCGGCCTCGCCAAGCTGCTCGATCGCCTTCCGAAGCAGCTGTCGGGCGGACAACGGCAACGCGTCGCGATGGGCCGCGCGATCGTGCGGAGGCCGAATCTGTTTCTCTTCGACGAGCCGCTGTCGAACCTGGACGCGGCACTTCGCGCCGAGGTTCGCGTCGAGATCCGCCGCCTGCACGAGCGCCTGCAAGCGACGACGCTGTACGTGACGCACGATCAAGTCGAGGCGATGACCCTCGCCGATACGCTCTGGGTGCTGAACGGTGGCCTCGTCGAACAGAAAGGTCCGCCGCTCGAAGTCTACGAGCGACCGAAGACACTCTTCGTCGCCACGTTCCTCGGCTCGCCGAAGATGACGCTCATCGACGCGACGCTCGTGCGCGATCAGGGGCGGTTCTACGCGGAGGGTGGAGGCGTTCGCGCGATGGTCGACGAAGATCGCTTCGGCGCGTCTCTCGCGGACGGCAAGGCAGTCGTCCTCGGCATTCGTCCTCACGACCTCGGCCCGGCAAAGAACGGCGCGCCTGCCGTTGCGGAGCTGAAAGTGGAGCTCGTCGAAGCGCTCGGCTCGGAGGCTTTCGCCCATGGATGGCTGCGCGCGAGCGGACCGTCGGTGATCGCGCGGCTCGACTCCGACGACGCGCGAGACGTGCGCGCGGGGAGCGTCGTCCCGCTCGCCGTCGCGCCTTCGCGCGTGCACCTCTTCGACCCCACGACGAAGCGAGCGCTCGCCTGAGGCACGGCATGGCTCGCGCGGCTCTGGCTCTCGTCGCGCTGCTCGTCGCGATCCTGGTGATGCCCGGATGCGCGGAGCCTCCGCGCGGCATCGTCGTATGGCACCCGTACAGAGGCGCCGAGCAGAAGGCCCTCGAGAACGTCGTGAAGCGCTACGAGGAGCGCGAAGGCAAGCAAGTCACGCTGCTCGCGATCCCGTACGAGGCGTATCTCTCGAAGCTCGAAGCGGCGATCCCGCGCGGCAACGGACCCGACGTCTTCCTCGGACCGCACAATCGCCTCGGCGAGTACCTCCTTCATCTCCTCGTTGCTCCTGCAGGAGACGCGTTCCCCGAGGAGGATCTCGCGCGCTACGAGCCGCGCGCGGTGGAGGCGATCACGCACGAGGGCACGCGTTGGGCGATACCGCTCGCGAGCAAGTGCATCGCGCTCTACGTGAACACGCAGCTCCTGCCCGAGCCGCCGTCGTCGATCGACGAGCTCGCGGGCAAGAAGGCGTCGCTGCCGAAGGACGTCTGGCCGCTCGTCTACGAGTCACAGAGCGTCTACTTCCACGCTGCGTTCCTGCACGCGTACGGCGGACAGCTCTTCGCGAACGACACGTTCGCGATGCACGGGCCCGAAGCGGCGCGGTCGGTCGACAAGGTGCGTGACCTGACGACGCGCGGTGCGGTCCCGCAGGAACCGAGCGGTGACCTCGTGAAGCAGCTCTTTGCCTCCGGCAAAGCGGCTGCGGCGATGAGCGGACCGTGGCTCGCGGGTGATCTCGAAGCGCCGGGGCTGAAGGCGCCGCCCTATCGCGTCGTGCCGCTACCATCGGTCAGCGCGGGCGGCACGGACGTGATGAAACCGTTCCTCACCGTGGAGGGCGCATTCCTCACGCGTGAGGGTGCGCGCCGGCCCGATGCGCGGGCGTTCACGCGCATGCTGGGCAGCGACGAGTCCGCACGCGAACGCGCGGCGGTGGGCAAGCAAGTGGTGGCGACGCGCTCGTTCTGGAGCTCGCCCGAGGCCGCGACGCCCGCGCTCGCGGTGCTTCGCGCGTTCCACGAGGCGGCGAACGACGCCGTGCCGATGCCGGTCTCCGTTCGCATGAACCCGGTCTGGGTTCCGGCCGAGCAGGCAATCCGGAAAGCGCTGCGCGGTGAAGCCTCGGCCGACGCGGCGCTCACGGAGGCCACGGCACGCTACGTCGACGTCATGAGGCCGCCGCCGCAAGCACCTTCGCCCGCGCCTCTCGTCGCCGTGCTCGGCGCTGCGCTCCTCGTGCTCGCGATGTTCGCGGTGAAGCGCGTGCGGCAGCCGGGGTTCCGGCGAGAGCTCGGCGAGTCGAAGCCCGCGTACAAATTCGTCGTCCACTCGGCGCTCGTGATCCTCGTGCTCGTCGTGCTGCCGCTGGTCGCGGGAGCGGCGACATCCTTCTTCGCGGGCGAGCGCGATCACCCGCAGTTCGTGGGCCTCTCGAACTACGTCGAGATCTTGACGGTGCGCGGCCGGCCGCTGTCGCAGTGGCTGACGAACGGCTCGTTCTATCTGACGCTCCTCGTCACGGTCGCGTGGACGCTCGTCAACGTCGTGCTCCACGTCAGCATCGGCCTCGTGCTCGGGCTCGCGCTCGCGCGGCCGTACTTGAAGCTCCGGGCGGTGTACCGCGTGCTTCTCATCTTGCCCTGGGCGGTGCCCTCCTACGTCACGGCGCTCGCGTGGAAGGGCATGTTTCACCGGCAGTTCGGCGCCGTGAACGCGATCCTCGTGGCGCTCGGGGCAGAGCCGATCTCCTGGTTCGCGAAGTTCTCGACGGCGTTCACCGCGAACGTCGCGACGAACGTGTGGCTCGGGTTTCCGTTCATGATGGTCGTCGTCATGGGCGCGCTGACGTCGATCCCGAAAGACGTCCTCGAGGCGGCGGAGGTCGACGGCGCGACCCGCTGGCAGGCGTTCAAGCTCGTGACGCTGCCCCTCTTGCGGCCGACGCTGCTGCCTGCGGTGGTCCTCGGCTCGGTGTGGACGTTCAACATGTTCAACGTCGTGTTCCTCGTTTCCGGCGGTGAGCCCGACGGAACGACGGACATCCTCGTCAGCGAGGCCTATCGCTGGGCGTTCGCGCGGAACGCGCAGTTCGGCTATGCCGCCGCGTACGCGGTGATCATCTTCGGGCTCCTCGCCCTCATCTCGCGTGCGCTCGGGAAGGTCGGTCGCGACACGACGGAGGAGGCGCGCACCGCATGAGCGCCGATGCATCACCGTCGGATCGCGCCACGCCCGTGGAGCGCATCCTCGTCAATGCGCTGCTCGTCGCAGCCGTGGTGTACGCGCTCTACCCGGTGCTCTGGGTCGTGTCGCTCGCTCTGTCTTCCGGCGCGACGCCCGAGCTCCGTGCGGTGCCGATCCCGCACGACGTGAGCCTCGACAACTTCCGGGTCGTCACGGGTTGGGGTGACCCTTCGCGGTCATGGCTGTTCGCACGGCAGCTCCTGAACTCGTTGCTCGTTTCGCTCGCGACGGCGGGCGTCGCGGTGGCCATCGCGACGCCGACAGCCTATGCGTTGGCGCGGCACGAGTTCGTCGGCAAGCGCACGGGGCTCCGCACGCTGCTCCTCACGCAGATGTTTCCTGGCGTCGCGAGCGCGGTGCCGCTGTACCTGATCCTCGACGCGCTGCACCTGCTCGACACCCGCACGGGCCTCGTCCTCGTGTACGCGGCGACCGCCGTACCGTTTGCGATTTTCCAGCTGCGCGGCGCATTCCTGGCGATTCCCGTGGACCTCGAAGAAGCCGCCATGGTGGATGGCGCGACGCGTACCGAAGCATTCTTGAAAGTGGCGCTTCCGGCGGCGCGCCCCGCGATCGCGGTCACCGCGCTGTTCGCGTTCATGAGCGCGTGGAACGAGTTCATCCTCGCGGCCACACTGCTCGGCCGCGAGAGCGCATTCACGCTGCCGGTCGTGCTCCAGAGCTACGTGGGGGAGTACAACACGTCGTGGGGCGCGTTCGCCGCAGGAGCGATCCTGGTGAGCGTGCCGGTGATGGCGCTTTTCTACATCGCACAACGGCAGCTCGTCAGCGGCCTCACGGCGGGCGGCGTAAAGGGCTGAGCCGTCGCGCCCGAAGTTGCCTTTCGAAGAGCGTGGTCGCGGCCTCCTGCGCTTGGGGCGCCTCGCGTCGGTCGCTATAGTGCGCGCGAGCGTCGCGTCGACAAGCGCGAGAGCGACGCGACGCGCGACAGGTTCGCGTCATCGGAAGATGATTCGAGCGATAGTGGGGCGGGCGGAGAGAGCACATGCCTGATCGAATGAAGATCGTCGCGGCCGTCCTCGCCCTCGCGGGCGTCGCAGTCGCGGGCACGCGGACCGCTGCGGCGCAGGAGCGGGCGCCTAGCACACCATCGGTGACGACCGGTCCGGGCGGAGGAGCTGCCCCGCCGGATGCGCTTCCCGTGCTCCCCAAGGTCACCCTCGTCGATGCCGTGAAGCGTGCGCTCGCGAAGAACCCCACGGCCGAGGTCGCCGAGCAGGAGATTCGCCGCTCGGAGGCGCTCCAGGAGCAGGCTCGCGCGGGATGGCTGCCGACGCTGAACGCGAACGCGACGTACACGCGGCTCGATGCGGATCGCGTGCTGAACGACCGCGTGATCGCGGCGGCGAACCAACTGAATGCGAACCTCACCGCGAACGTGCCCATCCTGGCGCCTCGCGCGTGGGTGTTCCACGCGCGCGCGAAAGACATCGTCCTGGTGGCCAAGGCGTCGGCCGAGGAGGCCAAGCGGCAGGTCGCGCTGTCGACCGGCCGCGCGTTCTTGACCGTCATTGCGCAGCATCGCGTTCTCGACAGCGCGAAGCGTGCACGTGACGTGGCGCGGGCGCACGAAGAGTTCGCGAAGTCGCGCTTGCAGGGCGGCATCGGCAATCGGCTCGATGCGGTGCGCGCTGCGCAGGAGCGCGCCTCGAGCGAGACGCGCGTGCGCAACCAGCTCATCGCGCTCGCGCGTGCGCAGGAGGCGCTCGGTGTGCTCGTCGCAGAGGGGGGGCCGCTCGATGCGACGGACGAGACGAGCCTCGGCGACGCGCCGTCGCTCGCCGGTGCGCTCGCGCAGGCCGAGTCGCGGAGTGACATCGTCGCGCAGAAGGAGCGCGCAGAGACGGCGCGGAAGGCCGTGCGTGACTCGTATGCCGAGTACCTCCCGATCCTCTCGGCGACGGGGCAGACGTTCTATCAGAACCCTCCTACGCTGACGGTGCCGGAGACGGGTTGGCAGGTCCAGGTGCTGCTGACGCTGCCCATCTTCGACGGCGGCACGCGCTATGGTCTGACGCACGAGCGCGAGGCCGCATCGGCGCAGGCGCGCTCGCGGCTCGAAGGCGCGCTTCGGCAGGCCCGGTCGGAGGTGCGGACGGCGTTCGAAGCGATCCGCCAAGCCGACGAAGCGGTCGCCCAAGCGCGAGACGCGGCAGCGCTCGCGCGTGAGGCCCTCGAGCTCTCCCAACTGGCCTACCGCAGCGGTGCGACGTCGAACATCGAGGTCGTGGATGCCGAACGCCGCGCCCTCGACGCCGAAACCGACGCCGCCGTAGCCGAAGACGCAGCCCGCCAAGCGCGGCTCGATCTCCTCGTCGCCGCGGGGCGCTTTCCGTGACGCACCTATCTCTTTCGGGATAATTTCACGAACCCCGGAGGGGTGGTGTCAAGTTGACACCACCGGTGTTTGGAAAGCGTGAGACATATCTCATTCGGGATAATTTCACGAACCCCGGAGAGGTGGTGTCAAGTTGACACCACTGGTGTCAAGAAGCCGGCACGGCGACGAAGTTGGCCCGCTGGGACGGTCTCGGGGATGACAGGGGGATGCGCGCCCGCAGGCCTGTACGGAAGAGCGGCACGAGTGGCAATGACGCGAGCTCCGTCGAGCGGCGCTCGGGCGTCGACCGACGCACGGCGCAGGACCGACGCGAGATGCCGCCGCGGCCGGAGGGACGCCGACGCAGCGGCGGACGCAGGCAGGGCGATCCCGACGAGGCATGACGCCCTCGCGTGACGTGGCCGCCGCCGCGATGGCGGCGCTCGTGCTCGCGTCGTGCGGGCGGAAGGAAGAGCACGCGCCCGCGCCCGCGGACGCCGCGGCTCCCGCCGATGCGCAACCGGCGGCGGAAGGTGCGGCCGGCCCTGACGCTGCCGCCGATGCGGCCGCTCCGGACGCTGTCGCCGACGCTTCCACCCCGTCGGGCGCCCTTCCCTACGGCCGCGCGCGACTCGCGCCACGCGTGCTCTGCACGGCGCTCGCCGGCCGCCATGTCGCCGAGCGCGACCTCCGCACGTCGTTCGTCGACGGCGACGACCTCCTCGCGCTCGTCAACCGCTCGCCGCAAGGGCAGCTCGCGGCAGACTGGGCGCCGAGCGATCTCGTCGACCTCCAGACCGGCGCGCCGAAGACGCCCGCGGAATGCGACAAGGTGCAGTGCCTCCGCAAGGAGGCAGCGACCGCGCTCGCGGAGCTCCTCGCCGAGATGAAGAAGCGCGGCTTCGCCGGCAAAGTCGAGTCGGCATTCCGCGGGTACGGCACGCAGTGCGGTACGTTCCTGCGTTGGGCGAGCAAGGGTGGGTTCTGCGAGGCGACCGAGCAGTCGGCGCTGCCTGGCCACAGCCAACATCAGCTCGGAACGACCGTCGACCTCTTCACCGAAGAGTGGGCGAAGGACCCGCGCGGCGTCTTTCGCGAGGGCTTCGGCTGCACGCCTGCCGGCCGGTTCCTCCAGGAGCACGCGACGGAGCTCGGCTTCGTCAGGCCGTACCCGATCCATCCGGACGACCGCCATCCGAAGCAGAGCTGCGCCGCGCGTTGGGACATCCCCGTCTTCATCAACCCGAAGACCGGCTACCGGTTCGAGCACTGGCACATCCGCTACGTCGGCAAGGACGCGGCGGCGCGTTTCGCACGGGCGCTGGCGGCGAGCGGCATCGGCAAGCCCACGGAGATCACCGTCGAGCAGTGGCTCCGCGCCGAGAAGGGCCTCACCGGCGCGGACGCCGAGCTGCCCGTGTGCGACGGCTGCAACTGCGGAGCATGCAGCACGCTCGCAGCTCCCGGCGAGAGCCCGTGCGACAAGCGAGGTGGCGCCCTCCACCTCGATGCGGAGGGCCGACCACTCGCCACGAAGGATCGTCCGCAGCTCGCGTCGGCGCACGCCGCGCGCGCGAAGAAGTGGAAGGGGAGCGTCGTCGAGGTAAAGGTCACCGTGCCGAACGGCGCCGTCACCCAGCCTCCGATCGTCTCGCCGGATCTCGCGGGGTACGCCCGCGGCTCCACGTACGAGGCGCTCGCGCCGTACCCAGACACGCACCCGCGCGCGTTCACGCCGCTGGCCGGAGCGTGGGTCGTCGGAATCGAGCCCGTTCCGAACGATACGTCCGCCGCGTACCCGTGGCGCGCGGCGCTCGCGCTCGCTGCGGTCGGCCAAATCTACGACCGCGCAAACGTGCTGCTTCCCGCGCATTCCGGGACGCTCACGCTCAAGGTGCCGATCCCCGAGGACGTCGCGAAGGTGAAGGTCGTTCTCCTCGACGGCGGCAGCCCGGTAGGCGACCCGGTGGTCGTCGATCTACGCTGACGGTCGGCCTCTCTCGACCCTCGGAATGCGTTCCTCGCACCCGAGCGTTCCCCCTCTTCGAGCGACGATGCGCCTGACTCTCCGCCTAGCTCGTCTGCTCGCCGGCGCGGTCGCGGCACCGCTCCTCTTCTCCCTGACGGCATGTCACGGATGCGGCAAGCGGAAGGACGACGGCTCCTCCTCTACGTCGCGCTCGAAGGCGGCCGCGGTCGCCGAGAGCGCACGCGATGCCGGCAATGACGACGCGTACGCGGACGTATCCGGCGACGACGGTCGCGACGGTCTGCCGGAGACACACGCCGATGCAAGCGCGGACGCCGGCCCCGACGACTACGCGCCTCCGCCCGCGGATGCTGCGCTACACGTCGCCGCCGTTCGCGTTCGCGAGGGCATTGGCCACGATGGGCTCGCCCAACGAGTCGCGCTCGCGGACCTCGGCTCACGGCTCGTCGTCTACGGCGCGTCGCTGCTCGCGCACGCCGACGGAAATGGCCCGCTCGTGGCAGCCAAGAAGACGGCGCGTCCGCTGCCCGAAGGCCAAGAGCACGTGCTCGTCGGAATCGCAGGGACGCATCCCGGCGCGGTGGTCGCCCTCGAAGGCAAGCATGCGGAGGCGCGGGGCGTGCAGTTCGCGTTCACCGCGCATCGCTACGACGCCGAGTCGGGCTTTGCGCCGCTTCCCGGCGGGATCGCGAAGAACGAGTACCCGTCCATGGTCGTGGCGTACGGGCCGAGCGCCGTCCTGGTCGCCGCGACGGTCTTCCAGGAAGACGTGATCGCCGCGCCTTCGGGCGCAGCGCCCTCGTCCGCGACCGTGACGATCGACGCGAGTGGGACGCGCGGCACGCCCGCACTCGAGCCCGGCTTCCGGATCATCCACGCCGCCGCGACGCCGTCGCGCCACACGTACGTGCTCGGCAGCAGGAAGAGCGCGCCGGGCGTGTGGGTCGCGCGCATTCGCGCCGGAGCGCCAGCGTCTGTCACGACGTACGAGCAACTCCCCGGGTCGGGCGCGTGCACCGCGCGGTCGACGCTCTCCGTGTATACGACTCCGCTCGCGGCCGCCGGTGACGAGCGCGCGTTCGTGCAGATGAGCGATGCCGAGTGCCTGAAGAAGACGGCGGGGCGCATCTACGAGATGACGTCGCAGGGGCTCGCGCCCGTGAAGGTGAGCAACGCGAACGGAGACCCGGCGCGCATTCTCGCGGCCGGAAAGGACGGCACCCTGTGGCTCGCCACGAACGACGCCGTGCTCGTGCGTGCTCCGTCGGGCACGGTGCGCGAAGTGCCGGTCGTGCTCCCCGACGGCATGAAGGCGTGTGACGCACGGCAGATCGTCGTTCGGAGCTCCGGCGACACGTGGGCGACGTTCGAGTGCCGCGTCGCCGGCAACGAGGTCGACGTCGTCGCGCGCCTCGGCCGGCAGCAGAAGGCGCTGGAGCTCCCCTCCGTCACTGCGCCATGAGAGGCCGAACCGCAGTGGTGGCCTTCGCCGCGCTTGCGCTGTCGCCGCATGAACCGGCGCCGGCCGTGCGGGAGCGCATTGCGGAGGCGAGCGGTGCGACGGAGCTCGGCGCGAGCACGGCGTGCGTGACCTGCCACGACGACGTCGCGCGCGAATGGGCGGCGTCGCGCCATCGAACGTCGTTCACCGATGCCTCGTTCCAGAAGGGATTCGCGCGCGAGCCGGAGCCGTACTGTCGAGACTGCCATGCGCCGGAGCGCGCGCGCGAGACGGCGGCCGTCGCGAGCGATGTGGGCGTCGCCTGCGTGACGTGCCACGCGGCGACCGCGGAAGCGTCGCACGGCGAAGGAGCACGCGCGGCGGAGGCGCGCTGCGCGACGTGCCACGAGTTTCCCTTCCCGCGCGGGTCGGCAAATGACCGTGCGGAGCTCATGCAGCGGACCGTGCGTGAGCACGTCGAGAGCGATCACCGGGACACGTCGTGCGCGGCGTGCCATCTCCCCGCATCGCCAAGCGGACGTCGCTCGCACGCGTTCGACGTCACGCGCAATGCTCCTCTATTACGCGCCGCGCTCGACGCGAGCGCATCCCGCCCCGAGCCCACGCTGCTCGAGGTGAGCCTCGCGCCGCGGGGCGTCGGTCATGCGTTCCCGACGGGAGACATGTTCCGCCGCCTCGTCGTTCGTGCAGAGACGTTGGCGCGCGATGGACGCGTCGTCGCCACGCGCGAAGAGACGCTGTCGCGTTCGTTCACCTTCGCCGGTCAGCAGAAGCGTGAGCTCGCGGACACGCGCCTCGTCGGTCCGCGCGCCGTTCGCGTGTTCCTCGGCGCGGGGGGTGCCGGACGCGACGTGCGCTGGCGGGTCGTCTACCAGCGCGTCACCGCAGCGCCGCTCGTCGCACCGCCGATTCGGGGAGCGGCCGGTGCCGACGGACATGTCGAGGACGAGATCGTCCTCGCCGAGGGCCTCGCACCTGCTCGCGCCGCGGTCACGCTCGCAGCGGGATCTCCGGGGGCACCTTGAAGAACGAGTTCCGCTCGGGATCGTTGTAGCTCTTCCAGTCGGGCGCCCAGGGCGTGACGTGCACGGGGCCCTCCCCTTCCCCCGTGATCGTCAGCGCCATCGGCGTGACGTCGCGATACGCGCTCGTTTGCGGCAGGTCGCCGTTGTCTCGTCCGCCGGAAGAGAAGAGCGTGAAGAGGCGAGCGTGCTCGTCGTCTGCGTAGGACGTGGCGAATCCCGAGAGCACCTTCTCGTGTCCGCGAATGAGCGTGTGCGCGCCGATGCGCTGCATGAACGCGCGGAACTGCATGCGACCGAACGCGAAGCGCGCGGCTTGATCCTGGAGGTCTGCGGGGATGACGTCGGCGCTGCTCGGATCGCTCCACATCATCTGGAAGCGCACGTCGGGATCGTTGAGCGACGAAAGGTCCTTCCAGCGCTCCTTCACCAGCCGGTCCTTCGGGATCCCGCCGTGGACGAACAGGAAGCGGTCGAAGAGGAACGACGTCGGCAGCTCCTCGAACAGCGCGCGGTAGTGCCGGAACACGTCGACCGGCAGGAGCGGCTTCAGCGTGTTGATCGCTTCCGCTGGCTTCACGCCGCCGTACATCGTGCCGTTCACCTCGACGTAGTACTCGTGATTGCCGCGGAGCATCACGACGTGGTCGGGCGCGGTCACGAAGAGCTGCATCGCCGTGCGGAGCACGCCGTTCAGGCTGAAGAGGCCGCGGTCGATGTAATCGCCGAGCAGCACGAGCAACGGATAGGGCTGCGTGGGATCGGCGCGCCAGGCATCGACACGCTCGAAGAAGCGCGATTGGAGCACGGTCGCCTTGAGCACGCTGTAGCAGCCGTGGAGATCGCCGAGCACCGTGAGCTCGAAGCGTTCGCCGGCCTTCGGCATGCGCACGTGGACGTGACCGTCGAGGAACGGCTCCGTGCCGGCGAGCTCGGCGACGCTCTTCTTGCCCTGGAGCCTTCCATTGCCGACGCGACGCTGCGCCTCGATGACCCCGAGGGCGCGATCGATGAGCTGGCGATCGGCGGTGATCTGTCGCGCGATCGTGTCCGGGTTGCTCGAGAAGTGAAACTCGAACGGCTTGAAAAAGGGGTGATCGATCGTCGAGACCTGCGGGGTCGATGCGCGGTCGACGACGACGCTCTTGGCGCCTCGCTCGTCTTCTTCGACGAGGTCGATCCCGAGATCGGCCTCGAGCATCTGCGCGAGCTCCGCCCGGAACTGCACTTCGGCTGGATGCGCTACGCCATCGGCGACGAGCAGCGAGTCGATGAGCGCCATGAGCTGCTCCTGACCGCCGCGATCGAAGCTCTGGAAGATCTCGAAGCAGCGCACCTTGAGGCGCGAGTGGACGAACGTCTTCGGGTCTTCGGACGAGGACACGCTCTCCGTGAAGAGCTCCTTCACGTTGTGATCGATGCCCTCCATCACTTCGTGGAAGTGACGGGTGTACTTGCCGACGACGTCGGCGCGAACCGCCGCGTCGGCATCGGGCATCGCTTGCGTTGCCCGGTGCTCGATGAGCGTGCGGATGATCTCCTTGATGTAGCTCTTCTCTTTGGCGTCGAAGTCGCCGTCGATGTACCCGAACGTCACGAGGTAGAAGATCACCGCGTGCATCTGGTGCTCGGCGCGCTGCGGATCGCTGGAGAACGTGATCACGTTCCGAACGATATCCCGATCCGAGACATCGGTCAGCGCACGTAGACGGAGCGGGTCTGCGCCGCGTTCTGACCGGCTTTGTCGGGTCGGTCAGAGCGGGTGCTGCGAGCTGCAGGCGCCGTACGGCCCCTGATTGCCGGACACACCGCGGTACCACTTGCCTTCGTGGCACTGGAACCACACGCCGTCGAACTTCGACTCGACGCACGTCTTCGCGTCGACCATCTCTTCGAGCGTGCCCGACCAGCAGCCGCCGGGGCCCGGATCGTCGGCGTCGTCTGCCGCGCCGCCGCCGGCCGGGGCCGCAGCGCTCGCGGGCGCACGGTAGCGATCGCACTCGGAGCGATGCTTCTGGTAGCCGTACCAGGCGTTGATGCCCTGCTTCTTGTAGATCTGATAGGCGCAGCGTGCGTTCGTGCTCGCCGTGTACAGCGCGGAGGCGCTGCTCGGGCAGCCGGCGCTTCCGAGGTGGATGCTGTTGATCTGGAACACGCCGTAGTCGCTGGACCCGTTGCGGTTCCGGTTCGAGGCGCGCTCGTAGAAGCTCGACTCGTACTTCGCCGTGCAGATCATCTTGCCGACCATCGACTCGGGGAAGCCGGCGGTGCGGATGATCCCCGCGAGCTCGCGCTCGGAGATGCGACGCCCCGCAAGGAGGCGGTCCTCGGACTCGCCGACGGGCTCGTCCTCGCCTTCAGCACCACCCGTCTCGGTCGCGCAGCCCGCGATGCTCGTGAGGAGGAACGTCGACGCGATCAGCAGACGATAGGAAACCTTACCCACAGCGCACCTCGTGGTCCCGTTGTCTCCCCCCATCCCGCCCACACCTTCAGCAAAGGTCGGACCGTGTGCGCCGTGCCGGCTCGCACCTTGAAATTATTGCCATTTTTCTCTCCGGGGTTCTTTTCGAGCCCCCGAAGCACGTCCCCTGGGCGGGGACGAGGGATCCATGGCGAAACGGCGAGCGCGTGATCGACGGGATCAGGAACGCCACGCGCCGGTCGTGCGCGTGACGCGCGGCGGCACGTGAGCCATGGCGTGCTCGGCCATGGCCGTGATGGTGAGGCTCGGATTCACGCCGAGGTTTGCCGGGATGATCGAGCCGTCGACCACGTAGAGGTCGTCGTAGCCGAACGCGCGGCTCTGCGGATCGACGACGCCATCGTCCGGTGTGAGCCCGATCGGGCAGCCGCCGAGGATGTGCGCGGTCGAGGCCTTGTCGAGCAGGACCTCCATCGTGCCGCTCTGCGGGATGCCGCCGCCCATCTTCTCGGCCATCTTCTTCGCGACGAGATTCGCGACCGGGATGTACACGGGCACGGGCGGACCGTCACCGCGGTCGGAGTCGAGCTTCTTGCCGAACGGCCAGTACCAACGCCGCCGCAGCTTGTAGCGGAGATGGTTGTCGACCGGCTGCATGACCAGGAGGATGGCCGTCTTCCGTGCCCACCCGAACGGCACGGCGGTGCGCAAGAAGCGAATGGGGTGCCGCACGATATTGCCTATCCAACGCAGCCAGCGAGGCACCTTGCCGCCGCCGTCGGTCAGCACGGTCGCAAGCATCGCCATCGAGTCGGAGCCCGCCGGGTAGCGGACCACCTCGATGTGCGTCTTGTCGTCGACGTAGACGCCGCTGGTGATGGCGATGCCGCGCGAGTAGTCGACGTCCTGCTTGCGTGATTGCACCGCGAGAAGCGCCTCGCTGTTGGTGCGCAGGTACTTGCCGAGCTCACCGGAGAGCTTCCCGAGCGATCCCCTCTCCTTGCAGCGCATGAGGAGATTCACCGTGCCGTACGACCCCGCGGACACCACGACCCCGCGCACGCGCACGATGCGGCGCGGATGCAGAAGCCCGGTCGAGCGCTCGACCGTGAGCTCGTACCCACCGCCTTCGAGCGGCCGCACGTCGGTCACGCGCGACTCGGGCAGGATGGTCGCGCCGCGCTTCTCTGCAAAGTACAAATAGTTCTCTTCCAGCGTGTTCTTCGCTCCGTGGCGGCATCCGACCATGCAGCCGCCGCAGAGGATGCAGCCGGTGCGGTCGGGACCTTCTCCGCCGAAGAACGGGTCTTTCACCGTCTTGCCGACTTCGCCGAAGTACACGCCGACGTTCGCGTGATGGAACGTGTGGCCGCGCCCCATGTCGTCGGCGATCGACTTGAGCATGCGGTCGGTCTCGACGATGATCGGGCTCTTCGTCGCGCCGAGCATCCGTTTCGCCGTCGCATAGTGAGGCTCGAGCGCCGCCTTCCAGTCGAAGCCGACCCAGCGCGGGTCCGAGAACGCATCGGCCGACGGCTCGAGCAGCGTGTTCGCGTAGACGAGACTTCCACCACCGACGCCCGCACCGTGAAGGAAGAACGCGTCCTTCACGAGCGTCATCTGCAAGATGCCGTACATCCCGAGGCCAGGCCGCCAGAAGTACTTCTTCAGATCCCACGTCGACTTCGGGAAATCCTCGCGGCGCCAGCGCTTGCCCATCTCGAGCACCGCGACGCTGTAGCCCTTCTCGGCGAGGCGCAGCGCAGAGACGCTTCCTCCGAAGCCGGAGCCCACGATGGCAAAGTCGTAGTCGAAGTCCGTCACGTCGATTCTCTCGCGCAGCCTAGGCTCGGACGGCGGACGCGGAAAGCGCTAGCATCGCGGTCCCCGAATGGCCCGACCGGAGCCCGCGACCATTCCGCCCGGCACCGTGCTCGGCGGCCGTTACGTCCTCGGCCGAAAGCTCGGCGGCGGCGGCATGGGCGTCGTGTTCGAGGCCACGGACGAGCAGGGTCACGTCGTCGCCGTGAAGACGCTGCTCGTCGGGCCGGGAGCATCGGCCTCTGCAGCAGAGACGAAGGCGCGCTTCGAGCGCGAGATCGAGACGACCGCGAAGCTCCGGCACAAGAACCTGCTCACGCTGCTCGACCACGGTGTCGACGAAATCACCGGCGCACCCTTCCTCGTGATGCCGCGGATGCGGGGCGAGGACCTCGGCGCTCTGCTCGCCCGCGTGCGGGTGCTCGAGCCGAGCGTCGCCGTTCCCCTCGTCGTGCAGGCGTGCCGCGGGATCGCCGCCGGGCACCAGGCAGGGATCATCCATCGCGACGTGAAGCCATCGAACATCTTCCTCGAGGAGGAGGACGGCCTCGTCGTCGTGAAGGTCTCCGACTTCGGCCTCGCGAAGGTGCAGGCCGCCGGGATCGACTCGCTCACCACGTCGGGCGCGCTCCTCGGCACGCCGCATTACATGTCGCCTGAGCAAGCGCAGGACGCGAAGCGCGTGGACGCCCGAACCGACGTCTACTCGCTCGGCATGGTGCTCTACCACGCGCTCACCGGCTCGCCGGCATTTACCCAGTCGGGAGCGTTCATGGGCTTCCTCGTCGGCGCTGCGCACGTGCGTCCCGTCCAGGACGCGGCTCCGTGGGTGCCGCCGGAGCTCGCGCGCGCGGTGCATGCGGCCGTCCTCCGTGCCCCGGAGGCGCGCTGGCCCGACCCCGGTGAGCTCGACCTCGGGCTCACGATGGCTTCGGGGTTCGAGATGGCGAATGCGCCGCTCTACAAGGCGTCTCTCGTCGGCATCTCGCAGGCGACGCGCGCGCACGTTGCGCCGAGGGCCTCGCTCCCGGCGCACTGGCAAGATCTGCTTCGTCGCTGAGCGCGGTCACGAATTGGGCGGCTCGCGCGACAGGGGCTCATGCTCCGTGCGTTCGTGGTCGGCCTCGTCGCGTGCTCGGGTCTCGTCGTCGCTGCCGGGTGTGGTGCAACGAAACGTGAAGCAGGTCCCGGCGTGCCGCGGGCGGCCGAGTCGACCCCGGCGCCGCCGCGCCTCGAGGTCGTCACCGCCCACCGCGTCCGAGAGAGCAACGGCGCCGTCGTGGCGACGCTCGGTGCTCGGCAGGTGGTCTTCGTCGCCGACGCAGACGACGCACGCATTCGCGCCTTCGATGCTTCGACGTTGGAGCCGCTCGCCACGACGGAGCTCCCCTCACCTCCTCGGCACTTGCTCGTCGCGTACGACGGCCGCGTCTTCGCGACGATGCCCGAGACCAACGCCGTCGTGCAGCTCGAGCCGAGGTCGTTCGACGGCGCGCTGCGCGAGGTCTCGCGCGTCGCGACGTCCGTCGAGCCGCTCGCGATGGCGCTCACGCCCGAGGAAGACCGCCTGCTCGTCGTGACCGGCGCATCGCATCGCCTCGACACGTTCGATGCGCATTCTCTCGCGAAGGGAGCCTCGTACGAGGTCGCCCGGGAGCCGCGCGCGGTCCTCGTGGAGAACGGAGGCGGACGCGCGTGGGTCAGCCATGCGTCGGCAGGCATGCTCACGTCCGTCGCGCTCGGACCGCGCGACGCCGACGCGAAGCCGGCGGACGGGATTGGTGGCGTCGACCTCTCGATGCCCTTCTCGCCGGCGACGAAGGTGCGTCGGCCGCGCGATCCCCGTCGCGACGCCCGTCACGGCTATGCCCTCGTGCGCGCGCGCGTCGGTGACGTGGAGGCCGTCGTCGTGCCCGTCGTGCAGAGCGCGACGTCGGGCGCGAGCCCCTCCGGCTACGGAGCGGATCCGTTCGACGGGCTCTCGTCGTCGATGCCGATGATGCCCGTCCCGAAGCCGGTGGCGCCGAGCGGACACAAGGGGGACATGGAGCTCTTTCTGTTCGACGCCGACGATGTCCTGTCGCAGAGCGGGATGTTCGGAGCGTCGCCGCTCGGCCTCGGAGTGTTCGACGTTCGGCTCGTCGACACGTCCACGCAGCGGACCGTTCCGCGGATCGATCAGCGCTTCACCCACGGCGGGCAGCGTGGCGATTGCCTGCTTCCGCGGGCCGCCATCGCGACGTCGGAGAGCGTCGTCGTCGCGTGCGCGGGTCAGAGCGAAGTCGTGGCATTCCGGACGGAGACGGGGTGGCCGACGCCGGCCGTGCGCATCGCGGTTCCGCGCGGGCCATCGGCGCTCGCCCGCGTTCCTGCAACGTCGCGCGCGGTCGTGTGGTCGTCGCTCTCGCGCACGTTGGCGCTCGTCGACGTGTCGCCCGCGCGCGGCGCAGAAGATCGGCCCGCAAGCACAGCCGGGTCACGCATCGAGCGGCGCGCCGCGCTCCTCGAACGAGAGGTCGAGCGGACGCGGGAGATGGATGCGGCCGTTGCGGCGGGTCGCGAGATCTTCCACCGGACCGGGGAGGCCGCGATCTCGCGAGACGGCGTGGCATGCGCGAGCTGCCATCCCGACGGCCGTGACGACGGGCTGGTCTGGCCGGGGCCGCGAGGTCGGCGGCATTCGCTGACGCTGACGGGCAATGTCGCGCGCACGGGCGTGTTCGGATGGGGCGGAGAGCATCCGACGCTCGAGGCGCACGTGAAGGAAACCATCCAGCGGCTCGGCGGCTCGGGTTTGCCGGTCGCGGAGCTCGCGTCGCTCATGGCGTACTTGCGCGCGATGAAGCCGCTCCCGGTTGCGGAGCCGCGACCGGAGGGGCAAGCGGCGCGGGGAGCCGCCATCTTCCGCTCGGATCGCGCGGCATGTGGAACGTGCCATCTCGAAGCGACCGGCTTCACCGACCACGAAGCGCACGACGTCGGTAGCGGCGGAATGCACGTGACGCCTTCGCTCGTGGGCACGGGCGCGCGCACGTCTTGGTTTCACGACGGGCGGTTCATGGCGCTCGACACGCTCCTCCGGCACAGCTCGCAGATGGGCGGAGGCAGTCGGCTCGCCGACGACGAGCGCGAGGCTCTCGCGTCCTATCTGCGCACGCTCTGAACGACGGCGCGCGGGCAGCGGAGCTCGCGGCGAAGCTCGTCGACGGGCGTGGACCAGCGCTCCTCCCAACGGAACGTCGGCAGGAACGCTGCCTCGCGTCCGTGCGTGAACGCGGCTCGGAGATCGGAGAGGAAGCGCGGCCACGTGTACCCCCACCGCACGGTGCCGAAGAGGGTGATGAGAAGCGCGCTCGGCCCGCCGGTCTGCGCATACGTGAAGGCTTGGAGGAGGACCTCACCGCGTACGTCGGGCGCATAGCCGGTCAGCACATGCCAGAGATCGTGCGACTGGCGCATGCGCAGCATGATGTACGCGGCGCGGGCGTCGCCGACGTCCGGAAGCGCCTCGAACACGTCGGGCGTGATGCCGTTTTCGTCGAGGAACCGCGTGTACTCGCGGCCGAGTGTGCCATCCGGCAACGCGCGCAACGCATCGAAGTCGACGTGCGCGCGGTCGATGCGCGGCTGCTCTGCGAGGAGCCGGCGCCCCTTCGGGTCTTGCGAGATGCGCGCGATGGCGCGTGACACGGCAGCCACGTTCACCGCCTGCGTGAGGGCGAGCACCTGATCGAGGCGTCCGGGATCGCGCGCGAGCGTCGCCAGCGAGCGAACGACCACGGCGGCGCGCGAGGCGAACGAGGGCACGGCGACGGTCGACGGCGTGAAAGGAGTCTCGAACGAGGCGGAGGCGGACATGGGCAGCTCCTTGTTGTCAGCCTTGACAGTAGCGCCCAGCAAGGTGTTGTCAAGGTTGCCAATGGGAAGTACCGTCGGGGCCATGAAGAACGCGCGCGACGCGCGGGGCCGGCCGGAGCGGAAGGCGTCGAGGTCCGCGGCGTCGCGCGAGAAGCGGGTACGTCGCACACCCGAGGAGGCGCGCACGCTCATTCTGGATGCGGCCGAACGCGTGTTCGCGGTGCACCTGCCCGACGTCGTCGGCCTCAAGGAAGTCGCGCGCGAAGCAGGGGTGAGCCACGCGCTCGTGACGCACTACTTCGGAACGTATGCCGCGCTCGTGGAAGCGGTGCTCGAGAGACGGTTCATGCGCGTACGTGAGGCGCTCGTGACCGAGCTCGCGGGCGCGTTCGACGGCACTGTCACCGTCGAGGAGATGCTCGCGACATATAGGCGCGCGGTGGCAAGGACCGCCTCCGACGCGGTGACGGTTCGTCTTGGAACGTGGTCGATGATGAGCGGGCGGACGGCGCAGCCCGACTTCATCTCGCATCGCATGCAGGGCCTTCGCGTCCTCGCCGATGCGATGCAGGAGCGGACGTCGGTGCCGCGCGAAGACCTCGAGTTCTGCCTGGTCACCTCGTTTGCGCTCACGGTGATGTGGACCATCGGCGGGCATGCGATCGCGGGCGCGCTCGGGCGGAAGCGGCCGGAGGGCTTCGATGCGGCCTTCGAGGAGAGGACGGCGGCAATGATCGGGGCGTACCTCGCGCGCGGCGCGCGAGGCGCAGGCGGCGCGGGGCGCGCGTGAGCGTGAGTGTGAGCGTGAGCGTGAGCTGGCGGAGGCGGCACGCCCGGGTGGATTCGAACCACCGGCCCGCGGCTTAGAAGGCCGCTGCTCTATCCAGCTGAGCTACGGGCGCGTGAGGCCGAGAGGTTTACCACCTCCGGCGCCCGACGCGAATCGATCCGAGCGCGCGCGGCGCGGCGTCCGGAGTAGAGTGCGCCACGATGCGAACGTCGGAAGGGCTGCGCGGCGAGGCGCTCACGGCCGCATTCGAGGAGGCGCTCGCTGGGCGCACGGAGCGCTTTTTCGTGCAGCTCGGGATCGTGTCGGGGTTGCCCGGAACGCGAGCGAATCTGCCGCTCGCGCAGGCCTTCGCGACGGAATGCGTGCATCGCGGTAAGGCCGCGGACCGGCTGGCGTTCGAGATGGCGACGCTGCACGCGGACATTGCGCCGGGAGCGAGCGCGAAGGAGTTCCTCCCGATGTGCGGCGTGCTGGCGATCGGCGCGCGCGCTGCCGTCGAGCCGGCGCTTCGAGAGCGGACGCTCGCGATCCTGCACGATGCGTCCGAGGACCTGCGCTTTCGCGTGCGCGAGGCGGTGCCGATGGCCGTTGCGCGCATTGGGGGAGCCATGGGCGATGCGCTCGTTCACGAGCTCGCGCCGTGGATGGATGGGTTCTTCCAGGGCGCGGCGGTGCTGCTCGCGCTCGCGCAGCCGGAGTGGCTGCCGGCGGTGAACGACGTCGACGCGGTGCTGGCGCGGTTCGACGAGGCGTACGCGCTCGTGAAGAACGCGTCCCGGTCGGCGTCGCGCTATCCGGGGTGGAAGGCGCTCGTCGACGCGCTCGGTGTGGCGCCGGCAGCTGCCGCGGCGCGCTTCGGCGTTCCGGTGTTCGATCAGCTGGCACGATGGTCGAGCACGGAGATGCCCGAGCTGCGGGAGGCGGTCTCCGCGAACCTGCGCGCGGGCAAGCTCGCCGGGAGATACAAAGACGAGCTCGAACGCGTCCGCGCGGCGCTCGACGCGAGCGTTCCGCCGCCGCGGGACCCGACGCAGAAGGTGCAAGGCATGCGGAGTCGCGGAAAAAAGCGCGGTCGACGCTGAGCGGCGCCGAGCGGCGAAACGCGAAGGAAGATCTGCGCGACGTCGGGGGTACGCTTCGGACGTATGAACCGCCGCCACGCGCTCGTGCCCGCCTCCGTCGCCGCCGTCTTGCTCGCCGCGTGTGGAGGCGCAGGCGTGCCGGAGGCGAATCCTGCCGGGAAGCTCGCCGACAAGACGTTCGCCGGTCAGAACAAGTGCAACCCGAAGAACGCGGAGCGGCCGTTCATCATCGAGTGGGATGCAACGGATCAATCGAGCTTCCAGTCGCACGCCGCGAGCGACATCGTGCTCGTGCAGTACCAAGGCTGCGAGCTGAAGGTGCTCGATGGATGCCGTGACGACTCGCTGAAGGGGTCGAACGGCTCCTATCGCCCGGCAGAGATGACGAGCGGCGGCGTGGAGACCGTCGACATTCACGACGAGAACGAGCTCTATACGAAGCTGCCGCTCGGCGCGGCGACGCTCGCCGGCCGCGTGCAAAGCGGCGAGAAGTTCCACATGGAGTATTACGTCAGCGGCACGCGCACGGCGACGCGCGACCGCGTGTATCGCGGCGACTTGGCGAAGAACCCGCGCTGCAAGGACGCAACGCACTTCGTGTATGCGTACAACCTCGGCGCGTTCGCTCTCGCGTCGCAGACGAACCTCAAGGGCCAGGTGCAGGGCTCGTACTTCGGCTTCGGCGCCGGCGCGAACAAGGCGACGACGACGAGCGCAGAGAAGAAGGGCGGCGAGCTCGCCTCGTGCAAAGGCGAATCGGCGAAGGAGGTCGAATCGTGCAAAGTCCCGATCCGGCTGACCCTGCGCGAGCTCGAATCCGGCCCCAACCCCGACGCCTCCGCCGCCAAGGCCCCTGAAACCGACGCCTCCCTCAACCTGGCCGGCCAACTCAAAGCAACGAGCGACGCCGAGAAGCAAGCCCTCGGCCACCTCGACGCGGCGGCGACGAAAAAGAACTCCGGCGATGGAAAATCCTGCCTCGACGAGCTCGACAAGCACGACGCGCTCGACCCGCGCCCGCAGGGGCTTTCGAAGAACCCCGGAGCCGGAAAGATCGCCGGTCTCCGCGCCGAATGCCTGATGCTTGCTGGCCAGTGCGACGCCGGGAAGGCGCTGTTCCGGAAGGCAGTGGCGACGTCCGCAACGAGCGGGGGTCCTGTCGGCGCGGAGCATATCGACCGAATGACCGACGCCGAAGCGGCTCAGTACTGCACCGGGAACGCCCTCTCCGAGCGCGACAAATACCTTCGTGCTATCGGAGACATGCAGAAGGGCGGGCTCGGTCTTCAGCCGAAGACCGTGGCCGAGTGCCAGGCGGCGTTCGACACATTCATGCAGCTACGCACGCGCGTCACGCGCAAGGATGCGAGCGACACGATGATCCCCGAAAAGCCGCTCACCGCGGTCGGCATGGCGGCCCCGACATGCTTCGCGAAGGCGGGAGACTGCGAGTCGGCGTACAAGGCCTTCAAAGCGCTGAACGACGCAAAAGGCCCGGACGACGGCTGGCGCGCCACGAACGACAAGCAGCTCCGGACCGGCTTCGACGGCGTCGTACCGACCTGCAAGGGCAAGTAGCGGCGCTGCTGCACGCGGTGCCGCATCGCCCGTGCCCGAACCTCCGGGGTTCTCGAAGGCGCCGGGGTTCTTTTTCTCGCCGGGGTTCTTTCCAACAAACGCCGCCGCTCCGATGCGCGACAAACGACGAAACTCTCCCGCCCTTCGGCCGATGCGGGGGGCGTGACCGCTCCTCGTCAGGTTGTGCCCGGTCGAACGCTGTTCATTACGCGTCGCTGCACGCAGCGGCAGATGCTGCTCCGGCCGAAGAAGCAAGTACGCGCGATCGTCGAGTACTGTCTGGCGGAGGCGGTCACGAGATTCGGAATTACGCTGAACGCCTGGGATGTGATGGGGAACCACCTCCACCTGCTCCTTCGCGACGAACGCGGAAACTATCCCGACTTCCTCGCGCACCTCTTCAAGATGATAGCAAAGGTGCTGAATGCCCATTGGGGGCGTCGCGAGAACTTCTGGTCGTCGGAACAGGCAAACGTTGTTTGGGTCGTCACGCCGCAGGATGCGTTCGACAAGCTGATTTACCTCCTCGTCAACCCAGTCGCCGCCGACCTGGTGGAGCGCGCGGAGGAGTGGCCGGGCGCGAGCTCACTCGAGCAGAACACTTCGCGTGACCCGCGGCCGGTGACGCTCGAACGGCCTTCGTACTTTCGTGCGACTGGCAAGATGCCCAAGTCGGCCGTTTTGCGCGCGGACAGGCTCGCCGGCTTCGAGGATATGAGCGCGGGACAATGGGCGAAGAAAGTCCGCGAGGCCGTTCGCCTCGCGGAGGAGGAGCATCGCAAGCGCCGGAAGGCGAACGGCACACGCGTCCTCGGCGTACGAGCGGTTCTCGAAGCCGAACCCACCACGATCGCGACGCGACCCGAGCGTCGCGGCCGACTGTTCCCGCACATTGCATGTCGCGACGTCGAGCTCCGCAAACGAGAGCTCAGGGCGATGCTCGAATTCCGGGTAACCGTCCGGCGGACGGCGTCCTGACAGCGGCTCAGCCCGCGGCGGCCCAGGCGCCGGGCAGCAGCTCGTCGATCGCGTTCGCCGGGTGATCCTGCACGCGGCCGAGGACGTCGGCGAG
>Ga0164290_1001549_pt1 | contig 30744 bp, 30 predicted proteins | sample Micstemetagenome_FD_108782 | JGI IMG/M metagenome (GOLD analysis project Ga0164290, IMG submission 108782) | Contaminated culture microbial community from soil near Moab, Utah, USA - Microcoleus steenstrupii SON62 (Illumina Assembly) | ecosystem: Environmental > Terrestrial > Soil > Soil crust...
ACTGCGCTCGGGCCTGGTCGGCGCCGACGCCCGCACCATGCGCCTGGTCCACTGGATGCTGGATCCCGAGACCGGCAAGATCTGGGGGACCAGCGAGGCGGTGGCGATCACCTTCGACCTCGACGCCCGCAAGGTGGTGCCGATCGAGAACGCCGCGCGGGAGGCGATGATGCGGACCGCGAAGGCCGGCCTGGCCCTCTAGGCCCTCAGGGCTTCCAGCAAGACGGCTCGCACCCGATCCGGAACCTCCATGGGCAGGAAGTGGCTCGTGCCCGGGATGGTCTCGACGGTGATGCGGCCCGTCGCCCCCAGCTCGTCGAGGCGATCGTCGACCGAGCAGGTCGATCCGATTTCGGCTTTCAGGATGCGGATCGGGCAGGTCGAGTTGAAGAAGCCGGGCCAGGGATGGTGTTCGCGGGCCGAGAAGTTGGCGGCTTCCCAGGCCGGGGCGCAGGACAGGCGAAAGCCGCCGTCCTCGGCCGGGATCAGGCCATCGGTCAGGTAGTCGGCCAGCATTTCGGCCGGCCAGGACTTGAAGGCGCCGCGGCCGAGATAGGCGTCATAGGCGGCCTCGCGGCTGTCGAAGCAGTTGCGGCGGCGGAGGGCGCCGATGGCCAGGGGCGAGGAGCCGGTGGTGGCGCCCAGCGTCCTGGCGACGTCCTCCCGCATGACCACGGGGTCCAGCAGCACCAGGCTGCCCAGCAGGTCCGGCCGCAGGCCGGCCGCCACCAGCCCCGAGGTGCCGCCCATAGAATGGCCGGCCACGACCTTCGGCGGCGCTTCGAGGGCCTCCAGCAGGCCGATCAGGTCGCTGCCGAAGTTGGCCCAGGAGCCGTGGCCGTCGCCGGGATCGGCTTCAAGCTCGCAGAGGCCATGGCCGCGCATGTCGATGGCCAGGATGCGGTGGCCGGCCTCGGCCACCGGGCCGAGCAGGGTGCGGTAGGTCAGGGCGTTGAAGCCGTTGGCGTGGCAGAAGACCAGGTCGATCGGCTGGCCCTCGGGCCCCATCTCGATGCCCGTCATGATTCCGTCGCCGGACGGGCTGTGGATAGGAATGCGCTTGCGGCGGAAGGCCGGGTCGCCGGACACTTCCGGGGGCGGTGCGGGATCGATGCTCATCCCTACCCTCATGGCTGACCGCCCCAAGGTCACGCAAGAGGCTTGGTTTTCCCCGCGTCAGGGCGCCATGCTGTCGCCAAACCGGGAGGACCAACCATGAACGCCCATACCCCTGTCGACGTGACCACCACCGACTGGACCTGTTTCGCCGTCTCCATCGAGGGCGGCGTCGCCCATATCCAGCTCAAGCGGCCGGACGAATACAACACCATGGTCCGGGCGTTCTGGAACGAGCTGCCGGTGATCGTGAAGGACATCAGCGACAACGCCCGGGCCCGCGCCATCGTGCTCAGCTCGACCGGCAAGCACTTCTGCGCCGGCATGGACCTGGCCGTGTTCGGCGGCGGGGGCAGCACCACGGGCATGAAGCCGACCGACAAGGAGAACGCCGGCGAGAGCTTCCGCTATCACGTGCATCACCTGCAGGACGTCATCAGCTGCCTGGATGAAGCCCGCATGCCGGTGATCGCGGCGATCCAGGGCGGCTGTGTCGGCGGGGCGGTCGACCTGACCAGCTCGGCGGACATCCGCTACTGCACGGCCGACGCCTTCTTCGTCATCCAGGAGATCAACATCGGTATGACCGCCGACGTCGGCACCTTCCCGCGGCTGTGCAAGCTGATCCCCGAGGGCTGGGTTCGCGAGCTGGCCTATACCGGCCGCCGCCTGCCGGCCGCCAAGGCGCAGGCGATCGGACTGGTCAACGAGGTGTTCGAGACCCACGAGCAGTGCGTCGAGCACGCCCTGGCCACGGCCCGGGAGATCGCCTCGAAGTCGCCGCTGGCCGTGGCCGGCAGCAAGGTGATGATCAACTACGCCCGCGACCACAGCATCAAGGATGCCCTCGACTCTATCGCGGTGTGGCAGACGGGCATGTTCAGCGGGGCCCACATGGCCGAGGCCTTCAAGGCCAAGGCCGAGAAGCGCGACAGCGACTTCCCCGACCTGATCCCGCTGCGTCGGGGGATGTAGCCTAGAACTCGCGCTCCGCCCCGGTCAGGTCGGCGCCGTCGAGCTTGGCGCCGGTCAGGTCCGCCTCCAGCAGGCGGACCCGATGGGCGCGGGCGTCGCGCAGGTCGGCCTGGCGCAGGACGGCGCGGGTCAGGTTCGAGCGGAGATAGCGGCCTTCGCCGATCAGCAGAGGGCCGAGGTCGGCGCCACGCAGGTCGGTGCGGTCGAGGCGGGCGTCGAGCAGCTTGACGCCGCGCAGGTCGGCGCCGCGAAGGTTGGCCCCGCGCAGATCGGCGCCGGAGAGATCGGCGCCTTGCAATTCGACGCCCTCCATATCCATGCCGAAGAAGACCGAGCCCGGCGCCTGGATGCCGGTCAGCACCCGGCGGCGCATCTGGCGCAGGGAACGGAAGTCGACGCGGGGGACCTTGGCCGCGGCGCCGCCGGCGCCGTGGGTGGCGCAGAAGCGTTCGTGGTCGCCGATGACATCCCCGAGCGGCGCATCGTCGATGTAGCAGACCGGCGGCGGCGCGCGCAGCACGTCCGTAAGGTCGGCATGCGCCAGGTTGACCATCGAGGTGTCGACCCCGACCAGCACCGCCCGTTTCAGCGAGGCCCCCTCGAGGTCGGCGTTGAACATCTCGGCGCCCGACAGGTCGGCCCCGTCGAGCAGGGCCCTGGCCAGCCGCGCCCCGCCCAGCTGGGCCCCGGCCAGGAGGGCGTCGGTGAGGTCGGCCGAGCGGGACTCGTCCGAAATCTGGGCCCCCTCGAGATTGGTCCCGGCCATGACCGCGTAGGCCAGTTCGCCCGGCCGGGCGTCATGGGTCAGGATGCGGAAGCCCTGGGTGCTGTCCTGGACGGCGATGCGGCCTTCGCGAAGGTCGGCTCCCATCAGGTTGGCGTAACTGAGGTTGGCGCCGCGCAGGCAGACGCCGCGCAGGTCGGCCCTGGAAAAGTCGACGTTGCGCAGGTCGGCGTCGCGCAGGTCGGCCCCGAAGAGGACGGCCCGCGACAGGTCGCCGCCCTTCAGGCTGGCCCCGTTCAGCCGCGCCCCGGTCAGCTCGGCCTCGGAGAGGTTGACGCCCTCCAGCATGACGTTGCTGAGGTCGGCGTGCGCCAGGTTGGCGCGCTTGCCGCCCGGCCGGCCGCTGATGAAGCGTGCATGGGCCTCCAGCGTCTGCTTGAGGCTGGCCGGTTCGAAGGTGCGGAGCAGGCTGGCGGCGGCGGACATCGAGCGGTGATTTTCGGCCCGCGCCCTTAAGGAAGGGTGAGATTTCGCCTGAAATCCTCGTTTTCGGTCAGCCCCTAGAACCAGCCCCGGCGCTTGAACCAGAGCATCGGAAGCACCACGGCCACGACCATCAACCCCAGCGCCAGGGGTTCGCCCCAGGGCAGGTCGAACTCGGCCATGTGCTTGAAATTCATGCCGAAATAGCTGGCGACCAGGGTGGGCGGCAGGAAGATGACGGCGGCGATAGAGAAGAATTTGATGATGCCGTTCTGCTCGATGTTGATCATGCCGAGGGTGGCGTCGAGCAGGAAGGTGATGTCGCCGGACAGGTGGCCGGCATGGTCGGTCAGGCTGGCCACATCGCGCTGCAGCGACTTGATGCGGACCGTGTCCTCATCGCCCTCGGCGATGGAGGGCGAGACGGATGCGTAGACCAGCAGGCGCGAGAGGCTGGTCAGGCTGCCCCGGGCCTTGGCGGTGATGCCACGCCAGCGGCCGAGCTTGCCGAGGATGACCTCGAACCGGGCTGTCCTGCGGGGCCGTTCGAAGATGTAGCCGGAGAGGTTCTCCACCTGCTCGGAGGCGGCCTCGAGGATGTCGGCGACCCGGTCGACGATGGCGTCCAGCAGGCCCAGAAACACCGACTCCCCGGCATCGCACAGCGCCCCGCCGCGCTCGGCCAGGGTGGCCTCGAACAGCTTGAAGGCGCGGGGCTGGGCGTAGCGGATGGTGATCAGCTGGTCCTTGACCAGCACGAAGGTGACCGGAGTCAGCTTCGGCGCCTCGGCCGCCGCCCCGGTGATCACCTCGACGGTCAGGTAGGTGGCGTGGCCCTCTCGGTAGAGGCGGGAGGAGGCCTCGATCTCGCTCATGTCCTCGCGGGTCGGCAGTTCCAGATGGAGCTGCTGCTCGATGAGCACCTCTTCGTCGCGGGTCGGCTCGACCAAGTCGATCCAGACAGTGTCGGGCGGGAGGACCCAGCCCTCGCCGGGCGTGATCTCGACAACCGTCTGGGCGTTGCGCTGAAGCAGGCGGATCATCGGCGGGTCCTGAAGGGGCGTGGCCAAGGGATGGCGCGGGCCGGCGGCGGCGTCAACGGAGGGCTTGTCGAAGCGGCCCACCATTGTAGCAGGCCTGCGGTGGGGACAAGGGACCAGGCCGCCGGATTGTTGTTTCCCGTCAAGGGGGCGGGGGTAGGCGGAGGGCGGAAGACCGGCGGGGGACCGGTGGGCAGGGGGTGGGGCGAAGGGGGTGCGACGGGGGCGCCGGCGTGCGGCAAAGGGGGCCCGGCATATGGCAAAGGGGGGCCAGGGTTGCGCAACGCAAAAGGGCCGGCGTTTCCACCGGCCCCTGGCGTTTTTGAATTCCGGGTATGGCTACTTCTTGTCGCCCGCGCCGGTCGCCTTCTGGATCAGGTCGGCGATGTTGTCTGAGGTCTCGGCGGCCTTGTTGAGCAGGGCCAGCGGCGAGGCGCCCGGCTGCACCGAACCGACCACATGGCCGGCGGCGCTGTTGGCCACCAGGGTGGCGGTGTCCTGGGCGAGGGCGAAGCGGCCGGAAGCCTGGGCCATCTTCTGGGCCTGGCCGTCGGGGTAGATGAAGCCGTGGGTCGGATAGACCGAGGTGCCGAGGTCGCGGATCGGGTCGTACCAGACCTTGACCTGGGTCCAGTTGCCGGCCGGCGAGACGTCGACGACGGTGACGTCCTTCTCGACCTTGCCGCGGGCCCCGCCGATGGCCGACCAGTTGGCGTGGGTGATCTGGATGACGCGGTCGGTCAGCACGCGGGAGACGACGGCCACGTGGCCGAGGCGCATGCGGCCGGTGGCCTTGAAGCTGAGCACGGCGCCCATCTGGGGGGTGTCGCCGGTCTGGTAGCGCTGGACGGCCTGGCCCCACCAGGTGTGGGCGTCGCCGAAGATCTGGATGCCCGACAGCAGGCGGGCGAACGGCACGCATTGCCAGTAGGTTTCAGCGGACGAGACCGCAGGGATCGGGCTGATCATCAGAGCAGCTGTCAAAGATCCGAGAACGGTCCTGGCCCGTGAACGCATGCTGGGATGCTCCCCCGTGGAAACGATTGGTAACGCTTAGTCATCTCACAGGGGAATGAAAAGAGTCTTTTCACGTCGCCGGCGCGACAGATCGTCTTTTCGCCCATGAATCCATCAGAAGCTTCATGCGGGCGCGGGCCGGCTTTTCGATCAGGTGATAGCTGGCGGCGGCCAATGGAACCACCGAGACGATGAACAGCATCCAGACATACCAGGGCAGTCGATCGTCTGCTGTATTCAAGAGCTTTGTTGCTGCATTCACAAACAGAAGCTTCCAGGGCACGCAGATCATATAGACCGAATAGCTGATCTCGCCGAGGTAAACCGACGTTTGTCCGCTGGCGAAGCGCGAGCCATGCTCCGACATCCCCGCCAGGCACAGGATAAGCCCCCCGAAACCGGCCACGGCCAGCAGGTCAGGCGCCCCGGACACCGCCGCCATCAAGGCCCCGGCGCCCATAAAAGCGGCGCCCATGGCCCCCGCGCGCAGGGACTTCACCGCCCCGGACCGCCACAGGCCATGCATGGCGCAGCCGAGCGCGAAGCAGGGAACGATTCGCAGGGCGCCCCAGTGGATGGTGGCCTCGGTCAGCTGCTCGCCCGTCAGGGCGGTGTAGGCGGGGTAGAGGATGGCCATGAAGCCGAGGGCCAGGGCGGCGCCCAGCCAGGCGCGGTGGCGCAGCCGCCAGGCGGCCCAGGCGAAGACCGGGAAGGTCAGGTAGGCGAACCACTCGGCCGAGATCGACCAGCTGGGATGGTTGAAGGCCGCCTGCGGCGCGAGGCCCCAGGCCTGGACCAGCAGCAGGTTGGCGGGCAGCGATTCCCAGCTGAGGATATTGGCGTCGATGGCGAAGCCGGCGGCGCCGGCCGCGAGGCCCAGCGCCATGACGCCGAGCAGGGTGGCCAGGTGCAGCGGATAGACCCGCGCCAGCCGGTTCCACAGGAAGGCGCCAGACCTGAACCGCCCCTCGCCGAAGCTCTCCAGATAAACATGGCAAAGGATGAAGCCCGAGAGGGTGAAGAAGAGCTCGACCCCGAGGTAGCCTTTCCCGATCAGGGCGGGCTCGACCAGGGCCGGGCTGAGGCCGACCTGGAGGTTGGGCCAATAGTGATAGAGCACGACCCACATGGCGGCGAAAAACCGCAGACCCGTCAGCGGCTTGATGTGGGCGGCATCATTCATTGCGTCGAGGTGCTTTCAATTGTCGCGGTCTATCCTAAGTATGCCCGGCGAAGGTTTAGGGAGGCTTGAGACCGAACGTGGACGGCATTGCACAACTTCTGACGGATCCGGCGGCCTGGGCGGCCCTGGTGACCCTGATCGTGATGGAGGTGGTGCTCGGCATCGACAACCTCATCTTCATCTCGATTCTCTCGAACAAACTGCCCGAGGAGAACCGCCAGAAGGTGCGGCGGCTGGGTATCAGCCTGGCCCTGATCATGCGGTTGATCCTGCTGTCGACGATCGCCTGGATCGTCGGCCTGGTGCAGCCGGTCTTCACCGTCTTCGGCAACGAGTTCAGCTGGAAGGACCTGATCCTGATCGGCGGCGGCCTGTTCCTGGTCTGGAAGGCGACCAAGGAAATCCACCACACGGTCGACCCCGCCCCGGACAACGGCGGCGTTCTGGACAAGACCGACGTGGTCATCACCAACGTCGGCTCGGCCATCTTCCAGATCATCCTGCTCGACCTGGTCTTCTCGATCGACAGCATTCTGACCGCCGTCGGCATGACCGAGCACCTGCCGATCATGGTCGTCGCCGTTCTGGTGTCGATCACCGTCATGCTGCTGGCCGCCGATCCGCTGGGCAACTTCATCAACAAGAACCCGACGGTGGTGATGCTGGCGCTGGGCTTCCTCCTGATGATCGGCATGGTGCTGATCGCCGACGGCTTCGGCGTGCATGTGCCCAAGGGCTACATCTACGCGGCCATGGCCTTCTCGGCCGGGGTCGAGGCGTTGAACATGTGGAGCCGGGCAAGGTCGGCGAAGCGGGCGAAGGCGTCGGAGGAGACGCTGCACTAGCGACTGGGGGGACCGGTACTGCCCGCGAGGGCGCTATCGGTCCCCGATCAGCGCCGGCTGTCGGATGGCGTTCGGTTCAGCGCCCGGCGTCCGGCGATGGGTCTGGATTTGTCATCCGGGCAGCATAGGCCCCTTGTCGCCAGCAGAGCCGCAACCGCTACGACCAGGATTCCCATCTCCCGGCCTAGCTGTTTGGAAGCGTGTTGCCGGAGCCGAATTCGGCATGCAAAGCGGGCAGGAATCCCGCCAGATGCGGCATTTCTTCAGCGCAATGCACCAGCAGGGCACGGGCGTCGCTTTCCGTCAGGCGTAGCAGGCGCTTGGCAACGACGGCGGCCAAAATGCCGATCGGGTTGCGCCCGCTGACGTGCTGGCCGCCCATCCAGAAGCGCGACCGCATCTCGCTTCCGCCTGGAACCGCGCGGACATGGTGCGCCAGATAACCGACATCGACGGGTGCGTCGCCCAGGCCGATCCGAGCGCAGACAATCGTAGCCTGCCGGTCGTCATCCAGACTTTTGTCGGTGAAGCCAAGCGCCGCTGGCGGCACGAAGCGGATCGAGCCACGTATCAGATCGCTGCCGATATACTCGTCGACGATCGAGGTCTGGCCGATATAGAGCGCGCGTCCGTTTGCGCCGACCGGCGGCGTCTCGCGCCACCCGACGTGGACATGGGCCCGTGGATGCCAGAGCTTGTACTTGGCTGGCGTATCGCCATGCCAGCCGAACCACCAGTCGACCATGGCCGGGGTAACACCCGGCATGGCGGTGCGCACGCTGACCCGCATCCCGCCGTCCGGCGTGAGGACAAAGCCATCCTCCAGCACCGCCGTGTCGCCAAACAGATTTGCCGGCGCATCCTCAAGCCCCGGCAGCAGCGGTGCCGGCACGCCGCCGCGATCGAGCGCCGCACAGACATGCGCCGCCAGTGGGGACATGTGCGGATTGAAGAAGCGTGCAAAGGGTTGGGCGGTGTCGGCGGCGCGATAGCCAAGGTAACGACCGGCGATCGGTTTGCTGCTCTTCATGCAACGCGCCCCATGTAGGGATTGAACAGCCCGTCAGGGTCGTAAAGCGCACGCAGTGTGTCGAGCCTGGTAAGATTGGCGGGCGCCATGAACGGCGCCGGTCGGCGCCCGAGATTTTCATCGGCCAACTGGATGCCGACGCTGTGCGCCTGCATGGCGCGCATATGGTCGGTGGCCCAGCTTTCATCCGCCGGACTCGCCGTGCCGCCGCGTAGCCCGCCATAGAGGGCGAGATAGGTCCGCGCCTCGAGCGAAAAGGCCATGTCCGGGCGCGTCGCCGGTCCGTTCCAGTTGAGCCATAGCGCATGGCTGGGGGCCGCCGGCTGGGTATCGGCCATACGCCGCAAGGCCGGTAGCAGAGGATCGATCGGCGTATTCATCCACATGCTGTCCGCCGTCCAGCGGGTGTTGGGCAGGAACAGGGTGCGCTCGCCGCCCTTCATCATCATGTCCAGAGAGGCCGGCAACAACGGCAGGGTAAAGCTGGCCAGGTTGCGGATCGGGCTCTTGTCGATGAAGTCGACCGCCGCGCGCGCCTCGCTCCAGCTGCCGGCCAGCACGGGCGTGAGGACCTGGATACCGTGCGCCGAAATTCCCATGGCCCTGCGATCGAAGACGAGCTGGAACTCGACAAAGGGCGCCACGGAAGGACCGACGCGATCGGCCCAGGCCATGACAGCTTCGAGGTGGCGGATGCGGAAGACCTGAACCTTCATGCCGATGAATTTTGGGCGCGCCGTGAGCTTCAGGTGAAAGCGCACGACGACGCCGAAAAAGCCGGGGCCGGCGCCACGCGCCGCCCAGAGCAGTTCCGGGTTTTCGGTTTCACTGGCATGGACCAAAGCGCCATTGGCCAGCACGACATCGATGCCGATGACGCTCTGGCAGGCGAGCCCCGATGCGCGACTGTTCCAGCCAAAGCCGCCCTGCAGCAGAAACCCTCCCATGCCGACCGTGTAGGCATGGGCTACCGGGAAGAAGAGTTTGTGTTTCGCAAGGGCCGCATTGAGATCGCCGGCCAGACACCCGGGGCCGATTATCGCCGTGCCTGCCGCCGCATCGATCGAAATGCCGTTAAGGCGCGAAAGGTCAATCAGCATGCCCCCGTCGCGAATATGGTTCTGCGCCCAGCTGTGCCCGCCGGAACAGATGCCGATGGTCAGGCCCAGGTCACGCGCCCGCCGAACGGCAGCCACAACATCGGCGTCGACATTGGCCTGAACGATCACCGCCGGTCGACGGCCCGGATCCTGCGCATTGAAGCTGGTGCCGAGCAGCGCCGCATCAAAGCCGGCCTCGCTCTTTTCGATGATCCGGCCCGCACCGGCGCCTCGCCTCACAGCTGTTCACCCGCAGGAGCCCGAAGGGACGGCAGCGCCAGCCAGCGCAGAGGTAGCGCCGGGGGCGGCGGAAACTCTACCGCTTCATGACCCAGCGCCGCCGCAGCGGTCGGATCAAGCCCGAGCCATTGCAGCAGACGGGTCGTTGCCGGTTCGATGGTGGCGAACGGCAGGACGCCACGATGCAGATCGAGCGCGAGGCCGCTGATCGCGCCCGACACGATGCTCACTGTCAGGTCGAGGTCCGACCGGTCGAAACGGCCAATCTGCAAGCCTTCGGCGAGATCAAGTTTCAGCCTCAGTCGAAGTTCGGAGACAAGACTGTCGGCAGGCAGGCCGACATCAAAGATCAGGCGGCCGAAGCCCGGTTCGGTAGCCACCATCCGCAGCGTCTGACGCGTGATGCAGGCAAAGCGCCGGGCCGGATCAGCCAGATCAAGGTTGAATCCCGCCATTGTCGCCGCATGGCTCGCGCCCAGAAGTTCGCCAAGATCGGCAACCAGGGCGGCTACATCCTGATAATAGTTGTAGAATGTCGCGTGAACGACGCCGGCTTGATCCGTGATCTGGCGAATGCCGAGCGCCGCCGCAGTGTGCGTCATCAAAAGCGCCTGCGCAGCCACCAACAGCTGGTCCCGGGTTCTGGCGCGTTTGGAGCCGCGCAAACTACTGGCTCGAAGATTCATGATTTGAGGTAATGTCATTTTTGGCATTTCGTCAATTTTATTGTTTGGTCGCTCAGGAAATGCTGTCTCGAGGCCAAGGGTGAATTGAACGATCAGAGCTTGGCCTACCCCCAGATGAAGACGTCGCCTGACCGCGGTCGGCATGATCCAGCACCCGCCGATCATGGGCGTCGCCGTGCTGGTGTCGATCACCGTCATGCTGCTGGCCGCCGATCCGCTGGGCAACTTCATCAACAAGACCCCGACGGTGGTGATGCTGGCGCTGGGCTTCCTCTCGATGATCGGCATGGTGCTGATCGCCGACGGCTTCGGCGTGCATGTGCCCAAGGGCTACATCTACGCTGCCATGGCCTTCTCGGCCGGGGTCGAGGCCCTGAACATGTGGAGCCGGGCAAGGTCGTTGAAGCGGGCGAAGGCGTCGGAGGAGACGCTGCACTAGGGGTTGATGGGGACCGGTTGCGCCCGGGAGGGGGCGACTGGTCCCTGGTCAGCGCCGGTGTTTTGGCGTCAGGATCGGGCCGGCTTTTGCGGCCGGGGCAGGTCGGGGACAGGTCGCGCGCGATGCGCGCAACCTGTACCTTTTGTCCGTCTGGGGCCCGCGTTGCTATGGGCGTGACCGACGCGCGTGTGGACGACGGTGACCGTGGACGAGTTTCTGGGATGCCACTTCGCCCGCGACCGGCGAATTCAAGTGGGCATAGTTGAGTCCACTATCACCGCAATGCCTCGCAGAAAGGCGCGCGCGTTTCCGGGGCCAGCTTGGCGTTAGGGGCGACCGCTGCCGGGCTTGATGCTGATTCCGACCCTACTCGTGCTCGCCATCGTGGCGGCGGCCGCGGTTAGACTTGAACAGTGCAGGCTTCACCGTAGCAGCGGTATAGGTTGCGACGGTAACGGCAGCTGCGGCGACAAGAACGGCATGGCCAACTATACTTGCGGCAATGAACGTATAGCTGCCCAAGGCCACGCAGGAGCTCACTGCCCACATAAGGGCCAGCGCCTGGAGCACATAGTGCCTGATCGCCACGTCTTCGATGTGACGCAGGGGGCTAACCTCATGATTGAACGTATAGTTCCATCCGAATACAATATGTTTACGAATATTAAGCATTGCGTTAATCACGCCCCCTTTTTATATCCACGATTTCAGAACGCGCACATCGACGCCCGCTATTCTGGAGGTCGATTTGATCGTTTGTCTGGAGGGTCTACGCTCGCCAGCCGAAACTGGATCACAGGTGGTCAGTTCCGCCGGTTGCGTGTGCTGTATCAGCCTTCGCAGCGGCGGATGAGATCGCTGCTGCCTGATCTGCTCGTTGGGCAGGGCGCTTTTCGCCCGGTCGCCGTCGACCTGACAAAACGGTCGACCGAATCGGCGCCGCCAGCCCTGAACCGGGCGCTACTACGGCCGGTTGAGGATCGAGGCGGTCGCCACCAGTTCCCCAAGCAGGGCCATGGTCGCCGCGCCCGAGCATTCGAAGGGATTGAGCTCGACCCGTCTGAAGTACTTCAGCAGCAGGCTGGGGTTGAGCTTGTTTATGCTCACATGGCCCATCGTCCAGTTCCCGAACCGTCGCTCCGAAATCTCCTCGTAGGCAAGCAGTCGGACCTGCTGGTGGCGGTCGTCCCGGACGATGGCGTTGAACAGGTCGCAGACTTCCTCACGACCGCCCTCGATCACCTGGATGAACAGGTTGTCCGAGACGCACAGCAAGCCGGTGATGCCCAGCGCCGGGTTGTTCTTGCGCGACTGCTCGAGGATCGTGTCGAGAGCGGCCCCTTGCAGGGCGGCGACAGGACGGCTGGCGTAAAGGCAGCGAACCAGCATCATCAGCTCCGGTGCTTCAGCAACGAGAGGAACTCGCTGCGCAGGTGGTGATCCTTGAGGAAGGAGCCGCGCATGACGCTGTTGATCATCATGGTCTCGTTGTCCTTCACCCCGCGCCAGTGCATGCAGAAGTGATCGGCTTCCATGACAACGGCCAGACCGTCGGGCCGCACCTTCTCCATCAGAAGATCGGCCATCTGGGTGATGGCCTCCTCCTGGATCTGGGGGCGTGACATCACCCATTCGGCGAGGCGGGAGTATTTGGACAGGCCGATCAGATTGGAATGCTCGTTGGGCATCAGCCCGACCCACAGCTTCCCCATGATCGGACAGAAATGGTGGCTGCAGGCGCTCCGGATCGTGATGGGACCCACGATCATGAGCTCGTTCAACGCCGCGGCGTTCGGAAACTCCGTAACCGGAGGCGGGCTGGCGTAGCGGCCCCGGAAAACCTCGGTCAGATACATCTTGGCCACACGCCGCGCCGTTTCCTGGGTGTTGTGATCACTCTCGGTGTCGATCACCAGGCTTTCCAGAACGCCCTTGAACTTGTCCTCCACCTCGGCGAGGAGCGCTTCGAGATCCCCGGGCTCCATGAATGCGGAGATGTTGTCGTTGGCATGGAAACGCTGCCGGGAGGCTTTCAGCCGAACGCGGATTTTCTCGGAGACCGGCTCGTCAGGGTTCTCGGGCTTGCTCACCGGGTCTCCATTCAAATGACGCCAGCCGCCCGTCCCGGGCGGTTGGCGAGACAGATCAGCAAGGCTGCCTGCAAGCCCTCCTTAAGCTTGAGTTTGTTCGCAAGCCAATTCTATCGAGGAATAACGGCGAAAGTGCACTGGTTGTGTGATCATCGAGGCTCTGCGACAGGGCGGCCAGGCCCCCCCCCCGGGGGGTGGCGAACATCCAGACCCCGAGGCCGATCAGCCAGATCCCCGCCAGGGCGGCGAGCCCCTGGGCGACTTGCGTCACGCGGCCTGCACCGGGGGCGGCGCGTCGCCTTCGGCGGGGGGCAGGGGCGGCTCCTCGTCCTCGTTGCGTGGCGGGAACCTGGACGGCTCGCGTTTGGCGATGAGGAGGACAGCGGCGCCGCAGAGCGCCGAGGCGAGCGATCCCATCAGCACCCCGACCTTGACCTCCTGCTGCAGGATCGGGTCGGGAAAGGCCAGCAGGCCGATGAACAGGCTCATGGTGAAGCCGATGCCGCAGAGCAGGGCGACGCCGTAGAGCTGGGCCCAGGAGGCGGCGACCGGCAGGTTGGCGAGGCGGAACCTGATCGCCAGGAAGGCGGCGCCGAACACCCCGATCTGCTTGCCCACGAAGAGGCCCAGCGCGACCCCCAGGGTGACGGGCGCCAGCAGCATGCCGGGGGTCATGGCGGCGAACGAGACGCCGGCGTTGGCGAAGCCGAACACCGGCACGATCAGGAAGGCGACCCAGGGGCTGAGGCCGTGCTCCAGCCGGTGCAGGGGCGAGGTCATGTCATCGGGCGCGCCCTTGGTCCGTCGCAGCGGGATGGTCAGGGCCAGGATGACCCCGGCGACGGTGGCATGCACGCCCGACAGCAGGACCAGCCACCACAGGACAGCGCCCAGCGCCAGGTAGGGGGCCAGACGGGTCACCTTCAAGCGGTTCAGGCCGATCATCAGGGCCGTGGCGACGGCGGCCCCCGACAGGGCCGCCAGGTTGAGCTCTGCCGTGTAGAACACCGCGATCACCAGCACAGCCGCCAGATCATCGACGATGGCCAGGGTCGCCAGAAAGACCTTCAGACTGGTCGGGACCCGGGAGCCGAGCAGGGACAGCACGCCGAGCGCAAAGGCGATATCGGTCGCCGTCGGCACGGCCCAGCCGCGCAGGGTGTCCGGCTGGCCAAGATTCAAAGCGGCGTAGAGCAGGCCCGGAACGAGGATACCGCCGGCGGCGGCGATCCCGGGGAGCGCACGATTGGCCCAGGTCGACAGCTGGCCATCGAGGAACTCGCGCTTGATCTCCAGCCCCACGAACAGGAAGAACAGGGCCATCAGGCCATCGTTGATCCAGTGCAGGACGTCCAAGCCGGCCAGGGGCGCATGGAGAAGCTGGAAGTAGGTGTCCGCCAGCGGCGAGTTGGCCACCCAGAGGGCCAGGATGGCGGCGGCCATGAGCAGAAGGCCGCCGGCGGCCCCGCTCTCGAGGAATTCACGCAGGACAGAGGGGCGACGGGCGAACTGGCGCATGGCGCGGATCTCCGCGCTGGCGGCCCGACCAACGTGAAACCTGACCGGCCGACATGACCGTCCACCCTGAGGCCGATATCGCATCCCGGGGGACGGGCATCAAGCGAGATCGGCCCGTGGGGCGGGCGGGCGGCGTCATCAACAAGAACCCGACGGTGGTGATGCTGGCTCCGGGCTTTCAGCGGATGAGCGGCAGGGTGCTAATCGTCGATGGCTGCGGCGTGCAGGCGCCCAAGGGGTGTATCTATGCGGCCATGGCGTTCCCGGCCGGGGTCGAGGCGCTGAACATGTGGAGCCGGACGCGGTCGGTGAAGCGCTCGAAGGCGTCTGAGGAGACGCGGTATCAGGGACGCGGGGACAGTTAGCGCGCGATTTGCGCAACCGGTCCCCGTTGTCCGTCCGGCGACCGCGTTTCGATGGAGGTGACCGACGCGCCTGAGGACGACGGTGACCGTGGACCAACTTCGATGATACCACTCCGCCCATGACCGGCGAATTCAAGCGGGCAAAATTGAATGCACTGTCAGCGTTGTACGAGTGCAATGACAACGGCTGTCGTCGGTCTCGCCTGGCTGGGGTCGGAATGATCAGGATGCTCGGAACGTTGTGGGGCCAGGACAACTCCCGGAAAGTGGAGGGGTCTAGGGGTGAGGCGCAGGTCTTGGCGGAGGCTCGACAGTGTTTCTCCAGACCTCCGACGCGGCGTCTGGTTCTCTCCATCCCGGCAAGCACAATCGTCGCCCTGGTGACGACGTCGGGCGCGGAGGCGTCGGAGCAGGGATCCCTGGCCCGGCGAGGGAGTTGGCTCACCCCGGCTGTGATCGCGCCGGGCGTGACGTACGCGACCCTGATGAGCCCAACGATCCGGGACAGGGTGAGCTTCCACATCTATCTTCCGCCTGACTATCGCGCGAACCTTGGGCGGCGGTACCCGACGCTCTACTGGCTGCACGGAACAGGCGGTGGTCAGCGCGGCATTCCGGTCATCTCCGGCCTTTTCGACGCGGCCATCCGGGAGGGGAAAATCCCCCCGATGATCGTTGTCTTCCCCAACGGTCTGCCCGAGGGCATGTGGACGGACTCTGCCGACGGCCTGGCGCCCGTCGAGACGATACTGGTCAATGACCTGCTTCCCCATATCGACAGGAACTACCGGACGATCCCCTCCAGGCGCGCCCGAATTCTCGAGGGGTTCAGCATGGGCGGCTATGGCGCGGCGCGGATCGGTTTTCGTCATGCGGACATCTTCGCTTCGATATCGATGCTGGCGGCAGGGCCCCTCGACCGAGACTTCAAGGGGCCGCGGGCCGTCACCGATCCGCCCCTCCGTCAGAGGATACTGAGCACAGTCTACGGCGGCGACATTGCGATCTATCGAGCGCAAAGTCCTTGGCAGATTGCGACAGCGAAGGCCGCGACGATCCGAAGGGAACTACGCCTGCGTCAGCTCGTGGGAGGTGAGGATTTCACCGTCGCCGACAACCGCGCATTTCATCTGCACCTCGGTCAACTCGATGTGCCGCATGAGTACCGCGAACTCGCCGGCGTTGGTCATGACGCGGCGAAAATTCTGTCTGCGCTCGGAGACGAAAACTGGCGATTTTACAGAGCGGCGTTCGCAGACCGGGGCTGACCGATCGTCAACAGGCGTGACGGGAGCGGGAGAACCATCGGACGGAAAGCTTCGATCTCCGCATCCGAGGACGGGATCGCATGCGGCCGGGTTTCAAGTCGCAGGGCCCAGCCGAGAGGTTCCCTGGTGCGGTAATGACTAACTACGGTGACAGTGCACTGTCACCGTAGTCCTGCCTTTCGACGGCGGCGGCGATCACTCCCCGAAGGCGATGAACTCGACCGCCGTGTCTGCGTCCATAGGCGTGGTGCCTCGCCAAAGCCCGATCGAGTCCGGGATATACTTGAGACGGAAATTGTTGGCCGGGTAGTCGGCCTCCGTGGCTTGTCGGACTTCGCAGGAAATCTCGATCTCTGCGCCCTTCATTTGGCCGATGCAGGTCTGCATCGCGTACAACCGCACCGTTTCTCCTGTAGCGGTCTGGAAGAAATCCGTAGACATCATTACGATGTCGTAGGCGCCGTCGGCCTTCTTGCGCGCGAAGGCATGGCCGCTGATGATGTTTACCTCCGGCCCCGGCTCCAGATCGTTTGTCTGGAACGTGAAACCTCCGACAAACTGTCCCGGAGCGGCCAGCGCAGCCCCGGCGGTCAGCGCGAAGGCAAACGTCACGGCGCCCGCCCCGATCAGACGCAAGTATTTCTTCATGACTATTACCCTCTTTGCACCCACGGCGTGGTCCAGGACTTAAACCGCAGAGAAACTCGGTCCGCAACCGGAACTGAGTTCCTCGATCATCTGTTGGAACCAGCCGTCCGCGATCGCCAGCGCGCCGTTCAGACTGTCACGGTCGTTGTTGCGCTGGCTTTCGCGTTTTGTGGATCCATGCGGACGGCTTCGCCAGATTCGGGGAAGGCCGGGGGAGGCGCACATCTGCTGGAAGGTTACCTGTCTTCGCCACGACAATGTCGCGGTCAAGGTCAGCGACAGCGACCGTCGCCATGTCCTGCCGCTCAGGCCGGCGGAAGCACCATCCTCACAGCCAGGGACACCGAACGCGGTTCAACGGCGTCGAGCGCCGCGCAGATCTCCGTGCTCACTGACGGGTCGTGGTCCATGATCCGCGAGGCGGATGAGACAACGGCGGCGTAGTCGGCGAGGCTCAATCCTTCAGGACGGGCGTTGGACAACCCAACAAGCAGCAACCGCATCACGCCAAACCGGACAGCGAGATTCTGGAATTGCGGCAGAGCAGGCCCGGTCAGGAAAACCCGATTGAGATAGACGTAGTTGAGGACGAAATTGCGCAGCGCGAACTCATGCGCGTCGTCGAACGGTTTGAACCTGTTTTCGTAGAGCGCGATGTATTGCTTGAGTGCGCCATCGAAATCCTCCGCGCTGCCCAGAATGTGTTCGAGCGACGCCTGGACGATCTTCGGGAAGCGGTTGTGGGCACTGCCCTTCCGCGAAGCGGACAGGGCGATTGCGGTCAATGTCTTGAACTGCACCAGCGCCTGGTCGCCGATGGCGAAGTCCTCCTGCAGGAGCGCCTGTCGGGTCTCGGCCGTGTAGGTCCGGATCGACTGAAGCAACGCGCTGCCTGCCGGCTCTACGACCGGGTCATCGGACAGATAGGTCTCGGTGATGACGCCGGCGAACATGATCGCCTTCCAGACGGGCAGGGCGCGGTCCCGCATGACCTCTTCGATCGCGGCATGCACAGCCCAGCGGACGGTCGCGCCACCGCCCGGATCTGTCGCATCGGCTTCGGCCCGTCCATCGTCGCCCGGGTGTTCGACACGGTCCTCGGGGAAGGCCATCGCGTCGGGCGATGACAGGCAGAGCCGTGCGGCCTCCGGGCAGGACAGCTTAGCGCCCAGGTAGCGCCTGCCATCGCGCTCCCAGGACTCACGGGGGTAGGAGCGGCAGGTTTCAGACAGGGCGCCCTCCCCCAGTCGGTTCTGGATGGAACAGAGTTTGTCGTCATCGAGAAAGGGGCAGTGACCGGCGGAGGTCAGATGGATGCGGCCGTAGGCGCCCGGGGATCGGGGTTCCCTGAGCTTCTTGACATATCTTTGCAGGTCCTGGCGAAGCCCGGGCTCCTTGACCGCGATGTAGGCCTTGAAGGTCGTTCGATCGACATCGACGTGAAAGCTGGAGCAGCAGGTCTCCTCGCACGCCGTGCCGACGCACTTGAACATCGACATGTATTTCGGCGCATTGATCGTGTTGTGGTCGCCCGCCAATGTGTCCCCGATCCTTTGGCCCCAGCGCTATCTGGTGCGGGGCGTCCACCGCTTTCTGACGACCACGGCCCCCCGCCAACCCCGCGGAACCGAACGACCAGGTCAGACCGGGCGGCTCCGACGACAGGCCCATCTGGGGCGGTGGCAAGAGCGCTGCAGACATTGTCAGCAGCCGCATCAGACCTGGCCGCAGCCTGCTGCCGACTCGGTCACTCCGTCAACGCTGCGCTCATGGAGGCAGAGGGGCCGGTGTCGCGCGAAAGGAACCGCGGCCGTTCGCAAACGATCACCTCGACGCAGACGTCAAAGGCCCTCTGATCGCTGTGTCTCAGCTGTGGGGTTCACTCCCCACCGGATCAGGGCTGCGTCTCACCCAACCTGCGGAGGAAGATCTCGACGATCTCGGCGCCGTGGGTATCCTGCAGGAAGTGCCTGGCGCTCGGCAGCAGATCGAAGGTTGCTTGCGGGAAGTCGCTGGCCCAGGCCCGGCCCCAGGCTTCGGTGAAGACGTCATCGGCCCCGCCCCAGATGAAATGCACCGGCTTGCGCCAGCCGCTGAGGGCGGCATGCCATCGGGCCTGGTCGTCCGCCGCCCCGCCCTGCGGATTGTAGAAGGGCAGGCTCAAGGGGAAGCGCCGGGGGCCGGCGAGCGCCTGGGCGCCGAGGCCTTCGAAGGGGGCGTCATAGCCCCGCCGCGCGGCTTCGGCCGCCGCATCCAGTGCGGGGTGGCGACGGTCATTGATGATGCCGAACAGGTCGGAGGGCGTGATGCAGCCGGTGGCCAGCATCATGAACCAGCCGATCGATAGCGGATCCGGTATGTTCACCTCGAACAGACCGCCGGCCTGCCACTGGGCGTTCCATTGCCGCAGGGCCGGGGTGTATTCATAGGCGGCGTGGTGCAGCCAGGTATTCATGATCACCAGCCGGCAGAACCGCTCGGGGGTCTCGGCGACCCGGGCTAGGCCGATGGGGCCGCCCCAGTCCTGGCAGAACAGGGTGACATTCCGCAGGTCCAGCGCTTCGAGCAGGGCGCGGTGAGCCGCCACATGGCGGCTGATCGAATACCAGCTTTCGTCAGTCACCTTGTCCGACCGGCCAAAGCCGATGTGATCGGCGGCGATGCAGCGCCAACCGGCTGCGGTCAGGTCGGCGATGACCCGGCGGTACAGATAGCTCCAGGTCGGCATGCCATGCATGAGCAGAGCGATGGGTCCGTCCCGCGGGCCGGTATCGATGTAGTGCAGCCTGAGCCCTTCGAAGGGCAGATAGTTCGGCGGATAGGGAAAGTCAGCCAGCCCCTCGAAACTGGCCTCAGGCGTTCGCACGAAGGGCACGCCGTCTACGGTCGCAGATGTGTCAGTCATCGCCGCCTCCCGCCGTCAGAGTAGGTGGAACCGGCGGGCGGTCGCAATGGCTCTGGAAGCGCAACCGGCCCCCTTGTCCGTGGGCGGTCCTACTGCGTCTTCAGGAACTCGATCACCGCCGCCCGCTCCTGCGCGCTGAGCGCCGGGCCGACGACGCCCTTCGTCCCGGCCGGGGCGTCGCGGAATTCGTGGCCCTGGTTGGAGCTGCCCTTGATGCTGGTGTCCAGCTTGAAGGCCCCGCGCGGGCAGGTCCTGACGTCGAGGCCGACGAGGATCGGGTCATAGGCGCGGTTGCCCAGGCAGAAGCTGGACGGGCGGTCGGCCGGCGGGCCCAGCAGGGCCGACAGCGATGGCACCGAGCCGTTGTGCAGGTAGGGCGGCGTTGCCCAGATGCCGTTCAGGGGCCGGGCCTTGTAGGCCGGCGGGGACTGGACGCAGTTGGGGCGGTTGCCCTTGTCGCCTTCGGCCGCGTCGCTCTTGATCGGCGTGCCCTCGTCGCGGTGGAACTTGTCGACAATGAACTGCACCGCCGAGGCCAGGGCCTGGCCGAAGGTCATTTCGGTGGCGGGCGTGGTCGGGGTGGTGAAGCAGGTGACGCCGGTGGCCGGGTTGGTGACGCCCGGCTGCAGGCCGAGCGCCAGCGGGGACTTGATCTTGCGGCCGGAGAGGATCTCGGCCTGGCCGGGATCGGTGCCGACCAGGCTGAGCGGGATGATCTTCAGCTTCAGGTAGCTCTCGCCGAACTGGTTGGGCGTGGTCCACAGGGCCGGGCTGTAGAGGGCCTGGCCCGGGTCATCGACCGGCGGCAGGTGGCAGCCCTGGCAGCGCATGGCGTAGACGTTGCGGCCGGCCTGGGCCCTGGCCATGTCGATGCGGCCCAGCACGTCCTGCGGCCATTTGGGCGCCATCAGGCCCTGGAAGCCGCGCACCCGGCCGTCGGGGCCGCGCGTCAGGGGGTTGGGGCCCTCGATCTGTTGCTCCATCCGGGCGACGTTACCGACGGCCACCGAGGAGTCCCAGAGTTTGTGCGGCTGGTCGTAGGTGGTCATGTTGACCTTGGCCAGCACGCCGATCGCCTCGCCGACGTTGCGGATGGCCGGCTGGCCGATCGAGCCGTCGTACTGGGCCCAGTTGAACCAGGGCGTGTTCCACAGGTGCGGATACTTCACCGGCGCGTTGACGGCGGCGTAGTTGTCCAGCGGGTCGAAGGTCGCCGACTTTGCCCCCACCAGGTTGGCGTAGAAGACCTGGTTGCCGATGCGGTTGAGGGCGTCGAGGCGGTTGTAGCCTTCCGTCACGCCGTCACGCTTGTCGATCGCCGAGGTCGCCTTGGCCGCGCCGGCCAGGGCCTTGATCGTCGCCTTCAGCTCGGCGCGCAGTTGCTGGCGCTGGGCCTTGGTCGCGTCCGGACCCAGCACCCGTTCGGCGAAGCCGTCGAAGCGCCAGGGGAGCAGGTCGGTGAGGAACAGCGCCGCGCCCAGGGTCGAGGTCAGCTGGCCCAGGCTGGTGGCGGCGTTGCCGCCGTCGATGCGCAGGGAGACGCCGTTGTATTCCAGGTGGCCGGTGTGGCAGGCGGCGCAGGTCAGGCCCACCTGGTCGGGCAGCATGCGGCCGGTCGTCGGGTCGGGGTAGCCCCGGGTGATGGCGAAGCCGACCGGCATGCCGGCGGGGTTGAGGCCCCGGTTGCTATCCACCCCGGGCTCGGCGGGGACGCCGCCGATGTTGGCCCTGTAGCCGTAGGCGGTCTCCTGCCCGGCGGCCGGGCCGGCCTGGCCGCCGCCCGATGGCGGGCTGGGGATGAAGCCCAGCTTCTGCATGTAGCCGTCGTTGATGAACAGCGTCTCCTTGCCGGGCAGGATCTTCGGCTCGGCCAGAGCCACGAACCAGACGTAGGGGATCGGCAGGGTGGAGGTGCCTTGCGTGGCATGGTGGAACCAGTAGCGGTCGCTCTCGGCCCAGCCCTGGTCCAGCCAGCGGGCCTCGCGAACCGGCTGGGGCGGCGGCAGGGGCGGATTGACGAAGGCCAGGACCTTCGGAATGCCGATGGCGGCGACCACCACCACAACGACCGCCACCAGGCCCCAAAGGGCGGCTTTCCTGGATCCCGACATCGACGCATCCCCTCCGCGATGCGGCCATATGAATACAATTTGGAGGGATCATCAACATGCGATACAGATTCTGGCTGTGACCCCTGCGCCTTCGTCCGGCGGGCGCGTCCCCGGGGCCGCTTTTTCAGAACACCCAAACCCGCAAACCGAGGTCAAAAATGGTCGATGTCGCAGCCTCATCGTTTCTGGCCGCCTATGACGCCGCACCGTCGCCACAGCAGAAGCTGGCTCTGCTCTTTCAGTGGATCGCCACCAGGCCGCTGGCGCTGTTCAAGGAGCTGAGGACCAGCCGGCCGATCCTGATCACGCCGGGTGGGCCGGTGGTGCTGTCGATGTTCGCCGACGTCGAGGAGGCGCTGACCCGGAACCTGCAGTTCACGGTCAGACCCTATGCCCCCAAGATGGACCCGGCCGTCGGCCCGTTCATGCTGGCCCGCGACGGCACGGTCTTCAACCAGCGCGACAAGGGCATCATGCGGGCGCTGATCCAGCAGACCGACATGCCGGGCGTGCGCCAGAGGGTGGCCCGGATCGGGGCCGGGCTGATCGCCCAGGGGGCCTCGCCGGACGGGCGGCTGGAGCTCGTCTCACAGGTCACCCGCCCCGGGCCGATCGCCCTGACCGGCCAGTACTTCGGCTTTCCCGGGCCCGACCTGACGGCGATGATGCGCTGGTCCTACGCCGCCCAGAACGACATGTTCCACAACCTGACCAACGACCCCACGGTGCATCAGGCCTGTGTGGCCGCCGGGGCGGAGATGAAGGCCTATCTGGACGACTTCCTGCCGCGCCGCGCCCAGCAGGTGAAGGCCGATCCGACGATCGATGATGTGGTCGCCCGAATGCTGCGGCTGCAGACCCCGCCGCAGATCGGCTTCGACCAGGGCCGGATCCTGTCCAACACCATGGGCCTGCTGGTCGGCGGGATCGAGACCACCTCGTCCGCCATCGTCCAGGCCATTGACCAGCTGATTGAGCGGCCGGACCAGATGGCCGCCGCCCAGCGCGCGGCCCAGGCGAACGATGACGCGGCCTTCGACGCCCTCTTCTGGGAGGCGCTGCGATTCAACCCGATGGCTCCGTTCGTGGTGCGGCTGCTGGTCGAGCCCTACACGATCGCTGCCGGCACGCCGCGCCAGACCACCCTGGCGGCCGGCTCGGTGGTGTTCGCCAGCATCGCCTCGGCCATGCATGACGCCGCCGTGGTGACCGATCCGGAGACGTTCAAGCCCGGGCGGCCGGCCTATCACTACCTGCACCTGGGCTTTGGCGAGCACCTGTGCCTGGGCGACCAGGTCAGCCTGGTGCAGGCTCCGGAGCTGGCCAAGCAGATCATCAAGGCCGGCTTTGTGAAGCGCGCGGCCGGGGCGGCGGGCCGGCTGGACTTCAAGGGCGGCCCGTTCCCGGAAAGCCTGATCCTGACGCAGTGACGGTCTCTGGCCCGCGCGGCCGCCGCGCTCGGGAACCCGCGAGGCCCCTTTGGACCTATGCATGCGAGCCTGGGATGCCCATGCTTGCGCGCCGCGCACCCGTGGCGATCCGGAGACTTCCCTATGCAGCTTCCCAAAGGCGCCACTGTCGCCGTCGCCGACGGTGAAAAGTTCAACCTGTTCCGCAATGCGGGCGACGAAGTCCATCTCAAGCTTACGCCGGTGGACCATGCGGCGATCGACGCCGACCACCAGGGCGCGACGCCCGGCCGCCACGGCAGTTCGGCCAACCACGACGGTGGGCAGGACCAGGAAGACGGCTTTTCGACCGGGGTTGTCGCCCTGCTCAACAAGAAGGTTCTGGCGGGCGAGATTTCCCACCTGCTGATCATCGCCGCGCCGCGCACCCTGGGGGCCATCCGGCCGCAGTATCACGCCAGGCTGACGCAGATTCTGGTCGGCGAGATCGCCAAGGATCTGACCGGTCACGCCCTGCACGACGTCGAGAAGGCGATCGCCGCGGCCTGAGTCAGAGGAAGCTGTAGGGGTCGATGTCGATGGTCATCCGCAACGCCCCGCGCGGCTTCACCCGGGCTTTCCAGGCGGCCATGTAGGCGGACAGATCGACATTGCGGTCGGCGCGGACCAGCAGGCGTTTGCGTCGGCGGCCGCGGATCAGGCCGAGCGGCGCGTCGGCGGGACCGAAGATCTCCACACCCGGGGCATTGGGCGCGGCGCGGGCCATGTCCTGGGCGAAGGCTTCCAGCTGGGCGGCGTCCGGACCGGACAGGATGACAGCGGCGAGGCGGCCGAAGGGGGGCAGGCCGGCCAGCTGGCGCAGCTCCATCTCGGCGGCGACGAAGCTGTCGCGGTCGCTGGCGGCCAGGGCCTGCATGACCGGATGGTCGGGGGCGTAGGTCTGCATCAGCACCCGCCCCGGTCGGTCGGCGCGGCCGGCGCGGCCGCCGGCCTGGGCCAGCAGCTGGAAGGTGCGTTCGCCGGCCCGCAGGTCCCCGCCGCGCAGGCCCAGGTCGGCATCGACGACCCCGACCAGGGTGAGATTCGGGAAGTTATGGCCCTTGGCCGCCGCCTGGGTCGCCACGAGGATGTCGATCTCGCCGCGCTCCATGGTCTCGACCAGTTCGCGGGCCGACTGGCTGCTGAACATGGTGTCGGAGGAGAAGATGGCGGTGCGGGCCTCGGGGAAGAGGCGCTTGGCCTCCTCCTCGACGCGTTCGACGCCGGGGCCGATGGAAACAAGGCTGTCCTTGGCGCCGCAATGCGGACAGGCGTCCGGCTTGGGCATGGAGAAGCCGGTCAGGTGGCAGACCAGGCGGCCGGTATAGCGGTGCTCGACCAGCCAGCTGTCAGTGTCCGGCGCGGTGAGGCGCTCTCCGCAGGCGCGGCAGAGGACGACCGGGGCGTAGCCGCGGCGGTTGAGGAAGAGGAGGGTCTGTTCGCCGCGTTCGAGGGTTTCGGCCATGGCCTGGACCAGCGGCGGCGAGAGCCAGTGGTCGCGCTCCGGCGGGGTCTCCCGCAGGTCGATCATCGTCACCTCGGGCAGGGTGGCGACGCCGTGGCGGGCGGTCAGCTTCAGCCAGCCGTAGCGGCCCTGTTCGGCGTTCCAGAGCGTCTCCAGGCTGGGCGTGGCCGAGGCGAGGACGACGGCGCAGCCCTCCAGATGGGCGCGGGCGACGGCGAGGTCGCGGCCCTGATAGATGAAGCCGTCCTCCTGCTTGTAGGAGCCGTCATGCTCCTCATCGACGACGATGAGGGCGAGCTTTCGGTAGGGCAGGAAGAGGGCAGAGCGGGCGCCGACGACGATACGCTGGGCGCCGGAGGCGACGTCTTCCCACAGGGTGCGGCGGCGGGGCGGGGCGACGGCGCTGTGCCACTCGCCGGGCGGGCTGCCGAACCGTTGCGCCACGCGGGCGATGACGGCCTGGGTGAGGGCGATCTCCGGGAGGAGGATGAGGACCTGGGCCTCGGGGTCCTGGGCGAGCGCATAGGCGGCGGCCTCGAGGTAGACCTCGGTCTTGCCGGAGCCGGTGACGCCGTCGAGCAGGGTGGCGGAGAAGGCGGTCGTGTCGAGCTTCTTGATCAGTTCAGCGGCGGCGGCGGCCTGGCCGGGATTGAGGGCGCTCATCCGGGGGGAGAGGTCGAGTATCGGCGGCATGCGGTCGGGGAGCCGCTCTTCGATGGCCAGGCAGCCTTCGTCGATCAGACCTTTGACGACGCCGGACGAAACGCCAGCGGCTTCGGCCAGGCGCGGGCCGGGCAGGGCTTCACGGGCGGCGGCTTCGAGGACTTTCGCGCGGGCCGGGGTCGGGCGTTTGGGCTGGAGGCCTGTCGGGACAACGACCCGCTCGGGCCTGGGCTTGGGCGCGCGCAGGCCGCGCATGGCCATGGCCAGCGGCCAGCCGGGATTGTCGGCGGCGTAGCGGGCGGCCCATTCGATGAAGGCGATGGTGCTGGCCGGCAGCGGCGGATCGTCGATGCGGTGGGCGATGGGCTTGAGCGGGCGGTTGCCGCCGGTCCCGTCGCGCAGGCGGGTGACGACGCCGCGCATCAGGCGGGGGCCGAGCGGGGCTGCGACCTGGTCGCCGACGGCGAGGTCCATGCCCTCGGGCTAGGCGTAGTCGAAGGCCTCGGGCAGCGGCATGGGCAGGAGGACGGAGGCGATGCGGCTCAACGGTCCTTCTCCCGACAAGCGGGAGAAGTAACCCGGGGTGCGTCCATTGCGCGCTTGATGTACAACGCCCGACCCATCTCTACGGACGCCCCGACCATGCAGCTCTTCCTCGACACCACCGACACCGCCGTGCTGGCGGACCTGGTCAAGACCGGCCTTGTGGACGGGGTCACCACCAATCCCACGCTGATCGCCAAGTCGGGTCGTCCCATGGCGGAGGTCATCGCCGAGATTTGCGGTCTCGTCGAGGGGCCTGTCAGCGCCGAGGCGGTGGCCACCGACGCCGAGACCATGATCAAGGAAGGCCGCAAGCTGGCCGACATCGCCGGTAACGTCGTGGTCAAGCTGCCGCTGACCCGCGACGGGCTGATCGCCTGCGCCGCCTTCGCCGCCGACGGCATCGCCACCAACGTCACCCTGTGCTTCTCGGTGGCCCAGGCGCCGCTGGCCGCCAAGGCCGGCGCCACCTACGTTTCGCCCTTCGTCGGGCGGCTGGACGACCACGGGGCCGACGGCTGCGCCCTGATCGGCGATATCCGCACGGTCTATGACAACTACGGTTTCGATACCGAGATCCTGGCCGCCTCGGTGCGCACCGCCGATCACGTGGCCCGCTGCGCCGAGCTGGGGGCCGACTGCGCCACCCTGCCGCCGAACGTCTTCGAGGCCCTCTTCAAGCACCCCTTAACCGACAAGGGTCTAGAAGCCTTCCTGAGCGACTGGGCCAAAACGGGCCAGACCATCCTCTAGAAGAGCAGGCAAGGCATGTCGGACGGGGCGCGGATCAAGACACTCGATACGGCGCCGGATCTGGCGGCCCTCCGCGACCTGATCCGCGAGAACGGCGCCCTGCTGCGCGACGACCCGGAGCTGCTGGCTGATCTGGGCCTGCGGCTCGACGCCGCCAACCTGGTCGATTTCGGACCGGCGGCGCTGGCGCGGGTGGCGGCGACGGCGAAGCGCGAATCGAAGGCCCGGCGGATGCTGGAGGCCACGGCCCGCGCCAACTTCTCGGCCCAGGCCCAGACCCATGCGGCGGTCATCGACCTGCTGGAAGCCCGCAACCATTCCGACCTCGTGCGCCGGATGGACGAGGTCGCGACCCTGCGATTCGGCCTGATCGGCGCGGCGGTGGCGCTGGAGGGACCGATGCGGGTTCCGGCCGGCTGGTATCCGCTGGTCGAGGGGCAGGTGGACCTGATCCTGGGACCGCAGAAGCTGAACCGCATGGGTTTCCATGCGCCGGCGCTGGGCCTGTTCGGCGACAAGGGTTCAAGCGTGAAATCCATGGCCATGGTCCGGCTGGCCATCTGGGAGCCGGCGCGGCAGGGCGTGCTGGCCTTCGGCTCGCCGGAGCCGGAAGGCTTTACCAAGGACATGGGCCACGAGCTGGTCGATTTCCTCGGCCGGGTGTTCGAACGCACCGCCGAGCGCTGGCCGGTGCTGTGACGGCCGAGGGCGCGCTAGAGATCTGGATCACGCATCTGGCGGCTGAACGGCGCGCCTCGCCTCGTACGCTGGAAGCCTATCGGGCCGGCGCCGGCTCATACCTGAATTTCCTGGCCCGCCATCGCGGTGAGATCATCACTGTCGAGGCCCTGGGCACAGTCTCGGCCGCCGAGGTCCGCGCCTGGCTGGCTGACAAGCGTGAGGGCGCGAACGGAAAGCAGCTGGCCGCCCGGTCCCTGTCGCAGGCCCTGTCGGCGGTGCGCTCCTTCCATGGTTTCGTCGACCGCCGGATGGGTGTCCCTTGCCCCGGCCTTGCCCTGGTGCGGGGACCCAAGGTGCGGCCCGGAGCGCCGCGACCGGTCAGTGAGGACCAGGCGCGCGGCCTGCTGATCGAGGCCGGCGCCGATCCGGACCGCGATCCCTGGGAGGGTCTGCGCGACCAGGCGGTGCTGACCCTGCTTTACGGCTGTGGCCTGCGGATCTCGGAGGGGCTGAGCCTGACCCGGGGCGATGCGCCGCTGGGTGAGGCGATCCGCATCACCGGCAAGGGCGGAAAGACCCGCATCGTGCCTGTTTTGCCGGCCGTACGCGAGGCGGTCGACGCCTACCTCGCCGCCCTGCCCTGGCCGACGGAGGCCGGCGACCCGCTGTTCATCGCCAAGCGCGGCGGCGCCCTGTCGCCCCGCCATGTGCAGGCGGCCATGCAGCTTCTCCGGGGCCGCCTCGGCCTGCCCGACCGGGCGACGCCGCACGCCCTGCGTCACAGCTTCGCCACCCACCTGCTGGGGGCCGGCGCCGATCTGCGGGTCATCCAGGAACTGCTCGGCCACGCCAGCCTGTCAACGACGCAGCGCTACACGCAGGTCGACGCGGCGGGGCTGCTGGCCGCCTATTCGGCGGCGCATCCGCACGCCTAGCCGGCGCAGGCGCGATCCAGCGCCATCAAGGCCTCGATCATCGCCTCGGCCGCGGCGGCGTCGGCCAACGGCGCGTCATGCGTGCTCAACCTGTCGGGCGTCTTGTCCAGTCGGCCGGCACGGATACAGGCCGCGCCCTCAGCGCAGCTCAGCCGCAGCTGATTGCCCTCGATCTTCAGGGCGACGTCCGCGAGGTCCGCCTCCCAGCGGCCCCAGACGCCATTGCGGCCGTGGGTGTGGACCACCGTGCGGCAATCGACGGTCAGGTGATGGAAGTCCGGGGTCTTCGGTCCGCCGTTCCAGCTGTCGATTCTCGGCGGGCTGGCGAAGGCGCACAGCAGGAGGCCGGCAAGGGTCAGTACAGGACGCATCATTCCGCTCCCACCCGATCGAGCCGTTTCTTCCTCGGCCGCTCGCGCATGACGCTGGGATAGCCCTTCAGCGGGCCAAGCGGCTCGCCCCAGTAGGTCCAGTCGGCGCGTTCGGTCAGGTTCATGTGGTAGCGCGGCTCGCGGCCGGTCCGCTCCGGGAACAGGCTACGGGGGATGTTGATGAAGCGCGGCGAGCGGGCCTTCTCAAAGGCGACCGGCGTGCCGCAGCGGCGGCAGAAACTGCGGGTCGTGCGGTTCGTTTCGTCCTCGTAGCGGGAAAGTTCGTCCTCGCCCTCCAGCCAGCGGAAGCGGCTCTTCCAGGTTCCGACATGGGTGGCGTAGGCGCAGCCCTGGGCCCGGCGGCTGGCCTCGCCATGGTCGTGCCAGGCCCAGACGGCGGGGACGTCGATCTCGAAGCGGACCGCACCGCAAACGCATTGCCCCTCGGACTGGACGGCGGACTTCTTCGTCATCGGCGGCTGCGCAGCAGGTAGGTGAGGAAGAGGCCGGCGAACAGCAGGTCGCCGAGGGTCAGCCAGAAGCTGGACATAGGGGCCTGGCCGGACTGGATATTGAGCCAGACGATAAGCGGCAGCGGCGTCTTGCCGATGACGCCCAGCCACAGGATGCCGCGATGGGCGACCGGGTCGCGGGCCACCATGGCGTAACCGACCCCGAAGACGGCAATCAGCAGGCCAGCCGTCTGGCTGGACAGGATGTCCGGCGGCGGCGGCTGGCCAAGGCTGGCGTAGAAGGCAGCCGGAGCGATCAGCAGCGGCAGGCCGACGAGCAGGTTGAACAGGGCGGCGAGCGCGAAGACGGCTTTCCACAGGCGCATGATGGTTTCCTCCCGGTGGCAGGAGCCTTGCGCGACCATCGTTGAATGTCGAGGACTCGTGAACCTCCGCGCCCGCGCTACATTCCCTTTCCATGCGCGCCTTCGCCCGACTGCTGGACAGACTGAGCCTGACGGCGTCGCGCAACGCCAAGCTTGTGCTGGTCCGTGACTTCCTGAAGAGCCAGCCGGACCCGGACCGGGGCTGGGCCCTGGCGGCGATGACCGGGGATCTGACCTTCAGTGCCGCCAAGCCGGCGGCCATCCGCAAGGCGGTCGAGGCGCGGATGGATCCGGTGCTGTTCCGCTGGTCCTACGACTATGTCGGGGACCTGGCCGAGACCGTCGCCCTGGTCTGGCCGGCCGAGCGAGGGGCCAACCGGGAGCCGGAGCTCTCCGAGGTGATCGAAGCGCTGCGTACGGCCAAGCGGGCCGAGGTGCAGCCGATGATCGAGCGCTGGCTCGACGCCCTGGAGCCGGATGGCCGCTGGGCGCTGCTGAAGCTGCTGACCGGGGGCCTGAGGGTCGGGTTCTCATCGCGGCTGGCCAAGCAGGCCTGCGCCGATATGGCCGCCTCGAACGGCCAGGACATCAGCACCGCCCAGATCGAGGAAGTCTGGCATGCGATGGACGCGCCGTACGAGGACCTGTTCGCCTGGCTGGAAGGGCGGTCCGAGGCGCCGAGCGCCGACAATCCGGGCCGTTTCCGGTCAGTGATGCTGGCCCATCCGATCGACGAGGAGACGGACTTTCCCAGGCTCGATCCGGCCGACTACGCCGCCGAGTGGAAGTGGGACGGCATCCGCATCCAGGCGGTCAGCGAACGGGGGGAGCGTCGGCTCTACACCCGCACCGGCGACGACATCAGCCACACCTTCCCGGATGTGCTGGAGCAGATGACCTTCGAGGGGGCGATCGATGGCGAACTGCTGGTCATCCGCGACGGGGCGCTGGCCAGTTTCGGCGACCTGCAGCAGCGGCTGAACCGCAAGGCGGTGGATGCGAAGACGATGGCCGCCTATCCGGCCGCCATCCGCGCCTATGACCTGTTGCTCGACGGCGAGACCGACCTGCGGGACCTTCCCTTTGCCGAGCGCCGCAAGCGGCTGGAGGCCTTCGTCGCGGAAGCCGCCTCGTCGCGTATCGACCTGTCGCCGATGCAGCCGTTTGACAGCTGGGAGGCGCTGGCGGCCCTGCGGGCCGATCCGCCGGAGGGCGACGCCGCCCTCTCCGAAGGACTGATGCTCAAGCGCTGGGACAGCCTCTA
>Ga0164290_1001550_pt1 | contig 30713 bp, 31 predicted proteins | sample Micstemetagenome_FD_108782 | JGI IMG/M metagenome (GOLD analysis project Ga0164290, IMG submission 108782) | Contaminated culture microbial community from soil near Moab, Utah, USA - Microcoleus steenstrupii SON62 (Illumina Assembly) | ecosystem: Environmental > Terrestrial > Soil > Soil crust...
TCATCGTTGGTATCGGCATTTTTGGCATAGCTTATATCGGTGCTGAAAGCAAACATCGGCTCTATTTTGCTGCTAAAATAGTGTAATTGAGTTTGTTCCCCCAACCCTGCGTAAACTCCACATCCTCTTGTTCTCTGCGGTGAATTTACTCGAATGTTCACCGCAGAGAAAAGAGTTAACAGAGGTTTACGCAGGGCCGTTCGGCTGATGGTAGCATGGCCTTAACAGGGACTGAAAAACGTCCTTTACCGAATTTTCATCAAACTCTGTCGGTGAATTGCTGTCTTTCACCTAATTTTCAGACTTCCAAAAACGTAATAACTGTATGAGAAAATTCATGCTGTTGTCAGTATGCATGCTGTTTGCATTTGCCACTATTGCACAACATACCCCCGTAACCAAGGCTAATTATGCTTTGGCAGCCCGTTTCTCTCCCAAGAAACTCGGCAAAATGATCTTCAGTACCAATGTGGATCCACATTGGTTAAAGAACTCCGAAAAATTCTGGTATATGTACGAAACCACCGAAGGTAAAAAGTGGTATATCGTAGATCCGGTAAAAGGAGAGAAGAAAGTATTGTTCGACAATGCCGACCTCGCTGCCAAAATTACCCGTGTTGTTAAAGACCCTTTTGATGCACAGAACCTCGGACTTGACAGTATGCGTTTTGTACGCGATGAAAACTGGATTCAGTTTGAAGTGAAGAGCACACAGGATGAAGTAAAAAAAGATACAGCCGCAACAACAGGTCGTCGTGGTGCTGCCGGCGCTGCTGCAGCTACTACACCCGCCAAAAAAGTATTCTATTTTGAATATAACCTGACCACAGGTGAACTGGTAGAACTGCCTGATTTCAAAAAGCCAAAAAGAAAACCCAATTGGGCCAATCTTTCCCCTGATGGTAATACCATTGTGTTTGGTAAAAACTACAATGTGTACTGGATGGACAAAGCCAATTATGAAAAAGCTTTGAAAAATGAAAACGATTCTACCAGTGTAGAATATGCACTCACCAAAGATGGTATTGACGGATATGGTTATTATAATGATGGAAACCTTTCCGGCAGTGGTATGACCGATGAAGAAAAAGAAAAAGAAGCCAAAAGAAGAAGACCTGTTTTTGCTTTATGGTCGCCCGATTCAAAATATTTCACCATGCGCAGGGTAGACAACCGCAAAGTGAAAAGTCTTTGGGTAATCAACAGTGTGGCCAAACCACGTCCTACACTTGAAACCTATAAATACTGGATGCCCGGTGAAAAAGAATCACCTGTAGACCATATGTATTTGTTTGATGTGGCTAATAAAACCAGCAAGGAACTGAATGTTTCTGCTTTCAAAGACCAGACAGTGGGTGCATGGGCCACGCCTGCAAAAGTAAATACACGTGATGATGACTGGAGACCAAGCATCTGGCTGGGTACCAAAGATAAATTCTATTTTACCCGTACCAGCCGCGATCAGAAGCGTATTGATGTATGCGTGGTAGATGTGGCTACAGGTGCTGTTAAAGCACTGGTAGAAGAGCGTTTTAATACATATATAGAAAGCAACCAGATTGCGTTGATCAATGGAGGTAAAGAATTTATTCAGTGGAGTGAGCGCGATGGCTGGGCACATTTTTATCTCTATGATGAGAATGGTAAACTGAAAAACCAGATTACCACCGGTGCCTTCCATTGCGAAGATGTATTGGGTGTGGATGAAACCAAGCGCGTATTGTATTTTTCTGCCAATGGTAAAGAAGCAGGAGAAGATCCTTATTACCTGCATGCTTACCGCATTAACTTCGATGGTACAGGTATGAGATTGCTGAATGCCGGCGATTTCGATCATGCCATGCGTATGAATGATGGTAACAGTTTCTTTATCGATAACTATTCTCGTGTAAACACCGTACCGAAATCTGTATTGTACAATGCAGAAGGTAAAAAAATACTCGACCTGGAAACGGCTGATTTCACTTCATTGTTTGCATCGGGTTATAAGTTCCCTGAAATTTTCAAGGCCAAAGCCGATGATGGTATTACCGATATCTACGGAACCATCTACAAGCCTTTCGATTTTGACAGTACCAAAAAATACCCACTGATTGAGTATGTATATCCGGGTCCGCAGACAGAAGCTGTAAACAAAGCTTTTGGCCGTGGTTTCGACAGAACCGACCGTCTGGCACAGATGGGCTTTATTGTAATTACCCTCGGTAACCGTGGCGGACACCCTGCACGCAGCAAATGGTACCACAACTATGGTTACGGAAACCTCCGCGATTATGGTTTGGCCGATAAAAAAGCAGTTGCAGAACAATTGGCTGATCGTTTTAAATACATCGACATTAACCGAGTGGGTATTCATGGTCACTCGGGTGGTGGTTTTATGAGTACTGCAGCCATGCTGGTATATCCCGATTTCTTTAAAGTGGCTGTATCATCTGCCGGTAACCACGATAATTCTGTGTATAACAGATGGTGGAGTGAGCAGCACCATGGTGTTAAAGAAACGGTGAGTGATAAAGGCGACACATCTTTCCTCTACAGCATTGAAAAGAACCCCGATATCGCCAAAAACCTGAAAGGTAAACTCATGTTATCGCATGGTGATATTGATAACAACGTTCACCCTGCCAATACCATTCGTATGGCCAATGCACTCATCCGTGCCAACAAACGTTTCGACCTGGTGATTCTGCCCGGACAGCGTCATGGTTATGGTGATATGACAGAGTATTTCTTCTGGAGACAGGCCGACTATTTCGCAGAACACCTGTTAGGCGATAAAACCGGTAGAACAGAAACAGATATTGAAGAGATGAATAAGGAAGTGGAGCAGAATGGAAGAGCAGGGAGGAGAAATTAGGAATAAGAAATAAGGAATAAGAAATCAGGAAATAAAGAGACAAGGAACAAGATACAAGGGATTAGAAAATAGAATGATTTCTAATGGGCTGTGGCTCCCGGTGGGGAGCCACAGTTTTTTTTGGAAGGGGACAGACCGAAAAGACCGAAAGTCCGGTAGACGCAAAGTCGGAGAGCGAAGGATGACGAACATTTAGGTGTTTAGCAACATATAGAAATGCTTCTATTCCTCCTCTGTTTCTTATTTGCTATTCTCCTTGGGAGCCCTTTGGACCTTATTTCTTCTTATTATTCCCTTTTATCAAAATAAATTTATTGTTTTTCAATAAATATTTATTACTTTTGCCTTATCAACCTAAACATTCATAACAATGTCAACAACAAACAACTTCTTATTCAAAGCCTTAACCATCATTGCCTGGATCATTTTTGTTGGTCTCAGTATTGAAGCAGGCGGTCTGTTGGTAAATTTTATCTTCAGTATCGTAAATCCTGCATTCGTTGGTAAACTGTATCAGAAACTTGATCTTACTGACATGTATGAGCGTAGTAGATGGGCTTTCTTCTGTATGTATAGTTTTATACTGTTTATTGCGCTGATGAAAGTGTGTTTATTCTACAAACTGATTACCCTGGTGAGTAAGATTGACCTGTTAAAACCTTTCAGTGATTTTGCTGCCAAACAAATATTGGATATCAGTTATTATACTTTTTCTATCGGGTTGATCAGTTATTTTGCCCGGTAGTCGGCGAGAACCATGCAGCATCATGGTTATCTAACCGAAAACCTTGACCAGTTCTGGGGCGATGCCCAGGCTTTTATTCTGATGGCGGCAGTGGTGTATGCAATAGCGCAGATTTTTAAAAGAGGACTGGCTCTTCAAAATGAAAACGATTTAACTGTATAAGCCATGCCGATAGTAGTGAATTTAGATGTGATGATGGCAAGGCGGAAAATGTCGTTGAACGAGCTGTCAGAAAAAGTAGACCTCACGCTCTCCAACCTTTCTATTCTAAAAACAGGAAAGGCAAAAGCTGTACGTTTCAGCACTTTGGAAGCTATATGCAAAGCACTAAACTGTCAGCCCGCCGATATTCTTGAATACGTGGAAAACAACGAGCAATAATCCGTATAGAAAAGAAGGAGGTGTTCTCATGAAAACCTCTTTCTTTACTTCCTTTTCTGTTTCTTATTCCTTATTCTCATTCTCTTTCCGGCTTGCATTATTCAGAATAATTACTATATTAGAGTTCCCCCACGAATATTTTTCTCATTATCAATCCGCACTATGAAACTGCTTATGTTATGCTTTTGCCTTGTTGTATGCGCTGTAAGTGATACGGCTGTGGCAACTGAGGAAAATAAGGTGTTCTATTTCTATCATTCCGGGGCATGGGGTAGTAAACAGGTTTCCGGAAAACAGTATGTCGTTTATACAACCATTCAACAGATGCCGAACGATCCTGCGAAAATCAAGGAAATGAGTAAAATGTGGGGCGACTGGGTAAATAAAACATGTAAAAATGAATCGGGCTGTACCTCCAATATCAATGTGTATCCTACAGCAGCCGATGCCGAAAAACAATTGGAAGGATTGAAGCAACGATACCGTGATGAAACAAAATATTCGTTGACACAGGTGGAGTTTAAATAACAAATTGAAATACGGCAGATGAGCCTCTTTAAAAAAACAATACCCGAACCAGAACCTGTGCAGGTAAACGGACGATCATTGATCTGCCCGCATTGCAGCAACAATTTGTTTTGGGTGCGTAAAGCACAACTCAACAAAGCCTCCAGCTCTTTCTTTGGTATCGACTGGGCCGACCGATCAGCTACCTGTTTTGTTTGTTCGGAGTGTACGAGGATTGAGTGGTTTTTGGGCAGTAATTCCTGATAAAAGAAGTATTGTAAATATCTGCGACGACAGATATGTTATTTTATGTAGGGCAGTCTTATTAGAACAACTGAGGTGCGATACACAACAACTGCGGCGCAAACTATCTCGCCGTTATTGGTCGCCCGACCAACAACGATTAGGTATAAGTTGTCAACATTGATTGTTTTCTGATGTTTGTTAAGCGAGTAACAAAGACATAGAGGTTTGGTTGAATTACACATAGTATGTTTAACGAAATATGTAATCAGGGATAGCCATGAAAAAATTAGTTCTCTTTACGATTATAATAACAACCCTACTGTGCGCCTGTACAAAAAAATACGCATTCAGTTGTGAAGATGTTACGCTATACTATACTCCCAAGTGCGCAACAATAAATGGGTATGTAGTATTTGGAGACTCTGCTACCATTCGTGTATTCAGGCAGGATATAGATCCGCAATTTCAACACATGGGGGTTAAGGTTTGTATCAGTTATGAGGAGATGGGAGAGCAGCTTCTTACCGCTGAGTGCATGACGGCGCCAATGATAAAAATAACTTCCATAAAGGCAAAATAAATAACAACAGTATGCATGCCCCGCTCATCACCCCAATCAACCCAGCTAATAAGTCAGACTTAAAACGTTTTGTTTCATTGGAGCGTGAGCTCATGAAAAGCTATCCGCTCTATGTTTCAGAAATAGATGATGATGTAAGAAAAATGCTTACCCGCAAAACAGCCATGGCGTCGAACATGGAATTTGGTTTGTTTATTGCCACTAAAAATGGAGTGGATGTGGCTCGCTGTGCGGCTATCATCAATAAAAAGTATTAGGCACAGAAACAGGCTGGTGCAGGTTTTATTGGTTTTTTTGCCGCAGCAGAAAACTGTGAGCCGGCAGTAACAGCCATGATTACAGAAGCCGAACAATGGCTGAAAGAAAGAGGCGTAACCAAAGTAATTGCTCCTGCCAATGGCGGTGCACCCAACAGTCTCGGTTTACTTGTAACGGCTTTTGATGAAGAACCTATGTTTCCTACAGTATGGACCCCACCGTATTATAAAGCATATATAGAAAAACTTCATTACCGTCCTGCATACCCGTTATGGATTTATGATGTAGATTTTGCAAGCGATCAATACAAAACAACCAAAGAACGTTTTGCGCATTATGATCAGGTAGCTATTAGAACGGTTGCTAAAAAGAACTGGAACAGGGATATCGCTATACTGGCTGATTTAATCAACGAATGTTTTGTAGACGAATGGGAATTTGCCAAACTAAGCCATACAGAAGCCATAGAGTTTTTTGGCCCTATGAAAGACATTCTCGCACCTCAACAAATGCTCTTTGCTGAAGCCGATGGCAAACCCGTTGGTTTTTGTTTTGCACTGCCCGATCTCACTTCGCTTTTCAGGGGCTTTAAAGGAAAAATTGGTTTGGGTGCCATTTTTAAATTACTCACAGGTGCCGCCGGTAAATTCACAAGAGCAGGTATATTGGGTATCGGTGTAACCAAAGCATACAGAGGCAAAGGTTTATCAAAAGTCATGGCCATTCAATTGTACGGCTATCATGAATCGCTGGGATTGAAAAGAAGTCTCTATTATCCCGTAAATGAAATTAACCACGAATCGAGAGGCTTTGCAGCATCACTTGGCGGCAATGGGCGGATGATGTATATGGTATATGATAAGGTGTTGGAGTAAGAAATAAGAAATGAGGAACATGAAATAAGGAATCAGGAAATTAAGAATACTCCGCCATTGTTGGTCGTCTGATTACTAGTGTTTGGACGAAGGATACCCTGTTTCATGAGGGGTTGTTTATCTCATTCACTTGATATCAGGCCTACAACATCGGCGGCTATAAAACACCCCTGCGAAACCTCTGCGTTCTCCTGTTCTCCGCGGTGAATATCCTTTTCAATCCTCCATATCATTTTGAGTTTTACTTCCTAACTTCAACAATACCGTTTCATACAGTAAAATCATTCCCACCATGGAAGCTCCAAACAAAAACATCACCATCGATAATTATTTGGAAAGCCATTATATACACCGCAGTAACTGGCTGCGCGCGGCAGTATTGGGGGCCAATGATGGTATAATATCTGTTTCAAGTCTGGCCATTGGTGTGGCCGCGGCCAGCACCACCAGAGATCCTATTTTACTGGCTACTATTGCCGGACTGGTAGCAGGTGCTTTGTCGATGGCGGCGGGCGAATATGTTTCGGTAAGTTCTCAAACCGACATTGAAAAAGCAGATATTGCCAGAGAAAAACAGGAACTGGAAGAAATGCCTGAAGTAGAGCTGAATATACTGGCCGAGATTTATGAAAAGCGCGGACTCAAAAAAGAAACTGCTTTGCAGGTGGCGAAAGAATTAACGGCTGTAGATGCTTTGGGTGCGCATGTTAGAGATGAACTGGGTATCAATGAAGTTAGTCAGGCAAACCCAATACAGGCAGCTTTTGCTTCCGGTGCAGCTTTCACTGCGGGAGGTTTATTGCCATTATTGGTAACCATTTTTGCTCCGGTACAACAAATGGAATATTTTCTCTACGGTTTTACCATCCTGTCATTAATTATACTGGGAGCGGTTTCTGCCAGAACAGGTGGGTCGGGTATAAAGAAAGCCATTTTCCGTATTGTAATCTGGGGAACGATTGCCATGGTTATTTCGGCGCTGGTGGGTTATTTGTTTGGGGTGAAGGTGTAATCAAGAACGGCAACCGTTCTTCCATCTTATTCTCCCTCCTCTGTGTAACTCCGTGCCATACTCCGTGAAACGCTGTGGTTACTATGGTATTTTTTTTAACCACAGAGTTACACAGAGTGGAACACGGAGTTGCACGGAGGGTTGCGAATTATTATTTGATACGATTATATTCCTTGCAGTTTGTGTTGGTTGTATAACCAAACCAACAGGCTTCTATGGTTTCTTATGCATCTGAAATTCAGGCAGTGGAACATAATCCTGATCATCACCCGGAATTTTAGGAAAAGCATTTACATCCTGATTCTTCCAGTTTATTTTTGCCTGCTCAATCAAATGCTTATCCGAGTTTACAAAGTTCCAGTAAATAAAACGCTCCTCATCAAAAGGTTCTCCGCCAAACAAATACAGTGTGGTTACTCCATTGGTTTCAAATTCACATAAGCTGGCATTTTTCGCAATCAGTAATTGGGCCGTACCATAATCATTGCCTTCAATTTTTACTGTGCCATCCAATACATACATACCCACTTCACCAAAGAGTTTTTCACCAATATTAATTTTTTGTGCAGTACTGGTTTTAATCTCCAGAAAAAACAATGGACTGTGAACAGGTACGGGCGATTTTTTGCCAACGATTTCACCTGCAATCAATTTGTAACTGATGCCATCTTCTTCCCAGACAGGGATTTCGTTTTTGTCGATATGGTGAAAACTGGGTTCAGACTGCTCCAGTTCTTTGGGTAAACCAATCCATATCTGAAAACCATGCAGAAATTTATCAGCCCTTCGTAAATATTCGGGTGTTCTTTCTGAATGCACTACACCTTTTCCTGCTGTCATCCAGTTTACTTCTCCGGCTTTTATTTCTATGGCACTGCCAATACTGTCTCTGTGAAAAATAGAACCTTCCAATAAATAAGTCAAGGTAGATAAACCGATATGCGGATGTGGTGGTACATCCATATTCTGGTAATCCTTTAAACAGGTGGGTTTCATATGATCAATAAACACAAATGGCCCCACCGCACGTTTCTGACGGAAGGGTAATAACCTGCCCACAATAAAATTGCCGATATCGGCTGCTTTTTCTTCTAATATCAATCCGATGTTTGATTGCATAGAAACGATTTAGTATTTCTAATAAACAAATGCTCATGAAAAATATCATACACATCAATTCCTACTATCTTGCTTCAATTCTCTTTTTACACCTTCAAATGTCATCTTTACTTTTTGAATACTCCCATCCGTATTAAAAAACAACCTGTCGATACAGGTCACGCGGTGGTCACGATCGAGATTGGGAATGGGTCTGCGGTGATACACAATATACCATTCATCAGTACCCGGAATATTCATTACCGAATGATGTCCGGCACCAGTACCAATCGTTGAATCAGCCTCAAGGATGGTGGTTTCTCTTTCAAAAGGGCCAAGGATATTATTGGCCCTTGCATACGCTACTTTATAACTGCCGTTGGTCCAGCCGCCTTCCGACCACATAAGATAATAAGTGCCTTTGCGTATAAACATGGTAGGACCTTCTACATAACCCTTGGGTGTAATCTCTTTCACGATATCGCCATTGGGAAAGGGAACCAGTGCGGTAAAATCCTTATTCAGTTTTGCTAAATTACAGCGACCCCATCCACCGTACATGATATAATATTCTCCATCTTTATCCTGAAATACAAACTGGTCAATCGGTTGTGCATCATTATAAAACTGGTTGATGAGAGGTCTACCTAAATAGTCTTTATAAGGTCCTTCCGGTTTAGGTGCTACAGCGATTCCGATCCCCCCGTTGTGGTTATCTTTCACACCATTTCGTTTTTTACTCTGGATATCATTGGCTGAGAAAAACAGAAAATATTGATTGTCTTTCTTTACAACCGAAGGCGCCCACATAGCCATATAGGCCCATTTGATGATACTGGTATCAATAATACGCGGGTGTTTTTTCCAGTTCACCATATCTGTGGAAGAAAAGGCATCAAGAAAAACCTGGTCTTTGTATTTGGCAGAGAAAGTAGGGTAGAGCCAATACTGGTTATTGAAAATAACACCTTCCGGATCGGCATACCAACCTTCAATAACAGGATTGCCGCTGCTGCCTTTCTGGGCCTGTATGGTTTGCTGAAAGAACAGAAAGATAAAAGCGATGCAGATGATTCTTCTGAGCATGATTGATTTGTTTGCTGACTATGATCAAATATACCAATCAAACCTCATTACATTCCTGCCCGGTATTTAAATACCGGGCAGGAATGTAATGAGGTTTTCCTGTGAGTTTTCAATGTTTAATAATACATTTATTATGTAGAATTAAATATTCTGAACCCATGCCAAATCTCTTCAATCCTTCAGATGTTAATGAATTAGTTAACCGTATCAGTAAGCTTACTCCCGATGCACAAAGACAATGGGGTAAAATGAATGTTTCGCAGATGCTGGCACATTGTAATAAAGGGATGGAGTCGGCTATGGGACTACATCATATTCCAAGGGCCTTTATTGGCAGAATACTGGGGCCATTGTTTCGCGCCACTGCATTGAGCGATAAACCGTTTGGTAAAAATTCTCCCACAGATAAAAGTTTGATTTTTACAGGCGAGTATAATTTAGAAGAAGAGAAGTTAAAACTGATCGCATATATACAAGCATTTATGAAGGGAGGAGCGGATGGCTGTACCAAAGAGCCACATGCTTTCTTCGGTCATTTTACTCCCGATCAATGGGCCCTTTTTCAATGGAAGCATCTTGATCATCATTTAAGACAATTCGGTGTATAGTCTCTCTCTGCGAAACCTCTGTTTCCTCTCGTTCTCTGCGGTGTGAATTCGAGTAAGTTCACCGCAGAGAACGAGAGGAAACAGAGATTTCGCAGGGTAATAGTGGGTGTTTAAAATCAGACATCTGCCATCCGACATCAGACTTCTGCTTCAACGTATTCTTTTTCACTCTTGGCAATCACCAGTGTAGCAACCCCGTTGCCGATGATATTGGTGATGGCGCGGGCCTCACTCATAAATTTATCTACACCGAGTAGAAAAGCAAGTCCTTCCAGCGGAATGGTTTTAATAGCTGCAAGGGTAGATGCGAGTACAATAAAACCACTACCCGTTACACCTGCAGCTCCTTTGGAAGTTAACATAAGTATGAGCAAAATGGTGAGTAGTTCACCCGCACTTAAATGAATATTGTATAACTGCGCCAGGAATATGGCTGCCATAGATAGATAGATGGATGTGCCATCGAGGTTAAAAGAATAACCGGTTGGAATAACAAGACCTACCACCGATTTACTGCAACCCATTTTCTCCAGCTTGCGCATGATGGAAGGAAGTGCCGCTTCAGATGATGATGTGCCCAATACAATCAGCAGTTCTTCTTTGATGGATTTAAGAAAGGCGCCAATCCTGAAACCATAATAACGCATAATACTGCCAAGCACAAAAAAGATAAACACAAACATGGTCAGGTAAACACAGGCCATGAGTTTGGCGAGCGGCACCAGTGTCTGCAGACCAAATTTTCCCACTGTATAGGCCATGCCACCAAATGCACCCAGGGGAGCGAGGTACATTACATATTTCAAAGCCGTAAATACATAGTGAGAAATGCGTCCAAAAAGATGAATGAGTTTTAAACGATGTCTTGAATAGTTAAAAAGTATACCTACAATAATCGCAACCAGTAAAACCTGCAAAGTAAGATTGGCTTTAAAGAATTCTATCCAGTTAAAACTACTGCCCGCCTGTTTGGTGAATTTACTGGCATCCTGTAAATCGAGACAGGTACGGTCTATATTACCCGGTTGTACCAGCAATGCCACCACAATACCAATACCAAGTGCCAGTGTAGTTACCACTTCAAAATAAATCAGCGACTTAATACCGATACGCCCCACTTTTTTCAGGTTACCAATACTGCTGATGCCTAATACAATGGTGAGAAATATAATGGGCGCAATAAAGAGTTTGATGATGTCTACAAAAGTTTTACCGATCCATTCTGTTTTGATGGCAGTGGCGGGTGCATAATGTCCGAGAAGCACACCTGCAATAATAGCAATGAGCACATAAAAAGTAAGATTGGTGAGTACCGTATGGTACCATGTTTTCTTTTGCGTAATTGTATTCAAAGTAATGCTATTAATAAACGCTCTGCGTAAACTCCCTGTCCTCCTTTCTCTGCGGTGAAATTACTCGAATAGTCACCGCTGAGAAAGGAGAGCGCAGAGTTTACGCAGAAATGTGTTAGAGTGTTTGTTTGGGTTTGCCGGGAATGAAGCTGCCGATGGGGGCAGTGTACCATGGTCGGAGGTCGTAGATAAGCCTGCCCGCCGCAATAGCAGGATCGGTTTTTAGTAAAGTTTCTACTTCTTCTTTTGTAGGACAATCAAAAATGAAAATCCCTTGCCAGTCTTTGCCATCCCCAAACGGACCTGCCACTTTCAGTTTGCCGTCAATATACAGCCGATCCATATTACTCATATGTCCCTGCTGAATTTTTGCAGCCGTCGTCGAATCCTGGTTACGGTTCGGACCCTTGATGAGCATCACGAACCAGTATTTGCGGATTTGTTCCTCAGGCTTTTTAGTAGTGGAATTGTTTTGTGCGGTAGCGGTGGTAATAATGACTATAAACAAAAGAAAAAATAATCCCTTTTTCATAGCGTTGGGTTTGAAAAGGGAAGATAAGGAAAGACTGGAAGACCGAAAGACGGAAAGTCCGAAAGATGATTGTGTTGAGTTGGTCTTCTTTCGGACTTTCTGACTTCCCGTCTTCCGGACTCATTACAATAATCTTACGCTTCCGAAATTGCTCTTGATATTAATTTTCGCATCACCCCCATTGCCGAATTTGCCGGTATAGTGGTGGTTAAAAGTTACACGGCTTCGGAGGGTTTCATTTTTTTCTTCTTTTAATTCAAAACTACCTTTGCCCGTAGCGGTTGCATGTGTGGTGGCAATATCATAATCGCCGCTGATGGTTTTAGGTAAGAGCAGATAGATGCTTGTGTGACTGGTATTGATGTCAATATTTTTTACTGAATTGCTTACAGGAATATCGATGCTGTTGCAGAAAGTAACAGTTGCTTTTATATCGCCGGTCAGTTCTTCAATATCAATCGTTGAATGCCTGAAGTCGGCCTCGGTTTTACCCAGCTTACCTATTTTAGCTTTGCTGAAATTTACTTTTAATGATTTGGTATTGGTCAGATTCCCCGCTGTTAAACTGCCATGGCTGCTTTGTAAATCTGCTTCGCCGGTATGATCGCCGATTTCCATCGGACCAAAACTATTGTGTGCCTTTAGTTTTGCATTGGCTGGCAGGTAAACAATGTAATCAATCGACATTTTATTACTTTGGTTGGTACTCCATCCTTTATTTTCGTCACCAATCTGTGTTTTAAAACTGATGGTATCACTACCGGTCTTTTCAATAACCTGAATCATATCGAGTAAAGTGTTTGCATAGGCTTCTTCCTGTGTGGATACCAGTATTTTAGCTTCTACTTTTACTTCGTTTTTATCCCAGTGTTTTATTTCCATCTTGCCAAACTGGTTCCTGAGTGCTACCACCGCAGAGCCAATAGGGTAGGTTTTACTGAAATCTTTTTGTTTGGTAACGGCCCATTTATAATTGTCCTGTGAGAAACTGGTATAAGCAAGCGCCATTAACAGGCTGCAAAGGGTTATGATCTTTTTCATGCGAGGGAAAGGTTTTACACTAAGAGTATACGGATGGGAAAAGGTTGGAAAAGCGGCCCATTTTTAATGTTAAAAACCCGGAAACAAATAATAATGCAACAAAACAGCCCGTACAGACTGCATCCCTTATTTTTGCCGGGTTAACAGGCGACCGACCTAACGTATTAAAAATATTATCAGCATGGCTGCCAGAACCGATCTGTTTCAATCGCCCGATTATTACCATTTAGATGAGTTATTGTCTGAAGAACATAAACTGATCCGGGAATCGGTAAGGAATTATGTAAAGAAAGAAATTTCGCCCATTATTGAAGACTATGCCCAAAAAGGGGAGTTCCCCCAACAGATAGTAAAGCAGATGGGTGACCTGGGCTGTTTTGGTCCTACCGTGCCAGTTGAATATGGTGGCGGTGGACTCGATTATATCAGTTATGGCCTGATGATGCAGGAACTGGAAAGAGGCGACAGCGGTGTTCGCAGCACAGCCAGCGTTCAGGGTAGCCTGGTGATGTATCCTATTTATGCTTATGGTAACGAAGAACAGCGTAAAAAATACCTGCCCAAACTGGCCAGTGGTGAATGGTTGGGTTGTTTTGGATTAACAGAACCTGATCATGGCAGTAATCCTGCCGGTATGATTACCAATATTAAAGATGCAGGCGACCACGTTATTCTCAATGGTGCAAAAATGTGGATCAGCAATGCTCCCTTTGCACAGGTAGCAGTGGTTTGGGCCAGGAATGAAGACGATAAAATTCAGGGGGTAATTGTGGAGAGGGGAATGGAAGGATTTACCACACCCACCACCCATGGTAAATGGAGCCTGCGTGCTTCTGCAACGGGTGAATTGGTATTCGACAATGTAAAAGTGCCTAAAGAAAATATTCTTCCCAATGTTATCGGTTTGAAAGGTCCATTGGGTTGCTTAACCAAAGCCCGTTATGGCATTGCCTGGGGAGCATTGGGTGCGGCAATGGATTGTTATGATACGGCTTTGCGTTACAGCATGGAGCGTATACAGTTCGATCGTCCTATTGGCGGGTTCCAGTTGCAGCAGAAAAAGCTGGCAGAAATGATCACCGAAATCACCAAGGCACAACTGCTGGTATGGCGATTGGGTGTGTTGATGAATGAAGGTAAAGCCACTCCTCAACAGGTGAGTATGGCCAAACGTAATAGTTGCGAAATAGCTGCCAATATTACCCGCGATGCCCGTCAGATGCTGGGTGGTATGGGTATTACCGGCGAATACAGTATTATGCGTCACATGATGAACCTTGAAAGTGTCATTACCTACGAAGGCACCCACGACGTTCATTTGCTGATAACAGGGATGGATGTTACCGGGTTGAATGCGTTTAAATGAGTGAATAGTGAGTAGTCAGTAGTGAGTGTTTGCTCTGTCTACTGTCTACTGACTACTGACTACTCACTAACTAAGTCTGATGAAACTATTCCTCATAGGCATGATGGGCTCCGGCAAATCTTACTGGAGCCGGCAACTGGCCAAGAAATTAAAGACAGGAGGTTACGACCTCGACTTTCTGATTGAATCTCATGAAGAGAAAACGATCAGCGAAATTTTTGAGGAAGATGGAGAAGATTATTTCAGAAAATCGGAAGCCAAAATTTTACGCTGGTTTGGGGAGAAGAAAACTTTTGTGCTGGCTACCGGTGGCGGTGCTCCCTGTTTTCATGACAATATGGACTGGATGAATAAAAACGGGGTTACCATATGGCTTGATGAGCCGGTGGAAACATTGGTGGAAAGACTTCAGCCCGAGAAAGAACATCGTCCGTTAATTCGTTCCTTATCTGATGAGGAGCTGAAAATTTTTCTCGAAAGCAAACTCGCAGAGCGTAGACCAGTATATGAGAAAGCAAAGCATATACTAAGCGGTAAGGAGATCAGTGATCTTTCATTCAAAAAAATTATACAGCAATATGCATAAAGGATTCCTGGTAACAGCCTCATTTATTGGCGCCCTCTCAGTGGTATTGGGTGCTTTTGGTGCGCACGGATTAAAAAAAATCGTTGCACCAGAGTCGCTGGTTACATTTGAAACAGCAGTACGTTACCAGTTTTATCATGTATTTGCCCTGGCACTCACCGCACTGGTATTCGCATCGGGTAGTCCGTCATTGATGAAGGCTGCGGGTTTTCTGTTTATTACAGGCATGGTGCTGTTCAGCGGTTCCTTATACCTGCTTACCTATAAATCGGCCGCTAATATTCAGGGACTTTCCTGGGTAGGCCCTATTACCCCATTGGGAGGCAGTTTGCTCGTGGCAGGCTGGGTTTGTCTGGCACTGGGCCTAAGCAAGGGTGCATAGTATTGGTGGAAAACTCCGCCATCTTTTATCAGTTTTGCACATAGGTGGGTAGTTCTGTTATGCAGGCATTGTCATAGCTTATATTTGTTTTCAAGGCAAATCGCTTGAAGAAGAAAACGCCACCTCCGCCGAGTCCGGAAGAACTGAATCCTGACAAAGAACCCGAAGTAACGGTAAAGGAAGTGGTGAAAGATGAACGTACCACCAAAATTCTCGGTGCCTCCAGCTTATTGCTGACCATCTTCTTATTCGTTGCATTCACTTCATATTTATTTACTTGGCAGGAAGACCAGGATAAAGTACACCAGTTCGGTATCCGCATTTTTGCTACTGATGATGTAAAAGTGAATAACCTGCTGGGCGTATTGGGTGCTTATGTGGCACATTCACTCTTTTATAAAGGATTTGGATTGGCATCTTACCTGCTCTGCAGTTTCTTTTTTGTATTGGGTACTAATTTATTATTCGGTAAAAAAGTATTCAGCCTCACCAGGAACCTGCGTTATATGATTGTAGGACTTGTAGTACTGAGTATGGCATTTGCCTTTGCATCGAGGGCCAGCGCTTTTTCATGGGGTGGCGGCGTAGGTGAGTTACTCAATGCCTGGTTTGTAAAATGGATTGGAAATATCGGCACAGGGGCTTTGTTATTATTATCTGTATTCAGTTATGTGATCTGGCGATTCAACCCCACTTTCAAAATACCCGACTGGCAGGTTGGTAAATCGGGGGCGGGTGTAAAAGCGCATGAAGACGATTTTAAATTGTCGATTGATGATGAAGTGGCAGTAAGACAGGAATGGGATGAAAATGCAGACATAGAAGAAGAACCGGCAACAGAAGAAAAAACAGCAGGACCAAATAAATTGAAATCAGAAGGATCGGGTGTGGTGGTGATTATGCCACAGGAAGAAGAGGAAGAAACCGATCCGATGAATGAATTTGAAGTGAACGAGAAAGACCTGGATGAGGAGGATTTGGAGGAAGAAGAGGAAGTTGTTTATGAAGAAGAGATTATTTCGAAGCCTGAACCATTGATTAATGTGATTCCGCCCGCACCCCGTAAAGCAGAGATGGATACGAATGGATTAGAACTTGAAATAAAAGAAACACCGGATGAGGAAGAAGAACCCACACCTGCTCCAGCACCGGGAAAGCTCAATACCAAATACGATGTAACACTCGACCTGAAAGATTATAAGTATCCGGGTCTTGATCTTTTGGAGACACATGGCAGTGAGAAAATTGTGCATGATCCGACAGAACTGGAGACCAATAAAAACCAGATCATTGCCACGCTTAAAAACTACGATATCGCTATTCAGCGAATTGCAGCAACGGTGGGCCCAACCGTAACCCTGTATGAAATTGTACCTGCTCCGGGAGTACGCATCAGCAGAATTAAAAACCTGGAAGACGATATTGCCCTGAGTCTGGCTGCATTGGGCATCCGTATCATTGCGCCTATTCCCGGTAAAGGAACCATTGGTATTGAAGTGCCGAATGTGCGTAAGACGGTAGTGAGCATGAAGACTTTACTGGCCAGTGAAAAATTTCAATCCAACTCCTTCTCACTGCCCATTGCTATTGGTAAGAAGATCGATAATGAAAACTTTATTGTTGACCTTGCTGCCATGCCACACTTGCTGATGGCGGGTGCCACGGGTCAGGGTAAATCTGTGGGGCTGAATGCCATTCTTGTTTCATTGCTGTACAAAAAGCATCCTTCGCAGCTCAAGTTTGTATTGGTTGACCCGAAGAAAGTGGAGCTGAGTTTATACCGTGTGATTGAAAAACATTTTCTCGCCAAATTGCCCGGCGAAGAAGAATCAATTATCACCGATACCAAAAAAGTAGTGCATACATTGAATGCTTTGTGTATTGAAATGGATAACCGTTACGATTTGCTGAAAGAAGCAGGCTGTAGAAATATCCGTGAGTACAATGATAAATTCACTGCCAGAAAACTTAACCCAGAAAAAGGACATCAGTACCTGCCCTTTATTGTACTGGTAGTAGATGAGTTTGCCGATCTGATCATGACAGCAGGCAAGGAAGTTGAAATGCCGATTGCCCGACTGGCGCAGCTGGCGAGGGCCATTGGTATACATTTGATTATTGCCACACAGCGTCCGTCGGTAAATATTATTACAGGTACCATCAAAGCCAATTTCCCGGCACGTATTGCGTTTAAAGTATCGATTAAGATCGACAGTAGAACCATTCTTGATGCTGGTGGCGCTGAACAGTTAATAGGTAAGGGCGATATGCTGGTGAGTTATAACGGAGAGATCACGCGTTTACAGTGTGCTTTTGTAGATACGCCTGAAGTAGAAAATGTATGTGAATTTATCGGCGACCAGCGTGGTTATCCGCAGGCATTTCTGCTGCCCGAATATGTGGATGAAAAAGAGATGGAAGGAAGAGATTTTGATGCCAGCGAACGTGATCCGCTGTTTGAAGATGCTGCCCGCTTGATTGTACAAAGCCAGATGGGGTCTACTTCACTCATACAAAGAAGGATGAAACTGGGGTATAACCGCGCGGGACGACTGATGGACCAGTTAGAAGCTGCAGGGGTGGTGGGGCCAAACCAGGGAAGCAAAGCACGTGAAGTATTATTTAAAACCGATATGGAACTTCAGGAATTCCTGGATTCTATGTAACCCGGCCTCATTTTCACCGATTTATAACATTATCTGAGCCCGTTCTTCTAAACTAATGCGCATACAAACTGTCATACAAAACAGTAAAACTTATATTTGCGCCCTCAAATGAAAAGAATGAAGAAATTATACGCATTGGTACTGGTGATGGTTGCTATGGTGTTAAATGTTCAAGCGCAGAATGATCCAAAGGCCAAAAAAATTCTGGATGCTGTTAGTAATACCGTTAAAGCTTATAAAACCATTTCTGCAAGTTTCAGCATCAAATCTCTTACAAGCAGAGGTGTTAATAATGGCACCAAAACAGGAACCATTGTTACCAAGGGACAGAAATACGTGTTGAAAGAAGGTAAAACTGAAATACTGTGCGATGGTGCTAAGACCTATAATTACGATGGCAGTAAAACCATCACCGTATCAGCAGTAGAGGAAAGCGGACAGACACTTACACCGCAAAAAATTCTTTCCGGCTCTTACGATAAGGATTTTATTTATCGGTTAGTTGGTACAAAAGGAAACCTGCATGAGATTGAAATGAAACCTATTGATACAAGAAAGAACTTTTCTAAAGTGAACATCTTTGTAGACAAAGCCAAAAATATGATTGTTCGCGCAGTAATTCTTGACAAAGGAAACAATACTGTACAGGTAAGTTTCAGTAATATGGTGCCTAATAAAAACCTCGCCGATAATCTCTTCGCCTTCAACCCGGCGAAGTATCCGAAAGATGTAGAGATACTGGATTAATTGAAATAATTTTTAGTAAGCCACAGATTAACAGATGAGCAATCTGTGAATCTGTGGCTTTTTTTGTTTTCTCCGGACTAAAGTCCGGAGCAGGGTTTATAGGATTGTTTTTTTGATTATCGGCTGCTATGAAATACGAGAAGATTATAACCAGTAAAACTTTTAACCCAGCTCCGAACTTTAGTCCGGAGAACAAAAGCAGTTAACTAAAGTCCGGAGCAGGGTTTATAGGATTGTTTTTTTGATTATCGGCTGCTATGAAATACGAGAAGATTATAACCAGTAAAACTTTTAACCCAGTTCCGGACTTTAGTCCGGAGAACAAAAGCAGTTAACTAAAATCCGGAGCAGGGTTTATAGAATTGCTTTTTTGATTATACGCTGCTATGAAATACGAGAAGGTTATAATCCGATAAAACTTTTAACCCAGCTCCGGACTTTAGTCCGGAGAATAAAAGATTTTAACCATTTAAAAGCAACAGAAACATGCATGTTTCGTACTTTAATTGTATGAAACGATTTATCACTACCATTTTTTTTTTTGTTGCCATACAACTGCATGCCCAATTTTCTGTTCGCCTTATTGTAAACACCGTTGCTACCAAAGCCAATGATGATATTTATGTGGCAGGTAATTTCAATAACTGGAACCCCAAAGATGAAAATTATAAACTCAAGCCCTTTGGAGGCTCCAGAAAAAGTATTGTGCTGAAGAATATGGCACCGGGCACTTATGCTTTCAAATTTACCCGTGGTGGTTTTGATAAAGTTGAAACGCTTTCAGATGGCCGCGATATTTCAGATCGGGTACTGGAAGTAAACAATGATATCAGTCTTGAATTCGATATACCCGGCTGGAAAGATGAATATCCCGATAAACCCAAACGCTATAGTGCAAGTCCGCAAGTACGCGTACTTGATACGGCATTCAATATGCCACAATTGAACCGTAAAAGAAAAATCTGGATATACCTGCCCAAAGGTTATTCAACAGCTGCCAAAAACTATCCAGTACTATATATGCAGGATGCACAAAACCTTTTCAACGACCAGACTGCATTTGCCGGCGAATGGGGAGTAGATGAATGTCTGGATACTTTGCAACAGCAACTCAAAAAAGAATGTATCGTGGTAGCCATTGAACATGCTGGCGAAAAACGAATCAACGAATACAATCCATGGGATCATCCGCAATATGGAAAAGGAGAGGGGAAAGCTTATGCTGAGTTTCTGGCTAAAACACTCAAACCCTATATCGATAGTAAATACCGTACATATAAGTCAGCCGAAAATAATTATGTATTAGGAAGTAGTATGGGTGGACTCATCAGTCTGTATACGGTATTGCAGTATCCCGAAGTATTTGGTGGTGCGGGGGTATTCTCTCCGTCACTGCAACTAAGTAATGATATCTATCAAATGGCAGAAAATTTTTCTACTGCATCCATGCCGGCATTTTATCTCTATTCAGGAAGTAAGGAAGCAACCAATGCCGTACCGAATCTGCAGAAGATGAGTGATATCTTACAAAAGAAACAACGTTTCATCATCCGCACCGTCATCAACCCCCTCGGCCAGCACAATGAAACATACTGGAAACAGGAGTTTAAAGACTTTTATAAGTGGATGAGTAGTAATTTGAAAATGTAGGGACAATTTGGAAATTTGGAAATGTGCTAATTTGTCCGAAGGACTCATAAGAGGAAATGAAAGAGTTATAGGATTGTATTGAACTCTATTAATAAAGCCTCTTCATTTCCTCTTATGAGTCCTTCGGACAAATTTCCAAATTCTCAAATTTTCAAATTAAATAGGTTGTTCCCTCAATCGCAAGTTGTGTGTTAGGGAAAACAGATTGTGCTTCGGTAAGGAAATCGTCTAATGTTTCATATTTACTGCTGAAGTGGCCGATGAGTAATTGTTGAACACCTGCCTGTTTGGCAATTGATGCTGCCTGTATGGTGGTGGAATGATAGCGGGCGGCGGCACGTTCTTCAAGATCTTTCAGATAAGTGGCTTCATGATAAAGCATGTTTACACCTTTTGTTTTTTCAGCGATAGATGGGTCATAAATAGTATCTGCGCTGAAAGCATAACTGCGGCCTGGAATATTCGGATAGGTAACCGTTTCGTTTTTGATGAGCTTCCCTTCGCGCGTTTCATAATCGTCGCCATTTTTTAAACGCTCATAATAAACGGAGGGAATATTTGCTGCTATAGCCGCATCGCGGTTTATTTTTCTTGGTTTCTTTTTTTCTCTGATGATAAAACCAAAACAGGGAATACGGTGGCGGGTACTAAAACATTCAACAGAAAATTTAAGATGATCCACTATCATGCCCTCTTTCTCAATTCCATGAAAATGAATGGTGAAAGGAAGGGTGGTAGATGCTACTTCCAGTTGCAGGTTAATGATTTGCTCTAAAGCCGGGGGGCCATAGAGGTGCAGGTCCTGCTCCCTGCCCAATAATCCCATGCTGGTGAGGAGTCCTATCAAACCAAAATAATGATCGCCATGCAGGTGAGAGATAAAAATATGGTTGATACGTCCTCTTTTAACCTTATAACGGGCCAGTTGCATCTGGGTACCTTCACCACAATCGATCAGAAAAACCTGTTCATTCAGGGTAATAGCCTGGGCAGTCGGAAGCCTGTCGTAGGCCGGAAGGGCAGAATTATTCCCTAGTATGGTTACGCCAAACATCATGATTCAGGTGTTGCGGGTATTGTCTGATAAATACAAAATAAATGCTATTCTGTTGGAAATCAATAAATTGCTTTCTTATTTCGACGAAAGGCAGGCTGGCAAAGCAAAGAATTGGTATGGATTGGCATAAACAAACGGGCTATTTATACCAGTAACAAACAGAGGGGGTAAAATTCAGGCTTTAAAATTATCAATTTTGCCTGATATATCCTACCTTTGCAGCCGATAAAAAATAAGAGGAAAACATTCCGGAGTCTATTAAACATTTTCAGATGTCGCATTTAACAACAGAAAAAAAAGCCAGCATTTTTGCTGAATTTGGTGGTAAAGCCACTAACACGGGTTCAATCGAAGCTCAGGTTGCTATACTGACTGAGCGTATTGCCCACATTTCACAGCACTTACAAGCCAATAAAAAAGATTATTCCACACACCGTGGTTTGATGCAGATGGTAGGCCAGCGTAAGCGTTTGCTCACTTACATGCAGAAAACAAACCTGCAGGGCTATCGTGCACTGATCGAGAAACTGGGTCTGAGAAAATAATTTTTCAGTCTATGATACATGCTATTCCCAACTGGTACTTTTGAACGGTTGGGAATAGTTATTTGTATCAGTACCTGTTTCAGCTCATTTCCCTAACCAGGGTATTCTGCACGTTTTCCCGCCTGTGCAGGATGGTCCCTACTACAAAAATTAATTATGTTATCACAACCAATCAGTGTCAGTTTTGATCTCGGTGGCAACCGTATTGTTACCATCGAAACCGGTAAACTGGCCCGTCAGGCAGATGGTGCTGTTACCGTACGCCAGGGCAATTGTGTGCTCTTAGCCACCGTTGTTGCCAATAAAGATCCCAGAGAAGGGCAGGATTTCTTCCCTTTAAGTGTTGATTACCAGGAAAAATTTGCTGCGGCAGGTCGTATTCCCGGTTCATTTTTTAAGCGTGAAGCACGTTTGAACGACTATGAAATTCTTACCAGCCGTTTGATCGACCGTGCATTACGTCCATTATTCCCCGAAGATTATTTATGTGATGTACAGGTGCTCGTGAGCCTGGTATCGAGCGATGCCGAAGTTATGCCCGATTCATTGGCTTGCTTAGCCGCTTCTGCTGCATTGGCAGTATCTGATATTCCTATCAAAGAAATCATCAGTGAAGTAAGAATAGGCCGTATCAATGGTGAATATATCATCAACCCTACCCGTAGCCAAATGGCTGCTTCTGAAATTGAATTCATCGTAGCCGCTACTGAGAAAAACCTCATGATGGTGGAAGGTGAAGCAAAAGAATGTTCAGAAGCTGATCTGGTTAAAGTACTGGAACTGGCACATGATGCCATCCGTATTCAGATTAAAGCACAGGCAGAACTGAGAGCCAAGAAAGGTGTAACCACCATGCGCGATTACAAAAAGCCTGAGCAGAATGAAGAACTGAAAGCAAAAGTGTATGCTTTTGCCAAAGACCGTGTATATGAAATCTCACGCAAAGGATCAGCCAAACATGAGCGCAGTGATGCCTACAGTGCATTGAAAGATGAATTGATTGCCAGCCTGGGCGAAGACATTACCGATCTGGATAAAAAACTCGCAAAGAAATACTACGAAGACCTGAAATGGGAAGTGGTTCGCAGCATGATCATCGACGACCGTTTCCGTCTCGATGGCCGTAAGCTCGATGAAGTACGTCCATTGGCCATGGAAGTAGATCCATTACCAACACCGCACGGTTCAGCTTTGTTTACACGCGGTGAAACACAATCGCTCACTACCGTTACATTCGGTACCAAACTGGATGACCTGCTGGTAGAAAGCGCCGCCAAATCTGTAGATTCTAAATTCTATCTCCATTATAATTTTCCACCATTCAGTACCGGTGAAGTGAAAATGATGCGTGGTCAGAGCCGTCGTGAAGTGGGACATGGTAACCTTGCCATGCGTTCACTGAAACAGATGATGCCCGACAGCAGTAATTACGCCTACACTGTTCGTGTAGTGAGTGATATCCTGGAAAGTAATGGTTCCTCATCAATGGCTACCGTTTGTGCCGGTTCACTGGCACTGATGGATGCAGGTGTACCTGTGCCTAAACACGTAAGTGGTGTGGCAATGGGTCTGATTACCCGCGAAGATGGTAAATACGCAATCCTGACAGATATCCTGGGTGATGAAGATCATCTGGGTGATATGGACTTTAAAGTAACCGGTACCCGCGATGGCATCTGTGGTGTACAGATGGATATTAAAGTAGATGGTCTGAGCATGGATGTAATGCGCGAAGCGCTGGAACAGGCTCGTAAGGGTCGTTTACATATTCTTGATGCCATGTATGAGTGTATTCCTGCACACCGCGATGACGTGAAACCACATGCACCACGTATGATAAAACTGATCATCGATAAAGAATTTATCGGTGCGGTAATCGGGCCAGGTGGTAAAGTGATCCAGGAAATTCAGCGCGAAACTGGAACTACTATCAATATTGAAGAAGTAGGCAATACCGGCGAAGTGAGTATTTTCTCTGCCGATAAAGCTTCTGTTGATAAGGCCGTTGCATGGGTGAAAGGTATTACAGCCGTACCCTCTATCGGAGAAGTATATGAAGGTCCTGTAAAAGGGATTAAGGAATTTGGTGCTTTTGTAGAGTTTATGCCCGGTAAACAAGGATTGTTGCACATTAGCGAAATCAGCTGGAAACGCCTCGAAAGCATGGAAGGACTGTTCAATGAAGGCGATATGGTAAAAGTGAAGCTGGTTGGACTTGACCCTAAAACAGGCAAATTCAAACTGAGCCGTAAAGTGCTGATGCCAAGACCCGAAGGAGCAAGATCCCGTGAGGAAGGAGGAGAAGCATAGTAATTTTCAATATCGAATATTGACTAATGAATATCGAAATGGGACTTCCTGTAAAACAGGAGGTCCCATTTTAATATTCTGCAGGGTTTAATTTCCAAATTTCCAAATTTTCAAATTTCAATGAATCACTACCAAATAACCATCCCCGTAACAGAAGAGTCAACCCGTGATATCCTGGTTGCTCAATTAGCCGAAATTGGTTTTGAAGGCTTTGAAGAATCAGAAAATGCACTGAAAGCTTATATTGGAGAGGAATCGTTGGATGAAACAGAGTTAGAGCAAATAATTAAATTATATAGCCTAACTTATTCAAAATCAGTAATTAAAAAAGAAAACTGGAACGCTGTTTGGGAATCTAATTTTGAGCCGGTACTGGTAGATGATTTTGTGGGTATCAGGGCCGGATTTCATGTCCCGCTGAAAGGGGTAGCACATGAAATAGTTATTACCCCCAAGATGAGTTTTGGTACCGGGCACCATGCAACCACTTTTTCAGTGATGCAGTTGATGAAAGAGATTGATTTTCAGGATAAATCGGTATTCGACTTTGGTACAGGCACCGGTATTCTGGCTATATTGGCCGAAAAACTGGGTGCAACCGAAATTCTGGCGGTTGATTATGATGACTGGTGTGTGGAAAATGCTTCAGAAAACACTTTAATTAACAAATGCCAATTCATTGATATTCAAAAAGATGATACTGCTAAAACAAATAAACCATACCAGATAGTAATTGCGAATATTAATAAAAATATCATTCTCGATAACCTGAATCACCTGGCTAAAGCCCTTGTTGCCGGAGGTGAAATTATACTGAGTGGCTTGCTTTTGGAGGATGAAACCGAACTATTAAGCGCCTGTAAACCATTGCGTTGGCAACATATCAAAACAGTACAAAGAGGGGCGTGGATAGCTATGCGGTTCAAGGGGTAATTTTCCCCAACGGGGTGTGTTAATTTATTATTATCTTCATTTTAGGTATATTTGTACCTCCAAACTTCAACCACCCCCCGATGAACGAATTATTGCTCATTGTATTGGCATACATGATTGGATCGGTCCCAACCGCTGTCTGGGTTAGCAAATCTTTCTTTGGTATAGACATACGCGATTACGGAAGTGGTAACGCCGGAGCTACGAATACATTCCGTGTGCTGGGTTCTAAATGGGGCAGTTTTGTAATGCTGGTTGATGTGATCAAAGGCGTACTCGCTACTTCACTCTATATTTTCCTTCCTTATTATCTTTCGAACGAATGGGATAGAACCAACCTGATGATTGGTTTGGGTTTGTCGGCAGTGCTTGGGCATATTTTCCCCATCTGGGCTAATTTCCGTGGGGGTAAAGGTGTTGCTACATTACTTGGTATGGCCGTTGCCATCCAGCCGATGGTAGCGCTTTGCTGTATTGGTGTTTTCCTGATCGTATTATACCTTACCCGTTTTGTATCGCTGAGTTCAATCCTTGCAGGTATATCATTTATGGTATTTATCCTCTTCATCTTCAAAGAAGAAGAAACCTTATACCGCATTTTCGCTGTACTGGTAGCATTGATGGTGGTACTTACACACCAGAAAAATATCTCCCGTATTCTCAAAGGCACAGAAAGTAAAGTGCCTATCCTCCGCCACCGCGATAAGCGCCGATTGAGGAGAGACCGTTTTAAACAATAAGATTATTGAGCTTATGCATCCGCTAACTGGTTAGGGGTGCTTGTGCTTTGTATAATCCAGCCGGTTTATTGTATCATTCACAGTTATCGATCAGTCTGTACTGTTTCACCTCATACTCATGCTATCTTTGGTACGGTTTTTATTGAAATGTATCAAAACGCATCTATGAAAAAGACTATCATTTACCTACTGTTATTGAGTACAGTATTTGCTGCCTGTCACCGGAACAGCATTACCGGAAGAAATCAATTAAGCCTTCTGCCCGATTCGGAAGTGCAGGCAATGGCTTTTAATGAATACAAGGAGTTTATTTCCACGAATCCTGTTGTAAAACCTGCTGGTAACAATGATGCAGCCATGGTACAAAGGGCCGGGGAACGTATTATAGCCTCTATTAAGAAGTATTATACCGAAAAAGGGTATTCAAAGGACATTGAAAACTTTGCCTGGGAAGTAAACCTGGCAAATAATAAAGAGCCGAATGCATGGTGTATGCCCGGCGGTAAGATTGTAGTGTACACCGGTCTGCTTCCGCTCACTCAAAATGAAGCCGCACTGGCAGTGGTAATGGGACATGAAGTAGCGCATGCTTTGGCACGCCATGGAAACGAGCGGATGAGTCAGGGTTTATTGCAACAACTGGGAGGTGTGGCTTTATCGGTAGCCATTGCAGATAAGCCAAAAGAAACGCAGAACCTGTTTATGACTTCCTATGGTATTGGCAGTAATGTTGGAGTGATATTACCCTTCAGCAGAAAGAATGAATTGGAAGCGGATAAATTAGGTCTTATGTTCTCTTCCCTCGCAGGCTATGACCCAAGAGAAGCAATCCCTTTCTGGCAGCGTATGGCTAAAGCCGGTGGCGGTAATAAACCACCTGAATTTCTCAGTACACACCCAGCCGATGCAACCCGTATTACCGAGTTACAGAAAGTGATGGAAGTAATGGTGAGGGAATATTATAAGAAGTGAGTAGTTAGTGGTGAGTGAGTTGGAGTACTACTCCCTTTTGCGAAGGAGAGGGTCGGGTTGAGTTGCAGCAGTCTGAAGATTACCTTCATATTCGCACTCCTGACTCCCGGACTTTCCGTCTTCCGGACTCTCATAACCCGCTAACACATAACTATTACTAATTATATCTCAGTAGTTCCGGCCTTTTTTCTGTTAAAAAAGCCGCTAAAACACAAAATACATTGCTTTTGTTTGCGGAAACCCATAACATTTTTTTAACTTTGCCTTCCTTTTGTTCATCCTACTAATTTGTTTTTAGGCATGTCAAATCAGACCGTGTTGGAAAAGTTACAGTTGAAGGATGAGAAGAACCTGCTTATTCAGGGACTTCCTTCAGCTATCGAAAAACAGTTTGCCAAGTTAACTTACGCTAAGAATGTCACACCACTGCTCAAAAGCAGAAAGGTTGATTTTGCCCTGGTGTTTGCTATCAGTCAGCAACAGTTAAATAATGTGTTGTGCGAAGTGATCCCGGCCTTGCATGAAGACAGTAAGTTATGGGTAGCTTATCCCAAAACCACCAGTAAGATCGTTAGTGATCTGAACCGTGACTGTAGCTGGGATTGCCTTACTAAAAAAGAGTATGAATCGGTAAGAATGGTGGCCCTCGATCATGTGTGGAGTGCTATCCGTTTTAAAAGAACCGAGAAAATCCCTAACCGCTCACGTGCGTTTTCTGAGGTGAAGAGCCTGGAAATGGGTGTTGATTTTGAAAAAAGACTGGTGGTAGCACCGGTTGAACTGGAAAGATTATTCACCAAACACGAAGAGGCCAAAGAATTTTTCAGCTACCTGTCATTCACCAACCAGAAAGAATATGTAAACTGGATACAGGGTGCCAAAAAAGAGGAAACCAAGCAGCGCAGACTGGAAACAGCGCTGGAGAAACTGCTGGCAGGGAAGAAGAATCCTTCGGAGAAATAAGAAACAGAGAAATAAGGAATAAGAAATGTCGAATGACCAGGTCGTTCGACATTTTTTTGCGATTAGACGGCATACAGATTATCATGATTTTTATGATTTGTCATGATAAATCATAAAAATCATGATAATCTGTGTGCTATTTACTTGGGTGTAGGGCCTCCTGCATTTTGTTTTTCGCCTCTTCTGAAAGTTTATCTGCGCATTCAGCATGTTTGGCATGGTGGGCGATGATCTGTGATTGCTGTTCAAATAAACGGCAAAGACTACAGATGGTAATATGGGAGCGCAACTGGATCTTTTCAATCCAACTCAACCGGCCTTCCTCTTTTTTGGAAGAGAGCAGGGTTGCTTTTTTACAACTGATATTAAATAATCCCATGGTTATAAGGTTCTTATCTAAGGTTGATCCAGTTTTTTTCCAGACAGGCCCTTAATCCAAGTTTGGCCCTGTGTATAAGTACCCAATAGTTTGACGGGGTAATACCCAACACCTTACAAATTTCGGCTTCATCCATATCATCCATATACTTCATTACAAATACATTTTGTTGTACCTGCTGGAGCTTTTGCTTGCATTTTTTAAATACCGTATAGAACTCTTTTTGATTGATGCCATCAGCAGGGGCGGTCCAGTTTAAAGGCTGATCGGTTTTTGTCCAGTGTTCATGCTGGTCAAAGAATAGATCAGTGGCATCTGATTCGGTACCTGTTTGAACAATATCTTTTGCCTTTTTACGATAATGGTCAATAATCTTGTTTTTCAGGATGGTAAATAACCAGCTTTTCTCCGATGCTTCTCCCTTAAAACCATCTTTGGCTTTCCATGCACTCAGAAAAGTTTCCTGAACCAGGTCCTCTGCTACCTGCGCATCATTTACCCTGGGTTTTGCATAAGCATAAAGCAGGTCGGCGTAGTTGGCGATCCATTGATTGGGAGAAAGAGTGTGTTGCATAGATAGTTGTCGGATGTCGGATGTCGGATGTCGGATGTCGGATGTCGGATGTCGGATGTCGGATGTCGGATGTCGGATGTCGGATGTCGGACATTCTCTGGACTTGCAAGTTAAGACTTTCGCATAAATCTTACATCAGACATCCTACATCAGACATTCTTTAACGCTGTCACCAACTGATCAAGTTCCCCGGTAGTGGTATACAGGTTCGGTGTAATACGGCATCCATGTACATTGGCTTCCGGCCGGTCGATGGCTACAGTGTATATTTTATATTGGTTGAGGAGTGTTGCGGCCAGATCGGATGGTTTAATTCCCTTTACGCCCACATTGGCAATGGCACAGCAACGTTCAGGATCATCGGGCGTATTGATGATCATTTTAGGTAACTGTTTTACCTGCCGGAACCAGTATTGCTGAAGGTATTTTAACCTGGCTTCTTTTCTTTCTGCACCAATCATTTTATAATGTTCAATGGCAAATGGTATGGTAATATCTGTTGCTACCGGATGGGTACCGGTATGGTTTAACCGGGCAATGCTTTTGTCTTCACCCTCAGACGGCCCCAGCAAGGGCCAGTTCTGCTGAATATGTTCTTTCTTCACGTAGAGTAATCCGGCACCCAATGGAACACTCAGCCATTTGTGCAGACTGGCGCCATAATAATCGCAGTTGAGATCGGGTATTTTGAAATTGAGTTGTGCAAAAGCATGGGCCCCATCTACCAGCACCTGAACACCTTTGCTATGGGCCATGTCGCATATTTTTTTAACCGGCATTACCTGTCCGGTAATATTTACCACATGGCAAACCATCAACAGTTTTGTTTGGGGTGTAATGGCATTGGCATAGAGTTGTACCAGTTCATCATCACTTTTTGGGTTATGCGGAATAGAAATAATCTTATTGATAACTCCATGACGTTTAGCAACCAGCTTAAACATATCTAACATAGCACCATAATCCTGTGCGGCCATCACTGCTTCATCGCCTGCTTTCCAGGGATAACCACCAATGATGGTATCGAGCGATTCGGTGGTGTTACGGGTAATAATGAGTTCTTCTGCACTGCAGCCAGCCAGTTCGGCCAATGCTGTATTGGCTTTCTTTTTATTATCGCCCTGCACCGTGCGCATGTAGTAGGGGCCCTGGTAATTTACTTCCCGGATATTTTTAATATAGGTTTCGAGAATATTTTCCGGCAGAAAATTATAATAACCATTCTCCAGGTTAATATAATCGGGTTTCAGTTTGTAGCCGTTTCTGATAACAGACCAGAAATTTTCATCATTGGCCATCTCTTCAGGAGAGAGGGTATCGTATTGTTGTATCCATTCGTTCATAGCGTTACTGCTTAAGGGTAATGCGAGGCCAGCCAGGGAGATTGATTTAAGAAAATCGCGCTTGTGCATGGATTAAAGTTGTACCGTAAAGTACATTTTTCTCAAGTCTCAGGTAAAAAATATTGATGAACTTATGTAGACGGTGCGCTGTGTGATACTTTACAAGAAAGACCCCTATTTTTCAACCGGTATATTGTCAGATTCTCAGATTCTTTCCCTAATATTGCAACCCCAATGCCCAGATGGCGGAACTGGTAGACGCGCTAGACTCAAAATCTGGTTATCGCAAGGTAGTGCAGGTTCGATTCCTGTTCTGGGCACA
>Ga0164290_1001551_pt1 | contig 30646 bp, 27 predicted proteins | sample Micstemetagenome_FD_108782 | JGI IMG/M metagenome (GOLD analysis project Ga0164290, IMG submission 108782) | Contaminated culture microbial community from soil near Moab, Utah, USA - Microcoleus steenstrupii SON62 (Illumina Assembly) | ecosystem: Environmental > Terrestrial > Soil > Soil crust...
AGGCCGGGCAGGCCGACCGCCACGAAGGTCGCCTGCCACGGCTCGATCGCCCCGAGGCCGGGGAGCGACAGCTGCGGCGCGGACTTGGCCCAGTTCAGGATCGCCGCCACCAGCAGCGAGGCGTCAGCCGAATTTGATTTCGGACGGCGTGACGGCGCGAGGTTAGCGCTGGCACCAATCTCGTCCATGCACCTAGTCCATGTAAAGCGCTCGGTAGTTCACCCAGCAGGCTGCGAGCCAAGCCGACTTCGTGCTGTGAGCGATGTCCTTCATCTCGCGCAGAAGCTTCAAGTGCACGTTGAACGCGGCTTCCCGGACCGGAAGCGGCATCCTGCGTCGGCCCATCGCGCAAGAGGCCGAAGAAAAACGGCACGCCCGTTGGACAGCGAGCCCGCTCCCCCCGATTACCCTGAAGATGCGCGAGGCATCGGTCCGCCCCCCGGCGGGTACATCGAGAAGGAGAGGCCAAGATGCCGAACGCCGTGGATTTTGAGTTGAAGTGCTCGGAGGCCGACCGGGCGCGGGCGCGCGCCGCCGAGGCGCTTTTCCAGGCGATCTGCGATGGCAGCGCGCCGACCGAGCTTCCGCCCGAACTCGTCGGCGTGTTCGTCGACGTGGGTGAGTTCGAGGTCGTGTTCTGCGAGTTCCCGGAGAGCCTGGGGGCCCAGTTCCACGAGGACGGGGAGTACCTGTGCTTCGACGACGAGGACGCCGAGATCGAGCGGCTCGTCGACTTCATCCAGATCCTCTGCCCTGACGCGCTCCCGGTCACGATCCACTGGATCGCCGAGGGCGTGGACGGCCGCGCGGGCGGCCGCGTCACCGTCTGCCGTGACGAGGAGCGCTGGCTCGGCCCGTGGGCGACCGAGGAGTCCGTCTACGGGCGGACGCAGCGCGAGGCGGCGGAGTAAGGCGGCCGCGCCACCCGGGGGCGGGCCGGTCGGCGCCGCCGAACCCGAGGTGTCGCGTAAGACGTCTTCGAAGCTCGACGCGGGCCCGCGCACTCGGCCGCCCGGCCGGCGTCCAGGTTCGGCGCAGGCCGCCCGTGCGTTGGGCGGCGCGCCGGGCTGCCTCGACGACCGGCGCGTCCGCGGCCGGACAGATTGAGGGTACCACCGGCCTCAGAACGGGATGTCGTCGAGCCGCCAGCTGTCGTCATCGTCCGCGGACGCCGCGTCGGTTCGCTTGGGCGCAGTGGCCGGCTCGACCGTAACCGGGGCTCCTTGCCCCGGCTGTTTCGCGGCCCCGTCCATATCGACGGGTGCCGCTTCACCGTCCTGCGTAGCTCGCCCGCCGGCCGTCTCAACCTGCGCGGGCATGGCCTCCGTCTCGAGCTTCTTGGATGCGGCGATCGCCTCGGCTCTCCCGTGCGACGGAACCCTGACGAACCAGGACGAGTCCAGAACCTGGAGGCTCAAGGCGCCGCTTGCCAGCTCCTCGAGCCGCTGGCGCGCGTCGGCGGCGATCTGGTCGACGAAATCCGATCCCCGGTCACCGGCGCCGCCCAATCGCTTGGCCGCGTCGCTCCATATCCGGTAGAGGAGAGGGCGGCGCCGGCGCGACTTGGGCAACGCCGGCCCTCGGTTTCGCGCCGGGGCGAGCTCGGGTTGGACTTCCTCGCTCGGGCGCTCGGCCAATCCCGGCGACGGTCTCTTGGCTTCGCGTTCGAGCGTGGCGTCGAACAGGTCGCCGAGCTCCGGGCAGATCGCCGCGAGGCTCCGTCTGAGGTAGGCCTCGCGCGCCGCCGCGAACGCGGCGCTAAAGCGGTGCGAGTCGTGAGTGACGAACAAGAGCCGGCTTTTCGCCCGTTCGCTCGGCGGCACAACCCGATGCCGCGCGACCGGCGCGCCGTACCAGTGGACCGTCAGCAGCGAGTCCGCGACCTCGAGCAACGCCCATCCTTCGAGCGGTCGGTTCGGCAGCTGCTCGAGCGGGACGCTGTAATGGACGCCGTTCCAGCGGACGTAGCCGTCGGCGCGGATCTTCTCCGCGTGCCATTCGCGGTAGGCGTACGGCGTCTCGGGGAGAGGCTTCGAAATGAAGCGGGCGGCGAGTTCGGTCCGCGAGAGCGACTCCCGCTTCGGGGGCTCGCCGTTCCAGCGCCGCTGCCATTCGACGACGGCTTCGCGAAGCGGCTCCAACCCCCCGAACGGCTCGCTGAGGTTCAGGAGGCCGCTGTCCTCGAGGTGCCGGCGGAGATCGGCCTCCGCGGCGACGAAGGCAGCCGGGTTGCTCGGCCGTCCCCGGATCGGATTGGTGGGGACGGTCGCGTCGTAGTGCTTCGCCCACGCGAGGTAGGTTCTCTGCTCGCCGGCGGTCGCCGGGTTGTCCTTCTGCCGCGCGTAGCGCGCGGCCAGCAGGCTGTGCTGCTGCACATGCTCGATACTCGCCGGCACCCGACCCAAGGCATGGAAGGCCCGGCTCTTCGCCGTCAGCCAGTGCCGCATGGAGATGCGACCGTCGGCGTCGAGGTCCTCCGGCCCGGCGATTTCGGCGTAGGTCCAGCCGGTCGGCGGGTGCACCGCGATGAACAGCCGGGCGGTCGTCAGCGGCGACCGCCCCCACGCCCGCGTGTCGGCCGCCGACCGCGCCTGCTTCTTGAGAGGGGCCTTGGTGTAGCCGACCAGCAGCGCGTCGGGCACGGCATTGATCTTGCCGTGGGCCTCGCGGTAGCTGCGATAGCCAGCGCAGAACGCGCTATAGGACAAAGCCCCCAGGCCCAGCTGGTTCTGGCGCTCGGCGTAGATCGCGTAGAGTTCCTGGTTCGTCTTGCGCCGCTTGCCGCCCGCGGCGTGTTGCAACCGGTGATACTCCGAGTAGTTCGGGTGGCGTTCGGATGGTTTCGACCGCTTTCGGGCCGGCTTCGCCAGCTCCGGATAGAAGAGCAGCTGGAACTGCCGGTGCGTTTCGGGGGCAGGCGCCCCTTGGGCGAGCGCCTCCCGAAGCTCGGCTGTGAACCGGGGCGGCTTATCCCCCGATGTCTGCGAGACACGGACGAGGCGCCTCAGGTGCTTCTCGGCCGTCGGCTTCGACCTTCCCAGCAGGTCTGCCGCCGGTGCGACCAGGCCCCTACTGAACTTCGGCGGATCCGGCAGAAGCGCCAACAGCTTCGCCAGCTCTGCACCCGTCAACCGATCCGGCAAGACGCACCCCCCCGATATCCCCGTCGGCCGGGCCGTCTAGCCGCCGCGAAAGAAACCGCCAACGCGAAAAAAGGATCGAGAAAAAATAAGCGCAGGAATCTGCCGAAAAGGGATCAGGGAATCCACCACGAGCCGCGGCCGGCCCGGCGGGGGTGATGCGTGGTTCGCCTGCGGGTAAGGGCCAAAGCGGTTCGCCAGTCCTTCGGGGATCGTACGCTCCCGAAGGCCCGGGGGTAGCATAGCGCGGTCGTGGGGAGCGGCAAGTCGGCCGTCGTTCGGGGGCGAGCGGGCAGCGAGCGCCCGGCGAAAGCGGCTCGCGCTGTCGTTCGGCGCGAGAAGGTCGGCGCGACGGCGTCGCCGAGCCTGACAGGCGAGCGTCGGCTGTGGCCGCCGCGACACGGCTCGATCGGTCTCGCCTCGCGTCGAGGCCCGCAGTGGCGAAGAGCGCGCGTTCGGATAGCCTGCCGCCCATGGCTCGCGGGCAATCGGTCCGGCCGGAAGCCCGCTGCCCGGGGCTTCCGGCCTGTGCGACGCCGCAAGGGGCGCCTGCCGATCGTCACCCCGGACGCGGGCCTGCGGCCTTCGGCGCGCCGTTCGGCGTTCAACTCGCCGGCCAGGTCGATCACCGGTTCGCGGGATCGGGGTGTGGGTGGGCGGCCTGATGGGGATCGGGACGGCGCCGTCTTCGCTTCAGACGCCGCGGGGCGAAGCGAGCCGCGGCGCTCGCCTGCGATGGGAGGCGCTCGGGGCGCGCCGCCGACGGCGGCGCAGCCTGTGGATCGTCCAATCGTCCGGGCCCCTTCGCCGCCGCGTTCTCGGTATAAAGGGGGGGCGCTTCGACCCATCCTGCCCTCGGGGGATGTATCGATGGATCCATGAGCCTGGGGCGATAGACTTCGGGCGGCCGAAACGCACGCGGCGGCCAACTCTCGCTCGGCGCTGAAGCGTCGGGCTAGCAAATGCCGGTGGAAGCCAAAGCCCGCCGGCACGGGCACGCCGTCCTCGCCGGCGGTTATGGGACGCAGCAGCCCCGATCGCTCTCGCGACGAAACCGGAACCATCCTGCAGCCGGGCGGCCGAGGTCACCTGACCCCGAGCATCACCGCGTCTTGGAAGGCCCCGAGGGCAACCCCTCACGCGGGCTTCATCCTGCGGGCGAAGCCCGCTGGGATCGGCCGCCCGGTCCGATCGCGGATGAGGGTATGTGATCAGTGACAAGCACTGAAGCTATTTCATGACGATAAGCGCAAGAAAGCTCTAGGTCGGGGTTAAGTCAATTTACGAAAAGGTCGTAATCGAATCGCCCAAGCGAAGCTAAGTTGCGATGAAGTGTTTATAAATAGGATCGGATCGTCTGATAGGAATTGATCGCCAACAGGATGATTCATTTCTGAATGATCTTCGGCGCGTCATCAAATCACGACGGAAGGACGATATGCTGGACGACATCAACATCGACGAGAACCCCTATCTCGTGCGGTTCAACCAGGCGCAGGTGCCGTCGGTGTGGCGCTCGCGCCAGGCGGAGACGATGTACAAGGCCGCCATGGAGGGCGAGGCGCCGCACTCGGTGGACTGGGCGAGCTACGCCTTCGGCAGCGTCTGGGCGGCCTACGAGCCGGCCGACGCAATCATGTCGCCCTACGGCACTTCGAACGAGGCGGCGCTTAACCGCGCGCTGGCCCACGCCGATGCGCTCGAGCGCAAGGCGAAGGAGATCCGCGCCTTCGCGAAGGCCTACGGCGGCTTCATCTTCGTCCTGTCGATGCACCGCGTCCGGGCGCCGAAGCACCCGTTCGACGCGCAGGAGTTCCTCTGCTCGATCCTCGCCGGCAAGCCCACCCACGTCAAACTGAACGGTCGGCTCTTCGCGCGCGACCGCCACGGCGTGCTCCGCCGCCAGGACACGCCCGCCTGACCACCGACGTGCGGCCGCCCGCGGCCGCACCTCCAACGGTTCACAACAAGAGCATCTCCCATGAGCTTGATCGCAATCACCGTCGGCGAGACGGTCGAAGTTCTCTCGCCCTACAACGCGTCGTTCGTCGGCGGCGCCAAGAGGCTCGGCGGCCGCTGGGACCCTGAGCACAAGCTGTGGCGGTTCGCGCCCACGCTCGAAGCCGAGGTCCGCGCCCTGTGCGCCAAGATCTTCGGTGCCGGCGAGGACGCCCTGCTCGCCGATGTCTGCACGGTTCGCATCACCGCCGACTACAGCGCCATGGTCGAATGCGGCCCGATCATCTACCGCGGCCGGGTCGTGGCCGCCGCGAGCGACCGCGACGGCGGCGCGCGCCCGGGACCCGACGTAAGCCTCATCAGCGGCAAGATCGGTTCGGGCGGTTCGATGAAGTACTGGAAGACCACCATCGACGAGGGCACGGTCCTCGAGGTCCGCAACGTTCCGCGCGCGGCGGCCGAAGACACGCAACTGTTCAGCGTGGAGATCGTCGAAGACGAGGCGGCAACGCGCCGGGCGCTCGAAGCCGAGCGCGAACGCCTGGCACAGCGTCTGGCCGAGATCGACGACCTGCTCGCCGCCTAGGCGCATCGCGCGGTGAGCATGCCGCCCGGCCTGCCCTCCACGGACGCAGCCTCGTCCGTGGAGGGCGGCGCTCGTCCGGCAGGATCCCACGCGCTCCGCCGCACCCGTGCGGCCGGGCACCCCGCGGGCCGTCACTTGCCGAGCGGGCCAGCTCCGGACACCCCCGCAGACCTCGGTGACGCTTTTGTCGGCCCGACAAGGCGCCGGCGATATCGATCTCCTAGAGATGGGGAACCCACCCCGACACGACCCGAAGGACGCGCGTTCGCCACCGCCATCCGCACAACGCGCCCGGTCCGGGCATGGACCGGGGCCGAAGTCGATCCGACCGCCGACCCAGACGAAGCTCGGGCTTGAACAGCACCGCGACCCGCGCACCCAATCAAAAGCAGAGGAATGCGACGGGCTCACCCCGTTTGAAAGACCCGACGGCCGCGGGGCGCCTCGGACACCGACTGCACGGGCCGCCGGGTCGTCCCGTCGGGCGCCTCTCGTGTTCGCGTCCGAGACGACACCCTGCCTTTCGTCGTCAATGCTCGACGAGGCGGGCGGGGAGAGCACAGACCGCAAGGGCCACGGGCGCGATCGCGCGCGTGGCGCGTCACCCGACAGCATCTCGGCCGGGCCCGATACGCACCGATCGAGCGGCGCCGAGCCCCGGGGTTCACACACTAAGCGGTCGGGGCTCTCGAGCGCGTCCAAGCGGACCGCGCGGCCTGGCGGCTCCTCTTGGAAGAGCGTTCGCCGACGCCTGGACACCCCGCAGGCCCGGGTGCATGGATTGACGAGGTGGCAGTGCGGTCCGGGACCACGCCGCCCGGGGAGCGTACGAGTGGATACCATCAAGGAGCACGACTTCCTCTTCATCCTCGTCGGCTGGGTGCTCGCCTCGGCGCTCGTCGTGCTCCGGATGTGGGTCTTCGCCCGCCGGCGCCGGCGTCCCTAGCACCGAGACGCCCACCTGTCGGGGCAAACGCGGCCGGCGCTGAGAGCGCCCTTCAGCCCACGCGCTTCGGGCCGCCCACCTCAAGGCCGTGCCGAAGCTTCGTGCTCGCCTCAGCGGGGACGCCGGCCTTTCGGCTGCCGCCTCGCCGACGAGGGTCCACGCGCCCGCGGCGGTGTCGCGGGCGTCCGGAGCGCCGGTGTGTTCGACGACGCGCTGGTGCGGCGCGCCCGGCGGCGCCAAGATCGGCCGGCGCGATATCGACGCGGCACAGAAGCGGAGGAAGTTCTTGGAGATCAGGTTCGTCGAGGCGGGGCCGTTCACCGACCAGAGGCCCGGTACGTCGGGGCTCCGCAAGAAGACGCGCGTCTTCGAGCAGGCGCACTACCTCGAGACCTTCGTCCAGGCGGTGCTTGAAGCCGCGGCGGTGCCTCGGGGCGCGACGCTCGTCCTCGGTGGCGACGGCCGCTACCTCAACGACCGCGCGGTGCAGACCATCGTGCGCGTCGCAGCCGGGAACGGCGTCGGTCGGCTGATCGTCGGCCGCGACGGGCTCTTGTCGACGCCCGCCGCCTCCCACCTCATCCGGTCGCGCGGCGCGCACGGCGGGATCATCCTGTCCGCGAGCCACAACCCCGGCGGACCGGACGGGGACTTCGGGATCAAGTACAACGGGCAGAACGGCGGGCCGGCGCCCGAGGCGCTCACCGAACGCATATTCGAGACGGCCAGCAAGCTAAAAGGCTACCGCCTCGCCGACCTCGGACCCGTGCCCGTCGGGGAGCCCGGCCGCCGCGATCTGGGAGGCCTCGTCGTCGAGGTGGTCGACCCGGTGGCCGACTATCTCGCGCTCATGGAGCGGCTGTTCGACCTCGACCGGATCGCGGCGATGTTCGCGTCGGGGTTCCGGATGCGCTTCGACGCGATGGGGGCTGTGACCGGGCCCTACGCCAAGACCGTCCTCGAAGGCCGCCTCGGCGCGGCACCCGGCACCGTCGTGAACGGCGACCCGCTCCCCGACTTCGGCGGGCACCACCCGGACCCCAACCCCGCGCACGCGAAGGAACTGCTCGCCGAGATGGCCGACGCCGACGGTCCGGACTTCGGCGCCGCGTCAGACGGCGACGGCGACCGGAACATGATCGTCGGGCGCGGCCTCTACGTGAGCCCCGGCGACAGCCTCGCCGTGCTCCTCGCCAACGCCGACCTAGCGCCCGGATACCGGGGCCGCGTGGCCGGCGTCGCGCGCTCGCTCGTGACGAGCCGCGCGGTCGACCGCGTCGCCGACGCGATGCGCCTGCCCTGCTACCAGACGCCCACCGGTTGGAAGTTCTTCGGCAACCTCTTGGACGCGGGGCTCATCACCTTCTGCGGCGAGGAGAGCTTCGGCACGGGCTCGGATCACGTCCGGGAAAAGGACGGGCTGTGGGCCGTTCTCTTCTGGCTGAACGTCGTCGCGGCGACGGGGAAGTCCGTGTCCGAACTCCTGGCCGACCACTGGGCGCGTTTCGGGCGCGACTACTTCACCCGCCACGACTACGAAGGGCTCGATCCGGAGGTGGCGGCGGAGGTCGTCGGCCGTGTCGTCGAGCGTTGCGCCGGCGGCGAAAAGGAACTCGCGGCTCTGGGCGTCGACCGGGCCTACGAGTTCGAGTACGTCGATCCCGTCGACGGCTCGGTGAGCCGCAACCAGGGCTACTGCTTCGAGGCCGGCGAAGCTCGCGTCCTCTTCCGCCTCTCGGGCACGGGCACGGAAGGCGCGACCCTGCGCTGTTACGTCGAACGCTACGAACGGCGCCCGGACCGCCTGCACCTCGACGCGCAGACCGCGCTCGCGGACGACATCGCCCTGGCGCGCGACCTCGCCGGTCTCGACGCGCTGAGGATCGGCGCGCCAACGACGATCACCTGAAGATCGCCCGAGGTGCGCGTGGCAACGACTTCCCTCGAAGGACGGGCGCGGGTCAGACCGGAGCATCCCGCGACAAGGCAGGAAGGCTCCGGGCGCCTAGTTCAACACGGCCAGCGCGGTCACGGCGACCAGGAACGAAGCGGCGAACCCGAGTACGCGAAGATCGTCGTGACGGAACATGACCCAACCCAAACGCCATCCCTACGTCGCCACCAACGACCCATGGTCGCCGCCGCTGCAAGCATAAGCTGAGGGCGGGCGCGCCGAGACGTGCGTCACCCGCGACCGTTGCGGCGCGCGGGCTACGCTGCGACGAGCATGGCAGCGGTCTCGGGGGCGAGCTTCCGGTCCGCGGTGCCGGGCGCTGGATCCTGCCCCACAGGACCGCCCGGCACCACCCCTCGGTGCTCTGTTCTGCCGTAATCGGGCCCGCTCGGATGCGCCCGCTTTACGCAGGTCGAAGCTCATGCGCCGAGCGCCGGCCGCGGCCGCCCACGCCGAGGCGATCGCGGGCCGGTCGACCGGCACCGCGGACCCGCGCCCTCCATCCCAAGATGGATGCACCCCGTCGGATCCGCGTCCATGGACTCTCGGGCGCATCGCGCGGACGCGTGGCTCCGGGCGGGGCACGGGCGCTCCCGGCGCGCCCTCAAGCCAGTCGCCAGAAGTCGCCGGTGCGGCGGCCGCCGAGGAGACGGCCGTCGGCGAGCATGCGGTCGCGCGCCGCTTCGACGGCCGCCTGCGCCTCCTCCTCGCCGAGGCCCCCGCCGGTGACGAGCAGCAGGCGCCGCACCGCGTCGTCGAAGCATTCCCAAGACGGGCAGGGGCGCCCCTCGACGAGCCGGGCGACGACCGCGTCCTCGACCGCGCGCTCGGCCGCCTCGCCGTGCTCGCCCGCCGCCGCCGGCGACAGTCGACCTTGCCAGCCCTCGGGCGGGCCCGCCGGCGGCTCGGTCCCTTCGCTCACGCCGCTTCGTCTTCGGTCAGCGCGCGCAGCCCGGTGCGCTCGAACATTTCGGCGCGCGCGAGCCACACGGCGGCCGAGCGCAGGTAGCGGAAACGCACCGTTTCGAGATCGGCCGCGGCCGCCGCGTCGAGATCGCGCTCAGCCCTGTCACGACACGCCTGGGCTTCGGTCATGTCCCTTCCTCCCTCCTGCGAACCCGCCGCAAGAACCGCTTGGCGGCCGCGTTTGATCCAGCGACGAAACAATGCCGCGGTGGGTCTCGGGCGCCGCGCGTCGGCACCGTTGTCGCGCGCTTTGTCACGCCCGGGGGCCGGACGCTTCCGGGGCGCCGACCTCGCGATAGACCGCAGGAGGTCGCCCGCGCGTCCGGAGCGGCCTTGACAGGGCGGTTGGGCGGGCGCGAGAGGTCGGCCTCATGGCGTCTTCACCGCCCGCACGCGCGTCGCGTCAATTGGACCCCAGGTTGGGCGGGGCCATGGCCCTTGTCCTATTCGTCGTGCCGCTCCTCGTGCTCGCCGCGGTCTTCGTCCTCTACGGCGAGGAGGTGCGGGCGCAGCGGCTCCGCGCGCAGCTCGAGCGCTCCTACGAGGCGCGCGGCCACGTCCTGATGCTGTTCTCGGCCCTCCAGGAAGCCCAGCTCGGCCAGCGCGGCTTCGTCCTCACTTCGGACCGGCGCTTCCTCCGCCCCTACGAGCAGGCCCGCGGGCAGATCGCCGGCCACTTCGCGAGACTGAAACGCGATCTGCGCGACGAGCCGGACCAGCTCCGGCGCGTTTCGCGGCTCGAGGCGCTTTCCGACCGGCAGCTCCGATTCTTCGCGGTCACGGTGGACCTCGTCCGGACCGGCCGCGCGGGCGAGGCGACCGCGGCCGTGCGCCGCGGCGAAGGCAAGACCACGATGGACGCGATCCGGCGAGAGGTCGCCGAAATCAGGGCCGCGGAGGAACGCCGCCTAGCCGCGCGCGCGCGCGCGGCCGACGATGCCACTCGCCGCACCGAGATCATCACGGCCGGGCTGTTCTTGTCGCTCGTGGCGCTCCTGTTCGCGGCGGTCTCGCTGGTCCGACGCGGGCTGCGCGAACGCGCGGCGCTCGCCCGCAAGCGCGACGAGATCGCCGCGCGCCAGCGCGCGGTCCTCGAGAACGCGTTCGACGGCATCCTCACCCTCAACCCGTCCGGCAGCGTCGAGACGGTGAACCGCGCCGCCGAGCGCCTGTTCGGGATTTCGGAGGTCGAGGCCCGCGGGCGAGACGTCGGCAATTTCCTCGACCTCGCGCCCGGCGGCGAAGGGTCGTTCCGCGACAGGCTCGGACTCGGCGGGACGGAGGGAGAAGTCCGTGAGGTCGCGGCGAGGCGGGCCGGCGGCGAGACTTTCCCGGCCGACGTGGCCCTCGGCCTGATGCCGCTGACCGGCGGCGACTACGTCGTCGTCACCGTGCGGGACGCCAGCGAGCGCAAGCGCGTCGAGGCGCTCAAGAGCGAGTTCGTCTCGACGGTCAGCCACGAGCTCCGCACGCCGCTGACCTCGATCGCGGGCTCGCTGGGGCTGCTCCTGGCCGGCGTGGCCGGCGAACTCCCGGAGAAGTCGCGCCGCCTCGTCGAGATCGCGCACAAGAACTGCCAGCGGCTGGTCCGCCTCATCAACGACCTCCTCGACGTCGAGAAGCTCGCCGCCGGCAAGATGGAGCTGAAGCTCGCGCCGCTCGACTTGGCCGAGCTCGCCGCGGGCGCGGTCGAGGAGATCCGCGGCTTCGCCGACCGCCAAGGCGTCGGCCTCCGGCTTTCGGCGGACGGTCCGGTACCCGTCACCGGCGACGGCGACCGGCTCCTTCAGGTGCTGGTGAACCTGTTGTCGAACGCGGCCAAATTCTCGCCGGCCGGCTCCGTCGTCGACGTCGAAGTCGCGACGGCGAGCGGCAGGGCGGTGGCGAGGGTCCGCGACCGGGGGGCCGGCATCCCGGACGCGTTCCGCGACAGGATCTTCGAGCGCTTCGCCCAGGCCGACGGCGCCGACACGCGCGGCCACCAGGGCTCCGGGCTTGGCCTGGCGATCGCCAAGGAGATCGTCGAGCGCCACGGCGGACGGCTGACGTTCGAGCCCGCGCCGGGCGGCGGCACGATCTTCGCGGTGGAGCTTCCCGCGACGCCCGAGGCCGACGCGATCCCCGAGCCCGGCCGGCCGCGCCTTCTCCTGTGCGAGGACGACCCCGACGCGGCCGAGGTCTTGCGGCAGGTCCTGCACGCCCAGGGCTTTGCCGTCGACGTCGCGCCCACGCTCGCCCGCGCGCGCGCGGCCGTGGAGGCGGGCGGCTACGCCGCGCTGATCCTGGACCTCGTGCTGCCCGACGGCAGCGGCCTGGAGTTCCTGTCCGATCTCCGTCGCGACCCCGCGCTCGCGGGGCTGCCGGTCATCGTCGCGACGGGCGTCGACGCCGCCGACGCCGCCGAACGGGTGCGGCTCCTCGACCTCGTCGACTGGATACCCAAGCCGGTCGATCCGCAGCGGCTGCGCCACGCCGTCGACCTCGCGGTCGCCGCCCGCTGCGGCGAGGGGTGCCGGATCCTCCACGTCGACGACGACCCCGACGTGCGAGAGGTGGTGGCGGTGGCGCTCGCGGGCCTGGGCGAGGTGGTGGAGGTGTCGAACCTCCGGGACGCGAGGCGGGTGCTGGCGGGCGAGACGATCGACCTCGTGGTCCTCGACCTCGACCTTCCGGACGGGAACGGCCTCGAGCTCATGCCGGCGGCGACCGCCCGGGGGCTCCCGATCCCGGTGATCGTGTTCTCCGCCAAGGACCTTCCGGCGGGCGCCGAGCTGCGCGGCGTGCGCGCGCTCACGAAGTCGAGGTCCTCGCTCGAGGCCTTGGCCTCGCTCGTGCGCGAGACGCTCGACACGCGGGGGGGAAGCACCCCCTAACCCCCGATCCGCCCCGTGGCCCTCGCGACGCTTGCCTCGGGGCACCCCGCGCCGCCAGAATGCGCGTGCCCGCCCGCCCGGGATGCGCGGGTGGTCCGGCGATGACCTGGAAGGATGACCGACCGAATGAACCACCGCATGTTCGTCCAGACGATGATCGCGCTCGCGTCGGCTTCGCTCGGCCTTGTGGCGGCGCTCGCGTGGAACGAAGCGATCAAGGCGACGCTCGCGCTCTTGGGCTTCGGCGACAGCCTCGCGGGGCTCTACGCCTACGCCATCGTGGCGACGGTGCTGGCGATCGTCGTCCTCGCTTGGCTCGGCCGCGTGGCGGCGCGCGTCGGCGGCGACGCGGCGATCACCCGCGAAGCGGACTAGCCGGATAGAAGCGGCCGCTCTCCGCGTGCCCCGCGGAGGTGCCGGGGCGGTGCCGCTCGCGAGCTCGCCATTTTGCAGCGCGTGGACCCTCCGCAGGTGACGGCGCCGCTTCGGGCGTTCGCCCTCGGTCCGGCAGCTTTGCCGCTGCCGGCGTCGGCTCGCGCGCACCCGAGGCCGGAAGAGGGCGGCCGCCGAGGCGAGCACCCGGTCGCTTCAGATGAACGGCGACGGGGCGCTCCTCCGGAAAGCTCAGCTCAAGGCTTGTGCGGCCAGACGCAAGGCGAGGCCCAGAAGCCCGAGGCCGAGCGCGAACAGGCCACCGAAGAGGCACGCGGTCAGCAGGCGACCGGCGCGGTCCGCGAGGCGGCTCACGCCTTCCGCCCGGACGCCCCGAGGGGCGCGACGTCGGGGCCGGCCCGCCGCGGGCGCCCGGCGGGTGCCGAGGCGCGGTAGCGGCCCCGCCGGCACCGCCTCCCGCCGACCCGGGCGCGCAAGAGAAGCAGGACGCCCGCCGCGCAGGCGGCGAACAGCGCCCAGACCGCGACGATGGCGGCGGGGCCGCTCACCGGCGCGGCCCGGACGCGCCGCGAGCGCCGCTCCGCTCCCGCGGCGAAGCGAGCGACGGCCCGCGCAAGATCGCTGTCATCGACGCCCCCGACTGGTCGAAGACCGAGAGCGTTACCGTATTGTTACGGTCATGGAAAGGAGCGCGCCCTTGCCCTGGGAGCGGCGACGTCGTCGCGGGCGCAAAAGGCGCAAGATTTCCTTAACCTCCGCCCACCTAGCCTCGGCGGCGTCGTCCTGCTCGGGGAGGGACTCTATGGGTCGAACGCTCGCCGTCGCGTGTGCCTTGTTGGTGGGCTTTCCGACGGCCGCGGCCGCGAAGCCGGTCAAGAGTGCGCCTTCGTGCAAGGTGGCGGACGTGACGGCAAACGGGCAGGCCGCGCTCGAGTGCGCGGTCCACGCCGGCAACGACCGGCTGGGCGCGCGGCCCGAAGAGTACACCGTCAACGAGCTCGGCCTGTTCGGTCGCACCGACTGGCAGTTCCTCGGCAAGGTTGAAGGAGGGGCGTCGGGCGCCGAAGGCCTGGCGGTGACCGGCGTGGGGGGCGCGTCGGGCGAGTGGAGGGTCGGCGAGGAGCTGTCGAAGGACTTTGAGGCGTTCGCCGTCGTCCTCAAGGCCGGCGACGCCTTCGCGGCCTACCTGTTCAGCAGCCTCGTCGCCGACGGCGGCGCATGGTCGAGGTTCGGCCGCGCCGACCTTTCGCACCTCACCGTCTACGCGCGCGGCCGCATCGTCTTCGAAGACGAGACCGACAGCGGCGGCGGTCACACCGACGGCGGGGGCGGCGTGCCCGTGCCTGTGCCCGAGCCGGAGCCGGCGGCACTCCTCGGCCTCGGGGCGCTCGCCGCGGCGCTCGCCCGCCGGCAGCGCAAGGCCGCTTAGCGATCGGTCGGGAGACGCCCGGCACCGGCCGGTGATTGAAGGGCGGGCGCCGCCACGGCGCCACGCCCCGGTCTCGCCAGGCACCGCGGCCCGACCGGCTCACTCGCCCTCGAGGTGCGCTCCGGCACGACCGACGAGGCGGGATCCCTCCCACACCTCGACCGCGTGGACGTGGTGGAGCGACCGGGCGCGGGCGAGCACCTGCGCGTCGTCGGGACACGCGGCCTCCCCGCTGTTCGCGATGCGGCCTTCTTCGTCGAGGAAGAGAAAGCGGTAGGTCGGCACGGCGTCCCCCTGCGGAGCGGCACGCGACACCACGGCAAGTAGCGCGGAGCATAGCCGAGCGGGAGCTTCGCGGCAGCGGACAAAAAAGCGAGGCCGTCTATCCCTCTGGCTGGCCGTCGGCGTGGACGGCGCCTCGCTCATAGACGCCGATGTCCACCTCAGATCGACCCTGCCGATCCGGGCGCAGTTCGAGCCGCGGGCCATCGTCGCCGACCTGCAAGACTAGGACGAGCTCGGCTCCGAGATCGCCGCTCAGACGGGTCGCAAGGCCCGCCGGGCCGCTGCGCAGGTCGGCGGAGGAAAACCGCGGCGGAAGACGCCGCGCCTCGACGTCGCGAAGCGCGGCGCTCCCCGTCACCACGTCCCGAAAGGGTTTCGGAACCGACGCGAAACGATCTCGACCGCGGTGCTGTTCCGGCCGAACCCCTAGCCGCCCGGCGACCGGCGCCCCCGCGGTCCCCGCGAGCCCGACGCGTCGCGACCCTCGTGGGCGAACATCATCCTCACGCCCCACGCCGTGAGCCCCCGGGCCCGGATCCGGAGCCGCCCGCCGTCGACCCGCGCCTCGCCCGACAGCTCGCCGCCGAGGTAGAGGCGCTCGACGTGGCGACGAAGCCGCTCGGGCTCGACGAAGTGGAGGTTCGCGCTGAGGTCGGGCCAGCCGGCGAAGGTCACCAGCTCTTGCCGGACGAGTTGCAGGAGCTCCGGGTCGTACGCGTCTTCCGCCGCGGGTCTGTGCTTCATCGCCGGGACCAACCGGCCGGCCGTCGCCGCGTTCCGTCCCCGGTCGCGAGAGCGGACCGGCCCGCCCGGAACATCGGCGAGGCCCGTTCGTCGAGCGCGCGTGGCGTCTCGCGTTCGCACCCAACCCCTGTCCTGGAACCGGATCGCCGGCGCGCTCCTCGGCGTGCTCGGGTTGGTCTGCGCGGTCGCGGCTCTCGTCTACGCGCTGTCCGTCACCACTAGCCCCTGGCCGTGGGCCGCGCTGTCGGCCTCCGTGCTCGCCGCCGGCATCGGCGCGCACCTGGCGCGGCGGCGGTGATGCCTTCCGATGCCGACGCGGCCGCGCTCGCGGGCAAGCGGGCGCTCGTCCTCGAAGACGAGCCGGTGATCGGCTTCGCGATCGAGGACATGCTGGAAGCGCTCGGCTGCGCGGTCGCCGGGATCGCCCACCGCGTGGAAGACGCGCTGTCGCTCCTCGGGACCCGGCGGTTCGACGTCGCGGTGCTCGACGTCAACGTCGCCGGCGAGCCCGGCTACCCGGTCGCCGACGCGCTCTTCGCGCTCGGCGTGCCGTTCGTCTTCGCCACCGGCTACGGCGATGCCGGGCGCCCGGATCGCTTCGCGGCCGTGCCGACGCTCGCCAAGCCCTACGGCATCGACGGCCTTGGCCGCGCGCTCGGCGAGGCCCTGCGGCGGGCCGGCGCACCGCCGGTCGCGGCCCCGTCGCCGGTGCGGACCGGCACCGACGACTGAGGCGGACGGCCGGGATGCCCGGCGAACGCACGCGGTGCGGCCGCGGAGGCACGGCCGGAGGCCGAAGGACCGACGGTGCGCGGACTCCCGGGGAACGCCAGGAACCCGTCGCGGTTCGCTTCGTCTTGCGATCATGGAAAGTCGTGGTCTATCCCGCCCCGCCGCCCGCGCCCAGCCGCGGCCCGCCCGCCTCGGCTCCGCGATCGCGAGGGTGCTCGGCTGGTCGATCATGCTCGCCGCGACGGCGTTCATCACGCTCGCGCTCGTCTTCGTCTTCGCGGGCGACCGGGAAGTCGAGCTGTGGGGGGCGCTCGGCGTCGGCCTCGCCGCCCTCTTCTTCGGCGCCTGGCTCGCGACGAAGGACCGCGGTTGAGCCTTTCGGTCTTGGCCCAAGGGGCGTCGTGGAACCATCGGCTGCACCGGCCGTAGACCAAGCGGCCGCCGCGGCGCGCCGTCCCTGTCTTGCGGCGCCCGCCCTTTCTGCATCGAGGGCGGGCGCCCTCGTCGGCACCTCAGACACCCTCCGCGCTCTTGCGACGCTCCCCGTCGAAGGACGAGCGCGTCGCGGGTGCTCGCCGCCCGCAACAGCCCGGTTGCGCGCGGAGGCCGATGCGTTCGGCTGAACGGTCGCGCCACGGAACTGACCGATCGGCATGGCGGCCCCGTTTGTGGGGTTGCCTGGGAGGCGCCGGGCCGCGCGGCCGTGATCGCGCGGGGCTTTGGCTAGGGCTAGCCGGCGTCGCCCGGGGGGCAGCCGCGCGCCTCGAACGCGGCGCGCGACGCGTAGCGGCCTGCCGGCTCGTAGGGCCCGAGCGCGGCCGCGGCGTCGTGGCCCGCGGCGACCCGCAGCGGCGTGTTCGCGAAGCCGGGATCGGGCGCGACGTGGCGGAGGAGCAGCGTGCCCAGGGCGTCGGTCGGCGCCTCGAGCCACGCGACGCCGCACTCGGCCCGCGCGTTGGCCGGGCGCCTCGCCTTCGGGCCCGCCACGACCGTGTACGTCCGGCCCGCCCGCAGCGGGATCGCCTCGTCGGCGAGGCAGGCGGCCGACCGGTCCGACGGATGACGGTAGGCGCAGATCGACCAGTAGCGCACCTGGCCGGTCCCCATGCGCCGTTGACCCCCGCGCGTCAGCGGGTGGGTAGGCGCGCGGCCGGTCAGCACGAGGACGTCGCCGCGCCGGTAGTCGGTGGGCGCGTAGGCGTAGGCGTTGTCGCGGTTGACCAGCAGGTCGCCCGTGCCCGCGCCCGCCGGCGTCGCCGAACCGCGCCATTCGATCGGGTCGCGCACCTCGCCCGGGCCCGCCGGGACGCGCGTCGGCCCGATCTCTTGCGCGGCCGGGACGGAGGCGGGGTCGGGGCAGAGGCCGCCGACCCGCTCGCGCGCGCCGCCCGCGCCGATCCTCCAGACCTCGGGCAGGGCCGCGCCGCCGCCCGGCGCGGCGCGGTCTGGCAGGTACATGCGGTAGAGGAGCCGCCCCTCGAACGGCCCGTCGCCTGCGAGGCCCGCGGCCAGCGCGCCCGCCGCGGGGAGCCCCCATGGGTCGACGGCGAGCGCGAAGCCGCGCCGCCGCGCGTCGCGGCGCGCGCCGGGCCGGTAGGGGTTGGCGGCGCCGGGCCGGGGCGCGATGTCGGCGTCGTTCGCCGAGGCGAGCCAGGCGTTGTCGCTCGCCCGGTGGAGGTTGAAGCTCATCTGGCGCGCGCGCGGGAAGATGCCGCGGAGCTCGAGCCGCTCGCCGCGCGCCAGCCGGAAGTCGGCGCGCCAGTAGCGGGCGTTGGTCTCGGGGAGCGCGAGGTCGCGCGGGGCGTGCCAGAAGCAGGCGCCGCCGGGTGCGCCGGCGAGGGCGAAGGCGACGAGCGCGGCGGAAGCCATGGCGGGTTCTCCCGAGGGTGCGGCGGAGCGGCCGCGGAGACGGTGCGACCGGCCGACCGCGGTGTCAACGGCCGGCGGCGGGCCGCGACGGCGGGTCGGCGCGCGAAGGGCACGACCGCCTCTAACGCGAGACACCGACCGGCGGACGGCGCGGTCCCGGCGGTGAAACTCAGCGCGGGTCGCCGCCCGGACCGCAGAGATCCCGCGCGGCCGGCGCCGTCCCGCGGAGGGAAGCGCGCCACCGGCGGCGAGACGGTCGCGGCGCGGGCGCGGCGCCTCGCTTATCGCTTGCATCCGTTACGCCCGAGCAACTATGCGCGGGCCGTCCCGATCACGATCGCGCCTGGGGCACGGAGGCAGCTTGGCAGCCTTGAGAGGGAAGTACTGGGCGGCGTTCGCCGCGGTGGCGCTGGCCTACTGGGCCGGCGCCGCGCTGGGCCTGCGGTGGTCGGTCGTCCCCGGCGCGGGCACCTCGGTCTGGCCGGCCTCCGGCGTCGCCTTCGCCGCGCTCGCGATCGGCGGCCTGCGCCTGTGGCCCGCCGTGTTCGCCGGGCGCCTGCTCACGGCCTTCGCCGTCGGCTCCCAGCAGCCGCTGTGGGCGGACGTCGCCATCGCGCTCGGGACCACGGCCGCCGCCGCCGTGCCGGTGTACGCCCTCCGGCGACACCGGGGACTCGACCCGAGGCTCGGCAACCTGCGGGACATGCTCTGGCTTACGGTCGGGGCCGGGGCGCTCGGCGCGGTCATCTCGGCCGCGGCCGGCGGCGGCGCGCTGCTCGCGAGCGGCACCCCGCCCGAGACCGCGGCCCGCGCGGTCCTCAACTGGGCCTTCGGCTACGGGGTCGGCCTCCTCGTGTTCGCGCCGCTCCTCATGTCCTGGTGGCCGCGGCAGGCGCGCCAACTGAGCGCGCGCGACCGGCTGCACCTCGCCGGCTGCCTGATAACCACGGGCATCGCCTCTGCCCTCGTTTTCTTGTCGAAGGACCCGTCCTACCTGCGGGCCTGGCACATCCTCCCGGTGCTGGTCTGGACGGCGGTCGCCTTCCAGGTGCGCGGCGTCTCGCTCGGGCTCCTCGTCACCTCGGTGTTCGCGATCGTCGGCGCGGTCAACCACACGGGCCCGTTCGCCGAAGCCGAGCTCACCGTCATCGAGCAGACGCTCATGACCCAGCAGTTCCTCGGCATGACCGCGGTCACGATGCTGCTTCTCGCCGCCGCGATCGACGAGCGCCGCGACGTCGAGGTCAACGCGCGGCTCGCCGCGGTCGTGTCCTCCTCGCCCGAGGCGATGATCAGCTACTCGCCCGAGGGCAGGATCCAGACCTGGAATCCGGGAGCGGAGAGCCTCTTCGGCTACGCGGCGAGCGAAGCCATCGGCCAAGGCGGCGAGCTGCTCGTGCCGCCCGACGCGGCCGAGGGGATCGGCGGCGTGTTCGCGATCGCGATGCGCGACGGACGGGCGAGCCTGGAGACCGTGCGGGTGGCGAAGTCGGGCGAACGCGTCGAGGTCGCCGTCACCGCGAGCCGGATGGAGGCGCCGGACGGCACGGTGCTCGGCGTCGCGGCCGTGATGCGCGACGTGCGGGCCAAAAACCGCGCCGAGCGCGAGCTCCGCGACGTGCGAGGCCGGCTCGACGCCGCGCTCGACGCGGCGAAGATCGGGACGTGGACCTGGGCACTCCCCGGCGGGCCCATGCTCGGCGACCGCAACATCGCGGACCTGTTCGGGCTGACCGACGAGGAGGCCGCCGGCGCGAGCGTCGAGCCCTACAGGTCGCGCATCCATCCCGACGACAGGCGGCAGGTCGAGCGATCCATGGGGGAGGCCATGGCCGGCGGTGAGTACCGGGCGGTCTATCGCGTCCTGTTGCCCGGCGGCGGCCTGCGCTGGCACGCGGCGCGGGGTCGGGCGCGGTTCGGTGCCGACGGAGAGGCGGTGTCGCTCGACGGCGCGGTCCTCGACATCACGGAGCTCAGGGAGGCCCAGGAAGGGCTGGCCGACAGCCGCGCCACCCTCGAGGCCTTCTTCGAGACCGATACCATCCTCGCCTCGGTCGTCGAGCTCGACGGCGACGAGGTGCGCTTCGTCACGAGCAACCGGCCCTTCGCGCGCTTTTTCGGCCGCGACGACGTGACGGGGGCGTCTGCGGCCGAACTCCTGGGTTCGCACCCGGCGGCGCAGTTCGCGGACGCCCTCGGGCGGATCGCGAGCACCGGCGCGCCGTCGACGTTCGAGCACCGAGCGCCCGGCGGCGACCGCTGGTTCGCGGCGACGATCAGCCCGATCGGCCGGCGGGCCGGCGGGCGGGCGCGCTTCGCGACGGCGTCGCTGGACATCACCCAGCGAAAGAAGTCGGAGGCGCACCTGCGGCTGCTCATCAACGAGCTCAACCACCGCGCCAAGAACCTGCTCGCGATCATCCAGGGCATCGCCCAGCAGAGCTTCCGGGGCGACGGGGCCTCGCCGGCGGCGCGGGCGGCGTTCGAGGGGCGCCTGGCGGCGCTGTCGGCGGCGCACGACGTGCTCACCCGCGAGAACTGGGAGCACGCCGAGTTCCGCGACATCCTGTCGGACGCCGTCGCCCCGTTCCAGCGGAGCGACCGCGGCGCCTTCGTCCTCTCCGGGCCCGACCTGCGGCTCCCCCCGAAGACCGCGGTGTCCTTCGCGCTCGCCTTCCACGAGCTTTCGACCAACGCCGCCAAGTACGGCGCGCTGTCGAACGACGCCGGTCGCGTCCTCGTCGATTGGGCGGTGATCGGGGATCGGCCCGGACGGCTGAAGCTGACCTGGCGGGAAGAAGGCGGCCCCCCGGTGGTGGAACCGACCCGACGGGGCTTCGGATCGCGGATGATCGAACGCGGCTTGGCGGCCGAGCTCGGCGGATTGGTGCGGGTGAGCTACCCGGCGGAAGGGGTCGTCTGCGAGATCGACGCGCCCCTGCCGGACGCGCCTTTCCTCGACGGGCGTGACGCGACGAGGCAGGCCGCGGAGTGAGGGCACTGCGCGGCAAACGGGCGCTGGTGCTCGAAGATGAGCCGGTGATCGGCTTCGCGCTCGAGGACATGCTCGAGGCGCTCGGCTGCAAGGTCGCCGGCGTGGCGCACCAGATCGTGCCGGCGCTCGAACTGATCGAACTCCGCGAGTTCGACTTCGCGGTCCTCGACGTCAACGTGCAGGGCGAGCTCAGCTACGGCGTGGCCGACGCGCTTGCGGAGAGGGGCGTGCCCTACGTCTTCGCCACCGGGCACGGCGAGGCGCTGCACCCCAAGCCCCACCTCCACGCCCCCACGATCTCGAAGCCGTACACGATCGACGACCTGCGCGCCGCGCTCGCACGATACTTCTGACTTCAAACCCGTAGTCCGGCTGTCGGGAGCGACCGGGGCACACGGTGCCGGGTTGAGCGCGCCGTCGGGCCAGGGGTCGTGCAGGGCGGCGCGCTCGCGGGCATCGTGGCACGGCTGCGATCGCGATGGGTTAACGGCGGCAATAATTCGGAACGATGAAGGGTCGCTCCGGGCGTGCCGCCGAGCGCGCGTCGTATTCATCCGCTCGGATCGGCGGACTCAGTGGACTCGCCGCCTGCGCCTTTGCTTTGGGACGGCACGCTCGACGGGTCCCGCGTCCGGCCACTCTGCGTCGCGCCGCAGCGGCGGGCTGTCGTATTCCTTCAGGCGGCGCAGCAGCGCCTCCGTCGCTTCCGAGTGCGGCACCGTTGCCCCCGATCTCGCGGGGGGCATGAAGGCCGGACCGCGACCGAGGAAGGGCGCTACGACGAGAGTCTCGCGAGCGCCCTTCTGCCCCCCGGCAAGAGCGATCCCCCCGAACCGCCCCGGTGTCATTAAGGCTCGTTAACGAGCGCGCGTCAAGGAAAGTTAACGGCGCTGTGGAACCGAACGCGACGAACGGCGTTGTCGTTTCCTGTTCGGCACCTCCAAGCCCCCCGCTCGGTGCCGGGCGCCCCAGAACGGCCCGCCGCTCACCCCCCCCGGAGCGGCGGGCCGCTTTCGTCCTGGGCCGAAGCAACGCCGGGAGTGTTGTCAAATCGGCTCGCGCGTGGCCGCCGCCATCTTTGTCCCGCTGGTCTCGCCCCGCTTGCGCGGGCGGGTTTCGCGCGAGCCGAGCGCCGATCGGCGGATGTGCGTCGACCGTTCGCTCCTCGGGACACCGGCCGCTAAACGCCGCGGGCTTCGCGGCCATGGCAACCCGGGCGCTTGAATTCCGAGGATCGCGCCCGATGACGTGAACAGGTCGACGCGCCGGCCCGCCCAGAAGGCCAGGGGGCGACCGGATCACGACCCCTGCCGACCGCGGACCGAGCGCCGGGCACCGTCGCGAGCGCCTAGGTGAATCTACGATCTACCTACCGGACCGGCGTCTGTGACACTAGCGTTACGACGGCCGTGCAAACGGCGTGTTGATGGGGGGCTCTGGTCTTGTCCTTCGACACCGAAGTCGCCGGTAGGACCCTCGCGCGGGGCGGGGGGGCCGCGCGCCTACCGCGCGACGAAGAGCGCCTGCGCGCGATCGTCGAGCACCTGCGGGACGGCGTGCTCGCGCTCGCGCCGCGCGAGGACCGCGGGTTCTTCAACGCCGCCTGGCTCCGGCTCTTCGGCGTCGACCGGCCCTACGCGACCGTCGAGGACGCCTTCGCCGCCTACGCGCTGATCGACGGGGAAGGCCGCGAGCTGCGGCCCGAGGAACGGCCGCTGTCGCGCGTCCTGCGGGGCGAGACGGTGCGCGATCTCAGGGTGCGCGTGCTCGTCCACGCCAACGGACGGACGCGCGACGTCGTGTTCGACGGCGAGCCGATCCGGTCGGAGGACGGCGGCGTCGAGCTCGCGCTGCTGACCGTCCGGGACGTCACGGACGAACTCGCGACGCAGGGCGAGCTCGCCGTCGTCCGCGAGCGGCTGAAGATGGCGCTCGAGGGCACGCGCGCCTGGGCCTGGGACTGGGACCTCCGCTCCGGCGACATGTGGTCGAGCCCCGGCTGGGAGGCGATGCTCGGCCACGATACCGGCCGGCTTCCTTCGAGGGTCGACGCGCTCGAGCGGCTCGTCCACCCCGACGACCGGGACGGCGTGCTGGAGGCCCTCCGCGCCCACCTCGCGGGGCGCACCGACGCTTACGAGAGCGAGCACCGGCTGCTCCACAAGGACGGCGGGTGGGTGTGGGTCCTCGACCGCGGCCGGGTCACGGAGCGGGACCTGACGGGCCGGGCGATCCGGATGGCCGGCATCCGCACCGACATCGGTGCGCGCAAGCAGACCGAGCTCCGGCTCCAGGACAGCGAGGCGCGGCTCCGGCTGGCCCTCGAGACGACCGGCATGGGCGTCTGGGACTGGGAATGGCGGGGCCGTTCGTCGAGCTGGTCGCCCGAGCTCTACCGCCTGCTCGGCATACCGCGCGACACGCTGCCGTCGTTCCGGGCGTTCCTCCGCGCGGTCCACCCCGAGGACCGGGCCCGGACGGAGAGCGAGATCGATCGGGTGCGCCGCGGTCGCCGGGAGCGCATCGAGGCCGATTTCCGAATCTCGCACCCGACGGCGGGCGAGCGGTGGATATCGGCCGTCGGGCGCCTGCTCGGCGACGACGGGCGGTCGCCGCGGTTCCTCTGCACGTTCCAGGACGTGACGGAGCGCAAGCTCGCGGAGGCGCGGATCCGCGACCTCGCCGAACGCGATCCCCTGACCGGGCTGCCCAACCGCGCTCACTTCCAGTCCGAGCTCCAGCGGGCCCTCGGCGGCGGGGCCGGCGTGGGGCTGATCCTGCTCGACCTCGACAACTTCAAGCAGGTGAACGACACCCTCGGCCACGACGCCGGCGACCTCCTGCTGCAGATCGTCGCCCGCCGACTGCGCGACGCGCTCCGCTCGGAGGACACGCTCGGGCGGCTCGGCGGCGACGAGTTCGCGATCCTCCTGCGCCCGCCGCTGGACGAGCGCTCGGTGGCCGAGGTCGCCGAGCGGATCGTCGAGGCGCTCCGCGAGCCGTGGACCTACGCCAGGCGCATGCTCGACACGCGGGGCAGCCTCGGCATCGCGCTGGCGCCGCAGCACGACACCACGCCGGCCGGCCTCCTCAAGTGCGCCGACATCGCGCTCTACACCGCCAAGAGTGTCGGCCGCGGCGGCTACGTGCTCTACGCGCCGGCGATGCGCAGCCTCATGCAGCAGCAGGTGAGGTCCACCGACACGGCCCGCCAAGCCCTCGCAGAGGACGGTCTGATCCCCCACTACCAGCCGAAGGTCGAACTCCGCACGGGCCAGCTTCGTGGCTTCGAGGCGCTGCTCCGGGTGCGGCAGTCGGCCGGGCGGCTGCAGTCCCCGTCGGCCATCTCCGCGGCCTTCGAGGACGGCGACTTGGCCGTCGCCATCAGCGACCGGATCCTCGACAAGGCGGTGTCGGACATGGGACGCTGGCTCGCCGGCGGAGTCGACTTCGGGTCGATCGCGGTGAACGCCGGCGCCCCCGAGCTCCGCCGGGCGGACTTCGCCGACCGGGTGCTCGACCGGCTGGAGGCGGCCGGCGTGCCCGCGGCCATGCTCGAGATCGAGGTCAACGAGACCGTCTTCTTCGGGCGGGGCAGCGAGCGGATCGAGCAGACCATCGGCGAGCTGAGCCGCGCGGGCGTCCGCATCGCGCTCGACGACTTCGGGACCGGCTTCGCCTCGCTTTCGCACCTGCGCCGCCTGCCCGTCGACGCGGTCAAGCTCGACCGCTCGTTCGTGCGAAAGCTCGGTCGGCAGGGCGGGGACGAAGCCATCGTGCGCGCGGTCGTGGCGCTGGGCGCCAGCCTCGACATCGAGGTGGTCGCCGAAGGCGTCGAAAGCGAGGAGCAATCGGCGCTCCTCCGCAAGATCGGCTGCGCGGTCGGGCAGGGCTTCCACCTCGGCAAGCCCGTGCCCGCGGCCGGGGTGCCGGAGATCGTCCGCGCCCACGCCGAGGCGTCGCGCAAGGTCGTGGTGATCGGTCGCGAAGGGGCGATGAAGTGATCTACGCGTTGACCTACCTCAGCCGCAGCGCTCTGGCCGCCGGGACGACGGCTTACCACCTGAACGAGATCCTCGAGGTCTCGCGCCGCCGCAACGCGGCGGCGGGGATCACCGGCGCGCTCGCCGCCGGCGACGGGCACTTCGTCCAGACGCTGGAAGGCGAACGAGAGGCCGTGGAGCGGCTCTTCGAACGGCTCAGACAGGATCCGCGCCACCTCGACGTGCAACTCGTCGCGGGCCGCCTCGAGGCGTCGCGGCGCTTCGGCAACTGGTCGATGGCCTACGTCGGCGACGACGAAGACGTGGGCGCGACCTTCGCCAGGCACCTGCGCGATCTCGAACCGCAGCTCCTCGACGCGGGAGGGAGGAACCTCCTGCCCTTGATGGAAAGCCTCGCGCGGGCAGCGTGAACGAACGCCCGCGCCTTGCGCCGTGGCCAGGAGATCTCTCGAGCCCCGTTGGGCGAACCGGATGCGGACCCGTCAGGTCTGTGCCATCGAGGCATTCCCGCTCTCCACAGACCGAGCCCGATGCGGCGCCGTTCGGGCGCGGCAGGCTTCCGGTCGGCCGCCCGGCGTAGGAAGGAGGGCGCGGCCGTCCTCGCCGCCGTTCGCCCCGACGTTCAGGCCCGCTGTTCGGCGAGTTGGGTGAGCGCCCGCTCGACGTCGCGGAGCGCGTACGGCTTTTGGAGGACCGGCGCCGCGAAGGCCGCGGCGACGCCCGCCTCGCCGTAACCGGTCGCGAAGGCAAAAGGAATCGAGCGGGCCCGCAGGGTACCGGCGACGGCGTCCGAACGCTCGCCGTTGAGGTTGACGTCGAGCAGGGCGAAGTCGACGTCGACCGAAGACGCCAGCGCCATCGCCTCGTCGAGGCGGGACGCCGACCCGACGACCTCGGCGCCGAGCTCGGCGATCATGTCCTCGGCCGCCATGGCGACGATCGGTTCGTCCTCGACGACGAGGACGCGCTTGCCGCGCAACTTACCCACGGAGTGCACCCCCTTACAGAAAGCCGGGAACCGGTCGGCCCGCGCGACCGCGCGGACGCCGACCCTTCCCAATAACCCGCGGCCGTGGTCTATGTTTCGCCTTCGACACGATTTCGCGGAGAGCGCCGATGGTCCTCGGGCCGATCGTGATGGTGGAGGACTGCTGGGCCGACGCCGAGCTCGCGTGCGCGACGCTGGCCGCGGCCGGCGTCGAAAACCCGGTCCTCGTCCTGCGCGACGGGCACGAGTCGCTCGCCTACTTCCGCGACTGCCTCGAGGACCGGCGCGGCGAGGGCCCGGCGCTGATCCTCCTCGACCTCGGCCTGCCGGGCGTCGACGGCCGCGACGTGCTCTCGACGGTCAAGGCGGACGATCGCCTGCGCCGGCTGCCGCTGGTCGTCGTGACCGGTGCCGAGCCCGAACTCGCGTTCCTGGGCTACCATGGACTCGATGTCCGGCACGCGGTCACCAAGCCGCTCGACTTCGCGAAGCTCGCGCACGCGGCGTCGCTGGCCGGCGCTTACCTGCACGTCGGCGGCACCGGGAGGCCCTCGGTCCGCGTCGTCCGCCCGCTCGCGTTCGAAGGCGCGGGATAGCGTCGGCAGGGACCTGTCAGCTCGATCTGCCGCAGGTCGAAGTTGCCTCGGTACGAGCTCCTTCCAGGGCCGCTTCGGCGACGGCGCTCCAGGCTCACCGAGCGCGGGCGCGAAGGCTCTGCCTGCCGGCTCCCGGGACAAGGTATCGCTGCTGGGCGAAGATGTGGACGGCGCGTGCAAGTCGAGGAAGCGTTGGGCTGGAGGGCCCTCTTGGATCCCTCGATCGGCTGGTCCCCTCCGCCGGGCGCTACCCGTCTGCGGTTTCGCGCAAGAGGCGGGCGCAGGGGACGGCGAAGGCGGCGCCGTTGCCCGGACCCGGCTCCGCCCGCAGGTTCCCTCCGTGCGCCTCGACGACGGCGCGGCAGAACGTCAGGCCGAGGTCCAGGTCTTCGGCGGCGCCCGCGCCGAGCGGAGCGAAGGGGTCCGCCCGCCGCTCCTCGGGGAGCCCCGGGCCGCTGTCGGCGACCCTGAACTCGACCGCCGCGCCGGCCGGACGGACGCCCACCTCGATCTCGCGCACGGGTCGGCCGGCGACGGCCGCCGCCGCGTTCTTCAGGAGGTTCAGGAGGACGTGCTCGAGCTTCACCCGGTCGCCGTGGACGCGCCCGACGCCGGGCTCGACGCGCACCGAAACGCCCACGCCGCCGCGGTGGAGTTCCTCGCGCAGGGCGCGCAGCGCCCCGTCGACGATTTCCGCGGGGTCGACCGGCCGACGGGTGACCTCGCCCTTGGCCGCGAAGGCGCGCAGGCGCCGGACGGTCTCGCCGGCCGCGAGCGCCGCCTTCTCGGCGGCGGCGAGCGCCTCGACAGCGCCGGCGGCCGCGGCGCCGCCCGCCACCATCCGGCGCGCGGCGGCGGTGTAGTTCACGACCGCGGTCAGGGGCTGGTTGAGCTCGTGGGCGAGCGCCGTCGCCATCGCGCCCATCGCGCTCAGCCGCGCGGCGCGAGTCACGGCGCCTTGCGCGCGGGCGAGTTCGGCCTCGGCGCGCCGACGCTCGGTCACGTCGCGCGATATCGAGACGAGTCGGTCCGGGCGGCCGCCGCGCCCGCGCGCGGCGCTCACCGTCACCTCCCACCACCTGGGCGAGCCCTTGGCGGTGGGGCAGAAGCCCTCGAAGCGACCGACGCCGCCGGCCAGCGCGTCCGCGATCGCCGCCCGCACCTTCGGCCTGTCTTCCTCCTGCCAGAACGACAGCCAATCGGCGCCCTTGAGCTGGCGGTCGAAGTCGTCCACCTCCATGGCGCACAGCCCGCCGCGGCTCATGAACTCGAGCCGCGCGTCGAGGCCCAGCACCTTGATGCAGTCGGGCGAGCCCTCGAGGATCGCGCGCGCCACCTCGGCCGACGCGTAAGGCTCCCCGATCTCGCCGTCCCCGGCCGTACCGATGCCCGGAGTTCTTTCGGTCATTCTCACCTCTGCTGCCGACCGTCGCTACGCTATGGCGGTCGAAGGTTACCGGCCGGATAACCCGGCGGTCGAAAAGCGCCGCTGCGCGGGGCCGGACACTGTTTCGGAAGGATGGCAACCAAACCATAGGAGGGACGTTTCGTACCCGGCACAGCCTTGGGGGTTCGAGTGTCACCGAAAGTCGATCGCGAGACGCGGACGGCCGATCTACACTCGGACCACCCGCCGTCCGGGAGCGCGGCGCGGCGGATGCGGTCCCGCCTCGTCGAGGAGTTGGCCCGCGCCATCGGGAACCGCGGCCTCAGCCAGTCCGCGGCGGCGGAAGCGATCGGGGTCGACCAGCCTACCTTGTCGAAGGTCCTGTCCGGCCGCCTGACGACGATAACCGTCGACCGGCTTCTCGGTTGGCTGGAGGCGCTGGGCAGGAATTTCGACCTCTCGCCCGCGGCGCCGGCCACCGAGTCCGACCGCCGCGAGGCCGAGGCGGCGCTGCGCGAAAGCGAGGCCGCGCTCCGGCTGGTGGCGCGAGTGGGACGCGTGGGGCACTTCAGCTGGGATCCGCGCACCGGGGAGGCGACCTGCTCGCCCGAGTACCGGCAGATCTACGGGTTGCCGGCCGAGCGGGACCGGCTCGACTTCGACGCTTGGGCCGATCTCATCCACCCGGAGGACCGGAGCCGCGTCCTGGCCGAGATCGACGCCGCGACGAAGGGCGCGGCGCTCGTCGAGAACGAGCACCGCATCGTCCGCGCCGACACCGGCGAGGTGCGCTGGGTGCTCAACCGCAGCGAGATCGAGCGCGACGCATCCGGGAACCTGAGCCGCGTGGTGGGTGCCCAGTTCGACATCACCGCGCAGAAGCGGGCGGAGGCGGAGGCGCGGGCGAGCGAAGCGCGGCTGAGGATCGCCCAGCGCGCCGCCCATGCCGTGACCTGGGAGTACGACGTCGCGTCCGGCGTCACCCGTTGGAGCGACCTCGACACGCTGCGCGACATCACCGGCGCCCCTCTCGGGGCGACCACCCGGCTCCGCGACTGGCTCGAGCTCGTCCACCCCGACGACAAGCCGGGCTACTTCGCCCAGTGGGAGGCCTGCCTAGCCGCCGGCGAAGGGCGCGTGGACTTCCGGATCGTGCGCGGGGGTGAGTTCCGCTCGATCGAGGTGTTCGGCAAGGTCACCGAACGCGATCCGAGCGGCGCGCCGAGGCGCCTGACGGGAATCACCACCGACGCCACCGCGCGCCGGCGCATGGCGGACGAGCTCGAGGCGAGCGAGCGGCGCCTGCGCCTCGCCGTGGAGGCGGGCCGCATGGCGATCTTCGACCACGACATCCGCACCGACCGGTTCAGCCACTCCGCCGAACTGAACCGCATGCTCGGGCTCCCGCCGGGCGACCTTTCGATCGACGAAGTCAGGGCCCGCTACGCCCCCGGCGAGGTGGAGAGGTTGCGCCGCGCGCGATCGGAAGCCATCGCGCGCGGCGACCGCTTCATCGACGCCGAATTCCGGATGATCGCTGCGACGGGCGAACCGCGCTGGTTCTTGATGCGCGCCGAGACCCAGGCCGACGAGCGCGGCGACGCGTTCCGGACGAGCGGCGTGCTCCTCGACGTTACCGACCGCAAGCGCGCCGAAAAGCACCAGCGCCTGCTGATCGACGAGCTCGACCACCGGGTGAAGAACCTCCTGGCGATCGTCTCGGGGGTCGCCCAGCAGACGCTCAAGGGGGTCGACCCCGAGGTGCGGCGGGCCTTCGAAGGGCGGTTGGGCGCGCTCTCGGCCGCCCACAACCTGCTCACGCGCCGGAGCTGGGAGTCGGCCCCGATCGACGCCGTGATCGCGGACACCCTAGCCGCCGTCGCTCCCGCGCGCGAGGTCGCCGTCGACGGTCCGCGGGTGCTGCTCCCGCCCAAGACCGCCGTGTCGCTGGCGATGGCGGTCCACGAGCTAGCGACAAACGCGCTGAAGTACGGCGGGCTGAGCGTACGGGAAGGATCGGTCTCGGTACGCTGGACGATCGGGGAAGGCCGTCTCCGGCTCGAGTGGCGAGAGGACGGAGGACCGGCCGTCGAAACGCCCAAGCACCGCGGCTTCGGCACCCGCATGATCGAACGCGCTCTGGCGGCCGAGCTCGGCGGCGACGTGCGCATCGACTTCCGGCCGGAAGGCGTCGTGTGCACAATCGACGCGCCGTTGCCTGAAATAGGCCGATGAGGTGGCCGGCGGCCGGCGGCCTGCGGACCGCGATCACGAACGATAAGCGGTTCTCGCACACCGACCCCGACGGGGCTAGATGGCCGGGCGTGTGCGGCACACCCGCGCCGCCGACCGAACAATGGACGCGGTGAGGGATCACCTCGACCCCGGCGGGTTCGGCGGTAGGGGCGGGCTGACGGTGCACCGCTTCTTCGGCGCCCGGTGACGGATGGCGAACGCCGAGCCGCGCCCGGTCGGGCTTCAGCCCGTCATTCCGCCGCGGCGAGCGCCGGGCCCCGGCGCGCCTCTTCGGCCCGGGCGGTGGGCGAGGCGACGCCCACGCGGTTCCGCCCGGCGCGCTTGGCCTGGTAGAGGGCGGCGTCGGCGGCGGCCACGAGCTCGGCCGCCCCGCCGGCGGTCTCCGGGATCGAGGCGACACCGAAGGAAGCGCTGACCCGCGCGCCGTGCAGCTCGGACAGCTGCTCGATGCGGACGCGCAGCGCCTCGGCCTTGCGCGCGGCGTCCTCGATCGCGCAGTTGGGCAGGAGGACGGTGAGCTCCTCGCCGCCGTAGCGGCAGGCGA
>Ga0164290_1001552_pt1 | contig 30643 bp, 27 predicted proteins | sample Micstemetagenome_FD_108782 | JGI IMG/M metagenome (GOLD analysis project Ga0164290, IMG submission 108782) | Contaminated culture microbial community from soil near Moab, Utah, USA - Microcoleus steenstrupii SON62 (Illumina Assembly) | ecosystem: Environmental > Terrestrial > Soil > Soil crust...
CTACTACATGGCGATCAGCCTCTCCGGCCTGCTCCTCGGCCCGACGACCGTCGGCAAGCTCTCCACCGCCGTGTTCGGCGAAGCCGACATCCGCTACGCGGTCGCCGCGGTGCCGGCGCTCTATGGTCTCGTGCCCCTGCTGCTCGCGCCGCTGGCGGTCAGGCTCTACCGCGGGCAGATGATCAGGGTCGGCGCAGTGGGGTAAGCGCGTGTACTGTGCTCGGCCAAACAAGCCGCCAGCCCTTGAATAGGGCGCTGTCAGTCTAATGCTAACTGGTCTCCCCGAAGGGGGCTTTGGGCGCTCCTGAACGGGGGCCATCGACGTGCAGAAGATCAGCTACACGCGTTAAGGGTTTCCGCCCGATGTCATCCGCTACGCAGTGTGCCAGTCCTACCGGTTCACGCTCTCTCTGCGCGAAGTCGAGGAGCTGCTGGCCGAGCGCGGCATCGAGGCGAGCTACGAGGCCATCAGGTGCTGGTGCGCGAAGTTCGTGCCGCAGATCGCCAAGAACCTGAAGAAGCTCCGCCCCCCCCAGTCCCGCACCTGGCACCTCGACGAGATGGTGTGCACGGTGGGCGGCAAGGGGATGCACCTGTGGCGAGCCGTCGACAGCGAAGGCGAGGTGCTCGATCTGCTCATGCAGAGCACCCGCTGCGCGGACGCCGCCAAGCGGTTGATGCGGAAGCTGCTGAAGCAGCACGGGCCGCCCGAGCGCATAGTCGCCGACGGCTTACGCTCCTACGCGGCGGCCGCACGCGAGCTCGGCACCGACGGCAAGCGCAGGGGCGACGTGCTCGTGCAGTACAACCGGGCGGAGAACAGCCACCTGCCGGTCCGGCGAAGAGAGCGGAGGATGCAGGACTTCAAGTCGGCCCGCTCCGCCCAGAGGTTCCTCAACGTACACGCTGCCGTCCACGACACCTTAGCACGGCAGAGACAGCTGACCTCTCAAGCCACGATGCGCGGCTTCCGAGTTGAGGCTAGGTGCGCGTGGAGCGCGGCCACCGCAACGGCCTGAGGAGATGCAGGGTCGAGGCTCTACGTCCTCAGCTGAGTTAATCTGACAGGCCTCTATCAGCGGTATTCGTCAGAGCGTGGTACGCTGCTCGAGGCGCGGCGACTAAACGACGAAGAACCCGTGTGTTGCATCGCGCCGTAGCTGCTCGACGAGACCGGCTTCCCAGTCGAGATAAGCCTGCATCGCCGCCGCCGGGTTATCGGTCCCCTCGTAGGGGCGTCGATAGCGTCCTTCGCGTCCGCGCGGGGGCGGCGCCCGGTCGTCGGGTCCCGACGCCGTGAACTCACTTGCGGGCGCATCGAGGACGTACACCTCCCAGCCCATCTGCGCGAGCCAAGACGCCGACATCAACGCGCGGCTGCTCAGGTCATCGGCGAGGACGATGCGGCCCCCGCGCACGCTCGCATGATGGTCGGTTTCTTGGACGAGCTGTCCGCCCGGGACGTATCGGAAGCCCGTGATCCGCCGCTGGCCGTACTCATCGGCGCTACGCACGTCGATCAGGTACGTCGTGCGTTCGCGATCAGCCGTGAGGGAGCGGCAGACCTCCGTGTCGATGATCCGCACGCCGGCGCGGTAGGCGACATCTGTGGCGCGGCGGCGGGCGCCATCGCTGCGTATCCCGGCCGCGTCCGGGACCCCGCGCGTGCTGCCGTGCTCGAGCGTCTGGCCGGCAAGCGTCCAGCCGATGGTGCCGTTGCGCAGCGCGTAGACCGGGTTGGGAATCCCAGCGTTCAAGAGCGACTGAGTGCCGATGATGCTGCGCGTGCGTCCCGCGCAGTTGACGATGACCGTCGTCTCATCAGAAGCGACGAGCGAGGGCAGCCGCAGCACCAGTTCGGCGCCGGGAATGTTCGTCGATCCTGGGATGTTCATCGTCCGGTATTCATCCGGCCGCCGGACGTCGACGACGACGACGTCGGCGTTTCGCTCGATCAGCTTCTTCACCTGCTCGGGGGGTAGTGAGGGTGTATGCCGGCGAACTTCGACCAGCTCGCCGAACGCCTTGCAGTAGGAGTTGACGTCGCTGAACAGCTCGTAGCCGGCGGCTCGCCACCCTTCGAGCCCGCCCGTCATCAGTCTCACGTCGGCGTAGCCGAGATCAACCATGTCCCGGCCGGCGGCGGCGGCGCTATCCTCGTCAGCTCCGTACAGCACGCAAAGCGTTTCAAGTTGCGGCACGCGCGTCGGCAATTCGAGTGCGAGGCGCCCGCTCGGGATCTGGACTGCGAACAGCGGGTGGCCGGTCGCAAACGTCGCTTCGTCGCGCACGTCGATGAGCGCGATCTCGGTGCGGGTGAGCAACGCGCGGCGCACGTCGAGGGGATCGATTCTCTTCACAAGCCTGCCGGCGCGTTCCAGGGTGGGGACAAGTGAGCATTGGCATAGCCCGAGACGAAGCTGCGGCTCGTTCCGTCGGGCGCGTAGGTCCGGCGCGGGTGTCGGCCGATGTCCGCACCATACACATGGATGCTGATGGACGACATGTCCGGAAGTGCGTTCGTCACTCGGTGGATGTCGCCGATGGCGGGCGAAACCATGGCAACCTCGCCAGCCTCCAACCGCTCGCAGTCGCCGATCTCGAAAAGTCCGGCTTGGCCGAGCGAGTAGTGCTGCGACAGTTCGGCCCCCTCGAGCACGCCGACGAGGCCCCAGACACCGTGATCGTGGATAGGTGTTCCCTGCCCGGGCGCCCATACGAAGCAGACGACGGAGAAACGCCCGGCTGGGTCACGGTAGAGGAGATATTGGCGATAGGCATCGCTTCCGACCGCTCTGAACTCGACAGGTAGCCACGCGCGAGTTCGGACGAGCTCCGCGAGCAGTCGCGCGCCGTCTCCCAGGATATCGGCCTCTTGGGCCCCGCCATCGACCAACGCGTTCAATCCGACCACGAAGTCGCGGAAAGGGGCTGAGTAGGTCACGAGCATGTCCCACTTTCATCAGGATTTCCGACGGCGACGCGAGGCTTCAAGTCCACACCTCAGGCGTGCGATTCCTCCAGCCACGAGACCCGGACTAAAACAACTTCTACACCCGGTCCCCACCCCATCGGCCGACAAACACCGCGAGACATGAGCAGAGAAGCCACGCGATGTGGAAAAGCGGCGGCGGGCCGAGGCCGCCGGGTCGGTGCTTGCGCCTCGGGTGAGGTCACCGGAAAACGCTCAATCAACTCCCGTAACGCTGTGGAACGGCACGATACTGCCCCGATGATCAAAATCTTCGATATGAGCTCATTCAAGCTCCTCGTCGGCTAGAGCAGCCCCACGGACTTGAGTACCCCGATGTTGGTGCGGCTAACCGGGATGTCCGTTCCGTCCTTCAACACGAGGCGGTAGCCCCGCCTCTCGCTTTGGACTCGCTCGACGGCGCGAACAGCGACCCAATGCGAGCGGTGAACCTGGATCCCGGGCAGCCCCCTGACCTCGTTGAGTGCGTCCGAGAAGCGATAGCGAACGAGCGCGTTCCCCTTGTCGGTGACGACGCGTACGTAATGATCCTCCGCGCGGAGCGACAGGATGTCGGTGCCGAGGTGGTAGGGCAGCAGGGCCCGCAGACCTTTGCGCTCGGGGACACCATAGTCGTTCACCGTCACCTCCGGCTCCGGGCCTAGCGGGATGGCCCGTGGCACCGGCGAGCCCGCAACGAGGTAAGCGGGGAAGCGGAAGTACCTAGCGAAGAACAGCGCAACCGCGATCCAGTAGATCGGCACGCCGCTGTAGGCCGCGAAACGGCGAAGGTCGAGAAACGCTTCCGGGAACGGAGGGGAGACCGGATATGACGAGCCGCCGAGCACGCGCGTCGAGAACATCGCCGCGTACGCCTCGACGTAAGGCGAGAATACCGCCATCGCGAGTAGTGAGCCCCCGAGAAGCACCAGCCACCGGTGAGGCCGCCAGGCGCGAAACACCAGGTGAAGCGAGCGACTGCACAGGTCGAGCAACAGCCACAGGGGAACGGTGAGGCCGAGCCAATAGGGAATGTCCCAACCGGTAGGCAGCACGCGCGCCATCCCGGCCTGATTGAGCGCGAAGAGCAAGGCGGTCAGGCCCGGCACCCCGATGTAGAAGAGGACGCGCACCTGGGCGCCGCCGGCGTCGGCCAAAGGGGGCGACGGGTTCGAGCCCGCGTCCTGAGCGTGGTGCACGGTGACCATGGCCTCCCTCCTGTCCGAAGGAGGGTAGCCCAAAGGCGGCTCGACCCGCAACCGGCCGGCGTGCACGCCCTTAGCGCGTGGCTTCGCGGAGGTAGGCGATCAGGGCCTTTCTGTCCTCTGGCTTCGCCATGCCGCCATAAACCATTTTGTTGCCCGGAACGACGGCGCTGGGCCGTGCTAGCCAACGGTCGAGCGTCGCCTCGTCCCAGACGATCTTCGCGTTCGCAAGGGCGGGCGAATATTTGTAGCCGGCCTGCTTCGCGGGCGGCTTACCGACGAAGGCGTGCAGATTCGGCCCGACCTTGTGCGGCGCACCCTTCTCGAGCGTGTGGCAGGCCTGGCATTGGAGGAACAGGCGCTTGCCTCGCGCCTCCTGCGCCGCGCTCGGCCCGGCAGCAGCGAGCAGGGGCGGCAAAAGCCAAAGGATGAGACGCATGACGAACCTCAACGCTGCGGTTCGCGTGTAGCCTTGTAGATCGACTGCGCGGTCACGTACTGGCCGGTCCAGTCGACCGGCGCGTCCATCCACGAGGCAAGATTGGCTCGGGCGTAATCCAGCGAGGCCTTCGGCAGCACATCGGGCCCGGGCACCTTCTGCGCGACCATCCGGGCGAAGACCCGGCCCGGACGCTGGCCCATCAACATCCACGGATGCCAGGGCTTGAGACTCTGGAGCGTCGCGAAGAAGGGTAGCGACAGGAGCTTTTGGTTTTCGAGATCGCGGCGTAGCACCGAATACTGCGAATGCTCTGTCGTCGGGACCGTCGCGCCGTTCGACTCGAGCGGCCACTCCTCCGGCGTCAACGGATTCTTGCGGTTCGACACGACGTCGAGGGCGAAGGTCGCGAAAGGACCGCGCACGACCCAAGGCAACTGGAACCCCTCGCCCGGCGACCCGTCCGCCCGCGCGAAGTTGCCGAACATCGGCTTGTCCGGGGCGAGCTCGTAGTTCACGGGCCCGTTGCGCTGGTGCCAGACCTCGACCGTGCGGCCGGTGACCGGATTGGCCCACCGCTCCAGCGGAAGACCCGTTTTCGGATCGAGGTACAGCGCGAACTCGCTGAAGAGGAAGCGGATCGCTCCGCCGGGCTGGGGCAACGCCCTGAGCGCGCCGATCCCGTCGATGTCGTACAGGATCGCGTTGGTCCCGTCCTCAAACAAGCCGAAGGCGCGGCCCTGGTAGCGAACATAGCCTGTCTTGCCGGGCTCCAGGGTCGACGTGAGGCGCGCCATGGTGCGCACGTTCTCTCGCGGGTTGTCGAATTTTAGCGGGGGGCCGGCGGAAGCGGCGAGGGCCGCCGAGGGCCATCCCGCGACGGCGAGCGCTGCGACACCCCCTGCGCCCAGCATCGTTTCCCTTCGGCTCAAGATCGGTCGGCTCAAGGTTCGGTCTCCCTTCTCGCGAGGCGACCGATCTAACGCCACGCGAGCGCCGGCGGGCGGGCGAAGCCGCTAGCTGCGCCACGGGCGTCGCTAACGCCGGTTCACGACGCCAATGAAACGCGATGGCGCGAACGGCGCTTCCCGACCGCCCCGGGCGCGAAAAGGATATTGCGTCGCGGCGTCCGCAAGTCGCGGCATCCTTGCTGCCGGAGGTCCGAGAGCTGCTACTTGTGGCTCGAGGGAGGACGCGGGAATGCAGATCGATCTTGGCCGAGCCATCGGCAATGGCGCCCTGACGAGTCGCCGAGGGCTCATCGCCGGCGCGGCGGGGCTAGGCGTCGCGGCCGTCCAGGCCTCCATGCTGGCTCGGCCGGCGGTGGCGAACGAGAACCTGACGCGGCCGCGGTCCAAGTTCGGGTGGAACGACCCGGCGGAGAACCTCCGGATCCTGTCGCGGATGTGGGGCACCGTCGATCCCGGCGAGCAGGCGATCCTATACGTCTTCGGGCCGATGTTCGGCACGACCGGTCCGAACGATTTCCGCCCGCTGTTCCGCATGGAGTCGCTCGCGACCGTCCGAACCTACCCGCAGCCGAACGGCGCGTATCGCTACCTCGCCGGCCAGTTCATCATGTTCACCGACTTCGACACCGGCGCCGTGCTTGAGGCTTGGGAGAACCCGTACCTGGGCAACGAAAAGGTCGAGGTCTTCCACTATCGCGACGTGCCGCTCGACTACGTGCTCGACCCCAACAGGATGCCCGAGAGGTACGAGGTCAGAAACAAGGACGACCTGTCGCGAAAGCTCGTCCTCGACTGGTACTTCCGGGGCGATACCGCCTACGGCGACGCGATCGCCAAGACCCGTCTCAAGAACAAGCTGGACCCCAAGGTCTGGAAGCGCGAGTCGGTCGGCGAATGGTGGGAGACCCACGAGGCCTACCGATGGCAGGGCAAGATCGCCGAGATCGAGGACCTGTCGCTCCCGTCGATCCCGTCATTCCAAGGGGACTTCCAGACCTTCAAGCCCTGGGAGCCCTTCATGCTCATGGGGCAGCGGCCGGGTAAGATCTTCTCGGTCCGCACCGCGTTCAAGATCCCGAACTTCGACGTCGTGCCGCGAAACGTCATGGCCTACGCCGAAAAGCATTTTTCGAACGTGCTGACCGCCCCCACGGCGTTCGACAAGTCGTACAAGCTCAACGACGCGTGGTTCAAGGAACTGCGCCAGCCGAAGCCATGACGCTCGTCTTCACCGATCGTCGGCGTTTCCTGATCGGCGCCGGCGCCTTCGCGGCGGCCGCTGCGGCCCGACCCGCTCGAGCCGCCGCGCGCGAGCCCGACGTGGTCGTGATCGGGGCCGGCCTGTCGGGCCTTTACGCGGCCCACCTCCTCGAGGAGCAGGGGGCCCGCGTCAGAGTGATCGAAGGCCGTCGGCGCATGGGCGGTCGCATCTTCACCTTGGACGACGTGCCGGGACACCCCGAGGGCGGTGGAAACGGTATCGGCGCGGGCTACGCCCGGGTCATCGACATGGCCAACCGCTCCGGCGTCAAGCTCATCCCGGTCCGGCAACGCACGGAGACTACGCAGGAGGACACGGTCATCAATCTTCGCGGCCAGAACATCCGGCTGGAAGAATGGCCGAGCTCGCGGCTCAATCCGTTCCCGTCGGAGCGCCGCTCCAAGCTTCCCTGGGCTTATCAGTGGGACTTCTACATGAAGGCGAACCCGCTGAAGGACGGGGACGTCTGGACCGATGCGAAATTCGCGTCGTGGGATATTTCGCTTTACGACTTTATGAGGCGTCAAGGCCAGGACGAGGCGACCATCGATCTCGCGCTCGGGACCGGCATGCTCTACGGAAGCAATCCCTACGACTTCTCGCTCCTCGCCCTGTTCCACACGCTCGCCTGGGGCGCCCAGCAGCTCGCCTTCGGTCGAGAGGCCTACGCCATCGAAGGCGGAAATCAGCGTCTGCCGGAAGCCATGGCCAAGCAGCTCAGGTCCGAAGTCGTGACGGGCTGTACGGTCACGGGCGTTTCGACCGACCGATCCGGCGTCCAGGTGACCTGCAGCGACGGCACGATCCACCGAGCGAAGACCGCGGTGGTGACGATTCCTTTCGCGGCGCTGCGCTCGGTGCGCTTCGACCCTGTGCTCCCGGAACTCCAGGCCGAGGCCGTCGACCTCCTCGGCTACTCCACGGCGTTCCAGGCCCATTTTGTGGCGGATCGCCCGTTCTGGCTCGAAGACAATATGCCGGCGAACATGTGGACCGACGGTCCGGCCGGCCGGTTCGCCGCGCTGCGCTACGGCGACGATCCGAACAAGGTCACGTCGTTCCTGGCCTTCGTGAACGGCGCGCAGGGAGAACGGTTGGACCGGATGGACCCGCAGGCCGCGGCCGCCGAAATCATCGATTTCTTGGCGCGCGTGCGCCCGTCGACGAAGGGCGCCCTCAAGCCCGTCAAGACTCTGTCGTGGCAGCGCGATCCTTTCGCCGGGGGCATCTATTCGGCGTGGAAGCCAGGCCAGATCACGCGCTACGCGACCTCGATCGCCCGGCCCCACGGCAACATCTTCTTCGCGGGCGAGCACACCGCGATGCTCAACCGCGGCATGGAGGGCGCGATGGAGTCGGGCGAGCGCGCGGCCGCCGAGGTCCTGGAGCGCCTCTGAGCCTCGGGGCGCGGGCCTAAAGCCCGCGCGCCCCGAGGCTCCATCTACTTCGTGCCGCGCAGGATCGCGTTGGGCAGCGCGGCGTCGTCCCAGTCCCGCCGCGTGAGGCCGATCCGAACGATGACCAGCTTCTTCGACGGCACGACGTAGACCCGCTGGCCGCCGTAGCCGTCGAGGTAAACAAGGTCGTCGGCGAGATAGGGCGCGCTGGCGGAGACCTTGTACCGATAGCGCGGATCCGGCGAATAACGCCGTTCGGAAACATAAGGTTTGCCGAGCCACATCATCCCGTAGTTCGGGTTGGTCGCCGACGGAGTCTTCATCGTCGCGATCCAAGAGGCCGGCACGACCTGGCGCCTGCCGACCTTGCCTTCGTCGAGGATGAGTTTGCCGACGTTGAGCCAGTCCTCGGCGGTAGCGAAAAGCGCGGAGTTGAAGTGCGGCTTCCCGCCGGGCCGGTCGAGCCAGACGGCCGCGTCGGCGTTGCCGAGCGGCTTCCAGAGCCGCGACGAGAGGTAATCGGCGTAGCGTGTCGTGCCGAGCGCGCGCTGCAACGCGATGCCGAGGAGCTCGGGGATGAGGTAGTTGTAGGAAAAGGTGCGACCCGGCTCTTCCACTCTCTGGTATTCGAGCGCCGGCGACGTGGTGTCCGCGCTGAGGAACATTCGGCTCGCCTTCGTCGTCGGATCCGGGTCGTCGAAGTACATCTCGAGCCCAGCCGACATGTTGAGCAACTGACGGAGCGTTATCTTCCCGCGCGCGTCGTTCGCCCATTCGGTGATGTACCGGCCGACCGGGTCGTCGATCGAGCGGATACGGCCCTCCTTCTGCGCGATCCCGTAGAGGAGCGTCAGGACCGGGAAGTGCATGTAGTAGGTGTTGAGTCGGTCCGACGGCTTAATCCCGGGAGCGAACTCGGCGAACTCGAGATGGCCGTCCCGCCAGACCAGCAGGGCCTGTGTCTCGTGCGACCTCGCGTAGTCGGCGGCGGCCCTGAGCGCGGCGGCGTCGATCGTCCGCGGGCTCGCGGCCAAAGCGGCCCCTCGGGCGGCGCCGCCCTTGACGATTTCTTGCGGCTGGAACCAATCGATCGGCCAGGGACGGGTCTTGGGCACGCTCGCCTTGCGCTGGAGGTGCAAGGGATCCGGTGTGACGTTGGTCGTCTGCGCCGACGCCGGCTCGGCCCAAGCCAGCGAGAACAGCGGAAGCACAAGAAAGGCGAAGCGGCGCATGGCGATCCTCCAGTATGCCCGATCGCGGCGACGATAGCCGTGGGGTCGGAGCAACATCCACCGCAGCGTCGGCAACGGCGCCGCCGGTGTCGCAGCGGGCGCGAGTCGTGAACCGCGTTTGGCGACAATCGCGCGTTCGCAACCATCGACTGCCGACGCCGACCGCGCCTCAACGACAAGGCGAGCGTCACCACTCGGCGAGGACGCTACGGTCGTTCCGAGAGAAGCGGGCGGAGCGACTCGATCCGCATGACAAACTGGGAGGCAAGGAGCATGGAGCGTGGCGGAAAGATGAGCCGTGGGGTGGCGCTGCTGTTGGCCGGGACCTGCCTGGCGTCAACCGCCTCGGCACAAGAAGCGTCGGCACCCGTCGCCGCGACCGCCGAAGCCGAGGATCTGGCGCCGGGCGAAATCTTGGTCACCGCCAGGAAGCGTGAGGAGCGGCTGCAGGACGTGCCGGTCTCGGTGTCCGCGTTCACGGACGACCAGCTCCGCAACCTCGGCATTCGGGACATCACCGAGGTCGCCCTCCAAACACCGGGCTTGGCGATGCAGAACGCCTCCCGGCAGAACGAGCAGCCCTTCATTCGCGGCATGTCGGTCAACTCGGTGTTCCGTCAGGCGCAGAACGCGTCCTTCTTCGTCGACGGCATCTACGTGTCCGGTGTCGGGCGTACCATCGGTCTTGACGACATCGAGCGCGTTGAGGTCGTCCTCGGTCCGCAGTCTGTCTACTTCGGGCGGGCAACCTTCGCTGGCGCGATCAACTACGTGTCGCGCAAGCCGCGCCTGAACGACGCCTTTCTCGACGCGCAGACGACCGCCGGCGAGCACGGCCTTTTCGATTTGTCGGGCGGCGTCAATCTACCCCTCGCCCAGGACCGGCTCGCGCTGCGCGTTTACGGCCAGTACCACAACTACGAAGGCGAGTACCGGAACTCGCTAGACGGTCGCCGGCTCGGTGACGAATACACGCTCGGCGCTTCGGCGTCGCTGCTCTTCCAAGCGACGGATGACCTACGCTTCATTGCGCGCGTCCAGCAGACCAAGCTCGACGACGGGCATTCGGCCGTGACCGTCTACAACCCGCGGACGAACAATAACTGCCGCCCCAATGCAACGGGCGTGTTCCAATTCTACTGTGGAGAGCTTCGCAACCCGCGCGAAAGCGACCTCGCCCTCAACCTCGACCAGATCCGCGAACTCGGCCTCCGCGAGGTGAAGCAAACGCGGTACAGCCTCTTGGCCGACTGGGATATCGGCGATTTCGCGCTCAATTCGATCACGGCCTACAACGACGAAAAAACGGGCTTGGCATCGGACGGCGACGCTTCACCGAGCCGGCCGCAGGGGGGACTCCTGCACTCCTATTTCGTGTCGGAATTTGACGACTTCTACCAGGAAGTCCGGCTCACCTCTCCGCAGACCAATCCGTTGCGGTTCGCGGTGGGTGGCTCCTACTTCGAATCGGATCGCGTCGACAACTCGCTGCTGGAGCCGATCGTGTCGCTGAGCGCGCCGCGCGAGATCACGAACAAATCCGTGTTCGCCTCGGTGGCCTTCGATCTGACGCCCGCGCTGACCGCCACGGCCGAAGGGCGTTACCAGACCGACCGGATCGACGTCATCAGTCGCAACATCGGCAACACCTTCAAGGCGTTCCTTCCGCGCGGCACGCTCGACTTCAAGCCCAACGACGACATGCTGTTCTACGCGACGGTCGCGCGGGGCAACAAGCCGGGCGACTTCAACACCGCCGCCGGAACACCGCCGGCCAACCTCGTCGTGGAAGAAGAGAAGCTTTGGAACTACGAAATCGGCGCCAAGACCCAGTGGCTTGACCGTCGTCTAACCCTGAACGCGACGGGCTACTGGATCGACTGGACCAATCAGTCGTACCAAGACACGGTTATCCAGCGCGACGCGAACAACAACGTCATTCTGGCACCCAACGGACAGCCGCGAACCGTCGTCCTGACCGTCAACGCCGGCAAGACACGGATCAAGGGGGTGGAACTCGACAGCCAGTTCGTGATCCTACCCGGCTGGAGCGCCCGGCTCGCGTACAGTTATATCGACGCTCAATTCCGCGACTTCGTCTCGCGTCTGCCCATCACGTTCGCCGGCGCTCCCGCGCAGGTCGCCGGCAATCAACTCTTCAACACGCCCCGCCACAAGGCCACCGTCTCGACCACCTTCGAAACGCCGCTCGAAAGCGTTGGGCTGAACCTCTTCGGAAGCACCGACGTGACCGTGCGTGGGAAGCAGTACACTGACGAGCTCAACACGGCCTACGTCGGTACGCTCACGCTCTGGAACGCGCGCCTGGGCGTCTCGGGCGAGAACTGGCGAATGTTCGTCTTCGGCCGCAACCTGACGAACAGCCGCGTTCCCGATTTCGCCACGCGGAGCCTCGACTTCAACACGAACATAAACTCCTATCTCTTCACGTTGCGTCCGAGCCGCTCGTTCGGTGTGACGGCCTCGTTCACGATGTGAGGACCCGATGAAGAACGTTGCGCTCGCCCTCCTGTTCGCGGCCTTGGTCCCGGCCCTTGCGGCCGACACAGCTAGGGGGGCGACTACCGCGCCGACGGTCGCTTGCGACAAGCCCGTCTACCTCGTCGTGTGGATCGAGAATCTCGATCGGTCGAAGTCCAGGGCCTACGGCGAAGCCCTGCGCGCCAGCAAGATCGTCTCCCGCCACGGCGGCGAGTACAAGGCGGTTGGCCCACCGGTCGTGATGCTCGAGGGCAATTGGCCTGCCGACCGCGGTTTCGTCGTCGAGCAGTACCCCTGCCTAGAGGCGATCAAGACGATGTGGTACTCGCAGGAGTATCAGAAGAAACTCGTTCCGCTGCGTGCTGGATCCGGCGATTATACCGTCGCGGTTTTCGACGCCTATCGCCCGTCTAGGCAACGGTGAGACCGGTGGGATAGAGACAGTCACGAGCAGTCGTTCCGAAGGCGAGCTTGACAACTAAGGCGTCAGGGATCTGCCGCCGGTTCCAAGTTCATGTGACAAGGCTCTGAGGGCATAGCCAAATGGCTCGACCATCGCGCGGCGCCACGTCGGGTGGGGGTCGGGGTGGTCGACGACACCAAACTCGAGGCTTTCGCGCCCGCGGGGCACGTAGAGCGTGCCGAACATCCAGTCCCATACTGCGAAGACTTCGCCGTAGTTCCGGTCCCAGTGCCGCCGCGCCTTGCTGTGGTGGATCTGGTGCATCGCCGGGCTGATGAGCACCCGCTCGAGCATCGGGCCGAACGACAGCCAGATATGGGAATGGCGCAGGTTGCCGGCGAGGAGGCCAAAGCCGGCAAACCCGAGGGCTGTGATCCCGGCCATGCCAGCCCCGACGTCTTCGGGCCAAAAATAGATCACGGCCGCCTTCATCGGCGCGAGCAGCGCGATGTCGATCAGGGCGCCCAGCGCGTCGTAGACCGGGTGTTTGCGCATCAGCGTCAGCGGCGTCATCACGGGCGCCGAATGGTGCACCCGGTGGAAGGCCCAGAGCGGTTTGACCTCGTGCGAGAGCCGGTGCGTCACATAGGTCGAGAAGTCGGTGAGCAGCAACAGCAGTATGCCGAGCAGCGCGATGCTGACCGGCCCGCCGCTGAATACCGGGTCAGGCGTACCGAACCAATCGCGAAGCAGGCCCGCCAGAGCAATCGTCACCGCGGTGAGCGAAAGGCCGAAAAGCAGGAAACGCGTCGGCCGCACCACGAAGCTCACGACGAAAATCTTCAGGTCGAGGCGTGCAGACGGATGACAATAGACGGCGCGCGGAAACAGAAAGCGGATGAAGGCCGTCAAGTTGAAATGTGGTCCAGGGGATTCATGTAGCTTCCAGGCAATGGCCGCAAAGGGGACGGCGGCCAACAAGTGTAAAGCCGAGATGCGGCTGTAGGCGCCAGTAAAGCCGGACCAGAACTGTCGTCCGCGCTCGGACAGCAGATCGGCGAGGGCGCCCGGATCGAGCGTCGTCAGCATCTGGCCAAAGCTCGCGACCAAGCCTTCCACGCCCAACCCTCAGCTGTACCTGTGGGCCATGCAGCCTACAGGATGCTCCGCAGCCGCCGCCGAAACGAACGCCGGCAAACCACGAAGGTTGCGCCGGAGGGGCGCGAACGGTGCTGTCGAGCGGAGCCGCAGAACGCCGGATCCCGCCGTTCGGCTCGAACGGCGCATACCGATTTTGTGAGATCTTTATCCGGAGGACGGGTTCAGCCGCCAAACCTCCACGTCGCTACCTGACAGGACCTCTGGTGAAAAGTTGACGGTCGTCACTCGAGTAGAAGTCGTAACGACCGGTCGTGAGAGCACTTACATGCTCAAGCATGACGTGGTGTAGAAAGCCTCACCTTTGGGGGTGAGCAATCACCGGAGCGCGTCCATCCCGTGCGCCAGCCCATTGGGTGAAACATCCATAGTTACCGTTTGCTTGCCGCCGTAGGGCAGCATCCCGATCTTGATGCGCTTTGCCGCGCGCAAGCCTGCGAGCGTGGGACCATCGAGCGGGAGAGCCCCGCTACAGCCATCCTGCACGCACTGGTGATACGGCACGGAAATCTGCGGAGCGTCGTCCACCTGCATGGCGATGCCGGCGCGGAGATCGACACCCTGTGGCAGCACAAGAACCAAAGTCGGCTGATTTTTGGGCCCGAGATAGCCAATCGACGCTTTTAGGAGGCGTGCGTTGTTCTCCTTCAGAAGTTGCGTCTGCGACAGGAAACAGCGGTTCCCGGTCGGCGTCTGCTCGCACTCCACCGCCCAGTCGCCGAAGGTCTTGCCCGCTTGCGGGGCCGCCAGAGCAGGCTGTGCCGCTATGGTCGACAAGGCTGCAAATAGTAACGGAAGGTAACGCATGGCGGGAACTCGAGCGGCAAGAAATCAAGGAATTAGGAGGGCACGCGGCGTCTGACGATAGGTCTTAGCCGCGCACCCTCGCACACTCAGAACGTCAGACGAAGCCCGGCGGCGGCGGTGTGGGCGGTTTCGCCCTCGCGCAGTTCCCCGGTGTAACTTACCGACGCCTTCAAAGCGTCCGTAAGTCTGACGCCGATGCCGGCTCCGACGACCGCGGCATCACGCCCGGCCTCGGCTCCCTGCACTCGGAACGCCGTGCCAGCGAGACGATGTGTGCCACTGCCGGCGACGTCGCGGAAATCATGTTCCCAAGCCAACTGAGCGTTCGGCTCCAACGTCAGGGCGCCTGCGCGCAACACCGTGCTCATGCGCAGGCCGAGAGAACTGCGCAACGCCGTGACCGTCTCCGCCTCGACGCCCAGTGACCACGGGCTGGTTCCACTCTCGGTAAAGCTGTCGCGCTGAACCTGGTCCCAACGCAGGCTGGCCCGCGGCTCGACTGCGGCCGCGCCGAAGTTGAAGCGGTGGCCGGCCTCCAATTCCGCCGACCAGTCGTTCCCGTCTGCCGCACTGTCCAGAGACGGAAAACCGCCGAAGGTGGGTGTGCGAGTGGCGTCGTAGCTGCTCGCGCCATAACCAAGCGCGGCGTCGACGAACGTCCCCCCGGCGGTCCAGCCGGCATAGAGGGTAGCCTGATAGCTATCGACTTCACCCTCACCGCCACCGGCTCTGCTCTTCACCTCGCTCTGCATGTAGCCGAGAGCGAGTCCTGCCGTTACGCCGTTTTCGCCGGCGAGTTCGCCGCCGAACATGACTCCTCCGCCCTTCCGGTTGCTACCCGGAGCGTTTGCGTCGCCATCTGTGCGGCTCCATGACAGCAACGGCTTGACCCAGAACGTGAGGCCCTCGTTGTCGGCGGCGTGACCGGACGATACCCCTTCCCCGGCATCGGCAACGCCGGAACTGGCGACCACCTCGGACTGCCCACCATTCTGGGCGACCGCGAAGCTGCCGCCCTGACTCCAGGCGTCGCCCCCGCGGGCACCTGCCTGGCGACTCTCGACTACACGACCGAATAGACGTCGGTTGGTCAGAGCGGTGCTCAGCGTGTCCGCATGCAACGTGCCGGCGAGCCGCTCCACGGCACTCGCCGCCTGTGCACCGGACAGGGTGTACAGGCCATCATAGAACGGTTTCGCCTGGTCGGTCGGCCTCCTGCCGGCTGCGGGACGGACCGCATCGAGAGCGGTACCGGCGGAGCGCCCGGCGGAGGTCTGGGAGAGGCCAGCCGCTGAAAGATTGCCGTAGTTGGCAGGGGTAAGCGCGAGCGTCACGGCATTGCTGCCATAGATGGCATCGAAGCGAGTGCCGGCGGGGAGGCCGGTGCTGGGCTGGGCGAGCACGTCGAACTGGCCGGCGACCCCGCCCTGGGCGATGACGATCTCGAAGGTCTGACCAACGACGGGAACGAAGCTGTTCGTGGCGGGTCCGGTGATGCCTCGCAAGATCGGGCTCAGCGTACCCGCAGCGGTGAAGCTGCTCGCGCTCCCCGCGAGGACAACCCGATCGTGCGCGCCGGCACCGGCACCCGCGCCGGGGCCGTCGATCTCGGCTCGATATACGCTGGACGAGGTCAGCGTCAGGGGTGCGGAGAAGGAAAGTGTGCCAGGCGAATTGCCGGGGGACAGCAGACCCGAGACGAGGGTGGGGCGCGTGATCGTGCCGGTGCCGCTCAGCGTGCCGCCGTTACGGACCACGACCGGCGCGTCCACACGGCCGCCTTCGGCCACGACCAGTTCACCTCGCTGAACGAGAACGCCCCCGGAGTTGGAAACGCCGCCCGAGATGACAACCCTTCCGGGGCCATCGACCGTGAGAGCGCCGGCGCCACCGATCTGCCCGGTGAGGGTCAAGGTGTTGCCGTCTGGATTGACGGTGCCGTTCGCCGCGGTGACGAGAATGGCCTGGGGCAACGTCAGGGCGGCGCCAGGCTTCAGCACGCCGCCGGCGAACGTGACCGTGGCGCTCCGTACCGCGCTGTCCCCGTTGGTGAAGACCGGCTTGGATGTGTCGATCACGCCGTTATCGGTCGGTGCAGCGACGGGCGTCGTCGGCTGCGTCGGAGCGACGGGCACCACCGGCGTTGTCGGCTGTGTTGGTGTGACAGGCGTTGTGGGCTCTGTCGGAGTGACCGGCGTCGTGGGCTGCGTCGGCGTGGTCGGAGTGACGGGCGTGGTCGGCTGCGTCGGCGTGACAGGCGTCGTCGGTTCGCCGACGGTACCGGCCACGAGAACCGTATCTGCGGCGGTTATGGTATGTCCGTTGAGGTCGAGCATTCCGGTGTGGGCTGCCCCCGAAGCGACCGTCCACGTCAGAGCCGAGCTGCCCACGACCGTGAACGTCGTCGACGAGAAATCGGGAGCGGTGCTGCCAACGGCCCCACGGATGAAAGCAATCTTGGTACCATTCGCGATGGTTGTACCGCTCGCCGTGGGCGTGATCACGACGGCGCCGGTGCCCGGAGCATAGTTTGCGGTGTTGACCGTATTGACGATGTAACCGGACCCCGATGCGCCCACGGTGAAGGAGATATTCCCTGCCCCGGTCATATTCCCGGCTATCGTGAGGGTGTTTGTCCCCAGGTCGAGCGTTCCACCGTTCACAAACGGCCCGGTGATGGTCTTTCCGGATGACCCGACCTTCAGCGTCGCACCGGTCTCTGTAATCCGAACACCGGCACCACCTGCGGCACTCGCGTCGATGTTATGCGCGAGTGTCGAGACGCCCGCCCCACGGAAGGTGACCGAACCCAACGGCGAGGCAACGCCAATGTCGCCGCCGGTCGTCGTCACGCCATCGAAGGTCACGGCGCCGCCGCCTCCGGTCGCTCCCTTGACCTGTCCAGCGATATTCCCGGAAAGTCTCAGCGTGGAGCCGGGATTATCGAAGGAAACCGTCTCAGCGTAGATGCTGCCATCTACCGTTCCGCTGCCCTGGCTCCCGAAAGCGAGCGTCTTCAACTGAGCGGATCCCGAGCCAACGTTGCCTCGTAATTCTACTCCGCTTCCGCCCTTGAAGATCAGCGTTCCCTGCTTGTTGGCGGTCGTCGTCACGTCGCCGGTGAGACTCGCCCCGGTCTCGACAGTGAATGTGCCATCGGCGCTGAAGCGCACGTCCGAGATGTAGTTGGCCGAAGACGGGGCGGTGCTCACGGTCGCAGTTGGATTGCTGATGGTAAGCTGCCTCAGCCGGTTATCGTTGCTGGCGATGCCAGCACCGAACGCGACGGCTCCTGCTGCAGAAACCGCAACCCTGCCTTGACCCGCCGTGCCACCCGCGGTCGTCACGCGGCCGACCCGCACGTCCGTGCTGGATAACGTCAACAAGCCGTCTTCGCTGAAGTTCACGGCGGTGCCAGAGGCCGCGTTGGGGCTGACGGTCGGTGTGTCGAGCCGGGAGTTCGTGTCGAGAATGAGGGTGCCGAGGCCGCCGATCGCCAGCTCGTCGGCGTAGGTCGCCTGAGTGAGCCTCGAGATGGACCCCGTGCCGCTCTTCAGCTCAACCCGCTTCAGCCCGTGCGTGGCCGTGCCGACCGTGCCATTGACGGTGCTCTGCGAGGCGGGCTGGAAGCTGAGCGTGCCCGTACCGTTGGTCGAGGTGGTGAAGGACGCGTTGACCGTCGACCCGCGGACCGACGCGGTCCCATCCGCGCCGAAGTTCATCTCATTCACGTTGACGTTGGCGAGGAAGACCCCGAGCGTGCCGTCCAGGTTGATCCGCTTCAGTTTCGTCGAGCCGCCCACCGCGCCCGTCGCGGTCGTGCTGCTACCGGGACCGAAGGTGATGGTGCCTACGCTGGTGCTGCTGCCGGTCAACAAGACGGTGCTTATCGAGTTGGTCGCCCCGTTGAGGATCAGCGTTCCGTCGCGGTTGTTCGTGAAGTTCGCATAGGAGTTCTGGAAGTTGCCGCCGACCGTCAGCGTCCCAGCCTGCGAGTAGAAGGCGCCGGTGTTCGTGACGTTGCCGGTCACGCTCATGTTGCCGGTGCCGCCGATCTGCAGGCGGAACAGATTAGTGACAGACCCATTTACCGACGCGCCGTCACCGACCAAGCTGAGGACGCCGACATTTGTCGCTGTGGCCGATACGCTGCCAACTGTGACGCCTCCGTTCACTTGGGCAAAGCTGCCACTTGTCGCGCCGTTCTCTGCCTGGAACTCGACAGTCTGGCCGGCGGAGATGATGGTACTACCGGGCGCGGTGATGTTTACGTCCGCCGCGTAGACGGGTGAAACGATCGCGGTGGTCGTGAGCAGGAACGCGCTGAAGCCCGTGATGGTAGGGCGGAGCATTCGTGCGACACGGATGGCGTTGATGGCCGCCGAACGCTTCGAAGAATTCCGCATGTGTACCCCCGACGACGGCGGGTCCGAGCTTGGACCGGCCGATAGTTCACCGGGAGCACTCCGAGACGCGCAACCATGTAGCGGCGGCGCCGCAGGGCACCCGCCGTCGAACCTGTCTGAGTGTCTTCTGATTGCCCCCCGGCAACCCCTTCGATTGCCCCCCGGCAACCACGCCTAGTGCTACGCAATCGACGCGACGGACTCAAGAGCTTAGATGCGGTAAATGTACCGTGTCCGGTCCGAACACCATTGGGTCGGCACAACCGTCCGGGCGAAGGTTGGCCGCCGAGGGCTGCGAGGTACGAGCCGTGGCGGAGCCGGGCGTCGGCTGACGGGGCTCGGAGCACCAGTCGGACGGTTTCCGTGCCCGGCCCGATCCTATGGCAGGTGCCCCGGGCGTCACACCGCGAGACGCGAAGCTCCACCGCACCGGCGGCGGCCTCGACCGATCAGTCGAAGGGGTTCTTCACCTCGACCGGCGGCTCGGTGTCGTCGGCCGCCTTCGCCGGCAGGCTCTCGTCGGCCTCCAGCTCTTCTACGATCGCGTCGACGAGCGCCTTCAGCTTCTTCGCGCGCTTCAGCCCGGCCTTGTCGCGGGTGACATCGAGCTGCCCGTAGATCGCGACGCGGCTCAGGCCGTTCTCGACCGTGAGCCCGCCGACGCTCTCCGAGCTCTCCTCTTCGGCGAACGGCTTCATCGGGTGCTCCTCTTCTTGTCTGTCGGCAGCGGGAACGGTGCTGCTCGCGCCTTGGTCCTTTGGTCCAGCGCCGGGAACGGGTCGATGCCCGATCTGCGGGTGAGCTCGGCGATCGAGACTACCTGCCACTTCGGCCTGTCCTGGTTGGTGGCGATGTAGGCGGCCGCCCCCCTGCCCGGCACGAAGACCGCCTTCCAGGTGGAGGTCGGCACCAGAACCCGGCCCTTCAGCGAGGCGATGGTCTGCCCTTCGTACAGAGGGCCGGTGACGACGTGGGCTTCGCCGGCGACCAGCGCCATGTCGCGCACGTCGCTCTCGAGCTTCGACCAGCTGCCCTGGTTCAGCCGCCGGGCCTGCGGCACGATGTTGGCGAGGCTGAAGCTCTCGCGGTCGGCCGCGCGGCCGGGCATGTTGCCCGACGGCGCCATGTGGCCGCGGTCGTAGCCCGAGCGCCTGTAGTCCTCGAGCTCGGCGCGCTCGGACACCGGCAGGCGCGGCTCGGCGTGGAAGCGGTCCGAGCGGCCCTCCATCGCGACCGCGGAGGTGACGCCCGCCCGCGTCAGGCGCTCGGCGACCCAGAGCGGTGTCCTCGTGACGCCGGAGTGCAGGAGCGAAAACGCGCGGTAGCACAGGGGCCGCGCCTTCTGGGCGAGCTTGGCGTTCACGAGCGCCGGCGGCCTTCCGCCCAGCGCGTGCCGCGGGCACACCTCGCGGGCGGACGCGGCACCCGGATGGAGCAGCGCGGCCGCAGCGGCGACGGCGAGGGCGTTCATGGAGCCTTCTCTAGGCCGGACCGCGGTAACGCGGCCGTAGTTTGACGGTTTCTGTGCACGCACTGCGAATACCTGGAGAAACTCCTTTACCAGAAAGCAGACGTCGACATTTCGCGGCCCGACGTACCATCGGCTCTGTAGGGAAGTCTGTCTCGAACCTGAAGGTCGCTCGCTGGCCACAAGAGAGGATCTTCCGACCGTTCGCCGTGAAGCCTCGGCCGCGCGAGACCGGCGCTCAATCCCGATCCTCGCTCGAGGGCTCGGAGCGAAACCACCCCTCGCCGGTCGCGGCTTCGGCGGCCGTTCCTGCGTCCGCGCCGCCATGCCGGATCGGGTGCGCCGCCGCCGAGACCCGCCGGATCATCTCGACGAGCTCGGCTTCGTCGTAGGGTTTCTCGATGAACTCCGCCGCGCCTTCGCGGATCGCGTCGGCGGCCGTGGCGACGTCCCCGTGCCCGGTCATGACGATCGCGCGGAGCCCCGAGCCGCGCCGAGCGAGCTCCCGGAGGACGGACATGCCGTCGGGCCCCGGCATCCGGACGTCGAGGAGCACGCAACCCGGCCCCTCGAGGTCGGCTTCGGCCAAGAACCGGTCCCCGGCCTCCCACGCGAACGGGCGGAAGCCCGCGATGCGCAGGAAAAACGACGTCGAGTCGCGGACCGCCAGGTCGTCGTCGACGACGTGCACGGTGACCTCATCCAAGGGGCGGCGCCTTCCGCAGCGTGAAGGCGAACCGCGCCCCGCCGAGCGCGGCCGACGGCTCCGCCCAGATGCGCCCGCCGTGGGCCTCGATGATCGTGCGCGATATCGAAAGCCCCACCCCCAAACCGTCGGACTTCGAGCTGCTGAACGCGTTGAAGAGGCCGGGCAGGACCTCGGGCGCGACGCCGGGGCCGCTGTCCTCGACGCCGATCTCCACCTCGGCCCCGGCCGAGCGGGCGGAGATCAAGAGGCGTTTCTCGCGCTCGTCCGACATGGCCTCGAGCGCGTTCCTGATCAGGTTGATCATCACCTGCTGCACTTGGACGTCGTCCGCCATCACTTGCGTGGCGTCTTCGTCGATCGCGACCTCGCACGCCACGCCGAGCCGCGCGGCGTCGAGGAGGGCGAGCGAGCTGGCATCCTCGACGAGTTCGGCCACCCGGTGCGGGGCCGTCGCCGCCTCGCCCTTGGCGACCAGCTGGCGCAGGTGGCGCACGATCTCGCCGGCCCGGAGCGTCTGGTCGGCCGCCTTCTCGATCGCCTCGGACAACAGTTCGGCGGCCTCGCCGCCGTGCGAGCGCACGAGGAGCTTGCACCCGGCCAGGTAGTTCCGGCTGGCGGTCAGGGGCTGGTTGAGCTCGTGCGCGATCGTCGAGGCCATGGCGCCCATCGCGCTCACCCGCGACATGTGCACCACCTCGGCCTGCAGGCGGTTGAGGCGCTGGCGCTCTTTGATGCGCTCGATGCCGTCGCGCAGGCGCTGCGCGGTCAGGACCTCGGCCGGCGACAAGTCGGGCGCCTGCCACCTCACCGTCTCGCGCCAGGTCTCGAAAGACGCGCGGCGTCAGCAGCCCGTCCGGATCGGGCGCCCCCTTCTCGTGGGGGTTGCCGCCCCACTCGATCACGCGGGCGTACTCGGAACGGAACCAGATCACCTCGACCGGGTCGTCGTGGGTCGCGGTGATCGCCAAGAGCCCGCTCGCGACCTCCGCGAAGCCGGAGGCCGACGGGTACTCGCGGACGAGCCGGTCGGTCGAAAACGGCCTGTCGCCGTCCCGGCGCCGCACCCAGGCCGCGAGGTCGAGGCACGCCCCGGCGTCCGGGGTGCGCCCCGATGTCGTCGCGTGGCCGGCGTAGCAGACAGCCACGCCGTCGCACGCGATCAGCCGGCGGAGGTCGCCCGCGCGCCGGTGGAGCTCGGCCTCGATCGTGTCGGACCCGGCGAGCGCCGCCAGCAGCGCCTCGCGCTCCGACTGCAGCCGCTCGACCTCGGCGGCGCGCTCGGTCGCCTCGATCGTCTCGAGCTGCTGCGCGAGCGCGACGCCGATCTGGCGGCAGGCCTCCCGCGTCTCGTAGGGGACGAGGTGGGGCGCGCGGTGGTGGCAGGTGAGCATGCCCCAGAGCCCGTCGCGGATGATCACGGAGACGACCATCGTCGCCGCCACGCCCATGTTCTTGAGGTACTGGACGTGGACCGGCGACACGCTGCGCAGCGCGCAGTCGCTCATGTCGAGCGGTCCCTCTGCTTTGCGGCCCACCAGCGGCAACGGTTCGTAGGCGACGTCCGGGATGACGCGGACATGGTTGCGCAGGTAGAGCGCGCGCGCCTGGACCGGGATGTCGCTCGCCGGGTAGTGGTGGTCGACGAGGCTCGGCAGGTCCGGGGCGCGGCGTTCCGCTGTGACCTTGCCGGCGCCGTCGGGCAGGAACTCGTAGGCCATGACGCGGTCGAAGCCGGTGATCGTGGCGATCTCGTCGGCTGCCCTCTGGCACGCGGCCACCTTCCCGTCCGCCGACTTGATGCCCGCGATGGCGGCGCGGAGGCGGGCGAGCATGCGGGCGGCCGACGGGCGGTGGTCGAGCGAGGGCTCGAGCTCAAGTATCACCCGGCCCGAGCGCTCGTGGGCGAGGATGTCGAGCTCGCGCGCGCGGCTGTCGAGCCGGAACGAGCCGAGGAAGAGCGGTTCGCGCCCCGGCGCGAAGCCCGATGCCTCGGTGAGCGTCGCCAGCGACTGCCCGATGGCGTCCTCGAGACAACGGCCGACCGGCGCCCCGCGGAAGCCGACGAGCTCGTCGAAGCGGCCCGCCGCCTGGACGACGGTCTCGTCGGTCGGGTCGACGACGAGCAGCACGCCGTGCGGTTGGATCGCACCCGGAAGGTGGATCGGTTCCCGATCGCAAGCAGACAGATCCACGCGGCCCCCCAGCCGGAGATGAGGGCGGACGTTGGACGCGCGCCGCTCCCGAGTCCAGGCGGCAATCGCGCCGGATGGGTCTTTCGGCGTACCGCAAATATACGGTGCGGGGGCGTCGGCCTCGGTCGCGGCGGCTGCCGGGTGAGCAGAGGTTGGGGTGCTCAGTCTACGGGGAAATGCAAGGCGCCCGCCCGACCGGCGCCATAGCGCGGGGGCGAGATCCGGCGCGGCGCCCTGCTCGCGTCTCGCTTTCACGGTTTTCAAGGTTCTTGTTTCGGGCGCTCGCCGGAGCCCTCGCCCCGCCCGGCACCCCGCGCGCCTTAGCCGCGGAGGCGGCAAAGCCGTTTTTGCCAACCGGTCTTGATATCGGGGTCGTCCGGGGATTGGTGAAAGAAAGTCCCTGACCTGTCTCCGGATTGCGAACCCACACTCGGCCCCGCCGCTTCCGCGCGGTGGGGCCTTTTTCCCCTTAGGTCTGTCAGGAAACCAGAAGCAATCTGATGACCTCAGTCGCTCTTCACGGGAGGGCGGGGACGAACTTCGACCTTAGGAAGATCGGGCCGGCGGCCGAATTGCGGCGAGCGGCCCCTAACGGGTGCGCCTCGCGGCGTTGCCTGAGCGGACCCGCCGGATACATGGTTGCGCTCTCTCGCGTCGCGGTCCGTCGCGTAACTGAACGGCGGCCGGTTCACTGGCGCGCCGCGGCCCCGACGGCTGCGTCCCTTGTTAATTGCCCTACAAGGCTCGCGACGGACTCGATCCCGCGATCGACGATGCTACCGCTCCGCAGGCCGGTCCGGGTCATATCTCTCGTCCTGAGTCGGAACCCGCTCGAGCGCGGAGACACCGCGCGCCCATCGCCGAGGCTTGCGCTCGAGGCTTGTCGTACAAAACACCCGGCGGCGCGCGGGTCACGCCGATTGCGGCCGCCTGCCACCCTCAAGTGCGGACATGCTCGATAACCCATTAGGTTATTTTGCTGTATTACAACTTCACCTTTGTCGCTCGTCTGGCGGACGTGCGACTCTGCTGCGGGTGCTTCGCTCCCGCCCGCCGGCGGGCGAGGCCCGGCCCTTCGCCTCACCCAAAGCCGATCGACTGGGCGATCCCAGCCGAGAGGAAGAAATGAACAGGAGAACGATGCCTTACACCCTGCAGGCGCGCGTCGACGAAGACCTCTATCGAGAGATCATGGCGCGAGCCCGCGCCTCGAGCGAGAGCTCGGTGCTGCGCCAGGCCCTGCGCCTGTACCTCGCCGTGCTGCGCGAACTCGAGGAGAGGCGGCCGTGACGCGCGGATCTGGCAGGCCGGCCGACAAGAGGCCCACCGGCGCCCAAGCCGACACCTTCTTCGCCGACGTCGCCGTCGCATTCCGGGCCGATCCCGACCGGCCGCGCCCGGCTTCGACCGGCGCAAGCCGCTCGCTCCTGAAGCGAGTCGATCCAACCTGCGTCCGAGAGCGGGAGCGAACGATCTTGCGCCTTAAGCTCACGGACGCGCTGGCGACGCTCCCGGCCGCCGGAGCGGCCCGCCTGCTGCGCGAGGCGGCCGACATTCTCGAGACGGTCGGTCGCCGAGCCGCCGTCGACCATCTGATCGACACGTCCCTGCCGGCGCTTCGGTCGCACGATGGAGAGACGCGGTGATAGGCGCTCGGTTCGCCCGAACCGACCACGGGCGGCGCCTCGGCCCCGGTGCGCCGCCCGCGGGTCTGCCGACCGAAGCCGGCCCGTTCCAGGGCCACGGGGTCGACCCTGCCGGACTCGCCGACCGCGTCCGCCTGCTGGAACACCTCCGCTACGCGGCGGCCCTCGCCGAGCGACCGTCGCTCTTCGACGAAGCCGCCGACCATCTGCGCTCGAAGCCCGACCTGTCCCCGGGCGAGTGCCTGTGGCTGGCGATGCTCGCGCGCCATCGGCGATCCCTCCCTTGGCTTCTCGTGAGCGCCGAGCCCGAAGCCCGGTTCCTGCGCGCGTCGAGCCCTCTTCCCGCTCTCCTCGGCGCGCCGAGCGCGAGCGAAGCAGCGGCGCTGCTCGAAGAAGCCCGCACCGGGCTCGAGAAGGACGCGCGGACCCGCGCCGGGATCGCGGCCGGTCGGGTGCCGCCCGGACCGCGCGTCGCTTGCTTCCTCGACTTCGAGGCAAGCTCGTTGTCGGACGCCAGCTATCCCCTCGAGGTCGGCTGGGCCTGGGTCTTTGCCGACGGGCAGATCGAGAGCGGCGGCCGTCTCATCGCTCCCGAGCCCCACTGGACCGACTGGTCGGTGGAAGCAGAAGCGGTCCACCGGATACCGCGCGAGATGGCCGAAGCGCTCGGGCGTCCGGCCGCCGAGGTCGCGGACCTGCTCGACGAACTGCTGGCCGGCGGCGTCGTCTATTCCGATGCACCCGGGCGCGAAGCGCAGTGGGCCGACCGCCTCTACCAGGCGGCCGGCCGCAAACGGCGCTGGCGGATCGGCGACGCGAGCGCGGTGATCCAGGCCCTGGTGCACAGCGAAGACGACCGCGTGTACTGGCGCTGGAAGCGCGAAGCACCGCGCGTACACCGTGCCGAGAGCGATGCGTGGCAACTGGCGCACGCGTTTGCCCAGCTGCGCGCCGAGGCTTGCAGGCGGAGCCGCCCCTGACGCGACCGGCCGGCCGCCTTCCCGACGCGCCTCGCTTTCCTCTACGGCCCCCGAGGACGAACATGCCCATCAGAGCGCTTCTCGCCGATGCCTTCGGAACGCTCGTCGACCTCGGGGTCAAGCGATGGCCCTACGCTCGGCTCGCGCAGCTCGCCGCACGCCCCGAGGCGGGCAGGCTTGTCATGACGCGATCGCTGGGCTTGGTCGAAGCCGCGCAGGCCTTGGGCGTGCCCCTCGAGCCGGCGGAACACGCGCGCCTCGAACAGGACCTCGTCGCCGAGCTCGACGGCTTGTTCCCGTTCCCCGAGGTGGCGGAGGTTCTGGGCGATCTGCGGGAGCGCGGCATCAAGATCGCGGTCATCTCCAACCTGGCCGAGCCCTACGGTCGGGCCTTGCGCCGCGCGCTCCCGGTCGAACCCGACCTGTGGGTGATGAGCTACGAGGTGGGGCTCGTGAAACCGGATCCCGCGATCTTCGCCTTCGCGTGCCGGCGCCTGGACGTCGCGGCGCCGGAGGCCCTGATGGTCGGCGACAGCTTGCGAGCCGACGTCTTCGGGGCAAGGGCGGCCGGGGTGGCGGCCGTCCACCTCGACCGCCGCGGGGCAGAGCGTGCGGGCTACGACGGGCCGTCGATCTCGGACTTAACCGGCGTACGATCCTTCGTCGTTTGACCGCCCGCTCCCGCGTTCTGGCGTCACGCCGGGGATCGTCGCACCCGCGGTCCCCTCGAGCGCGCGGGAGCGGAACCGGCGATTGGCCGCGTGCCGGGGGCCTCCTCGTTCGCACGAACCATAGATGCGCCGGGTGCCAATGGTCGTTCGCGCGAAGCCAAACCGGGTCGCGAGCGAGGCGCGGCGGAGCCCTCGCGTGACCGTTTCGAGCGAATGGCGAACGCCTCCCGGCTCGTCGATACGGCCTCCCCGCCCGTCGGCTATCCGGGACGCCCCGACGGGTCCGGTCGCGGTGGGAAACGTCCGGCGCAATCCGAACTAGCGACGCGCCGCCGCGTCGCCCCCGGCGGACGCCTCCTTCGCCGTCCCGCCGGATCAGCGGACTCAGCGGGAGATCGACTTGGCTGCACCGATCGTGCGGGCCTGTGCCCGCGCGCCGTCGACGGGGTGCGACGGAAGGTCGAGGCCGGGCGACGCGTCCGTGCGCCGACCCAGAACGCGAGCCTCGTAGCTCGCGCGATAGGCCGCGGCGCTGGCACGGTAGCGCGGCTCGAACACCGGGCGCCCGGCCCGCACCGCGGCGGCCATCGCCGGGCCTAGGTGCACCGCCTTCGCGGCGTCGCAGGCGCGGTAGTAGGCCGCGAGCTCGGCGTCGCCGGCGGCCTCGGCGCGGGCCGCGAGCCGCCTGTAGGAAACGGCCGAGACGAGGGTCTCGCCCGAGCCGTACACCGCGTTGATCGCGTCCGCCCAGGCCTCTCGCAAACGCTCGGTCGAGCCGATGTCGGCGAAGCCGACGGCGGTGCGACCGGTGTGCGGCTCGCCGCCGACGCGCGTGTCGATGTCCTCGTCGACGAACGCGAAATGCGCATGGGGGTTGCCGGCGTCGCGCCCGAGCGCGTGCACGCAAGCGACGAACGGGAACCGGCGGGGCGCCGGATCGGCGGCCGTCGCGCGGAGCCGCGCGAGCGAGCCGACGAAGCGCTCGACGACCGCGGCGGCCTCTTCGGGCGTTGTGCCGGCGACGAACGTGCCCATCACGCGGTCGACGATGCGGCGGTGGGGCTGGCGGGAAAGCGCGGCCTCCCGGTCGAAGACGAACCGCCGCTCGCCGCCCTCTTCCAGATGGGCCGAGAAGGTGGCGAGGCAGGCGTTCGACCGCTGGATGTAGGCGATCCAGCGGCTGGCGGCGCGCGGCGCGTGCGTGCGGGCGGTGATCCGCGAGTGCGAGAGCGTGACGGGTCTGGTCACGACCGCAGCCCCGCCGCGCGGGCCGCGAACGCGCGCACGTAGGCGCGGGCGGCGCCGAGCGTGGCCGCGTCGCCCGCCGTCACGCAACCGCGGAGCTCGTCCAGGGCGAGGAGTTCGGCGCAGTCGAGGTCGAGCATGCGGTCGGCGATCGAACGCGGGATCGCGTAGGCGCGTCTGGGCGCGCGCTCGGCCTCGAGCTCGAGGCGCGCGACGGCGAGCGAGGTGTCGAACAGCGAGCGCATCGCCGGCTGACGGGCGAGGTCGAGCAGGCGCGCGGCGAGGAGCCCGGAGGCGAGCTTGCGGCCCATCGGCGGGTGCGTGACGTAGTCGGACGGCAGGAAGCCGTGGGCGATCATCTCCGACAGGAGCGGCGGCATGAGCGCCGGCACCTCGAGCGTCGGGCAGCCTTTTAGGCATTCCTCCAGCGCCTCGAAGCGCGAGCGTGGGGCCGTCATCGTGAAGGCGCCGAAGATGTCTGCGATCTCGCCGAAGGAGGCGACCGCGCGTTCGAGGTCGCGCCGCAGGCCCGCCTTCGCCGCGGTGGCGGAAAGCAGGAGCGTCACCCGCCAGCCCTTTTCGGTGAAGCGTTGCACGCAGTCGGCGATGGTCGGCCCGACCGGCGGCACGTACATCGCGGCCGCGCCGGCGTCGACGATCACGAGATCGGCGTCGGCGGCTCTCTCCAGGAGCGAAGCCGTGAAGCCGCCGGCCTCGAGCGCGTCGGCCGGCAGCCGGGCGACGCGCTCGTCGCCCAGCCAGCCGAGGAGACCGCGGGTCGTCACATCGGCGTCGACGAGGAGACAGGTGAGACCGGAGAGCGCGGCGAGCGAGGCGACGATCGCGGTCGACGTGGTCTTGCCGGTGCCGCCGCCGGCGGGGCCGGTGATGATGAGACGTTTCTTCGGCATGTTCGAACTCCGGGGGAAGAAAGACGGGAGAGGCCCTCAGTCGAGCTTCATCCGACCCATGAGGGCGTCGTAGAATTCGTTCGGGGCGGCGGTTTCGGCGGGCGCGGGCCGCGGCGGGGCCGGCTCCGCCTTCGATGTTGCTACCGGCGGCACGTCGGGCCGATGCACGGTGTCCCCCTCGCCCTTGGCCCGCAGCGGCCCGGGAGCCGCCCTCACGGGGCGCGGCGCGTCCTGCGTGCGGCCCGATTCGGCCGGCCGGCGACGGTCGGAAGCCGCCGGCCGGGGCTTCGAGGCCGGTGCCGCGGCGAGCGGCACGCCCGCCGGCGCGGGTCGGTGTTCGAGGGCGGCGAGGCAGCGCTCGAGGCGGCGCGGCATCGCCCGCGGCGCCGGGCTGCGCGCCGCTTGGTCGACGAGCACGCCGTAGATCGCGCGCTCGAGCTCGGCGACGAGGGCGGACAAGCCGTCGCCGCCGGCTTCGGTCGCGATGTGGCGGTAGAGCCGCGCGACGTCGAGCAGCGCCGTCGAAAGCGAGGTGGGCAGGCTGGCTCGCGACGGCTTGAAGCCGATCGCCTCGTTGAGATTGCGATGGCGGTCGCGCGTCGCCTTCCTCGTTGCGACCGTCTGTACCGGCGGTGGCGCCATGGCTCGTCCTTTCGTCGCGACGCCGGCGCCCGCGGACGGGTGTCGGCCTCGCCTGGCCGTCAGCGCGATGACTCGCCGCCGGCGCGGGTTGGTGGATCGCTGGAGGTTCGCGCGGACGATCGGGCGCGGCGTCGCTCGGGGTCCCCGAGGCGACGTGCCTGGCGGGCGCCCCTCGTCATTCTTGCGACGGGCGGCCCGCGGGCCGGACGAACGTCGAGGCCTCGCCCCGCGTCTGCCGGTGATCGTCCGACGCCACGGGCGAGGAGACCTGCGGCGTGCCCGCCGCGGACATTCTGTCTTCGGCCGGGCTGGCCCGGGCGGAAGGTGCCGCGACCGGGTTGTGGTTAACGATGAGCGACAATCGTTAAAGAAGCGTGCACGTTCGCGCGAACTCGCAGGAGCGGCCGAATTCGCGCGAAGCGGTGCCGGCGGAGGTGCGCTCGCGGGGCGCATTTATGGTTCGGACGAACGCGGTGCTCGTCGGGCGGACGGCCGGCGCCGCGCTAGCACAGCCCGAGCTGCGTCTCGGCTCGGGCGACCAACACGAGGTGGTGAACACCGGGCCCGGGGCGCGGCCGAGAACTCGGTGGGGTCAGCACCCCCCGGCCCTGATGTTCGTTGACGGTGGAAGGCCGACCTCGTTTGCGGTCCGCGACCGGTGGGAAGCGGCCTTGTTCCTCGCCGCCTCAGCCCGGCTTGCGCTCGTAGCGCAGGACGCCTTCGACGCGCGGCTCGCCGCCCGTGTCGCTCGGGTGTCGCGTGCCGTCGACCACCGGCACTTCGTCGAAGTCGAAGGGGCTGACGCCCTGGAGGCAGGCGACGTTCACCCCGTACTGGTTCGGGTCCGAGCGGCGCCGGTGGTGCGTGTAGATCCCGCAGACCGAGCAGAAGTAGTGCTCGGCCGTGCCCGTGCCGAAGCGGTAGCGGGCGAGCGCGCCCGCGCCGGCGGTGACCTCGACGCCGCCGAGGTCGGCCGAGACCGCCACCGCGCCCCGCATCCGGCAGAAGGAGCAGGTGCAGCGCCGCGCCGTGCGCAGGCCGTCCGTCAGCCTGACGCGCAGCCGGACCGTCCCGCAGTGGCAGGCGCCGTCGATCGCCGCGACGTCCGTGTCCATCGCCGTTCTTCCTTTCTTCTCCGCACGACCGCGCGCCTAGAGCGTTCGCGGTCGAGCCCGGTTTTGTTCTTGTGCGCGGACGTCCGGCCGGACGAGCGGCGCGGCGCCGGCGATCCTGAACCTCGACAGCACGAGCCGGAGGTCGGAGAGCCCGAGCCAGTCGCCCGCCCCGGCGAGCGCCGCGGTGAAGCCGAGGCCGAACGCGCGGTACTCGCCGGCCCGGCCCGAGAAGAGGAAGTTGGCCCCGGCCCTGTGCACCTCGACCGGCACGAGCCTTCCGTTCTCGTCCGTCCCCCAGGCGGTGCCCAGAAG
>Ga0164290_1001553_pt1 | contig 30586 bp, 33 predicted proteins | sample Micstemetagenome_FD_108782 | JGI IMG/M metagenome (GOLD analysis project Ga0164290, IMG submission 108782) | Contaminated culture microbial community from soil near Moab, Utah, USA - Microcoleus steenstrupii SON62 (Illumina Assembly) | ecosystem: Environmental > Terrestrial > Soil > Soil crust...
CTGGTTGCCAAGTTTGCTGAGAAGCGTGCTGCCCTGAAGGCCGCAGGCGACTATGCTGCCCTGGACCAGCTGCCCCGCAACGCATCACCGGTTCGTCTGCGCAACCGTTGCCAGCTCACCGGTCGTCCGCGTGCCTACAGCCGCTACTTCGGCATTTCCCGTATCGCCCTGCGTGATATGGCGCTGAACGGTACTATCCCTGGTCTGAAGAAGGCCAGCTGGTAAGATCCGGTATCCTGATGGAGGCAGAAGGGTAGGCGGTAACGGTCGGGAGGAAGCTTCCGAACCTTATCCGACATCCGACAGCCTGCATCCAAGATCTTTTTCTTACCTTTGCGCTCCTTTCCGCTAAGGGGAGGGGTGCTCTTTACTAATTTTTTAACTTTTAATCCAATTATCCCGCTCCGGCGGGATGTAGGAGGGCCTTAATATGGTAACAGATCCTATCGCAGACTTCCTGACCCGCATCCGTAACGCTCAGATGGCTGGTCACCGCATCGTTGAGATCCCCGCTTCCAACCTGAAGAAGCGCATGACGGAGATCCTGTACAACCAGGGTTATATCCTGAAGTACAAATTCGAAGACGACAACAAGCAGGGCCTGATCAAGATCGCCCTTAAGTACGATGCCGCCACCAAGCAGCCCGCTATCCAGAACATGGAGCGTGTAAGCCGCCCCGGTCTGCGTCACTACGCGAAGCCGGCCGATTTCCGCCGTGTGAAGAACGGCCTGGGTATCGCCATCATCTCTACTTCGAAAGGTGTGATGACCGACAAGGAAGCCAAGACGCAGAATGTCGGTGGCGAAGTTCTTTGCTACATCTATTAATTGAAGCTTGCCGGTACATTAAGCCTCGCCTATACGGGGCTGACCGGCCGGCAAGAATTGCTCCATAAAACATTTAAAAAACAGATTATGTCTCGTATAGGTAAAGCCCCGATCGCGATTCCCGCCGGTGTTACCGTTACTGTCGGCAACGACAACGTGGTTACCGTGAAAGGTCCGAAGGGCGAACTGAAGCAAGCTATTGACCGTGATATCACCGTTTCGGTTGCCGACGGCAACATCAGCATCACGCGTCCTACCGACCAGATCCGCCACCGTGCCCTGCATGGTTTGAGCCGTGCCCTGGTTGCCAACCTCGTAAAGGGTGTCACCGACGGCTTCACGAAGAAGCTCGAACTGGTAGGTGTGGGTTTCAAAGCCTCCAACACCGGCAACCTGCTCGACCTGTCGCTGGGTTACTCCCACAACATCGTTCTGGAGATCCCGAGCGAGCTGAAGCTGGCCACGGCCCAGGAGAAAGGGCAGAACCCGATCATCACCCTCGAAGGCACCGACCGCCAGTTGCTGGGCCAGGTTGCTGCCAAGATCCGCAGCCTCCGCAAGCCGGAGCCGTACAAAGGCAAGGGTGTTCGCTATGTAGGTGAGATCGTGCGTAAGAAGGCCGGTAAGTCTGCAGGTAAGTAATCTTTAAATAACTGATGGCCTTGGCAGCATCAAGGCCGGAAACCGAAATACAATGAAAACAAGTCAGAAGACGCTCAGAAGACAAAACATCCGCTACCGCATCCGCCGCAAGGTATCCGGTACTGCACAGAAGCCCCGCCTGTCGGTGTTTCGCAGCAACTCCGATATCTATTGCCAGCTGATCGACGACGTAAACGGTGTAACGCTGGCCGCTGCTTCTTCCCGCGACAAGGATATCGCCGCCCAGAAGGTGGCCAAGGTGGAGAAGAGCACGCTCGTTGGACAGGCGATCGCCCGCAAGGCCAAAGAGCTCGGTCTCGAAACCGTTGTGTTCGACCGCGGAGGCAACCTGTACCATGGCCGTGTTAAGGCGGTAGCCGAAGGCGCCCGCGAAGGTGGTCTGCAATTCTAATCTGTAACCGGTTCCTCGGGAACCGAATCACTAAAAGAGCAATTGAGCTTATCAATTCAATAAAAAATGGCAAAAGCAACTTTAAACCGAGTAAAAGCCGGCGATCTCGAACTGAAAGAGAAGGTCGTGGCCATCAACCGCGTAGTGAAGACCACCAAGGGTGGCCGCACATTCAGCTTCTCGGCTCTGGTGGTTGTGGGCAACGAGCAAGGTGTCGTTGGCCATGGTCTCGGTAAAGCCAAAGAAGTTCAGGAAGCCATCACCAAAGGCATTGAAGATGCCAAGAAGAACCTGATCAAGGTTCCGGTGATGCACGGTACCATTCCTCACGACCAGCTGGCCCGCGTAGGTGCCGCCAAGGTACTGATCAAGCCCGCCGCTCACGGTACGGGTGTGATCGCCGGGGGCTCCATGCGCGCTGTGCTGGAGAGCGCCGGTGTGACCGACGTTCTGGCCAAGTCGCTGGGCTCTGCCAACCCGCACAACGTGGTAAAGGCTACATTCGAAGCCCTTGCCCTCCTGCGTGAGCCGGTGGCTGTTGCCAAGCAGCGCAACGTGAACCTGAAGAAAGTATTCAACGGATAATCCTTCGACTCTGCTTCGCTTCGCTCAGGATGACAACGTAATCGGTCACGCTGAGCCTTCCGAAGCTACCGAAGCCCAAACTCATTACAATGAAGAAGATCAAAATCACGCTGGTAAAGAGCCCGATCGACCGTCCCGAGCGTCAGAAGCTGACCCTGCAGGCCCTTGGTCTGAACAAGATGAACGCTTCCCGCGAGGTAGAAGGCACACCGCAGATCCTCGGTATGATCCGCAAGGTGGAGCATATGCTCAGCGTAGAAGAAGTAGCCTAATTTGATGTGCTGATTAGCGGATGTGCCGATGTGCCGATGCATGTCCGTTATCTGCTAATCAGCACATTTGCATATCTGCACATTATTTTTTAATGCGAGGGGCGATTCCCCGAAAGTAAAAATCAAACAGTATGAAACTGCATGAACTCCGTCCTGCAAAAGGATCCGTACACAAAGAAAAGCGTCTTGGCCGTGGTGAAGCATCCGGTAAAGGTGGCACCTCCACAAAAGGTAACAAAGGCCAGCAGTCTGATTCGGGCTACAAGCGCAAGATGGCCCACGAAGGTGGCCAGATGCCCATCCAGCGCCGGGTTCCGAAGCGTGGCTTCAAGAATCCCAACCGCGTGGAATACAAAGTGTTCAACCTCGGCCAGATCGACCAGCTGGTGGAGAAGTACGGCATCACCGAGTTCAGCCTCGAGAACCTGTACATGAACGGACTGATCAGCCAGACGGACCTGGTGAAAGTACTGGGCAACGGCGAACTGAAAGCTAAAGTTACCTTCCGTATCAACGCAATCAGCGAGAAAGCCAAGGCAGCTGTCGAAGCCGCCGGCGGTTCCGTAGAGATCGTGAAGTAATTTTCGTTAAATTGCACAGGCGCATGAATTTCATGCGTCTTTTTTTCAATTCGGACCGTAAACATTTCCCGTGAAAAAGTTATCCCAAACGCTGAAGAATATCTGGAGTATTGAGGAGTTGCGCAGCAAGATCCTGGTCACCCTTCTTCTAATTTTCGTTTACCGTGTCGGCACCCATATCGTGCTTCCCGGCATCGATCCTGCCCGTTTGAGCCTCGACCAGTCAGGTAAAGGCATGCTCGGGCTTATCGACACCTTCGCCGGAGGCGCCTTCAGCCAGGCATCGATCTTTGCCCTGGGTATCATGCCTTATATCTCGGCTTCGATCTTCATGCAACTGATGACCGTTCTCGTTCCTTCTTTCCAGAAAATGCAGAAGGAAGGCGAAAGCGGACGTAAGAAGATTAACCAGTGGACCCGTTATCTTACCGTAGCCGTTACGGCAGTTCAGGCCTCCGCCTATGTCGGATATCTCTACCAGATGACCGGAAACACGCCCGGCGCCATCTTCCTTTCCAAAGGCATCTTTACCGTTCTGACCGTTGTTCTGCTCACCGCCGGCACCCTCTTCGTGATGTGGCTCGGCGAAAAGATCACCGACAAAGGTCTCGGTAACGGTACCTCCCTGATCATCATGATCGGTATCCTGGGCCGTCTGCCGCAAAGCTTTACCCAGGAGTTGGTGAGCAAGTCCGTACGTACGGGACAGATCCTGATCTTCATCATCGAGATCGCCATCCTGATCGCGATCATCATGGGTTGCATCCTGCTGGTTCAGGGAACGCGCAAGATCAACGTGAACTATGCCAAGCAGATCATCGGTAACCGCCAGTTTGGTGGGGGTGCCCGTCAGTATCTGCCGATCAAAGTGAACAGTGCCGGTGTGATGCCGATCATCTTCGCCCAGGCGATCATGTTCCTGCCCACGCTGCTGTTCCTGAACCGTACTACTACGGGCGGTATCGCCGACGTATTTACCGATCATCAGAACCTCGGTTACATGGCCATCTACTCGGCCGTAGTGATCGGCTTTACGTTCCTGTACACCGCGCTCATCTTCAACCCCAAGCAAATTGCGGACAACCTGAAGCAGAACAACGGCTTCGTTCCGGGTGTGAAGCCGGGGCAGCCCACCGCTGACTATATCGGCGCCATCATGGACCGGATCACCCTTCCGGGTGCCGTGCTGCTGGCGCTTGTCGGCATCCTGCCGGGTGTTGCCCAGCGCCTGGGTGTAACAGCCGGGTTCTCTACCTTCTTCGGAGGTACTTCGATGCTGATCATGGTGGGTGTGGTGCTCGACACGCTCCAGCAGATCGAGACCCAACTGCTGATGCGCCAGTACGACGGCCTCATGAAAGGCGGTCGTATCCAGGGCCGTCAGACGATGACACAGGCATCCTACTAAGGTTCAATCTTTTTTTTAAGCCCGCTGCTTCGGTAGCGGGTTTTTTCATTTAAGTCGGAATCCTGAAGACAAAGAGCACATAAAATTCTTTGCTCCCGCTTTCGGAACCGGTTACTTTCGAGCTCTTGACCGGCGGCCAGGGTTTTGACTTTTGAATTTTGCCTGTTCAATGAACCGTCTGCCAAGCTGAAAGTTTATCTTTGCTCCCCTCATGATTCATTACAAAACAGATGAGCAGGTAGAACTGATGCGCAAGAGCGCCCTGCTGGTGAGCAATACGCTGGCGGAAATTGCCGCAATCCTGCGTCCCGGCATTTCCACCCTGGAGGTAGACCGGAAGATCGGCACCATCATCCGCGACAACGGTGCCATTCCCTCCTTCCTGGGCTATAACGGGTATCCTTTCAACTCCTGCATTTCCGTCAACGACGTGGTGGTGCACGGGTTTCCGAACAATCAGGCGCTGAAAGAAGGCGATGTGGTGTCGGTAGATATCGGTGTCATACTCAATGGCTGGCATGGCGATCATGCCTACACCTTTATGATCGGCGACCCGGGGCCGGAGGCAGTGCAACTGGTGCGGGTAACCAAGGAGTCGCTGTATAAAGGCATCGAGAAGGCCATTGCCGGCAACCGCATCGGCGATATTGCCTTTGCCATCCAGGAGCATACCGAGAAGAAACATGGCTATGGCGTGGTGCGCGAACTGGTGGGGCATGGCCTGGGCAAGAACCTTCACGAGGATCCGCAGGTGCCCAACTACGGCAAGCGGGGCACCCGCGAATTGCTCAAGAGCGGACTGGTGCTGGCCATTGAGCCGATGATCAACCTCGGCAAGAAGGAAGTGTTTACTGACAGTGACGGCTGGACCGTGCGCACGCGCGATGGCAAGGTGTCGGTTCATTTCGAGCATGATGTGTGCGTACGAAAGGGACAGGCCGACATTCTTTCCGATTACACACCCATTGAGGCGGCAGAGAAAGCAAATCCGAACCTGTTCAGCAACTACTAAAGAAAGAACTCTGCCGTTGGCGGAGCCTGCAAGTGCTCATCATCTGTTGTGATTCCTCCTAACTAACGATTGCAGTTTACATCTTACCAAATCCACCCGATCTGCGTTTCTTATCTGATACATCCGGAAGTCTGATTGTGATCGGCGGTGGCGCAGCCGGATTTTTCTGTGCGGTCAACGCGGCGCAGCATCACCCCGGACTGAAGGTGACCCTGCTGGAGAAGAGCAGCAAATTGCTGTCGAAAGTAAGGATATCCGGGGGCGGACGCTGCAACGTGACGCACCAGTTATTCGAGCGTTCTGAATTCAGCCGGCGCTACCCACGCGGGCAGAATTTCCTGAAGAAGACCCTCCACCAGTTCGATGCCCGGGACACTATCCGTTGGTTCGGGGAACGAGGTGTTCCGCTCAAGGCGGAAGCGGATGGGCGGATGTTCCCGGTAACCGATTCTTCGGAGACCGTGATTGCCTGTCTGCTCCGGGAAGCAGCCCGCTACTCTGTAGAAATACGGATGAATGCGGAGGTTAAGGCGCTGGAGCCTACGGGAAGTGGTTTTCGCTGTATCCTGAGCGGCGGACAGGAGTTGCGCGCCGATGTCGTTTGTATTGCTGCGGGAGGCTATCCCAAGGCGTCCCAGTTTGAATGGCTGCGCGGATTGGGGCATGGCATTGCCGAGCCGCTTCCTTCGCTTTTTACATTCAACCTTCCCAACCATCCCATTACCCAACTGATGGGACTGAGCACCCAGGCCCGCGTGAAGATAGAAGGGAGCAAACTGGCGGAAGAAGGACCGGTGCTGATTACGCATTGGGGGCTCAGTGGGCCGGCCGTGTTGCGCCTGAGTGCCTGGGGCGCCCGCGAGCTGGCGACCGGACAGTACCAGTTTCGTGTACATGTGCACTGGAGTCCCGAAAACAGCGAGGCCGATCTGAAGAACTTTTTTGCTGATGCCCGGCGTCAGCACCCGCAGAAGCGGGTCGACAATTTTGTGCTTCCGGGAGTTCCTGCCCGTCTCTGGTCGTTCCTTGTGGAACAGTCCGGTATTTCTACGGAGCAGCGTTTTGCCGATCTTACTGCCAAAATGGAGAACGCCCTTGTTCGCGCTATTTCTGATTCTGTGTTCGACGTGATGGGCAAGACCACCTTCAAGGAAGAGTTCGTCACGGCCGGAGGCATTTTGCTATCAGAGATCGATCCCAACACCCTGATGAGCCGGAAGGTGCCCGGCCTCTATTTCGCCGGTGAAGTGATGGATGTGGACGGTATTACTGGCGGCTTTAATTTCCAACATGCCTGGACAAGCGGGTGGATTGCCAGCCGATTAGCTGATTAGCCGATTAGCTGATGATTGGGTCTTTGGCGATGTGCGCCGGTTTGCAGATGTGGCCGGACCGGTCGGTTTGATCATTTGGTCTTGCGGTCGCAATGGGTGCGGGTATGGCCTACAGGCAACTGCTCCTTCCTAATAAGCCAACACCCTTCCCGAACTCCGGTATTCTGTATGTATTTGTCCCGGCCGGCCACGGTAGAAAACACTGCCGGTATGATAGACTCTTGCCCGCAGGGTTTCAGTAGCCCAGACGTAGCCTGCTCGTGCGGAGGCGTAGGTCACTTCCATCCTTTGTACCGCGAAGTTCCGGAAGTCGAGTGTGCCTCGGGACGCCGTGTAGGCAAAGCAGCTGTCGCTGCGTCCGGCGAGGACCAGGTCGGTGACTTCGTTGTTGATCAGCGCCTTCGTAAACCGTGTATCGAGCAGGAGGTTCACATTGCCGGCTCCTTCATCGGCTTCGACTGTGAAGTAATCTAGATGGAACGTATCGGTGCAGTGCACGTTTCCTGAGCCCTGGTAGTCGATCTTGGTGATCTTCGGAAGCGCGATAAAGATGCGGATCTGTTCGCCCGGCCGGCGGATGATGGCGCAGGAGGCCTCATTGCGCAGCAGGAGCTGATGCCCGAATTGCTCGGTGCGGATCACCGGTATCAGTGCTTCGTCGGCTTCAACGGTAAGCTGAAAGCTGTCGGACGGAGTGAGTATTACATCGATATTGTCGCGGATGATCAGGTGCGTGAATCCGGAAAGCGGGCGTGTGACGCGTGTTAAACGTCCGCCCTTTTGTGCGCAGCCCGGCCTGCTGCAGCCGGTGCCCAGGAGAAACAGTAGAATTACGGTTACCGCGAGGATCGTTTTCATCTCCTTACCATTGATAGCCGAAGCCGGCGTGAAAGTAGTCTGCTTTTCCCATATGGGTTTTGAGGTGGAGACCGGCCAGCCAGTGCCGCGAAAGGCGGTAGCGGATGCCCAGCGACTGGTAAAGGCTGTTGGCATCCCTTCGGTTGAACAGGTATACACCCAGTTGCAGGGGAAGCTCAAGCCGGCCGATCACACCCGTGTAATGGGCCGCCGCCGCGATCCCGATACCGCCGCCTCCTGCTTTGATCATGACGGTATCGAATGGCGAACGCGGACTTCCGTCGCGGAAAAATTGCAGCAGGGCGCCATAACGGCTGTTGGCCCTGCGCTCGCGGCTCCATTCCAGTGCGGCGCCATTTACCAGGCGTAGCGGACTGTTGACCAGCGGATGCTGTTTGGCCCCTGCCGTCATCCAGGCCTGCCAGTACTGTCGCTTCCGGGCACTGTCGGCTCCGGCTGGCCGCAAAGAAGGCGTGCCCGTATTTGTACGGTATGCAAGTCCGGTTGTAAAGGCGGGAATGTTCAGACCGAGATTGGGAAGGGAAGACGTTCCATTCGAAAAATGGAGAAAAGAAAGGCCGCCCAGCCAGGTCCAGTGCTTTCCGATGCGTACTTCCTGTAACAGCTGCAACTGGAGGGCGGCGTTCAGGTGGCTGCCGATCAGCGTGTTTTTATGATTGCGTTCGAGGTCATAGGGCTTTCCGATCCAGCCGGGTCCGAAGCCGATGCGCCCGTTGATCCGGTACCAGCCTTTGCCGAGCAGCTGAAGGTCAACAGTTCCTAACAGCGCACTGGCTGTGCCGAGGTAGGTGCGGCTTCCCGTGTTGCCGTGGATCACGCTGATGCCCAGCTTTGTTCGTTTGGCCAGCAGGCTTTGGCGGCTCCAGCCGGCCTGCAGATAGCTGCTGTAGCTGTCTTTGAGGAAGTCTGCCTTGCTGACTTTGGTCAGGAAGGAACCCAGGTGGCCGGAAATCCCGAAACTGCTTTCACGCTGTGCTTCTACGGTCAGGCTGGCACCTGCAAACAGGAAAAAGAGCGGAAGGAAAAGGCGGCCCATCGCTTCAAACTTATGAAAATATGGACCGCTCCGGGAGCGCAGGAGGCCTTGCTCCCTGGTAGCAGTATTTTAAAGCTTTGATTTTCAATGGCAAAAATCTGCAAAAAGCGGCCGGGCGGCGGGCGGCAGCGATGCCGTTCCGTGTTGGTTGCCTATCTTTGCAGCCCCGAATAAACCCCTCGGGAATTTTTATGGAAGAAAATATTGTTCACCAAAACGCGGAAGGCCAGGAGCAGGCTGCTGCAACCCCGGTTGCTGAGGCTGCTACCGCGACAACAAATGACCTGGCTCCGGTAGCTGAAGCTTCAGCGGAAGCTACCCCGGCTGCCGAAGCTACAGCTGCTCCGGCGCCCGCAGCCGAAGCTAAAGCAAAGGCTGCTCCTGTAGTAGAAACGGCTCATGATGACTTCGACTGGAGCATCGACAAGCGCAACGTGGCTACCTACAGCAAAGACGAGCAGGAGAAGTACGACAAGGTTTATGAAAGCACCTTCGTGCAGCTCAGCGATGGCGAACTCATCAAAGGTCTCGTGGTAGGTATCACCAAGACCGATGTGGTTCTGAACATCGGCTTTAAGTCGGATGGTCTTGTTTCTCTCAATGAATTCCGCGACATCCAGGGCCTCGCCGTTGGCGACGAAGTGGAAGTTATGGTCGTTGAGAAGGAAGACCGCGACGGTAACCTGAACCTCAGCCGCAAGCAGGCCCGCATTACCCGTGCCTGGGAGCGTATCGTGGAAGTACACAAGACCGGCGAAATCGTTACCGGTACCGTTACCTCCAAGACCAAGGGCGGCCTGATCGTAGACGTATTCGGCATGGAAACCTTCCTGCCGGGCTCGCAGATCGACGTGAAGCCGGTTACCGACTACGACCAGTTCGTAGGCAAGACGATGGAATTCAAGGTGGTGAAGATCAACGAAGCCATCAAGAATGCCGTTGTATCGCACAAGGCGCTCATCGAAAGCGATATCGAAGCACAGCGCGCACAAATCATCGGTCAGCTCGAGAAAGGCCAGGTACTGGAAGGTACCGTCAAGAACATCACCGACTTCGGTGCGTTCATGGACCTCGGCGGTCTCGACGGTCTGCTTTATATCACCGATATCAGCTGGGGTCGTATCAACCACCCGAGCGAGGTGCTGAAACTCGACCAGAAGCTGAACGTGGTCGTTCTCGACTTCGACGACGAGAAGAAGCGGATCAGCCTCGGCCTGAAGCAACTGACCCCGCACCCCTGGGATGTGCTGCCTGAGCACATTCACGAAGGTGCTGTGGTAAAAGGCCGCGTAGTGAACATTGAAGACTATGGCGCGTTCCTCGAAATCATGCCGGGCGTAGAAGGCCTGGTGCACGTTTCGGAGATCACCTGGGCCAATACCCCGATCAACGCCAAGGAGTTCTTCAAGATCAACGACGAGCATGAAGCCAAGATCGTTACCCTGGACAAGGACAGCCGCAAGATGAGCCTCTCGATCAAGCAGCTGAGCCAGGATCCCTGGAACGACATCGAAGTAAACTTCCCCGAAGGCAGCCGTCACACCGGCACCGTGAAGAACATCACGCCTTACGGAGTATTCGTAGAACTGAGCCAGGGTATCGGCGGCATGATCCACATCAGCGACCTGAGCTGGCTGAAGCGCTACAACCACCCCAGCGAGTTCACGAAAGTGGGCCAGCAGATCGAAGTGGTCATCCTCGGCATCGACAAGGACAACCGCAAGCTGCAGCTGGGTCACAAGCAACTCGAAGAAGATCCCTGGAATACCCTGCAGGATACCTTCGCTATCGGTACTGTGCATGAAGGCACTGTTATCCGCAAGGACGACAAGGGCGCGATCGTGCAGCTGCCCTACGGCCTCGAAGGCTTTGCTCCCAACCGTCACCTGGCTAAGGAAGATGGCAAGAGCGTAGGCGCCGACGAAGTGGCTCCGTTCATGGTGATCGAGTTCGATCGCAACGAGAAGCGCATCGTGGTTTCGCACACCCGCACCTGGGAAGCTGCCAAGGCAGAGGAGAAGGACGCTATCCGCAAGGAAGCCCGCGCCAACGCCGAGCAGACCACCAAGGCGGTTAAGAGCCTCCAGAGCAAGGTAGAGAAGGCCACCCTCGGTGACCTCGGCGCCCTTGCCCAGATCAAGGAGCGACTCCAGAAAGAAGAGAAAGGCGACAAGAGCGGTGACGCTCCCCAGGCCTAACTCTCAGCTTCTTTTAAAGAACAAAGCCCCTCGCTGATAAGTGAGGGGCTTTTTTTTGTGAATGGAAATGTTCAATATTCAATGTTCAACAGACAAGGATCAATTGGTTGGGAACTACTTGAAAACTGAATCATGAACATTGAATTTTAATTATTGCTACCACTATATCACTTCAGCGCAAACACCACTGTCACTTCATACTTCAGTTTGATCTTCCGGAAATCCGGCTGGTTCTGGCCATCACCTTCCGGTGCGCCCTTAAACTGCACATTTGACCCGGCCGCGGCGCGCTCATAGATGACCGGTCCGCCGAACTCCTGTGGTTCGTTGATACTCACGGCAACGCCTACCTGTTCACCAATGCTTTCCGACAGATACTGTGCTTTTTCTTTTGCCGCTTTTACCGCCGCAATTTTCAACTGACGGCGGAACTCGGCTATACGGCTATGATCTACCCGGGCGATGTGAAAGTTCTGCGTAGCGTTGTCATCAAGGCGGGTCACGAGTTCGTCGAGCTGCCTGCTGTTGCGGAGCTTCAGCTGGTAGGTTACGGAGGCATATAGTTCTTCCTTCCGACGACGGCGCTGCCACCAGGGATTGCCGTTAGTTCCATCATAAGCCGCAATCGTCACCAGTGAGTCGGGTAGTCCGGTGGCACGCACATTGCTAAGAAAATCGCGGCGGATCACATCAAGCGCTACCTTGCCCTGGCCCTTTTTTTCATACTCCCGCAAGTCGACATGCACATAGATTTCATCCGGTATTACTTCCTGTTCGGCACTGCCGTTTACCGTAATTGTTTTTGGGTAAGGATTTACGGCAGGCATCGTTTGTGCGAAGGCAACTGGCGACAAAAGGAGGGCAGTGATCGTGCTGAAGAGGGTTGTTTTCATCATAGATTAAAGCTTTGTATTGTTAAGATGAGCGAATTAAGCGAATTGCACAGGCCTGGCAGCGAGCTGATCCGACACTTAACAATTCTGAAACACGTACCTTTACCCTCCAATTGCTTGACCAATGAGTTTATCGAAGAAACTGGCGGAATACACGCTGGTGCGCAAGATCGTTTATGCGCTGGTGGGCATCTTTACCTATCCGGGACTGATGCTTTTCAACCGGCTGAAGATCCGCGGCACCGAGCACATCGAGCATTTGCCGAAGCGCAATGTGCTCTTCGTGTCGAATCACCAGACCTACTTTGCCGACGTCATTACCTTTTTGCACATCTTTTGTTCTGTAAAATGGCGGAAAAAGAACCGGCTGGGCATTCCGTATTACCTGCTGAACCCCTTCACCCGCGTCTATTATGTGGCGGCCGAGGAAACGATGAAAAGCTCCCTCATCAGCCGCTTGTTCACGATGGCCGGAGCATTGACCGTAAAGCGTACCTGGCGTAAAGACGGCGCTGAAACGCGTCGCGGCCTCGATCCTTCCGATACCCGGAAAATACAACGGGCACTGGGGAGTTCCTGGGTGATCACCTTTCCGCAGGGTACCACCAAGCCCTTTGCCCCGGGGCGGAAAGGCACCGCCTATATCATCAAGCAGATGCAGCCGGTAGTGGTTCCGGTGGTGATCGGCGGCTTCTGGCGCGCGTTCAACAAAAAAGGACTTAAGTTCAAAAAGAGAGGAACGCTTTTAACGGTGACCTTCAAGGAGCCCCTCAAGATCAATTACGACGATACGCCCGAAGCCATTCTGGCACAGGTAATGGATTCCATCGAGCAAAGCAAGGAGCATATGATGAAGGGCGCCCATCACTGGAAGACAACGGAGAAGAAGCTGACCGCCTAGTAGGAACGGAGCAGGTTGGCGCGTTGATTAAGACGGCCCTGTACCCCTTGCTTACGCACCTCGTTTGCCTGCCTGTTTTTGCTGTCCGGGAGCCGGCCTATACGGGGCAGGAGTAGAAAGAGCGCAGTTCTGTACCGAAAAACAGGCACGCCGTCTGTCGACCCGGCCGCATCTGCGTTTTTTCTTGCTGCCATAAAACTATTCCTTCGTAAACAAAGCCTTCAACTCTGCCGCATCATCGGGCTTCATTTTTCCACCAAGAATGAGGCGCACCTGCCGGCGGCGTAGTGCGCCTTCAAAGAGTTTTTGCTCCTCTTCTGATTCGGGCTCCAGCTGGGGCACCTGGCGCGGACGGCGGTTGGGGTCAAGAGCTACAAAAGTGTAGTAAGCTTCGTTACTCTTGTATTTATACTGCTGGGTAAAGTCTTCGCCCCACACGCGCAGATGCACTTCCATCGAGGAGTTGAAGGCGCGGGTTACTTTGGCTTCGATATGCACGGTGTTTCCCAGTTTGATCGGATTTTCAAAAGAGATATTATCGACCGATGCGGTCACTACCGGGGCATTGCAGTGTCGCTGTGCCGCAATGGCTGCGGCAATGTCCATCCAATACATCAGCCGTCCTCCCATCAGGTTGCCGAAGGCATTGGTATCATTGGGAAGTACGATCTCGGTCATTATGGTATAGCTGTCGGAAGCTCTTCTTGGCTGCATAGTCATCATTTGCTGCAAAGCTACGACCCGAACGGGGTTGCCATGGGAAGTAGGTTGGGTTTAGATGGTTTCTGAAGGTTTCTGAACTATGGTAAACCCTCCTGAACCCTTCCGAACCTTCAAGATGCCTGATCCCCTAAAACCTTTGTGTAGTACCTTTGCCCCGCATATGAATTTTCCTTTGTCCTTCGATAATACAGCGATTGCCTTTGCCTCTAAATCCAATAAGGAACTCAAGCAGGCCCACTGGCTTTTTGGTATGATGGGAAAGCCCTGGCTGGTGCAGCTCGGTACCCGCCTGGCTCCCTGGAGCATCCGTGTAGGTCTGCCTGTGAAAGGTATCATTCGGAGCACCATATTCCGCCAGTTCGTTGGCGGCGAAACACTCGAGCAAACCGCTGTTGTGGCGCATAAGCTGGCGGAGGCCAATGTGCAGGTCATTCTCGATTATGGAGTCGAAGGCAAGGAAGGAGAGGAGGCATTCGAGCATGGTTGCAACGAATTCATCCGTGTGATCGAGTACGCCGCCACACAGCCCAATATTCCCTACATGAGTATCAAGGTCACGGGCTTTGCACGCTTTGCCCTCCTTGAAAAGCTCGATGACTTGATGGAACAGGCAGGCCGGGGCGCGTTGGTGGCCAGTTATGAAGCCGCACTGGCAAAGCTCGGAGCCGAAGAGCAGGCCGAATGGCAACGTGTAGTGGCACGGATGGAGCGGATCAGCGCCGCCGCCGCCAATGCCCGTGTGGGCGTGCTGGTAGATGCCGAGGAAACATGGATCCAGGATCCGGTGGATGCACTGACCATGATCATGATGGACCGGTTTAACAGAACACAGGTTGTATTGTACAATACAATCCAGCTCTATCGCCACGACCGGTTCGCCTTCCTCAAAGACAGTCATAAAGCCGCTGCCGAACGTGGCTTTGTTCTTGGCGCCAAACTGGTGCGCGGCGCTTATATGGAAAAGGAGCGCAGGCGGGCGGAGGAACAGGGTTATTCCTCTCCCATACAGCCTTCCAAAGAAGCATCCGACCGCGATTACGACGAGGCTGTCCGTTTTTGCATCGACCGGCTCGACCGTATCAGCGTCATCATCGCTTCCCATAATGAGAACAGCAACCTGCTGGGCGTGCAGCTACTCGATCAGAAGGGGCTGCCGCATAACCATCCGCACGTGCATTTCAGCCAGCTCTATGGTATGAGTGACAATATCACCTTCAACCTGGCCAAGGCGGGCTGCAGCGTCAGCAAATACCTGCCCTTCGGGCCCATCGGCGATGTGGTGCCCTACCTGATGCGCCGGGCACAGGAAAATACTTCCGTGGGCGGTCAAACCGGAAGGGAGCTGATGTTGTTGAAAAGGGAGCTGAAGCGCAGAGGACTTTGAACAAGATTTTAAAGGGTTCAGGAGGTTTAGATAGTTCAGGTGGTTCAGGTAGATATCAGCGAAGGAGTCACCCTCTAAACCGTTCACTCCGTTTTGTTTGGATTTTCCTACATTTGTCGCCCCGGAACATTAGCTCAGTTGGTTAGAGTACTTCCTTGACATGGAAGGGGTCGGCAGTTCGAGTCTGCCATGTTCCACAACTATCTGTCCCGCCGAAGCGAAAGCGAAGGCGGGCTTTTTATTTTACGTCGGCGCCCCGCACTTCCTCCCGCAGTGATTCGGCATCCCAACCAGAATCCAGCAATGCCGGTCCGTCGGCATCCGCCTGCACGATCAGCTCGATTTCCTCAATGTATTGCCGGGCTTTGCTGATATACTCTTCCTGGTTGCGGATGGAAGCCAGCTTTTTCAGGTTTTCCTCGTCGTGCCGCTGAAAGGTTTTGGCCAGCCGCTTGGCCGTATGATTACGGTGCCCCAGCAGCGTCATCACCTCCACGCCTAAACGAACCGACGTGTCGAGCGTTTCGCGGTATACGTGCAGCATTCCGGCATTCATCAGGTCGTAGGCATCGTAGCGATTGGTAGCGCGCACGAATATGTGCAGGTTCGGGAAATGTTTCTTTACGGTTTCGACGAGTTCCAGGCGTTTCCCGGCATCGTCAAGGGCAATAACGATCGCCTTCGCTTCGGCCGCACCGGCAGCATGCAGCAGGTCGTGGCGGGACGCATCGCCATAGAATACCTTGAAGCCCATCCGGCGCAGCACGTCCACGCGGTCGGAGTCTATATCGAGATAGGTGGCATTAATGCGGTTTGCCCGTAAAAAACGCCCTACGGTATTGCCGAAATGCCCGAATCCGGCAATTATCACCGGCGACTTTTCATCGATTTCGTCCGCTCCTGGCTGGATGCCATCCTCCTTCGCCAGGCGGGGTAAGATCAGCTTTTCATTCAGAAGCGTCACCAGCGGCGTAAGCGCCATCGTCACTGCAACGGTGGGGATGTAGAAGTTGACGGTTTCAGCCGGCAGCACTCCTTCGTTCAAGGCAAAGGAGAAAAGCACGAAGGCAAATTCCCCGGCTTGCCCGAGGGAGAACGCAAAGACAAAATTCTGTTCCGTAGTCATCCGGAAAATCCGGGCCAGGCCAATCAGGACCAGGATTTTTACGGCCATCAGCACGAGCACCGTGAGCGCCACACGCCCCGGCTCGGCGGCGAGGATCCGGAAGTCGATGGAGGCGCCGACAGCGATGAAGAATAGTCCGAGCAAAAGGCCCTTGAACGGGTCGAGATCACTTTCCAGTTCATGGCGGAACTCACTGTTCGCAAGTACCACGCCGGCCAGGAAGGCGCCCAGCGCCGGGCTGAGGCCTACTTTGGTCATCAGCGATGCGATGCCGACCACAATGAGCAGGGCCGAGGCAGTGAACACTTCGCGCAGACCCGTCTTCGCCACAATGCGCAGCAAGGGCCGAATCAGCAGGCGGCCACCGAAGATGATGCCCGCAATGGAACCGAGTACGATCAGGGTATGCATCCAGGGCGATTTTCCCTCCACCCATGTATTGTCATGCAATGCCGCACCGCCCGGCGCCGGCAGGGTGGCCAGCAGGGGAAGCAGGGCAAGGATGGGGATCACGGCAATATCCTGAAACAACAAGACGGAGAACGCATTTTGCCCCGCATGCGTCTTCATCAGCCCCTTCTCCCGAAGCAGCTGCATGACCATGGCGGTTGAGGAGAGGGAGAAGATGATGCCGGTGGCCATGGCCTGTTCGCCCCGGATGCCGGTTGTCCAAACGATGCCACCGATGACCAGTGCCGTCACGAGCATCTGAAGGGTGCCAAGACCCAGAATGCTGCGCCGCATCCGCAAGAGCAGGCCCGGCTCCAGCTCCAGGCCGATAAGAAAGAGCATCATCACAACTCCGAACTCAGCATAGTGCAGGATGTCCTGTCCTTCCTGTCCCACAAAGCCCAGCACATAAGGCCCGATGACGACGCCGGCAATCAGGTAGCCCAGTACCGACCCCAAACCGAAGCGTTTGGCGAAAGGCACAAACACCACGGCAGCGGCGAGAAAAATCAATGCTTGCAACAGGAAAGACTCCATCAGATTGTATTTGTGGATGAAGGAAGCAATTCATTAAGGTATGCGGCATTCAATGCTTCATCATCACGAAGCAGGTCGCCGGTAAGCGCCGTCAGCAACTGTCGGTATTGCTGACCATAACGGCGTAAATCATGATCGTCGATGCGGTGCACACCTGGTACCCAGAAGGGAGGCCACCACTGCATGCGGCAAAGGCCGGCGGTTCGCTCCAGGGGGCGTAAATAATCGGCTAGCGGATATCTGTTGAAACCCTGCTCCTGGTAGGCTTCCTGGCTGCCGCCCGAACTGATCGCTGCGAAAATGCGCTTGCCTTCCAGCGCGGTGCCCTTGCGGCCATAGGCCCAGCCATGCTCCAGCACGAGATCCTGCCATTGCTTCAGCAGCGGCGGTGTGCTGTACCAGTAAAAGGGGAACTGTAAGACGATATAATCATGTTCGCTGAGCAGTTGCTGCTCCCGGCGTACATCGATGTCAAAGTCCGGATAGCGCTCATACAGGTCATGGATGGTGACGCCCGGCAGATTCCGCGCTGCCGCAATCAATTGTAGATGAGCGCGCGATTTTTCGAGCAGAGGATGGGCGAACAAAATGAGAACGGTAGCCATAAGGATTGCTTGCGGTCAAGTTACAAGGAAAACCTATAGCACGTATGCTGCTGTCGGCACAGAGTTTTATTAACCGGTGGTTTCTTTAATTTGGGTAGTTTCAGGAATATGAACGAGGAAGAACGCAGTTTCGAGAAGATAACCGAGTCTGAATCCCCGCACCGGAACCTGGAGCAAAGAACGGTGGCGGAATTGCTGACCCTCATCAATTCGGAGGACCAGGGCGTGCCGGCGGCGGTGGCCAGGGTGTTGCCGGCCATTGAACCCTTCGTGGAGGCCGTCGCCGAAAAAATGGCAGAAGGGGGGCGCCTTTTTTACATCGGAGCCGGTACCAGCGGGCGCCTGGGGGTGCTCGATGCGAGCGAGTGCCCGCCCACTTTTGGCGTGCCGGCAGGCATCGTGGTGGGCATCATCGCCGGTGGCGCCCCTGCCTTGCAGCAGGCCGTGGAGGGGGCGGAGGACGACCTTGCGCAGGGCTGGCTGGACCTGGAGGCCGGGGGCATCAATGCTCTGGATTCCGTGCTGGGCATCGCCGCCAGCGGCACCACGCCCTATGTGCTGGGCGCGCTGCGTGCCTGCCGGCAAAGAGGGATCCTTACCGGGAGCCTTTGCTGCAACCCGGGCGCTCCGCTGGGTGGTCTGGCCGATTACCCGATCGAGGTGCTGGTCGGACCTGAGCTGGTTACCGGCAGCACCCGAATGAAAAGCGGTACGGCGCAAAAGCTGGTCCTGAATATGATTTCAACCACGCTGATGATACGGCTGGGACGAGTGGAAGACAACCGGATGGTGCACATGCAGCTCAGCAATGAAAAGCTGGTTGATCGCGGGGTACGCATGCTGATGGAACGGGCCCCCATGGGCGACTACGAAACCGCCAAGGCACTTCTGCTTCAGGCCGGGTCGGTTCGTAAGGCTCTGGCGCGCCTCGGGATGTAGCGCGCCGTCAATACTGCACGCTAACGGCGCCGGCATGAACTTTTCGACAAAGGGAAAGGGCAGGTCCCGTTCCACTGCGTATTCGCGGCCCGGACCGGAGCCGGGAACAGCTTCCAAAATACAGCAAAAATGAAATGGCATACCCTGAGCAAGGAGGACGTTGAAAAGCAATGGCAAAGCGCTGATGACGGTCTGACAGCGGCTGAAGTGGCAGAGCGCCTTGACCGCTACGGGCCCAACCAGCTGGAGGAGGGCCGTAAGAAATCGGCATGGGGCATCCTGCTCGCCCAGTTCCTGGATGTGATGATCCTGATTCTTGCGGCTGCCGCTATCCTATCGGCGCTGGTGGGCGACCTAGCGGATATGATCGTCATCCTGGTGATCATTGTTCTGAATGCCTTTGTCGGATTTATCCAGGAATACCGCGCTGAACAGGCCATGCAACTGCTGAAGCAACTGTCGGTGGTGCAGGTGAAGGCTATGCGCGATGGCCGCATGGTGTGGCTGCCCGCTACCGAACTGGTGCCGGGCGATCAGGTGTTTCTGGAAGCGGGTAACGCCGTTCCGGCTGACATCCGGCTCACGGAATCGCACAGCCTGAAAGTGGAGGAAGCCGCCCTTACCGGCGAATCGGTGGCAGTCGATAAAAGTACGGTTGCACTCGAGGGGGATGATCTGCCGCTGGGCGACCGGGTGAATATGGCCTATAAAGGAACCTACGTGGTTCATGGCCGCGGCAGGGGCATCGTGGTGGCCACCGGGATGCACACCGAACTGGGCCGTATCGCGCGGCTGCTGCAGGGCAAGGAGCCGCCGACGCCCCTGCAGGTGCGGATGGCGCAGTTCGGAAAGATCATTTCTTTCGTCGTGATCGGCTTGTGCATCCTCTTCTTCGGTGTGGGTTACTTCAGCGGCGGAGAACCGATACGCCTGTTGCTTACCAGCATCTCGCTTGCCGTAGCCGCGATCCCGGAGGCGCTCCCCGCGGTCATTACCATTTCCCTGGCCCTGGCTGCCCGCCGCATGGTGCAGCAGCATACCCTGGTGCGCAAACTGGCAGCCGTAGAAACACTGGGCTCCGTAACCTATATCTGTACCGATAAAACGGGCACCCTGACCCGCAACAGGATGCATGTGGAGGAATTGTTTGCCGGTCAGCGCTTTTATGCAAGAGCCGCACTCCCGCAAGCGAATGGCCAGGAGGATATCCGGCTCCTGCTCCAGGCTTTCGCCGCCAACAACGACTCGGAGGTGAACCCGGAGGGCATCCGTGGCGACAGCACCGAGGTGGCGCTGCTGGAAGTGGCCCTCGAACACAACATAAGGCCCGAGACCCTGCAGCGCCTGGCCGAAATTCCCTTCGACGCCGACCGCAAACTCATGACCACCTTTCATCCCTGTGAAGGCCGGGTCATCGCTTTCACGAAAGGTGCACCCGATCTGCTGGTGCAGCGTTGTCGCGGTATTGATCCCGACGTGTTGCACAAGAAGGTGGAGGTGCTTGCCGCAAAAGGACAACGGGTGCTGGGCTTTGCCTGCCGGTTTTGGGAGGAAGTCCCCGGGCAGCCGCATCCGGAACAATGTGAACAGGATCTGCAGTTTCTGGGGCTTGCCGGACTCATCGATCCGCCACGCGAAGAAGTACCCGATGCGGTGCAGCAATGCAAAACCGCCGGTATGGTGCCGGTGATGATTACCGGCGACCATCCGCTTACGGCCCGTTCCATTGCCGAACGCGTCGGCATCCTCGATGCACCCGCACAGCTGGTGTTGACCGGGCAGGAGCTGGCGGCGCTGGGCGAGGAGGCCTTCGCATCGAAGGTGGAGCAGGTACGGGTGTATGCGCGGGTGTCGCCTGAACAGAAGCTGCGGATCGTAACTGCCCTGCAGGCCCGGAAGCACTTTGTAGCCATGACCGGCGATGGTGTCAACGACGCGCCTTCGCTACGCCGCGCCAACATCGGCATCGCCATGGGCATAACCGGCACCGATGTTTCCAAAGAGGCCGCCCACATGATCCTGCTCGACGATAACTTCAGCACCATCATCCGCGCTGTGCGTGAAGGGCGAAGGATCTATGACAACATCCTCAAGTTCCTGAAGTACATCATGACCACGAATGCCGGTGAGTTGTGGACCCTGCTCCTGGGGCCTCTGCTGGGGCTGCCGGTGGCCCTGCTCCCGATTCATATCCTTTGGATGAACCTCGTATCGGACGGACTTCCGGCCATTGCCCTGTCTTTTGAAAAAGAAGAGGAGAACATCATGCACCGTCCGCCACGCCCGGCCGGGGAAACGTTGCTCGCCGGCGGCCGGGGCGTTCATATGCTTTGGGTGGGATTGCTGATGGCGCTTCTGGCCATCGGTACCCAGTATGTTTCGATCCGGGAGCAGGCGCATTGGCAGACCATGGTCTTTAATGTGCTCTTTTTTGCCCAGATGGCGCATGTGCTGGCCATCCGCTCCGAGCGGCAATCGCTGTTCCGGCAGGGACTTTTTTCCAATAAACCGTTGCTGGCATCGGTACTGATATCCATCGCCCTGCAACTGGCCGTTACCTACCTGCCGCTCCTGCAAGGCATCTTCCATACCGAGCCGCTTACATCTGGTGAAATGGCAACGGTCATCGCTGCATCGTCGCTCGTTTTTGTAGCTGTTGAAATCGAGAAAGCGCTGCGCCGGAGCAGGGGATAAGCAATTAACCGCCCAGTACTTTCAACACCTGCTGCCGATAGAGTTTGCCGATCGGTATTTCGATCTTGTCCATCTCGATAAGCTCGTGGGTATAAGCCCTGATCTTCTCGATGGAGACGATGAAAGAGCGATGGGTGCGGAGAAAAGCGCGTCCGGGAAGCATGGCCTCCATCGCCGTGATGGATTGCTTGGTCAGCAGCGGCCCGTTTTGCGTCACCACCTTTACATAATCTTTCATGCTCTCCACGTAGAGGATTTCCGACAGCGGCACCTTGACCATTTTGCGGTCGGCACGGATGTACACGAAGGGCGATTCGGGTGCTTTTTCCGGTGGCGCGGAAGGCTCCGGCTGTGTGCGGTCGGCCTGCAGCACCTTGTTGACTGCTTTGATGAACCGGTCGAAGCGGACCGGCTTCAGGAGGTAATCGACGACGTCGAGCTCGTAACCTTCGAGGGCATAGTCGGGAAAGGCAGTCGTCAGGATCACCGGCGGTGGCTGCCGCAGAATCCGCAACAAGTCGGTTCCCTTGAGCTGGGGCATGTGGATATCGAGAAAAAGCAGGTCGGTACCTTCCGACTGCAGGCGTTCCAGTGCTTCCAGCGCATTGCCACAGGTGCCCTGCAGGGTCAGGGCGGGCATTTCCGCGATATAGCGCATCAGCATCTCGCGGGCCGGCGGCTCGTCGTCGACGACAAGGCAGCGCAGTGGCTTGCGGTCATTCATAGGCGGCTGGTTTTAGGCGGCGGTCGGGCCACGACCCGGCAGTGGTGGCGCGATCGAGCCGTAGTTTCAGGTTGATGGCAAAGATGTCTGCTTCATCGGTCACGGTCAGTTCATGCCGTCCCTCATACTGTAGTTCAAGCCGTGCCGCGACGTTCTTCATGCCGATTCCGGGGCTGGAAGGACGCGTATCCGGAGGCTTGGCGTTGACGAGGTTAAAGTGCATGCAATCGTCCTCAAGGCTCACCTGCAGGCTGATCCAGGGCTGATCGAGAATATGGTTGGCGCCGTGCTTAAAGCAGTTCTCTACATAAGGGAGCAGCAGGAGCGGCGCAATCTCCAACGTGCCGGTATCATCCGGCAGGTCGATGCTCAACTCGAGCTTGTTGCCATAGCGGATCTTTTCGAGGAGGAGGTAGTCCTCGAGCATCTTCAGTTCTTTATGCAGCGGAACCAGGCGCTGGTTGCCTTCGTATAGCATAAAGCGCAGCAGGTCGGAAAGACCCATGATCATCTGCGCGGCCACCGGGGCGCCCTTTTGCGCATGAGCATACACGTTATTCAGCGTGTTGAAAAGAAAATGGGGCTGCACCTGCGCTTTGAGCAGCTGTAGTTGTGCTTCCGCATTTTCCTTTTGCAGCTGCAGGTTGAGCTGCTCCTTCGCATACCAGTACTTCATCAGCTTGATCGCCGCAGCAAGTCCTCCGATGGTGATGGCGCCCCGCAGTCCTGCCAGCAGACCCAGGAAAAAATGAAGTTCGTTGGCATGCGCCGGTATGCGTCCACCGAAGAGGGCAACCCGGATCGGGTAGATGATGAACATACCCATGAGCGCTGAGATGGCGCCGGTCAGCACGAAGCAGCCGATGACTGCCAGGATGGTCAGCAGGTACTTCCCGCGCAGCAGGAACTTCGGCACGACCCCATACATCATGGAGTAGGCCAGGAACATGTGCGGCGTCAGAAACAGCAAGGCCTCGAAAGCGGAAACCGGCAACCGTTCGCCATAGCGTGCGATGCTGAGACCGGATGCGAACGCATACAAAAAACTTTGCGACACCCACCAGCAAAACCAGAACAGGAAATGCCGCCGCAGGCGAACCTTCCGGTCTTCTGAAAAAATAAATTGCAGCGTATTCATGCCGGTAGCTAAGTTAGTTGCTTACCCCCACAGACCGAAGGCAGCTCCGGCCAGGGATGACAGAAAGCCGCTTTTTGTCGACGAATGACAAAAGACAGGAGTGCTTCAACAGGCATTCCTGTCTTCCAGGGTGATGAACAGCTGCCGGATGCAATCCGGCGAGGGGAATTCAGTCGGCCAGCTGCCGGGCCAGCAATTGTGCAGGGCTGGCCGAGGGGGTTTTCTGCTCCCAGGCGGCAACGGCCTGCTCCAGTACCCGGTTGAGGCGCACCAGCACCCGGCGGCGATCCAGGTTCAGGCGTCCTTCATAAGCTTCCTGGTACACGAGCTCGTTTTTCAGGTTGTAGAAATAAACAACGGCTTTGTTGGCCACATGGATATTGGTTTCTACCACCCAGTAGCCTTTCTCGGGAACCCATTTGGGACCGGGGCCGGCGGCACGGGCGCCGAGGCTGAGGACAAAGAGCGCTACAATCAGTGCGAGGAGTGTCATGTGTTTCATGGTTTCTGCATTCAGTTTAAAATGGGGTTGACCATTCAAATCTACCCTCCCGAAAAGCCCGCCGGGAGAGAAGTAGACGGGTGGTTTCGCCCTGCTTGCAGAGAGGCTCCGGGGGGCGACGGACGTGCCTTTGGCTGGAAAAGGCTGTTTGTCGACGACGAATGGCGTCGGGGTCCCGAAATGCAGACAGCCCGCCGAAGCGGGCTGCCCTAAGGAGGAAAAGGGGGATCAGGCTTTCACGAGCTGACTCTGCACGTTCACCTGCACCACTTCTGCAATCTTTTTGAAGACCATCTTCGGCACTTTGATTTTGTGGTCAATCAGGCGGATGTTAAAGGTGCTTTGCAGAAATGCCTGTCCCTGCTTCACGGTGATGGTGGCGGGCAGCGTTCGCTTCTGAACCACGCCGTGCAACAGCAGGTCGCCGGTGGCCTGCACCGGGTAGCTGCCGTCTTTGGAAAGGTCTACGGTGCCGCTGAAGCTGCCGCGGAAAGTGCAATCGGGATACTTGTGACTTTCGCGGTAATTTTCATTGAAGTGGTCCTGCATCAGTCCCGATGAAAACTGGAAGCTTTTGATCGGGATGACGATCAGGAAGGCGCGGTTTTCGAAGTCGACGACGGCACGCGCATTTTTGTTGACGGCCTCGATATCTTCCAGGGGTGCCGATGAAAAAAAGGAAACTATCGGTTGGGAGAATTTATAGCTGTTCTGCGCATGGCTGTTGGCAGCGGCTGCGAGGAGCAGGCAGGAGAGGAGCAGATGTTTTACCATGAGGAGCGTTTTTTGTGACGCCGCAGCGTAAAATCCCGGGAGATATTGAAGCCCAAATGTATGCCGCCGTCGCCCCATCTTCCGGCGGTTTCGGTGACGAAGCCTTTTTCCACCATGGACAGGGAATTGGTGAGGTGAAACTGGAACACGTGGCCGCCGGTTTCGATGTCGAAGCCTGCGGAAAGGGAATTCTGAAAACGGGCATAAGCCGGGGTGGCGGCGTTTGCCGGCGCAAAGCGGCTGATGTACTCGAGCGTCAGCGCCAGCCTTTTGGTAACCTTGATGCGGCCGCCAGCGCCGAGGGCGAAGAAGTCGTTCGGGTCGGTCCGCAGGTCTACCTGGTTCTTGTGTACCCAGGTGGGCGAAAGCTGCAGGGAAAAGCGTTCGCTGAATTTTCTGGCCAGCAGCAGCTGGCTGGTGTAGGTCAGCCGGTGAAAGCGCCCGTTCTTTTCTCCGGGAATATCGCGTTGTCCGCGCAGCACCGCGCTGCCGAAAAGGCCGATCGTCAGCGGAAAGGCGCCGGGGCCGGTACCTTGCCGTTTGGCGATAAACTTGGCATAGCCATCAAAGTTCTTCTCATGCGTGCTCCGGCCGATGCCCACCGACAGAGCCTTGCTGACGCCATATTCGAGGCCGAGGCGCATCGTGGCCTGGTCGAGGCCGAACAGCTCGTATCCGCCTCCGTTCAGGGCGCCGAAACGATGCTGGATCAGGAACTGCAGGGTGCCGGGTGCGGCCTTCTCTACCGATTGCAGGTTGATGATGCGGGTGCCTTTGAAGGTGCCAGTTACTTCAGCCGGGGCCGGATCTTTCTGAAGGTTGATCAGGGAATCGAGGTTCTGGCCGGAGCCCTTTCGGGCAAGCAGCAGGGCCGGAACGCACAGGAACAGTCTGGTTATGGTTGTCATGATGCTAGTTGTTGGGGGCTCCGGCATTTACCCAGGCCTGGAAGCGGGCGATCGTACAGTCGTCGAGTTTTGCTGCATTGCGCGGCATGGGCGATGCCGGGGCTTCGTGGCGGATCGATTTCATCAGCAGCCCGTTTTGTACAAACAGGCTTACCTGCGCATAACCATCCAGGTTGCGCCTTCCGCCCGAAAACTCGTAGGCGTTGACGCCATGACAGTTCAGGCATTTGGATTGCAGCACCGGCTGTATGTCGGCCGAAAAGGAGATACCCGTGGTGACGCAGCCGCCGGGGGAGGGGTTCAGGTCTTCTTTCTTGGTTTTCGCACAGGCAGCCAGGAGCAGCGCGCAGCCGACAGCGGCAACGGCCACAGGGCGCCTGGGCATACGGGAAAATCGGATCATGGTCGTTTGTAAAATTTATTGTTTCTTAAATACGATGGAATCCGCCCTTTGGTTGCCTCCCCGGCCGGCCATAGCCGGGGCAAAGATGCGGTGCGCCCGCCCATCGTATCGGCACCCGGCGTAACTTGCGCCCATGCAGCAGTACCACGACCTTTTGCGGCACATTCTTGCCCAGGGCCAGGCGAAGAGCGATCGTACCGGCACCGGCACCATCAGCACCTTCGGCTACCAGATGCGCTTCAACCTGCAGGAAGGCTTTCCGCTGGTGACCACCAAGAAGGTGCACCTCAAAAGCATCATCCACGAACTGCTCTGGTTTTTGCAGGGTAGTACCAATATCGCCTATCTCAAAGAAAACGGTGTTTCGATCTGGGATGAGTGGGCCGATGCGGAAGGCAACCTCGGACCGGTGTATGGAAAGCAGTGGCGCAGCTGGCAGGGCCCCGATGGCGCGGTGCACGACCAGATCCGCGAGGTGCTGCAGCAGCTGCAAACCAACCCCGACAGCCGCCGCCTGCTGGTGAGTGCCTGGAATGTGGCCGACCTTCCGGGGATGGCTTTGGCGCCCTGTCATTGTCTCTTTCAGTTCTATACTTCGCCCCCGTCTTCCTCCGGTGATGGTAAGCGCCGGCTGAGCTGCCAGCTCTACCAGCGCTCGGCCGATGTGTTCCTGGGCGTTCCCTTCAACATCGCTTCCTACGCGCTGCTCACGCTGATGATGGCCCAGGTATGCGGTATGGAGCCCGGCGACTTCGTGCACACTTTTGGCGATGTGCACATCTACCAGAACCACCTCGAGCAGGTGCACACGCAGCTGCAGCGTGCACCCTTTCCGCTGCCCACCATGCGCCTCAACCCGGAAGTCAGCGACCTGTTCGCCTTCCGCTACGAAGACTTTACCCTCGAGCATTACCAGTGCCATCCCGCCATCAAAGCCCCCGTTGCCATATGATCCTGAGCCTGGTAGTGGCCGCCGACGAGCAAAACGTCATCGGCAAAGACAACCGCTTGCCCTGGCACCTGCCCGGCGACCTGAAGTATTTCAAGAACCTCACCTGGGGCATGCCCATCCTGATGGGACGCAAGACCTTTGAATCGATCGGCAAGCCATTGCCCGGGCGTCAGAGCATTGTAATGACGCGCAGCAACGCATGGGCCCACCCCGGCGTTACGGTGGTCCATTCTTTTGCAGGTGCCGTTGCGGCTGCCGAGGCCTTGTCGGTAAAGGAGATTTTTGTGATTGGCGGCGCCGAAATTTTCAGGGAGGCCTTGCCACAGGCCAACCGTTTGTACCTGACGCGCATTCACCGCCTTTACGAAGGCGATACCTGGTTTCCGGAACTGGGCCCGGAGTGGCAGCTTACCCGCGAAAAGCTGGTCGAAGCCGAGGGCGAAACGCCGGCTCATCGCTTCCAGGTCTGGGAGCGGAACTAATGTACGCTACGGATCGGCAAGCCCGTTCTCTATACCTTCGCGACCCGATGTATTCTGCCCCGAAACTTGCCTGGAACTACCTGCGCTACTACCTCACCGCCATGAATGGCAAGGGGCATGGCATGCATTCGCCTTTTGTCTTCCGCCTCATCCTCGACGTGCTGAACAACCGGGCGGGTTATGTAGCGCCTCCGGAGGTGGAACAGCTGCGGCAGGAATTGCTGCGCGACCAGACCTTCCTGGAGATTGAAGACCTGGGCGCGGGTTCCCGAACGGGCGCCCACAAACGCCGCACCGTGTCTGCGGTGGCCAGCCATGCTGTAAAGCCCCCCAAATACGGGCAGCTGCTCTACCGCATCGCCCGGCATTTTCAGCCCGAAACGATCGTGGAGCTGGGTACTTCCCTGGGACTTACCGCCGCCTATTTTGCCAAAGCCGTTCCGGGGTGCGCGGTGTATACCATCGAAGGCAGCGCCGCCGTGCATGAGGTGGCGCTCCGCAACTTCGAGCGACTGCAGGTGCGTGAAGTGCACCCGATCCTGGGTTCCTTCGACGAGCAACTACCCGAATTGCTGCGCCGGCTGCCGGCAATCGACCTCGGTTTTATCGATGGCAACCACCGCTACGAGCCGACGCTGCGCTATTTCCTGCGGATGCTGCCGCGTTGCCACAACGACAGCATCCTGGTCTTCGACGATATTCACTGGAGTGCCGAAATGGAGCAGGCCTGGAAGGAAATACAAGAGCACCCGCGCGTGCGCTGTTCGGTGGATCTTTTCTTTATCGGGCTGGTCTTTTTCCGGGAGGAGTTCCGGGAGCCGCGGCATTTTACGGTGCGTTACTAAAACCGCTGATCATTCCGGTTCTTTGGCAGGTTGGCGGCCGGCTTTCCCGCGATCCTCAGCAGCCGTTGTTTTTACTGAAGTCACGTTGAAAGAGGACCTTCTTATCCCGGGCAATGTAATCGCCCGACAGGATCAGGTAGGGGTGATTCGGAGAATACCCGGCGCTTCGGCTTCTCACCATGATTTTGTCGTGGACCTTCAGGCTTTGAAAGGACTCGAAATCAGCCGGGGTAAATTGCATCATGTATTCGTCGCCCTGAATCCGGACGATCAGCCATTTCGGTCCTGATGATTTTGCGTTGGGGCGCTGAAACGTAACCGAGGTGACCGTGGCCTCCATATCGGTGAAAGCCTGCAGGTGCTTTTTTATTTTTTCATGACTGGCATGTATCTTTTTTCCTGCCGGGGAAGCCTCCCATTTCTTGTATCGGATACCGTCGGGAGAGGCCTCCCATTGTTTGCGGGCGTCGAGGCCGGATTGCTGCCCGGCAGCTGACAACGATTTCGGCGATGGCTTGCTTTCCGTTTTTGTGGCACGGTGGGCAGATACGATGCCGACAGTAATCTCCAGTGCCAACAGCAGCACGAAGGCGTATTTTTTCATTTGCTTTCAGTTGATCAGGTAAAACTAGTCGCGTCTTTTTCAGACAGGTTATGCAGGTTGTAAAAAGAAGTGTGTCGTTTGTAAATTAAGTGTAAATGATTGTGTTTATCGAAAACAGGTACACACTTATAGCAATGTACCCAACAGTTCTGGTTAAACGCCGTGGGTGGGAGGTTTTGGATCTGCTAACCGTTTTGCGGAGCAGTCAAGCAGAAGTGGGAATCCCGGTTCCCGCCAAAACGTTGGGCTTATGTGTCCGTTGTCGGACGTGCTGTTTGTCTGCTTTTAAACAAGCTATTATAAGCCACGGAGCTGACGAACCCTGTCAGAATCGTAGCAAGAATATCCCATACATCGATTGGTTTTCCAAGCAGCGGATGCGCCAGTTCAAAAACGATGACACTGAACGTTCCAAGTTTTAGGAGATAATTGCCTTTTATCACATCGTTGGAAAGAAATGCAATCAGGAGGAAAAGGGTGGGTATCGTTCCAATCGTATTCCCCAGGGTATCGGCAATATGAAAGTCATTGATGTTATTTTTGTAGATGTAGGGCCGGTAGATGGGTCTTCCAACAAATTCGTAAATAAGGAGCGCCGAAATTCCAATTGCAAAATTGATTGCTTTGTACTGAGTCAGTTTCCAGTTCCTGATCTCTGTTTTAAAATCGCCTAATGTCATAAATCGGGACGTTTCTTGGCTGTTTTGCGATTGGCAACGAGCATCGGAAGCGCGTTACTTCCTTATGATGCAGGAGTCCGAAGGGTAGGACCTGTCGATCAGGATAAAGATGAAGTCTCCCTCCTGTCAGGCGAAGTCGACACGCTTATGATGTCAGTTTTGATATCAGTCGTTTATTGCCTGTTGCGATCCCCCAAAGAACGAGTGCGGCAACTATAAGGACGAGGAAAGCGGCAGCAATGGCGGAGAACCGGATCGAAGCCATTGCAACGGCGTCATGATAGGGCTCGGTGTCACGATCATTGCAGTAAATATTTTTCGATGGCTGCGTCTGAAGGTAAACCACGCAAATGCGATCACCCACCACGCCCTTATATCCTCTGAATGTTCTGCCCTCCACTCTTTTCTGACCAACAACAAACTCAAAAACAGCATAATGCGCTCCTTTTCGGTCATTCACTTCCTTGATGAGCGCACTGGTTTGCATGGGAGCTTCCTCAATTGCTGCTCTAAGCGTGTTGTGTTCCTGTACATCGAAATGCCGGTACATAAAGAATAGCAGGGAGAAAAGCACCCAAACCGAGAGTAGCGTTCCTGCTACCTTGACCAGTTTCTTCTTATCTAAGTTTCTTTTGATCATTTGATTCTTCTCCGTTTGATCGGGTTGGTATTGATTGCCCCGATTATTTCGACCGACCACCAGGGTTTTGTGCTCTGGCTGAGAATGAATGTACGAACGATTACGAATGATCGAAGGACAGAGCTTACCAGCCTATGTGAATCGTAGTTCGGTCAAGGCAGCGCCCCATCACTTGAACAATTCTATGCTCCCGAAAGATCAGTGTATTATTGAAAAGTGTACACGGAAGAACGAGTGAGGTGGCTGTCTACGATCCAACAAGAATGGAACTTCTTTTTTGGATTTAGATAGAAGGTATTTCTGTTTCACCAGCTACTGCAGAAGCCAGAAGTCAAACCCGCTGCCCCGCGCAAATGCCGAAAGCCAGCCCGCTAAGTGAGTGTGCATAATTCCGTTTACAGAAATCGTATGTTGTTGTAAGTTAGGGTGATGGAGTCAACCGGGTTTGATTTTCGTGCTTCAGATAGGCGGAAGCTTGGTTTATACTTGCGCAA
>Ga0164290_1001554_pt1 | contig 30554 bp, 28 predicted proteins | sample Micstemetagenome_FD_108782 | JGI IMG/M metagenome (GOLD analysis project Ga0164290, IMG submission 108782) | Contaminated culture microbial community from soil near Moab, Utah, USA - Microcoleus steenstrupii SON62 (Illumina Assembly) | ecosystem: Environmental > Terrestrial > Soil > Soil crust...
CGCCAGGATGGCCATCTCGAACATGAAGCTGCCGGCCTCGTCCTCGTCCTCGAAGACGACGCCGATGAACTCGTCGCCGACATAGACCTCGCAGGAGTCATTGGGCTTGCCGCGCGGCTTCAGAATGATGCCGCCCGTGTTGAAGGTGCGCTTCAGGTGCGTCTCGACGCGCTTCATATCGGCGGTGTTCATGGTCGGCCTCGGTGGTCACTCGTGAAGCCGCGGACCCTAGAGAAACCGCCGCGCGAGGGGAAGGTCAGATCACAAAGTCGTAGACGATGTCCGCCAGCGTATGATCCATGGTCCGCGCCGGCGCCGCCTCGGTCGGGCAGTTGACCAGCCGCGCAGGGACGCCGGCCACGGTGCACCCGGCCGGCACCGGCTTCAGCACCACAGAGCCCGACGCCACCTTGGCGTAGTCGCCGACGGTGATGTTGCCCAGCACCTTGGCGCCGGCGCCCAGCAGAACGCCCTTGCCGATCTTGGGGTGCCGGTCGCCTCGCTCCGCGCCCGTACCGCCCAGGGTCACGGCGTGCAGCATCGACACCTCGTCGCCGACCACAGCGGTCTCGCCGATGACGATGCCGGTGCCGTGGTCGAAAAACAGGCCCGAGCCCAGCCGGGCCGCGGGGTGGATATCGACCTGGAACAGTTCGGAGATGCGGCTCTGGAAGTGGAAGGCCAGGGTCTCGCGGCCCTCGGTCCACAACCAGTGGGACACGCGCCACGCCTGCAGCGCCTGGAAGCCCTTGAAGTAGAGAAAGGGCTGCAGCAGCGTCTTGATCGCCGGATCACGCTCGGCCACCGCCTGCAGATCGGCTTCCGCGGCGGAGACGATTCCGGGATCGGCTGCGAAGGCGTCGCGGCAAATCTCGCGCACGGACATAGGGCCCAGTTCCGCGTCGCCCAGCTTGCGGGCAATCTGGAAACTGAGCGCCGAGGCGAAATCGGCGTGCGACAGGATCACGGCGTTCAGCTGCGAAGCCAGATGGGGCTCGGCGCCGATCGTGGCCTCGGCGGCGGCCCGCAGGAGGGCCCACGGCTCGTCACGGTTCGGGACGACTTCAAGCTTGGGCATCGGGGTCTCCATCGCCGGCATCATACGCTCGCCAGCATGGCCTTCGCCAGTTTGGGCGGCAGTTCGCCTTCCCGCGCCATATGGTAGGCCCGCAGCGCGGTCGCCAGCGTAAACATGTCCCGGATCGCCCCCGTCCCGATCTCGCGCAGCAGGTCGCCGAACGGCGCCCGGACGATGCGGATGATCTCGGTCGGGTCAGGCGCGACCGGCACCGGCGTCAGCCCCCAGGCGATCCAGGCCATGGCCCGTTCGTCGGTGATGGAGTTGGCCATCTCCGCCTTGTAGGCCGGCAGCCAGCTCGCCGCCTCCAGCCCCGCCTCCTCGGCCAGTTCGCGGCGCGCGCCCTCGATCGGGTCCTCGTCGAACGGGGCCCCGCCTTCCGGCATCTCCCACGACCAGTTCATGAGGGCGAACCGCTGCTGGCCGACCAGGGTCACCGTGCCGTCCTCGTGCACCGGCAGGACCCCGACCGACAGATTGCGCGGGCGCATGACGACATAGTCGGCCTTCATTCCCGTCGGGGCGGTGGCTTCATGCCGGGTCAGCCGCATCCAGGGGTTCTCAAAGGTCACGGTCGAGCCGGCGTCGCGCCACGGCGGCGGCCGGTCTCCTCCATCATCCCAGCGGGGCAGCGGACGGTCGTCGTCGAAGGTTTTGTGGGAGTCGCTCATGGAGCCGGGTATGGCGCCCCGGGCCTCGCGCGCCTAGGTCAGACCCATGACCGACGCCGATCTGGGAGCCGCCCTCCCCCTGCCCGTCCCGTCCGCCGAGATGCAGGAGCGCCTCGCCCGCCGCCGTTCGGCGCCGGCTCAGGCCCTGACTGCGCCGGGCCCGACCCGCAGCGAGATCGAGCGCATCCTGCTGCTCGGCGCCCGCACGCCGGATCACGGCAAACTCTTCCCCTGGCGGTTCGTGATCATGGGCGAGCGAGCGAGGGGCGAACTGGCGGAAGCGCTGCGACCGCTTGCAGCCCGGCAGGCCGATCCGGGCAAGGCGGCGAAGGTTCTGTTCAAACTGACCGCGCCGCCCGTGACCATCCTTGTGCTGTCCGTGCCCGTCGCCGGCCACAAGGTGCCGGTGTGGGAACAGCATCTGTCCGCGGGCGCCGTCTGCATGAATATCGAACACGCCGCCAACGCCCTGGGCTACGCCGCCAGCTGGATCACCGACTGGTACAGCTACGATCCGGACGCGCTCGCCCTGTACGATGTCCGCGCGGGCGAGCAGGTCGCGGGTTTCATCCACATCGGAACCCCCGCGGAGCCGTCGCTGGAACGGCCGCGTCCGGACGTCGCCCGCCTCACGACCTGGCGCGACTGAGCCTCAGAGGCCGAACAGTCCGAGGCTCGCCAGCGTCGCCACGGCCATCAGGGCGGTGACCACGACCAGCAGGGCGGTGAGCAGGTTCTCGGTGCGGTCCGGCCGGTTGAGCATGGCGGCCAGTCTGCCGCGATTCGACCGGATCAGGCGTCCCAGACGCCGCCGGCCATCCGCCGCGCCAGCAGCGGCTTGCCCAGCCAGTAGGCCAGCTCCGCCGGCCGCGTGATGTCCCACACCGCCAGATCGGCCGCCTTGCCCGCTGCGAGCGTACCGATCTCGTTTTCGAGCCCCAGCGCCCGCGCCGCGGTCCGCGTCGCCCCCGCCAGCGCCTCTTCCGGCGTCAGCCGGAACTGCACGCAGGCCAGGTTGATCGCCGCCGTCATCGAGGCCAGCGGCGACGTCCCCGGATTGCAGTCCGTCGCCACCGCCATGGCCACGCCATGCCGGCGCAGCAAGGCGACCGGCGGCGGCGTGGTCTCCCTCAGCATCAGGTAGGCTCCGGGCAACAGGACCGCGACGACACCGGCCTCCGCCATCGCCCGGACCCCGGCCTCGGTCGTGTGCTCGACATGGTCCGCCGACAGCGCGCCGTACCGCGCCGCCAGCCCCGCCCCGCCGCCGTCCGACAACTGGTCCGCATGCAGCTTGACCGGCAGGCCCAGCGCCCGCGCCCTGTCGAACAGCCGCCCCACCTCGTCCGGCGTGAAGGCGATCGGTTCGCAATAGGCGTCGACGGCGTCGACCAGCCCCTCGGCGTGGGCGGCAGGCAGGATCCCGTCGATCGCGAGATCGACATAGGCGGACCGGTCCCCGCGGTGTTCCGGCGGAACCGCGTGCAGGCCCAGATAGCTGGTCCGCACGCGGACCCCCGCCTCGCGCCCGATCCGCCGCGCCACGCGCAGCATCTTCAGCTCGCTGTCGTGGTCCAGGCCGTAGCCCGACTTGATCTCGACCGTGGTGACCCCGGTCGCCTTCAGCCCGGCCAGCCGCCCCAGCGCCGAGGCATACAGCGCATCCTCCGACGCCGCCCGCGTCGCCGCGACGCTGGAGACGATCCCGCCTCCGGCCCGCGCGATCTCCTCATAGGTGGCGCCGCCCAGCCGCTGCTCGAACTCCCCCGAGCGGTCGCCGCCGAACACCAGATGCGTATGGCAATCGACCAGCCCGGGCGTGACCCATCGCCCGTCGAGCCGGTCGGTCTGCGCCGCCTCATGCGCCGGCAGATCGCCTCGCGGCCCGACCCAGACGATCCGGCGGTCGCGGATCAGCAGCGCCCCGTCGTCGACGGTTCCGTAAGCAACGCCACCTTCGACCATGGTGGCGAGCCGGCAGTCGGTGATCAGCCGGTCCGCACGGATCATCGCGTTTCAAACCCCGCGAGCAGTTCGCAGAACCACCGCCCCGCCGTCAGCGCGCCGAGGTCGCCGATCTCCAGAGACGGATCATACTCGGTCAGGTCCACGGCCTTCACCTTCGGATGGGCGCCGATCACCCGGGTGGCCTCGAAGAAGTCCTGCGCCGACACCCCGCCCGGCCGCGCCCCCGGCGACGCCGGCCACTGGCTGCGGTCGATCACATCGATGTCGAAGTCGACGTAGATGACCTCGCACAGCTGCGACAGCCGCCACAGCTCCTGACCGACGACGGTCGCCAGACCTTCGTCGCGGCATGCGCGCGCCGTCCGCACCGAAATCCCGGCCGCCTTCGCCTTGTCATGCGCCCGTTTCGTATTGGCGAACGGCGCCAGACCGATCTGGCTGATCCGCTCGCCGGCCAGACCGTCCTCCAGCAGGGCCTGAACCGGATTGCCGTTGGTGAGGCCGTGGTCGGTGTCCCTCAGGTCGAAATGGGCGTCCAACGTCAACAGGCCCGTCCGCGTCAGCCCCAGACCGTGCACCCCCGGCCGGGTGATCGCGTTGTTGCCCCCGATCAGCACCGTCAGCCCACGCGACGCCTGCGCCGCCACCGCGTCGCGGACCGGTTCGAAGGCGTCGGCCGGCGTCACCGCCTTCAGCGCCAGATCCCCCGCGTCGTGGACCTTCACATCCAGCGCCTCGCCTGTCTCGACGTCATAGGTCGAGAACCGCGGCAGCACCGCCCGGAACGCCTTCGGCCCCAGGTCGCAGCGCCCCGGCGTCAACGACCGTTCGTTCAAGCCGGCTCCGATCAGGGCGACCGACGCGTCGGGGTGGTGTCCCACGAGATCGGCGACGGAGCGCCACGACAGAGCTTCGGATTCGGTCATGTCCCTCAATAGCCCTTTCTCCCGTCGCGGGAGAAGCGCCGGCCCCTTGTCATCCCGACCGGAGCGAAGCGAAGAGCCGGGACGGGACGGCCCCACACCCACTCCCTCCCGGACAGCCCGTCAGGGCTGAGCCGGGAGACAGCCGGACGCGACCCACCTGTCTCCCGGACAGCCGCTGCGCGACTTCCGGGAGCGGCCACAGCGGGCGCCGCCCGTCCCGGATATCGCCTGCGGCGATTCCGGGATGACAAGGACCGGCGTCTTCTCCCACAACAGCAGAAGGCGCTAGAACCCATCCATGACGACTCATCCCGCCCCCAATACCCGCGTCATCCGCAGCCCCCGCGGCCTCGACATGACCGCCAAAACCTGGGCCGCCGAGGCCGCCCTGCGGATGCTGATGAACAACCTCGATCCCGAGGTGGCCGAGCGGCCGGAGGACCTCGTCGTCTACGGCGGCATCGGCAAGGCCGCGCGCGACTGGCCGTCGTTCGACCGCATCATCCATGAGCTCCGCAACCTCGAACCCGACCAGACCCTGCTGGTCCAGTCGGGCAAGCCGGTCGGCGTCTTCCGCACCCACGCCGACGCGCCGCGCGTGCTGATCGCCAACTCCAACCTGGTGCCCAAATGGGCGACCTGGGAGCATTTCAACGAGCTCGATCGCAAGGGGCTGATGATGTACGGCCAGATGACGGCCGGCTCGTGGATCTACATCGGCACCCAGGGCATCGTTCAGGGCACCTGGGAGACCTTCATGGAGGCCGGACGCCAGCACTATGGCGGCGACTGGTCGGGCCGCTGGATCCTGACCGCCGGCCTCGGCGGCATGGGCGGCGCCCAGCCGCTGGCCGCGACCATGGCCGGCGCCTCCTGTCTCGCGGTCGAATGCCAGCGCAGCCGGATCGAGATGCGGCTGCGCACCCGCTACCTCGACGTCATGGCGGAGACGCTGGACGAGGCGCTGGCGCTTCTGGAGCAGGCGAAGAAGGATGGAAAAGCCATATCCGTCGGTCTGTTGGGCAATGCGGCCGATGTTCTGCCTGAACTCGTCCGTCGCGGCGTCCGCCCCGACCTCGTCACCGACCAGACCAGCGCCCACGACCTCGTCAACGGCTATCTGCCGCAGGGCTGGACCGTCGCGGAATGGGAGGACAAACGCGTCTCGGACCCTGAGGCCGTAAAGGCCGCGGCCGCCGCCTCCTGCGCCGTCCATGTCAACGCCATGCTGGCCTTCCAAGCCATGGGGATCCCGACGACCGACTACGGCAACAACATCCGTCAGGTCGCTTTCGACGAAGGCGTGAAGAACGCCTTCGACTTCCCCGGCTTCGTTCCCGCCTATATCCGCCCGCTGTTCTGCCGCGGCATAGGGCCGTTCCGCTGGGCCGCCCTGACCGGCGATCCGGACGACATCCGCAAGACCGACGCGGCGATGAAGACGCTGTTCCCGGACAATGCGGGCCTGCACCGCTGGCTGGACATGGCCGGTGAGCGGATCGCCTTCCAGGGCCTGCCCGCCCGCATCTGCTGGATCGGCCTCGGCGACCGCCATCGTGCGGGCCTGATGTTCAATGACATGGTCGCCTCGGGCGAGCTCAGCGGGCCGATCGTCATCGGCCGCGACCACCTCGACTCCGGCTCGGTCGCCAGCCCGAACCGTGAGACCGAATCCATGATGGACGGCTCCGACGCCGTCTCCGACTGGCCCCTGCTGAACGCTCTTCTGAACACCGCCTCGGGCGCGAGCTGGGTCTCCCTCCACCACGGCGGCGGCGTGGGCATGGGCTACAGCCAGCATTCGGGCGTGGTCATCGTCGCCGACGGCACGCCGGAGGCGGCTCGCCGCCTCGAACGCGTCCTCTGGAACGACCCCGCCACCGGCGTCATGCGCCACGCCGACGCGGGCTATGAGATCGCCAGGGACGCCGCCCGCGAACATGGGCTGAACCTGCCGAGCATGACGTGACCCTCTCCCCTTGGGAGAGGGAGACCGCGCACGGCGGCGCAGCCGTCGTCCTGGCGCGGTCGGGTGAGGGTCGGCTGCCGCCGACCGGCCGCCGTCTCGACCCTCACCCTTTCGCGCAAGGACGATCGCTTCGCTCTCGTGCGCTCAAGCCCTCTCCCATCGGGAGAGGGATCTGACCCCCGCCCGCTGAGGCCGCCACATGGAATTCGCCGCCGTCGCCCTGCCGCTCGCCCTGGGGATCATCATGTTCGGCCTTGGGCTGGACCTGACGCCCGCCGACTTCGTCCGCGTGGCGAAACAGCCGAAAGCCGCCGCCGTCGCCCTCGCCTGCCAGCTGCTGCTGTTGCCGGCGATCTGCTTCGCCCTGGTCCTGCTGTTCCGTCTGCCGCCGATCCTCGCGGTCGGGATGATGCTGCTGGCGGCCTCGCCCGGCGGCACCACGGCCAATCTCTACAGCCACCTGTTCCGGGGCGATGTGGCGCTGAACATCTCCCTGACCGCGATCAACTCGGTCATCGCCGTGGTCACCCTGCCGGTCCTGACCAACCTCGCCATCGCATATTTCCAGCCCGGCGACCTCAGCGTCGGCCTGCAGTTCCGCAAGACGCTGGAGGTGTTCATGATCGTCCTCGGGCCGGTGGCGCTGGGGATGATCGTTCGGGGGCTGAAGCCGGGTTTCGCCGAGGCCATGGACAAGCCCGTCCGCATCGCCTCGGTGGCCATCCTCGTTCTGGTGATCGCCGGATCGGTGGCGAGCAGCTACGACCTTCTGGCGGCCAATGTCGTGCGGCTGGGCGGAATCGCGACCGCCTTCTGCGTGTTGAGCCTGACGGTCGGCTATGTCGTGCCGCGCCTGCTCAGGATCGAGAAAACCCAGGCCGTGGCCAGCGCCTTCGAGGTCGGCATCCACAACGCCGCCCTCGCCATCGTCATCGCCCAGGGCGTGCTGGGGCGGCCGGACATGTCGCTGCCGGCGGCGGTCTACGGGGTGCTGATGTTCCCGATCGCAGCCTTGTTCGGCCTGTGGGTGAGCCGGCGCCGGGCCGTCTGAGGCGGCAAAATCGGCGAACAGGTTTTCCTGATCCCGCGCATCGGGATAAGGGGGGCGGATGACACTCACCCTCGGCCAGTCCCCCCTCACCCTCGCGCGGCTCCGGGCTGTCCTCGACGGCCCCTGCGCCATCGAACTCGCCCCCGCCGCCTGGACCGCCGTCGAGCGCGGCGCAGCCGTGGTGGCCGCCATCGTCGCCGAGGGCCGCACCGTCTATGGCGTCAACACCGGCTTCGGCCTGCTGGCCAACACCAGCATCGCGACCGAAGACCTCGAAACGCTGCAGAAGAACCTCGTTCTCAGCCACGCCTGCGGCGTCGGGGCCCTGCTGCCCGACGACGTCGTGCGCCTGCTGATGGTGCTGAAGATCGCCTCGCTGTCGAAAGGGGCGTCCGGCATTCGCCGCGGGACGCTCGAGGCCCTGATCGCCCTGGTGAACGCCGACGTCCTGCCCTGCATCCCGTCCAAGGGCTCGGTCGGCGCCTCGGGCGACCTCGCGCCCCTGGCCCACATGTCCTGCGTCCTGATCGGCGTCGGCGAGGCCCGCCATAACGGCGAGACCCTGTCGGCCGAGGCCGCCCTCGCCCGCGTCGGCCTGACGCCTCTGACCCTCGGCCCGAAGGAAGGCCTGGCCCTGCTCAACGGCACCCAGTGCTCGACGGCCCTGGCCCTCGCCGGCCTGTTCGCGGCCGAGGCCGCCTTCGCCGCCGGGATCGCCGCCGGCGCCCTGTCAGTCGATGCGCTCAAGGGCTCGGACGCGCCCTTCGACGCCCGCATCCACGCCCTGCGCGGCCAGCCCGGCCAGATCGCCGTCGCCGCCCGTCTGCGCGCCCTGATGGCCGGCTCGGCCATCCGCGACAGCCATCGCGAGGGCTGCCACAAGGTCCAGGACCCCTACTCCCTGCGCTGCCAGCCCCAGGTCATGGGGGCCGTGCTGGACGTGCTGCGAAACGCCGCCGCCACGCTGGAACTCGAGGCCAACGCCGTCACCGACAATCCGCTGGTCTTCATCGAGGACGGAGACGTGATCTCGGGCGGCAATTTCCACGCAGAACCCGTTGCTTTCGCAGCGGATATGATCGCCATGGCCCTGTGCGAGATCGGCAACATCTCCGAGCGCCGCACCTCCATCCTGGTCGATCCCAAGATGAGCGAACTGCCGGCCTTCCTCGTCAAGGAGAGCGGCCTGAACTCCGGCTTCATGATCGCCCAGGTCACCGCCGCCGCTCTCGTGGCCGAGAACCGGATGGTCGCCCATCCCTGCAGCATCGACACTGTGCCGACGTCGGCCAATCAGGAGGACCACGTCTCCATGGCCACCCACGGCGCCCGCCGCCTGCTGGACATGGCCGAGAACACCGCCGCGGTTGTGGGCATCGAACTGCTGGCCGCCGCCCAGGGGCTTGAGTTCCACCGCCCGCTGTCGTCCTCGCCCGATCTGGAAAAGGTCTGGACGATCGTCCGCGAGGCCGCCGCCGCCTATGGCAGCGACCACTATTTCGCGCCGGACATCGCCCGGGCGACGGACGGCGTCCGGGCGGGCCGTTACCGGGTGTTCGCAGGGGATCTGCTGCCGTCGGCCTAGGTCACGCCTCCGACAACGCGATCGTCATCCTCCGGCAAGCCGCGCCTTCTCGGCGCAGACCGGGGGGCCCCAGCGGCGCCGAAGGCGACCTTTTCAGCCGCGCTCCCGGCAGGGTCGCGCTCACGCGCGCCGCGGGGTCCCCCGGTCTCGCGGAGCCTGTCCTTGGGCCGAGCAAAGCTCGGACCCGAGGGCTCGCCGGAGGATGACGATAGCGGGCGGAGCAACAGTGTATTCTCGCCCCCGATCTTCCCGCCCCTTTGAACCCCAAAGCCACCCTTTTGACCCCTCCGGCGCGACCGAACCCGCGCCGTTTTCCCACCCCACGACCGGAAACGACGCAGCCGCGTGCATCAATGCTCCAACGCCCACGGGCGCGGTCTTTGACACGCTGAACTCCCCCGACAGGACCGCTGGCAGGCCTGTCGATCCCCGCCGAAGGCACATCCCGGCCGCCGTCGAAAAAACGTTTCAATTTTTCGGCTGCAACAGTGTCTTCCCGCCCCTCGCAGGCGCTAGTCAGGCCTGAAGCGGCGCCCGCCTCAACGCCGTCAGATTGGCCGAGCCGGTGCAGAAGCAGACGGTGCGCATCTGCCGGATCAGCGTCTGGAAATGCTCGACCACCGCCTCTGTCGAAACGGTCGCGGCGGCCAGCACGCCGGCCGCCTGGCCGACCATGTCCGCGCCCAGCCGGATGGCCTTGGCCGCCTCGACCCCGTCCTGGATCCCGCCCGAGCCGATGATCGTGGCCTTCGGACAGGCCGCCCTGACCTCGGCGATGGCCCGGGCGGTGGGGATGCCCCAGTCGGCGAAAGCGGCGGCGTGGCTCTTGTCACGCTCCTTGTCCGAGCGCTCGCCTTCGACGGTCGCCCAGTTGGATCCGCCGGCTCCGGCGACGTCGACCGCGGCCACGCCCATGGCGAACAGCCGACGGGCCGTCGCCGCCGAAATTCCCGCCCCGGTCTCCTTGACGACCACTGGTGCATCCAGCGCCTTGACCAGGGCCTCCAGAGCCGCGCCGACGCCCCACCAGTCGCGGTCGCCTTCAGGCTGACAGGCCTCCTGCAACGGGTTCAGATGGACGATCAGGGCGTCGGCGGCGATCATGTCGAGGACACGTCGCGCCTCATCGACGCCGAAGCCGCGCGTCAACTGGGCGGCGCCGATATTGGCGAGGATCGGCGTGTCGGGGGCCTTGAGCCGCAGGGCCATGTCCAGGCCCGGCGTATCTCCCTCGGCGTCCAGGGCCATTCGCTGCGAGCCGACAGCGAGGGCTATGCCGAGGTGCTGCGCGGCCTCGGCCAGCCGGGCGTTGATGGCCTCGGCCCGCGCCGGTCCGCCGGTCATCGAGCTGATCAACAAGGGCGCCTTCAAGCGCCGGCCGAGGAAGTCGACGCCGAGATCGATCTTGCCGTGGTCCAGATCGGGCAAGGCCTCATGCACGAAGCGAACCTCGCTGAAACCGTTTTTCAGCGCATGCTCGCCCATCCCCGCCAGAACGACGTCGAGATGCTGGTCCTTGCGAGTCACGATCCCGGGCACGGGATCACACTACCCGGCGCCAAGGCGCGGTGCGATCCCCTCAGGGCTGCTTCTCCACGTTAAGCGCATAGGCCCCGGTCTGGCCCTGCTGGAAGGTTCCGGCCCGGACCTCGTAAACGCCGTCCGTCGGCGCGGTCCATTCCAGCTTGGCATGGGTGTCAGACAGTCCGTCGTCGTCCGAACCCAGCACCTCGAACGAACCGTCGGCCTGTTCGCGACCGACGACGAGGAAGCTGTCGACCTCATTGGAAACCATGGTGATCAACAGTTTCTCGTCTTCCTTCAGGCTCAACCGATAGGCGTCGTAGAAGCTGTTGTCCTCGGCGGTCGCGTCCGCATCGGTCAGAACGCCGCGCGCCGTGGCCCCGACCAGGACGCTCCCGGGCATGGGCTGCGGGCCCCGGTCGACCAGTTCCAGCGCGTAAAGACCCTGGCCTTCCCTCACCCATGGCAGGGCGCGCAGCACGTAGTCGCCGTCCGCCGGCAGGGTGAAGCTGAGACGGGAATCGGTGCCTTCGCCGAGGCCGTCGTCATCCGAGGCCAGTGCGGAGAACTCGCCCCCGGCGTGCCCGATCTGCAGGAGGGTGTCGAAATCGCCGGACCGCATGGTAGCCTGGACCCGCTGCCCAGCAGACCCGCTGAAGGCGTAGACGTCGAAACCGCGATCCTCGCTGTCGGTGGGATCGGCCTCGCTGATCTCGCCCTGGACCATGGCGCCGAACGGCAGCGCCTCGGGCGCCTTTTCAGGCTCGGCCTCGAGCAACGACAGCGAATAGCGCCCCACGGACTCAGTGAAGGCTCGCGCCTCGAGGTAATAGACCCCGGTGACCGGCAGGGTGAAGGTCAGGCGGGAGTTGGTGCCCTCAGGGCCGCCGTCGTCGTCCTCGGCGAGGCTGACGCGGTTCGAATCGAAGAGTTCCAGATAGGGGTCGATCTCCTCGGAACTCATATCGATCCGGAGGCGCTGGCCCTCCCGCCCCGAAAACCGGTAAATGTCCGCGATCGCGCCTCCTGCGCCCCTGCCGTCGTCCGCCGACAGGGCCCCCTCCACCGAGGCGCCGATCTCGATCGCCTGCGCCGGGGCGGGTTCCGCACCGCGGCTCAGCGACAGCGTGTACGCCCCTTCGCCTCCCGGACTCAGCGGGGTTGCGCGAATGATGTACTCGCCGCCGTCCTGGGGGGTGAAAACGAGACGCGAATTCAGCCCCGTGTCCATGGTGTCGTCGTTCATCGCCAGCTCGTCGAATGCCCCGGACCGCATGCGGCCGACCCGGACCACCGGATCGAAGGCGTCGGAAACGAGATCGATGACCACCGGCTCACCGGCGCGGGCGCGGAAGCGGTAGGCGTCATAGGCCTGCCCCCCGTCGCTCTCGGGATCGCGGGCAGTCAGTTCCCCTGCGACCGACTGGTCAATGCGGATGGCGCCCGGACGGGGCGGCCGACCGGCCGGGGGCCGCCTGGTCAGGGCCAGACTGTAATCTCCGCCCTCGAGGCCGGCCAGGGCCCGCGCGCGCAGGATGTAGTCTCCGCCCCGGTCGGCGGTGAAACGGAGTCGCGAATCGGTGCCCTCGCCGAGGCCGTCGTCATCGCGGGAGAACGGCTCCGGGTCGCCCTGATGGAAGACCTCGAGGAAGGCGTCGAATTCACCGGCGCGCATCACGGCCTCGAATCTTTGCCCGGCCTGGGCGCGGACCAGATAGTCGTCGTAACGATAGGCGTCCTCGGCGTGGACGGCGTCGCCCTCGCCGATCCGCCCCTCGACAGTCGCGCCCGGCGTGAGGGGCTCGGCGCGCTGGGCCGTCGCAGGCGCCGCGATCGACAGCGCCAGCAGGCTTACGGCGGCGAGGATGGTCTGACGGCGCATGGAAGTTCCCCTGAATGACAGGCGAACATAGACGCCGAACCGCGCCCTCTGTAAATCGCGGCGACCGCACGATTCCTGACTACCGGAGCCGATATCCATGACGGCCGATCCAGCCCGCGCGACCATAATCGACGGCAAGGCCTTTGCGGCCGCCCTGGTGGACCGGGTCGCCGCCGCCGCCGCGCGCCTGGAGGCGACCCGCGGCGTCAGGCCTGGCCTGGCCGTGGTCATCGTCGGGGAGGATCCGGCCAGCCAGGTCTATGTTCGCAACAAGGGTGAAACCACCCTGCGCGCCGGCATGCGGTCGGACACTCACCGGCTGGCCGAAACGACGTCCGGGACGGAGCTTCTCGCCCTGATCTCGACCCTTAACGCCGACGCCGGCATCCACGGGATTCTCGTCCAGCTGCCCCTGCCCCCTCACATCGACAGCGCCGCCGTGCTTGGCGCGATCGATCCGGACAAGGATGTCGACGGCTTCCACGTCGTCAACGTCGGGCGCCTCGCCGTCGGACTGCCGGGCCTGGTTCCCTGTACGCCCCTGGGATGCCTGATGCTGCTGAAGGCCGAGCTCGGCGACCTGTCCGGGCTGAACGCCGTGATCGTGGGCCGCTCAAACATCGTGGGCAAGCCGATGGCGCAGTTGCTGCTGGGCGAAAGCTGCACCGTGACCATAGCCCATTCCCGAACCCGCGACCTGCCCGCCCTGTGCCGCGCCGCCGATATTCTGGTCGCAGCGGTTGGTCGCCCCGAGATGGTGCGCGGCGCCTGGATCAAGCCCGGCGCGACGGTCATCGACGTCGGAATCAATCGCGTGCCCTCCCGGGATCCGGTCAAGGCCGCAGAGGGCAAGACGCGTCTGGTCGGCGACGTAGCCTTCGACGAGGCCCTCGGCGTCGCCGGCCGGATCACGCCCGTGCCGGGCGGCGTCGGGCCGATGACCATCGCGTGTCTGCTGGCCAACACCTATACGGCGGCGTGCCGCTCGGTCGGGGTCGAGCCGGAGCCTCTGGACGCTTGAACCAGAGCGGTTGAAGTCCGATAGTCGCGTCTGGCCTTCAGGAGACGTCGATGATCCGCTTCTCGCCCCGCATGTCCGCCCTCGCCGCCGTCGTCGTCCTGACCCCCGCCGTCGCCGGCTGCGGGATCAACGCCATCCCGACCAAGGAAGAGGCCGCAAAGGCGCGTTGGGCCGACGTCCAGTCTCAATACCAGCGCCGGGCCGATCTGGTGCCGAACCTCGTCGCCACCGTACAGGGCGCGGCCATCGCCGAACGCACCACCTTGACCCAGGTGATCGAGGCCCGCGCGCAGGCGACCAATGTCACGGTCACGCCCGAGACGCTCAACGATCCCGCCGCCTTCCAGCGCTACCAGGCCGCGCAGGGGCAGCTCTCCCAGGCGCTGTCCCGGCTGCTGCTGGTCGTTGAGCGCTATCCGGAGATTCGCTCGAACCAGAATTTCATCGCGCTCCAGTCCCAGCTGGAAGGCACGGAGAACCGCATCGCCGTCGCCCGGCGGGACTACAATGAGGCCGTGCGCGACTACAATACGTCGTTGCGCACCTTCCCCACCGTGATCTGGGCCAACACCATCCATGGCGGGTCGGAGCCGATGCAGCTGTTCACGGCGACCGAAGCCGCCCAGACCGCTCCGAGCGTGAATTTCGACGCCCTGAACCCCGCCCGGCCCGGCGGAGCCGCCGCGCCCGTCGTTCCCGGCGCCGCCCCCGCCGCGGCGCCGGCGACCCGGTGATCCTCACCCGTTCGGGTTCCCGCATGGTCAGGGCCGCCGGCCTCCTGGCGGTCCTGCTGGCCGCCGCCTGGCTGTCGGTGACGGCCGTGGCTTTCGCCCGGGCCGGCCCCGTTTTTCCGCCGCTGAACGGTCGGGTCATTGACCACGGAGACCTGATTTCGGACGCGAAGGAACTGGCGCTGGCGGCGAAGCTTGAGGCGCTGGAGCGTGATACGACCGATCAGCTCGTGGTCGTCACCGTCGCCGACCTTCAGGGCTATGAAATCGAGGAGTACGGCTATCAGCTCGGCCGCGCCTGGGGCATCGGTCAGGCGGAGAAGAACAACGGGGTTCTGCTGCTGGTCGCGCCCCGCGAGCGCAAGGTGCGCATCGAGGTCGGCTACGGTCTGGAGCCGGTCCTGACTGACGCCCTTTCCGCCCTGATCATCCAGAATGAAATCCTCCCCTCCTTCCGCGAAGGCCATTTCGAGCGCGGCATCGAACAGGGCGTGGACGCCATCGACCGCCAGCTGCGTCTTGACCCGACCGAGGCGCAGGCGCGGGCCGCGGCGGCCGAGCGTCCCCGGTCCGGTGCGCCCATCGGCGTCGGCGTCGTGGTCGCGGTCATTTTCTTCCTCATGATACTCGCCATGATCGGCGGCGGCGGAGGCCGGGGCCGGCGCCGCCCCAGCGGCGCGGGCCCGATCCTGCTCTGGGCGGCGGCCGAGGCGCTGAGAAGCAGCGGGCGCGGCGGCGGGGGAGGCGGCGGCTTCGGCGGCGGCGGCGGCAGCTTTGGCGGCGGGGGAGCGTCAGGCGGATGGTGATCACACTCACGCCCCAGGCTCAGTCCCGCATCGGGGCCGCCATCGCGGCCGCCGAAGCGAGGACGTCCGGCGAGATCTTCTGCGTCCTGGCGCGGCAGGTCTCGGCCTATCGCGACATCTCTCTCGGCTGGGCGGCGGCGGCGGCGCTGTTGCTGCCTCTGGGGCTGATCCCGCTCGGCTTCGATCCGGCCTGGCTTCCCGGTCTGGGCGCGGGCTGGCAGGCCGCCCACCTGTCATCGACCGATGTGGTCGTCGGCCAGTCGCTGGCCGCCTATGTTCTGGTGCAGGCGGCGGTGTTCCTGGCCGTCTTCCTGCTGACCTCCATCCCCGCCGTCCGTCGTTTCGTAACGCCGCGGAGCGTGCGGCGCGCGCGTGTCCGGCGGGCCGCGCTGGAGCAGTTCCTCGCCCACGGCCTGCACGTCACCCAGGAACGGACCGGCGTGCTGATCTTCGCCGCCCTGTCCGACCATCAGGTCGAGGTCATCGCCGACGAAGGCATCTACGGCAAGGTCGATCAGAGCGTCTGGGCCGCGGCCGTTGAGGCGCTGGCGAGCGGTCTGAAGCAGGGCGACGCCGCCGCCGGTTTCGAGGCCGCCATTGGCCTGTGCGGCGACGTTCTGGCCGAACATTTCCCACCGCAACCGACGAATCCCAATGAGATCCAGGACCGGCTGGTCCTGATCTGAAGCAAAGGCGGCGCCCCGCCGCTTTGGTGTCTTAATCCCCGTGGTATTGGCCGTGCCGCCGACCGGCCCGCTTTCAGGACTTCATGCCCCGCCTGTTGACCTACAATGTACACCGGTGCGTCGGCGTCGATCGCAAGCTCGATGTCGGTCGCATCGTCGGCGTCATCGCCGAGCATGAACCGGACATCGTCTGCCTGCAGGAGCTGGACGTCGGTCGCGCTCGCACCGGTCATGTCGACCAGGCCGGCGCGATCGCCGAGGGCCTGGCCATGACGTTCCATTTCCACGCGGCAATGAAGGTCGAGGCTGAACAATACGGAGACGCCATCCTGACCCTGCGTCCCGAGCGGCTGGTCAGGTCGGGCCCACTCCCGACGATCCGGGGCGTACCGGGACTCGAACCCCGCGGCGCCCTGTGGGCGGCGGTCGATCTGGACGGCGTCGAGCTGAACGTCATCAACACCCACCTCGGTCTCGTGCCTCGCGAGCAGCGGCAGCAGGCGGCGGCCCTCATCGGCCCTGACTGGCTCGGCCATCCCGATTGCATCGGTCCGACGCTGCTGACCGGCGACTTCAACGCCACCTCGGTGACCCGGCCCTATCAGGCGCTCACCCGAAGACTGGCCGACTGTCAGCGCAGCCTGGGGCTCCGACCCTCGGTCAAGACCTTCCCGTCCAGCTTCCCCGCGATCCGCATCGACCACTGCTTCACAAGCCCCGAAATCGTGGTGACGGGGGTGAAGGCCCCGTTCTCTCCACTGGCCCGGATGGCGTCGGACCATCTGCCGCTGATCATCGACTTCGAAATCAGGGCGTGACAGGCGGGGGCAGGGTCCGATGCGATCGGGAGCGCCGCTTCCAGGGCCGGAATGCGTCCCGGGTCGAGGTGGGATCGCCCAGCTGAAATTCGGCGATAACGCGTTCGAGACGCGACGGCGGCTCTGCGCCGAGCACATGCATCCTGCCGGTGTCGAACTGCAGAACCGCCTCGCCGACGCCGGCCGTGACCGCCTCGACGGCGCCGAAGGCCTCGCCGTCGACGCCGATCCAGTGCCCGATGGTGCGCTGGCGGAACCGGCGGATGGCGTCACGCCCCGCGTCGTCGGTCGGCTCGGCGGCGATATCGCACTCCGTGTCGAAACCGAACGACCGGTTGTTCAGGTTGGTGGAACCGATGCGCAGGACGGCGTCGTCATAGATCGACACCTTGGCGTGCACGATAATCCGCTCGCCCCCGCGTGTGTACGGCGTGAAGGCGAAGAAGCGGTTGTGTCGATCCGCCTGCTCCAGCCGGAAGAGGACCTCTGACCGCGCCGTGTCCATGGTGATCCGGTCGAACCAGCTCGGACTCGCCCCGGTCGACACCAGCACGATTTCCGGGCCGTTCTGCTCTCCCAGACGTGCGGCCAGCGCTTCGGCGATCGCCGGAGACGTGAAATACTGGTTCTCCAGGTAGATCAGGCGCCTCGCCCGCCGGATCGCGTCGAGATGAAGCGTTTCGTTCTCGCGGACCTCGGCCCGCCCGGCGGCGGCCGGTTCGGTCCGGGCGATCGCGACGGGCGTATCGAACAGGTCGGGCTCAACGCCCTCGGGCCAGGGGTCGCTGTCGATCGGCTCCGCAACGGTTCGCTCGCCCGTCGCCCGGAACCAGCGCTCGCGAGCCAGGTCGCCGAGCGCCCGCGCGGCAGCGCCGTCCATGACCGCCATCACCTCATGCCGCGGAGACGGGATCAGGCCGGACGGCTGACAACGGCGGGGGTCGCCGTCCAGGTGCTGCTCGGAGTCCCACCGATCCGTCGAAATGTCCCCGCCGCCGCAGAAGGCGACCGCGTCATCGATGATGACGGCCTTCTGGTGATGGCAGGCCCCGAAGGCGGGCGGCGGGTCGAGGCGGAACTCCACCATCCGTTTGCGGAACCAGACCTGCGCCTTGTGCGGATAGAACCCCTGCGAGGCGGCGATCAACAGGGGCGATTTCCAGATCAGCAGCCGGACGTCCAGTTCCGGACGCGTCTTCACCAACATGCGCAACTGGTGCCCGATTTGCGCGTGATGGTCGTCGTGCGCGCTCTCCGGGTCGAGTCGCGTCCGTGGATCGAACTGCCAGCCAAGGATGACGATGGAGCGGCGCGCCCCGGCGAGGCTTGAGCGCAGCGCCTCAAAATAGGCGGCGTTCTCCATCAGCACCGCAAAGCGGTCGGCCCGTTCGACCCGCCAGCAGTTGCGCCCCGGCGCCAGCAGGCTCTCGTTCCGGTCGTGCCCGAATTCTTCCATGGCGCAGGTCTTGCCGATTCGCGTGACGGCGGTGTGCGCCCGAAGCTCTACAGGACGCATGCCGCCCGCTTCCGTTCCATGTCACGACGCACCGGGTCAATGGTGACGCTTTGTTCATGCGCTTCAGGATTGTCCGAACGCGGTTTTAAGCGCATAAGACCCCTCGTCATTCGGGCAGGGGAGATCGGCGATGCAAGCGCTGATCGAGTTCATCGCAGGGTTCGTCGCCATGCTGGCCGCTGCGGCCTTGTCGCAGTTCGGCGTCGACCTTGACGCGCGTCAGACGCCCCAGCGCGAAATCCATCGGGCGCGAGATTGTGGCGACAGCCCCTCCGCAGCGATGCTCGCCGCTTCGGCCGAGCGCAAACAGGACTGCTGATCTCCGGGCGACTGTCCCCTGAATCGCGCGCCCTCGACTTTGCGCGCCGCGATTGACTCGTTAGGGTCGAAACGTCCTCGCGCATCAGCGATGCGCCCCGTGACGAGATCGCCGCCTCATGAAACCACCCCGTCAACGGCCCCCATTGATTCTGACCGACCCGGAGCCTCCGGCTACCGGGATCGAGCCGTTGCCGGACGCTGTCCCGGCCCCGGATCCGGATCAGACCGTAGCCGGCGATCGGCCCATGTCGGAGCGCCGCCGGCGGCGCCTGGCGGAGGAACAGCGCCGCGCGGAAGAGCGGACTGCGTCGGAGGCCGTTCGCGCCGCCGCGCCCGACGTGGCCCCCTTCGGGCTGGCGACGTCCGCTGAGGCGTCACCGGTCGCCTACGAATCCCCTGCCCCGCCGGTCCGGGTCCAGCGACGCGAGAAGCCTTTTCCCTCCGGACAGCACGCCTATCTCGTCGCCGGCGTCGCGTCGGCGCTCTGGGTGGGCGGCGTGGCGGCCTGGCTGGCCTTCGAAGTCGGTTCCGGAGCCGTCGAACTGGAACCCCTTCGTCTCGCCGTCTATGCCCTGATCGCCCTGGCGCCGGCCGGCATGGCCATCATGCTGGCCCATGCCGTGCGACAGGGCGCAGGGCTGGCGTCCGAGACCCGCCGCGCCCGCGAACTGGCCGAGGCGCTCGTCGCTCCGACGGCCCTCGCGGCGCAGCAGACCGGCGAGGTCCTGTATTCGCTCCGCAACGATATCGACCTGGCCTCGCTCGCGGCTGAACGCGCCCGGCACGATATGGCGCTGCTGCGTGAAGCCCTGTCCCTGGAGACCACACGCCTCAATGAGGCCGCAGGGACGGCGGGCCAGACCGCTCGCCACCTTGTCGAGCAACTCGGCGGAGAGCGCGAACGGATGCTGTCGCTCGCCACCCAGATGGATGCCCAGGCCTCCGGCGTGATCGAGGCCGTCGAGCGGCAATCGCGGATGGTGGTGGATGCTTCCGATCTGGCCCAGACCCAGCTCCGCGAGGCCGAGGCCGCGCTCGCCGCGCGCGCCGCCGATCTTGCTGCGGCTGCAAGCGAAGCCCAGGACGCCGCCCGTGTGGCCGCTGACGACCTGGCTCGCCAGACCCTTCGGCTGGAGAACGCCGGCTCAGGCGTCGCCGAACAGATCCAGTCGGTCGAGGAAGGTCTGGGTCAGCAGCGCGCCGCCTTGGTCACCGCCGCCTATGCCCTGCGCACCGACCAGGAGGATTTCTCCGCCCAGGTCGAGAGCCAGCGCGCGCAGTTGAGCGAGCAGCTGTCCGCTACCCGCAGCGCCGCCGGCGAGCTGGGCGACACATCGAGCCGCACGACCGAGACGATCAAGGATCTGGTCGAGGCGGCCACGGACCAGTTCCGGGCGCTCGTGGAGATGTCCCAGCGCGAAGCCGACGGCTTCGACGCGGCGACCAAACTTGCGCTGGACCGGTTCGAAGCCCTGGCGGCCGAGGCCCGCGACGTTCTGGTCGAGGAAACGCGATTGGCGCTGGCGACCCTGCAAGCGACCGCCGAGGAATCCCGCGCCGCCGCCGCCGAGGCCGCCGAGCAAGCCCAGGCTCGCGCGGACAGGCTCGGAGAAGCGCTGTTCGAGGCGGCGCAAAAGGCCGATCAGGCTGCGGACGCCCGCGTCGATACCGCCCGCAAGATCGTCGCCGAAACCGGCGGACTGGTCGAAGAGGCCGGGGATCGCGCTTTGGAGCGACTCAAGGCCACGGTGGAGCGGATGACCGCCGCCCTGGCGCAGATCGACGAGACCATGGGCGATCTGGACGAGCGCGCGGCGCGTCTGCCCGAAGAGGCCCAGAAGCGGGTGGAAGCGGTTCGCGCCTCCGTCGAGGAAGGCCTTGCAGCCCTCTCCGCCGCCTCCCAGAAGGCCGCCGCGGATACGGAGGCGCTGGACGCCGGTTTCCAGGAGCGGGTGCGTCGCAACTACGACATGCTGACCGAGGCGGTGCGGCTGATGGGGGTGGTGTCCGGGGACGCCCCCACCCTCCGACGCCGGGAGGCGGTCCCGACAGAGAGCCCGGCCCCGGCGGATGCGGATGCTGGCCGGACCCGTCCGGCCAGGGCGGAGGAGGCGCGTGGCTTCGGCCTGCGCGGTCGGCTGAAGCTGGAGCCGATGCCGGGATCAGGCGCGCCGCCCGCGTCCGCCGCGGAGCCGCTCGACTGGAGCGATCTGGTCGACGATGCGCCCGGGGACGCGCCCCTGGACCTGGATACGCCCGTCATGCCCGCCGAGGCCGTCGAAGCCCTGGAGGTCCGCATCACCGCAGCCATCCGGCGCATGGGCGTCGATCCCAACGCACTGCTGCCCCGCTCGCGCGTCGAGGAGGCGGCGCAGGCCATCGCCGGACGCGATCCCGAACGGGCGAGGCAGATCGTGCGGCGTGTGGCGCCGGCGGCGGTTCGCAGCGTCTCCCGGCGCGTGCTGACCGATCCTGATCTCCGGACGGACGCGGAGGCCTTTGTTCGCGCCTTCGCCCGCGATCTGGCCGTGCGGGCCTCGGCGAACGATGGTCCAGGCGTCCTCGGACGTCTGACCTCCGACGGAGGCCGTGCCTTCATGCTGCTGGACGCCGCCGTCGGCGACCTCGCCTGAAGCGGGATTCCGTACCGCCCCGGGATCCCCGCGGCGCATTTGCGCCTTGACGGCGGGCCGCGGTCGCGACACCGTTCCTGCCGATGTCACAGTTCTGTCATATCTCGGTCCGCCGTGCCTGAGCGCGAGGAATCCGCCCCCGATTATCGCCCCGCGCTGATTATTTGCGCATGGGATCCGGACGAGACGGGCTGGGACCCGGTCGAGGATCTGTCAGGTCAGCCCTGGAGTCCTGCCGGGGCTCGGACCCTCGCGGTTCCGGGAGGCGAACCCGGGATGCTGGCGGCCCTTCTGTCCGGGCATCTCGGCGACCGGGGCTGTCGGGGCCTGCTGCTGGTCGGACGAACCCGGCGAAGCGACGGGTTCCGCTTCCAGATCCGGGCCGAGAACCGCTCGCTGGACGGCGGCCGGCTGGATCTGGTCGGACCGGGAACGGCGAGGGCGACCGCCCCCGTGGCCGACGTCGTCCGGGCCCTGAATGACGCCGGCCTGGCGGCAAGCGCCAGTTCCGAATGTGAGGGGGATGCTGGCAGCTACCTTCTTTACCACGTGCTTTCCGCCCTGCCCGACGGGGTGGACACGCCGGCCATCGGCCTGCTGCGCGCGCCGGGGAGCCAGCCGGACGCCGCGGTTCAGCGTGCGGTCAAGACCGCGGCCCAGGCGATCGCCCGTCATCTGTCTCCCCTGCCCCGCTCCCGCGCCAACTGACCGCGGAGAGGCAGCGCGGCGACGAGGCCGGCCGCGGCCAGCGCGGCCATCGCCCAGTAGCCGCCGGCGCCATACCGGTCATACAGCGGGCCGGACATCGCCGTAGCCAGGCCGATCAATACGCCGGCGGACACCACCGACGAGAGCATTTGCGCCGCGGTATGGGCGTCGGGCGGCGTCAGCCGTTCCACCAGCTGAACGCCGGCGAGGAAGGTGGCGGCGAAGGTCAGGGCGTGCAGCGCCTGGAGCGGCCACAACAGCCAGAGCGGCGGGGCCAGCGCCATCAGGCTCCACCGTACGACGGCGGCCGCGGACCCGGCGACCAGCAGGCTCCAGGGACTGATGCCGACGCGTCGCCGCCAGGGCTCGAACACCCACATCAGCACGATCTCGACGACGACACCGAAGGCCCACAGCTGACCCGTGACAGCCTCGCTGACGCCCTGCCGCTTCCACAGGATGGCGGAGAACCCGTACTGGAAGGCATGCGCTGCCTGAACCGAGCCGATTGCGAAGATGGTGATCAGGAAGACGGGATCGCCAAGCAGCCGGCCCAGTCCGCGGAACCGCTCCCGGCCGAGGACCGGGGCTCCGTCCGCGACGGGCTCCGCCGGCAAGGTCAGGATCGCCGCGGCGGCGAAGCCCAGCGACAGGGCCACGAGCCACACAATCACCCCGTCAGTCGGTGCGCTCAGCAGAATCGCGCCCATGCCCACGTTGGCGATCACAAAGGCGGCCGAACCGGCGCCGCGCGGCAAGGCGAAGGTGAAGCCGAGCCGGGAGGCCAGCCGCAGGGTCATCACATCGGTCAGAGGGACGAGCACGCCCATGGCTGTGGCGCCGATGAACCAGCCGAGGGCGCGCAACAGAAACCCGTCGGCCATTCCCGCAAGGCCGTAGCCCGCGGCCATGACCAGTCCCAGCAGGGCGATCGGCGTACGGCGATAGCGGAAGCCATCGGCCCAGACCGCCAGAAGCGGTCCGGTCAGGACGCGCGCCAGCATCGGCGCCGCGAGCACGGTTCCGATCTGGGCTCCGCTCAACCCCTGCGCGCTCATCCACAAACCTGCAAACGGAAGGCTCACCCCGGTGGCGCCGAAGAGCAACACATACTGCAGAGCCATGCGCTGGGCGGCGTTCATGCCCGGCGCAATAGCAGACTCGCGGGCTTCTGTCGGCTAGCGTCGGGGTCATGACTGTGTCCCCGAAGCTGGCGGCGTTCGCGGCCCTCAACGGCGCTCTCGCCGTCCTGATCGGCGCCTTCGCAGCGCATGGAGCAGGCCCGCAGATCAAGTCATTGCTGACCACCGGGGCTCACTACCAGATGGTGCACGCCGTGCTGGCGCTGGTCTGCGCCACGTGGCCGATCCGTGGTCGTTGGCTCGTGGCGGCCGGCTGGTTGGCGGCGACCGGCGGTCTGGTGTTCTCTCTCGCCCTCTCCGGAGTCGCCCTGCTGGGCTTCTCGATCATGGGTGCAATTGCACCGATAGGCGGCATACTCATGATTGGAGCCTGGCTCTTGATTCTTTTCGCTTCATTGCGAACACCATCCACAGCCGGCTGACGGCGCGAACGAGACCGATTCCAGTATGGCCTTCCCCGTGCCCGACGCGCCGCGCCGCGACCTGTTCCCGGAAATCGAGCCCTATGCGACCGGCTTCATGCCGACCGACGGCGTGCACGAGATCTACTACGAGGAATGCGGCAATCCGCAGGGCTTGCCGGTCGTCGTGCTGCACGGCGGGCCGGGCGGCGCGGTCAATCCGGGGATGCGGCGCTATTTCGATCCCGCCAAATACCGAATCGTCCTTTTCGACCAGCGGGGTTGCGGCCAGAGCCGGCCGAATGCGTCGCTGGAGGAGAACACCACCTGGACGCTTATCGAGGACATCGAACGCCTGCGGGAGCTTCTGGGCATCGGCAGGTGGGTCGTGTTCGGCGGCAGCTGGGGCTCGACCCTGTCGATGGCCTACGCGATCACCCATCCGGAGCGGGTCGCGGCCCTGCTGCTGCGCGGCATCTTCCTGCTGACCAGGCCTGAGCTGCACTGGTTCTATCAGGACGGGGCGTCGAACATCTTCCCGGACGCCTGGGAGCGGTTCGTCGCCCCGATCCCGGAGGACGAGCGTCACGACCTGATGGGCGCCTATTACAAGCGGCTCACCGGCGAAAACCGCGCCGAGCGCGACCGCTGCGCCATCGCCTGGTCCAGCTGGGAAGGCGAGACGGTCAGCGTCGAGGGCCCCGACGCCCGGCCGGACAAGTTCGCGGAGCCGGAGTTCGCGGTCGCCTTCGCGCGGATCGAGTGCTGGTACTTCATGAACGGCGGCTTCTTCCCGGAGGAAGGCTGGCTGTTGAAAAACATCAGCCGCATCAAACACATTCCCTGTTGGATCGCCCAAGGGCGTTTCGATGTCGTCACGCCGATCACCAGTGCATGGTCGCTGCACCGCGCGTGGCCGGAAGCGAAACTGGACATCATCAGGGACGCGGGCCACGCCTCCAGCGAGCCCGGCATTATCGACAGCCTCGTGCGCGCAACGGACTGGGCGGCTTCTCTCTAGCCCGACGGAGGCTCAAGTCGGGCTGGTCTTCCTGACCAGTTCGGACAGCTGGAAGCCGATGCGACGCGCCGGACGCTCCTCGGGCCGCTTGCGGGCGTCGAGCAGGACGTTGATCTGGCCGTAGTGCTGAATCAGGCGGACCGGCTTGCCGTCCGAATTCCTGCCCAGGAACATGATGAAGTCGGGGCCCCAGAAGCCGACGTCGTCGATCGACATGGTCCCGTCCCCGGGCAGGCCCACGATGCGGGCGCCGATCTCGTCGTCCTTGTCGAGGCCCTTCTCGAAGTCCTCGATCAGCTTGGACAGGCGGACGAAGGCCCATTCGGCCGGATTCTCGCGCACCCGCACCCCGTCCATCAGCGCCGCGGTCTGGGCGGGTGTCGCGGCGGGCAGCATGGGCTTCGGACAGGGAGCCTCCCCCCAGTCTGGCACGAAGGTCGGAGGCGGGGTCGGGGCGGGGGCTTCGGATTTGCTCATCATTGCACCCTAACGCACCGGCGCAGGATCAGAACAGCCCGTGCCCCTTCGGCAGTTCGGCATAGCGGTGCACGCGGGTCGACAGGATCAGCCCGAAGCCGAACATGACCGTCATCATCGACGATCCGCCATAGGACAGCAGCGGCATCGGCACCCCGACCACCGGCGCCAGGCCCATGATCATCGCCCCGTTGATAAGGACAAACAGGGCGAAGAAGGCCGTCATCCCCGCGGCCGCGATACGCCCGAAATGGCTATGGGCCAGGGAGGCGATGCGCAGCGAGATCAGGATGATGGCGACGTAGCAGGCCAGGACGGCGAACGAGCCGACGAAGCCGAGTTCTTCCGCGACGGTGGAGAAGATGAAGTCGGTGTGCCGTTCCGGCAGGAATTCCAGCTGGCTCTGGCTGCCGAGCCCGTACCCCTTGCCGAGCACCCCGCCCGACCCGATGGCGATCTTGGACTGGATGATGTTGTAGCCCGTGCCCGACGGATCGGATTCGGGGCTCAGGAAGGTCAGGACGCGGTTCCTCTGGTACTCCTTCATGCCGAACATGACGAAGGGCGGAACGATGGCGACGGCCGCGGCGGCGCCGGCGGCGATGACCTTCCAGCTCAGGCCGGCGAGAATCATGATGGCGCCGCCGGTCAGGCCGATGACCATGGCGGAGCCGAGGTCAGGCTGTTTCGCAACCAGGATGAAGGGAAGGCCGATCAGGCCCGCGGGGAAGATCAGTTTCCACGACCACCGGGCTTCCTGGGCCGTGTGGCTGTGATACCAGCGGGCCAGGGCCAGGACGAGACCCAGCTTCACGAACTCGGCCGGCTGGATGCGCGTGAAGCCGAGATTCAGCCAGTTCGTCGCGCCGCCGGCCTTGTAGCCCATCGGCGTGAACTCGATCAGCAGCAACAGGAACAGCACAAGGCCGTACAGCGGATAGGCGCCGTGGAACCACCATTTCGGGTGGATCATGGCCAGGGTCAGCATGACTCCCACCATGAGCCCGAACCGGATCAGGTGATCGGCGGCCCACGGCTGCCACGACCCGCCGGCGATCGAATAGAGCATGGCGGCCCCCGTGCAGCCGATCACCGACAACAGGGCCACCAGACGCCAGTCGAGCTCGGTGATCTTGGTCGAAAGCCGGTCGCGCTCGCCGGGACGGGTCAGGGCCGAAGCGGTCATTGCGGCGGCTCGGAAAGATAGGGACGAGGACCACTGCTGGCCGAAGGGACGCGGCCCGGCGCCGGGGCCGGGGCCGCGACTTCCGCCGCGGCGGCGCCTGTCACCTCCCCGCCCGGCGCGGCGCCGAGTTCGCCCTCGTCTGCTCCGGCCGGTGCGACGGCTTCAGGGGGCAGAGGCCGCTCGATACGGGCGCGCATGTCGGGGTCCTTCAGCAGCACGGTCTTCATGACCTCCCGGGCCCGCGGGGCCGCATCGGCCGCCCCGCCGGCGGGGGCGTGCTGGATGATCAGGGCGATGGCGTACCGCGGCGCGTCATGCGGCGCGAAGGCCACGAACAGGGCATGGTCGCGACGGGTCCAGACGGCGTCCCGCGGCCCGCGCGACCCCGAGCCGTAGTCCCGGGACTGGGCGGTGCCGGTCTTGCCGGCCATCTGGATGTCGCCGAGCCCCAGCTGGGACGCCCGGTAAGCCGTCCCGGTCACGTCGTTGGCGACGGCGGCCATGCCGGCCCGGACGATATTGAGGTGCTCCTGGCTGAACGGCAGGTCCGGAACCGCCGCTCCCGATGGCGTGTCCACACCGCCCACCGAGCGGATCAGCCTGGGCGTGATCGCCTTGCGCCCGTGGGCGAGACGGGCGGTCATGACCGCCAGCTGGAGCGCCGTCGTGGAGACCGCCCCCTGGCCGATGGCGACGGACAGGGTCTCGCCCGGGTACCAGGTGCCGGCGTCCGGGTGCGGGTTGCGGGTGCGGCGGGCGTAGTCCGCCTTCCACGCGCGGCTGGGCATGGTGCCCTTGCTCTGGCCGGCGATGCCGATCTCATAGGCCTGGTGGAAGCCGAGGTCCTCGGCCACCCGGGCGATCCGGTCGACCCCCGCCCGGTTGCAGAGGTGGTAGAAATAGGTGTCGCACGAGTTCTTGATGGCGTTGTGCATGTCCATCGCGCCATGCCCGCCCCGCCGCCAGCAGCGGAAGGTGCGGCTGCCGTAGCGGTACCCGCCCGAGCAGTTGACCCGCTCCCGGGGATCGACGCCTGCATCCAGCAGGGCCAGGGCCGTGGTCATCTTGAAGGTCGAACCGGGCGGGAAGCTGCCGTAGATGGCCTTGTCCAGCAGCGGCTTGCGCTCATAGTCGCGCAGGGCGTTGTAGATGTTGGACGGGACGCCGCCGACGAACAGATTGGGGTCGAACGACGGCGCCGACACCATGCACAGGATGTCGCCGTTGCGGACATCCATGACCACGCAGCCGCCGGACTCCTCGCCGAACACTTCCAGCGCCCGGTTCTGGACATCGGCGTCCAGAGTCAGGACCACGTCCTTGCCGGGGACCGCAGGCCGGCTGCCGCCGATGTCCTCCGCCACCACCCTGCCCCGGGCGTCGACCTCGACCCGGTTGCCGCCCGCTTCGCCGCGCAGGTCGGCGTCGAACGACTTCTCCACCCCTTGTCGGCCGATACGGAAGCCCGGGTTGTAGAGGATGTCCGGGACCTTCTCGCCCTTGTCCTTGATGGCCTGGATGTCACGGTCGTTGGGCTTGGCGACATAGCCGATGACGTGGGCGAAGGCGCCGCCGAAGGGGTAGTACCGGGCCTCGTTCATGTCGGCCATGACGCCTGGCAGTTCGTTGGCGTACAGGTTGACGCGCGCAAACTCCTCCCAGCTCAGGTCGCTCTTGACCGGAACGGGCGAAAACCGCGGGGCCGCGTTGACCTCGCGAATGATCGAGCGCCGGCGGTCCATCGTGTCGGGCAGCAGGCGGCCCAGAAGGTCCAGCGTCTGATCAAGATCCCGGGTCTCGTCGCGCACGACCAGCACCCGGAAGCTGGGGCGGTTACCGGCGATGACCACCCCGTCCCGGTCGAGGATGCGGCCCCGGGGCGGCGGCACAAGACGGAAGTTGAACTGGTTGTTGGTCGCCATGGTGGCGTACTGCCCCGCCTGGACGACCTGCAGCTGGGCCAGCCGGCCGGTCAGGGCCAGGCCGCCGAGCGTGGTCAGGCCGCCGAGCACAAAGGTGCGACGCAGGAACGAACCCTGACGCTCGTTGACGTCGGAGAAGAAGATCGAGGGCTCCGAGCTCATCGGAACCTCACGTCGCCGTCCTCGAACCGTTCGATCATGCTGTTTGCAAACGGAAACAACAGCAGGGTCGGGACGATCTGGCCCAGCAGGGCGAGGATGCTGGGCGGGTTGTGCGCGATCACGGTGACGACGGCGTAGGCCATCAGGAACGCCAGGGTGCAGCAGGCTGCGTACCAGACGAACAGCACGGCCGTGTCCTGCCCGATCAGGAAGCTGCGCGAGACCAGCACCACCGCATAGATGGCCAGCAGAGCCAGCGCCCAGAGCCCAAGCGGACCATAGGTCAGCACATCCAGGATGAGGCCCAGCAGGGTGAGAACCAGCGGCGCCGTGACCGTGGGCCGGATCAGCGGCCAGGCGAAGGCCAGCACCATCGGAATGACGGGCTCAGGCAGATTCAAACCGAAAAGCTCGACCGGCGTGGCCAGAATGATGGTGACCGCGAGGGTGATGGCGGCCGGTATGAAGATCCACTGCGTCGGCCCCACGACGCGGACCGCGACCGGGCGTCTCATTCCGTCCCTCCGGGCGGCGGCGTGGAGGGTTCCGCGGGCGGCGCTGCGGGCGCAGCCGGGGCCGGCCGCGGTCGGGCGGCTTCCGCCGCCGCGGCGGCGGCGGCATCGGAGCGTCGCTGCTCGGCCGCCGCGCGGGCGGCGTCGCGGCGGGCGGCGGAATCGGTGATGGCGGAAGCCTGTTCGGGCGTCGCCTCCGACAGGGTGCCGAGCGCCGCCAGCGGCGGGGCGTTGAGGTCGTCGGCGCCGACAAGCTGGCCGAAGTCCTCGAACAGCATGACGCGCACATAGTCGATCGCGCCGCGGTCGCTGAACAGCTTGACCCGCCAGCTGCCGTCGATGCCCCGCGCCACCACGCCGATCGGCACCCCGCGCGGCAGGCCGCCGCCGTCGCCGGACGACAGGATACGGTCCCCGGCCTGGGCCGAGCCGACGCCGCGCATGAACTCCAGCCGCGGATTGTCGCTGCCGTCGCCCTTGAGGATCGCGCGGGCGTCCGTGCGATCGACCAGCACCGGGATCTGGCTTGCCACGTCCGTGACCAGCAGCATCCGGCTGACGCCCGGCGAGACGCCGACGATACGCCCCACGAGGCCATGCTCGTTGATGACGGGGTTGCCCACCTTGACGCCCTTGGCCGAGCCGGCGTCGATCAGGCGGGCCTTGGAGAACGGGCCGCGCGTGTCGGAAATCGAGCGGGCCGTCTGCATGGCGACCGGCGGCTCGGGCCGGATGCCCAGCATGGTTTCATAGCGGGCGTTGACGTTCTTCAGGGCGATGGCCTGGTCACGCCAGGGCTGCAACTCTGCCAATTCGCGCTTCAGTCGGCGGTTTTCGGAAACGGCGAAGAAATAGCTTCCGACATAGTCCGAGGCCTGGCCGAACCAGCGCACCGGCGCCGCAAACACGCCGCCGACAGGCCCCGCGACCGCCTCCACGCCGGATCGCACCGGCTGGTAGGGCGAGGTCTGGGCGCGGGCGTCGCTGATCAGCAGGAGGATGCAGCCGATGGCGGCAAGCACGACTGTGACGGCCGCGGTCCAGACCAGCGGCACCTTGATGTTCTCGAACGGTCCGTCGCGAAACGCCACGGCGCGCCTTCCTGGGAAAGAGGGAATCAGCGGGAGCCCCCCGCCGACGTCTGCAGCCTATCGCAAAATCCGCGCCCGTTGGGAACCGGCGCGGTCCTCGCAATTGCAGGGATTCAAGGCGATGTTTCGACCGGACCCTAGAGGGCCGAGTCGAGCACGCCCTTCATCCAGCGCGGATGCTCGAGCACCCGGCCGCAGCCAATGGCCACGCACGACAGCGGATCGTCGGCGACCGAAACCGGCAGGCCGGTGTGGTCGCGGATTTCCGCGTCCAGACCCCGCAGCAGCGCGCCGCCGCCGGTCAGCATGATGCCCTTGTCGGCGATGTCGGCGGCCAGTTCGGGCGGGGTGGCTTCCAGAGCGACCTTGACGGCCTCAACGATCTGCGAGACCGGCTCGGCCAGCGCTTCCGCCGCCTGACGCTCCGAGATGCGGACCTCGCGCGGCACGCCCTGCATCAGGTCGCGGCCTTTTACATCGATCGACAGGCCTTCGCCGTCGGCCGGGATGCGGGCGGTGCCGATGTCCTTCTTGATGCGCTCGGCGGTGGTCTCGCCGATCAGAAGGTTATGGTTGCGGCGCATGTAGGAGATGATCGCCTCGTCCATCTTGTCGCCGCCGACGCGGACCGAGCGCGAATAGACGATGCCCGACAGGGACAGGACGGCCACCTCGGTGGTGCCGCCGCCGATGTCGACGACCATGGAGCCGGTCGGCTCGTGGATCGGCAGGCCGGCGCCGATCGC
>Ga0164290_1001555_pt1 | contig 30547 bp, 28 predicted proteins | sample Micstemetagenome_FD_108782 | JGI IMG/M metagenome (GOLD analysis project Ga0164290, IMG submission 108782) | Contaminated culture microbial community from soil near Moab, Utah, USA - Microcoleus steenstrupii SON62 (Illumina Assembly) | ecosystem: Environmental > Terrestrial > Soil > Soil crust...
TCCGAGACGTCGTAGCCGAAATCCTTCATCGGCGACTTGCAGAAGGGCGATATCCAGATCGCGTCCGCGCCGAGGTCGGCGATATAGGGCAGTCGGCGGATGATGCCCTTGAGGTCGCCGATGCCGTCGCCATTGGAGTCCTGGTAGCTGCGCGGATAGATCTGGTAGATCACCGCGCCACGCCACCAGTCCCTGTCGGATGCCGAGGTCGGGTTTGCCTGGTTCAACGCTGTCTGCCCCACATGCTGATTCACGTCAGCCGCCCTTTACCGAGCCTGCAAGCAGGCCGCGCACCAGGAACCGCTGCAGCGTGAAGAACACGAGAAGCGGGACGATGATGGTGATGAAGGCAGAGGCAGTGAGGATTTCCCAATTGCCGCCGCGCGAGCCGAGCAGATTGACGAGCCGGCCTGTCAGCACCAGTTCCTCGTTGCCCGCGCCGAGGAAGACCATGGCGACAAGCAGGTCGTTCCAGGTCCACAGGAACTGGAAGATAGCGAAGGAGGCCAGCGCCGGGAAGGACAGCGGCAGCACGATCTTGAGGAAGATCTCGAAGTCGGTCGCGCCATCGACACGCGCAGATTCCATGATTTCCCGCGGGAGCCCCGCCATATAGTTGCGGAGCAGATAGATCGCCAACGGCAGGCCGAAGCCGGTATGCGCCAGCCATATGCCGAGATAGGTCTTGGACGGCACGCCGAATATGTTGCCGACGCCGTTGTACATCTTAAGCAGCGGGATCAGAGACATCTGGAGCGGCACGACAAGCAGGCCGACTACCATGGCGATGATCAGCGCGCGGCCGGGAAACTTCATCCAGGCGAGCGCATAGGCGGCAAAGGCTGCGACCAGGATGGGAATGACCGTTGAGGGGATCGCCACCGTCAAAGAGTTGATAAACGACGAGCCGATGCCCTGCGCCGATAGCACTTCACGGTAGTTGTCGAGCGTGAAACGCGGCGGGATCGAGGCGACGAACGCGATGCGCTGCCCGCGATTGCCCTCCAGCTTGGTGGGCGACACAATCTCGAACGCGCCGTCGGACTGGACCGTCAGCGTCGAGCCTTCCTCGCGCAGTGGGACCGTGGCGCCGGGCTGGAACTCCGAGGGCTTTGTCGGCGTGGTACCCCATGCACTGACCTCGCCGCCGCGATCCTCAAGCACATTGCCTGATATCACGAATTTTCCATCTTTCTCGACCTGCGCCTCCGGACCGGGAGCACGAAAAACGACGTTCTGGGTCGAGGTCGAGAGCGCGGTCCACCAGCCCGAACTGGCGAGCTGGTTCTTGTCGCGCAGCGACGAGATCAGCAAGCCCGCAGTGGGCAGCGTCCAGAGAACGACAATCAGCAGCACGGAGAGGTGAACCACCCATATGAGGGGAGAACGTTTGGTCCCGGTCATTAGTGTCCCTCCATCTCTTTGCGCGCATTGCGGATATTCCAGACCATGATCGGAATGACGAGAACCATGATGACGATGGCGATGGCCGCACCTCGGCCGAAGTCGCCCCCGCCGCGGAACATCCAGTCAAACATCAGGTTGGCGAGCACCTGGCTTTGCCACTGGCCGTTCGTCATGGCGAGCACGACGTCGAAGACCTTGAGGACCAGAATGGTGATCGTGGTCCAGACCACGGCGATCGTGCCCCAGATCTGCGGCACCATGATCTTGAAGAAGATCTGGAAGCCGTTGGCGCCATCGATGACGGCGGCCTCGATCGTTTCTTCCGGAATGCCGCGCAGCGCCGCCGACAGGATGACCATCGCAAAGCCCGTCTGAATCCAGACGAGGATCGCCATCAGGAAGAAATTGTTCCAGAAAGGTATGGTGATCCAGGCATGCGGTTCGCCGCCGAAATAGACCACAAGGGCGTTCAATATGCCGATCTGGGCGGTGGCCGCATCGCGATAGTCATAGACGAATTTCCAGATGACGGCGGCGCCCACGAAGGAGATCGCCATTGGCATGAAGATCAGCGATTTGGCGATGTTGCCCCACCAGATTCGGTCGGTCAGCACGGCGATGAGCAGGCCGAAGAAGGTGGCGGCTGCGGGTACGACGAGCAGCCACATCAGATTGTTCAGGATCGATTCGCGGAATTGGGCGTCGCCGAACATCCATATGTAGTTCGAAAGTCCCACGAAGTGGGTGCCGGTCCGGTCGCTGAACGACAGGCGGATGGAATCGAAGACGGGGTAGACGAGGTAGAGGGTGAGTGCGATGAGCGCAGGACCGAGAAAGAGCCACGGCCGGATCATGGCAGCCCGGCGCATGTTGCGCCCGGCTTTGGCTGCGTCGCCACCCTTTGACGGAAAAATCATGTCCAGAATAAAGTTGCTGCCGAAGAAATAGATGGCGCAACCGATCACCCCGGCCACCATCGTGAAAACGGCGTACAGAAGCTGTTGCATGTCTGGTTCCCTCCCCTGATCGAAACGCCGTGGAACGGCGAACCTTGCCCCTCGCCGACGCCCGACTGTCTCCGCTGGGAAGACCAGGCGCCGTCGCTTCATGATTATGTGAATGCAAAAAAGTCTAAAGCCCGCCGCTTGCCGATATACTTTCCGACAAATCATCGCTGGCGGTGAACCGGCGGGGCCCTTGAGGCCCCGCCGAAAGCGTCGCTACTTGATGGAGTCCCAGGCCTTCTGGATGCCCGTGGCAACATCTTCGGCCGACTTGCCGCCGACATAGTCGATCATGCCGGTCCAGAAGGCGCCGGCGCCGATCTTCCCAGGCATCAGGTCCGAACCGTCGAAGCGGAAGGTCGTCGCATTGGTCAGGATCTCACCCATCTTGCGGTTGGGCGCGTCCGAATAGGCATCCGGGTTGACCTTCTTGAAAGGGGTGAGGAAGCTCTTCTGCGCCATCCACACTTCGTGCGCGATGGGTGTTTCCAGCCATTCAATGAAGACGCGGGCGGCCGGTGTGTCCTTGGTGATCGCTACCAGTGTGCCCGCGCCCAGGACGGGATTGCCGAGTTCAGGCTTGGAGGCATAGGGCGGCAGATAGAAGAAATCCGCATCCTGGCCGAGCTTCGTACCTTCAGGGAAGAAGGACGGGATGAACGAGGCCTGGCGGTGCATGAAGCACTTCGGCGGCGAGGTGAACATGCCCTTCGGGCTGTCACGGAAGTCGGTTGAGGAAACCGCCTGCACGCCGCCATCGACGAACTTGTCGTTCTTGGCGAACCAGCCGAATTCGTCGATCGCGCCGACGACTGCCGGATCGTTGAATGGAATGGCGTCGGTCACCCACTTGTCGTAGACTTCAGGCGGCTGCGTACGAAGCATCATGTCCTCGACCCAATCGGTCGCCGGCCAGCCCGTTGCGCCACCGGAGCCGAGACCGATGCACCATGGCTTGCCGCCGTCGGCGGCGATCTTCTCGGTCAGCGCCTTGAGTTCTTCCATGGTCTTGGGCACCGCATAGCCCGCATCCTCGAAATTGTCGGGCGAATACCAGACGAGCGACTTCAGGTCGGCCTTGTAGGGGAAGGCGAAGAATTTCTCGGTGCCGTCCTTGTCCTTGTAACTGCCGAGCTTGACCCAACTCTCGCCGGCCGCATAGTTTTCCTTCATCCAGGCAGCGTTCTTTTCGCCGAGATCTACGAGGAAGCCCTTGGAAGCAAGGTCAGCCAGCAGGCCGGGCTGCGGCAGGATTGCGATGTCGGGCGGGCTGCCTGCTTGCGTGTCGATAACGATCTGTTGCTCGTAGTTTTCAGAGGAGGAATACTTGACGGTGATGCCGGTGGCTTCCTGGAAATAGGCGAGCATGGATAGGGCCAACGTCTCGTCTTCGCCGCGCCACGGTCCGAAGATGGTCAGGGTCTGACCCTTGGAGTCCTGGTGGCTGGCCTTGAAGTCGTCAAAGCTCTTCCAGTTGAAGCGGCTGTCCTCGCCCGGCTTGAACACGAGATCGGCGGCGTTCGCTGCACCCGCCAGGAGCGCAAGGGCCGCGACGCCCATCATAAAGGTCTTTTTCATACGGTAATCCTCCCTTGGATTTGAATATGCGTAAACGGACCGTTCCTGCCGGAGCGGCCGTCTTCCGAAAAAGCGGCGTTCGAAAATGGAGCTTTCAGCTTCGTCCTCCCCGATTTGAAAGCGCTTTAAAAATATAGAACGATTTTGGTGCGAAAATGTCAAGCCGTCGGAGATGTTTTTTGCTTTTTTGGCTCTAGAACAGGAAAGATTGAGCCGGGATTATCGAAAATGGCTGGAAATGCAATAGATTCAGATGCTCACATCCCTTCCTGATGAGGCTTTCTGTGGCGACAGACAGAGTTGGGTTGAAAAAATAATTGATGGCGCTTTCAAATTTTCGCTATTTCATTTATCGTAACAGCGGAGTGCGGAGTGGGACGGCCGGGGAGGAGACCGGCGGAACCGGTGAAAATCCGCGGGAGACGGTATGTTCCGATGAATTTGAAAGAATTCGCCAAGACGATCGGCATGAGCCAGACGACGGTGAGCCGAGCGCTCTCGGGTTATCCCGAGGTCAAGTCCGAAACGCGTCAGCGAATCCTGAAGCTTGCGCAGGAACACGGCTATCATCCGAACCGGTCGGCGGCGGGTCTGGCCACGGGCCGGGCAGGTGCCGTCGGCATCGTACTTCGCGAGGGCAAGAGTTTCGACCCGAACACGACGGAGTTCCTGGCCGGTCTCGGCAGCCGGCTCGAAAGCCGCCAGGTCGACATCATGATCACTGTCGTGGAAGACCGGGAAGGCGAACTTGCCGCTTATCAGAGGCTGGCCGCTTCCAAGCGCGTCGATGCGGTGATCCTGCATACGCCCGTGATCGACGACGAGCGGATGGATTTCCTCAAGAAGCTGAAACTGCCTTTCGTCCTGCACGGTCGGGGCAAGGAGGGCGCTGATTATCCATGGCTCGACATCGACAATTACGATGCCGTCTACCGCGCGACCTCCTATCTCTCTGATCTAGGCCACAAGCGCATCGCGATGATCAATGGCAACAATGGCGACGTGTTCGCCGAGCATCGTGATCAGGGTTATCGCAAAGCATTGAAGGAACACGGGATACCTCTGCGGACAGAACTCATTACCTTCGGTCAGTTCACCGATGATTTCGGCTATCGGTCGATGCAGGATTTCCTTAGTCAGAAGGCACCGCCCACGGCGGTGCTCGCAGGCTCGATGATGACGGCGCTCGGCGTGATGCGCGCGGTGCGCTCCGGTGGGTTGATGCTTGGCAGGGATATTTCGCTGATCGCCCATGACGACGTGTTCAACTACATCAATGCCGACAATATGGTGCCAACGGTCTCGACCACGCGTTCATCGATGCGCGATGCCGGCGTTCGGATCGGCGATATCCTGCTGCAATTGCTTGCCGGCCGGGATCTGACAAACCATGCCGAGGTCTGGCCGGTCGAGCTGGTGCTCCGCCAATCGACGGCGCCGCCGCCGCACGAACTGATGTCAGATCTCAGATCGACGCGGTGATGCCGCCATCGACGTAGAGCATGTGGCCATTGACAAAGGACGACGCGTCGCCTGCGAGGAACACGGCGGCGCCGACAAGTTCCGCCGTCTCACCCCAACGAGCGGCGGGCGTGCGCTTCTTCAGCCAGCCGGAAAATTCCTCGCTGTCGACCAGCGCCTGGTTGAGCGGCGTCTTGAAATAGCCGGGGCCGATGCCGTTGACCTGCAATCCGTGTTTCGCCCAATCGGCGCACATGCCGCGTGTGAGGTTTTTCACAGCACCCTTGGTCATCGTGTAGGGCGCGATCGAGGGGCGGGCGAGTTCGCTCTGTACCGAGCCGATATTGATGATCTTGCCGCGACCGCGCGGGATCATGCGGCGGGCGACGGCCTGGCTGACATGGAAAATGCTGGAAATGTTGGTGCGGATCAGCTCGTCCCATTTGTCCGTTGGGAAATCCTCGAGCGGGGCACGGTGCTGCATGCCGGCATTGTTGACGAGGATGTCGATCGGGCCGATATGGGTCTCAATGCTCTCGATGCCGTTGTCGATCTGGCGGCGGTCAGTGACATCGAACAACGAGCCACGCATTGTGACACCCTTGTCTCGCATTGCCTCGATGACCTTGGCAAGGCGATTCGGGTCGCGTCCGTTGATGACCACAGTGGCGCCATGTGCCGCGAGCCCCTCGGCCAGCGCCAGCCCTATACCTTGCGTGGAACCCGTCACCAACGCTATGCGCCCGGTCAGGTTGAAGAGTCTGGCGGTCATTGGATGTCTCCGTGTGCGGCCAGTCGTCATAGCCTGAAGACGGTGCGCTGGACAACTGCACCGTTCATACGCGCCGCTACAATTGACTTATAACGTCCGCTGATCTACACGTTCGGCAGGGATGGGAACCCCTGCCGCCCGCAGTCGCAAGACATGGTGAAGTTCCTGTTTTTGGACATTCCATTGTTGAAGCGTGCTTTGCCTGTCTTCGATCGGCAGCGCTTCAATGTCTGATTTCTCTTTTGAGGCATTGGCCTTGGCAATGCGGGTACCCAGATAGCCGAGCATGCCTAAGAAAGAGGACAGTCATGGGATCTTCTCCCAAACTCCCCTCGCTTGACGTCCTGAAGGATCAGGCCAGGCGATTGCGTGATACCCTTGGCCGCCAGGGCACGGTGGTCAACCATTCCAAGGCACTCGAACTGGTTGCGGGCCAGTATGGTTTCCGCGACTGGAACACACTGATGGGTGCGATCGGTAACCGGCAGCCAGTGCGGAACTATTCGATCGGCGAGCAAGTGACCGGCCATTATCTCGGCCAGATGTTCAGCGGCACGATCATTGCGGTGCAGGCGCTGACCAGTGTCCATGGTCGCTATCGCGTGACCTTCGATTTCGACGAGCCGGTCGATGTCATCACATTCGAAAGCTGGTCGGCCTTTCGTAAGCGGGTGACCTGCACGCTGGATGAGCAGGGCCGGACGGTGGAGAAAACGTCCAACGGTCAGCCGCATATGATGTTGCAATAAAAAGAGCCCCTCTTTGCACGAAGAGGGGCTCTTAACATTTCTCAACAACAGACGCGACCATTCAGTGCGCGTTGCTCTTGGCCTTCTTCTTACGCTTCAGACCGTCACCGTCACCGGCGCCAGCGAAAGCCGGCTTAGAGGGTTTGGCCCAGTCCTTGCCGGGACGATCCGATGGCGCGCGATCGGCAAAGGGACGTTCGGCGAACGGGCGTTCCGCACCGGCGAAATCCGGCTTGCGGCCAAACTTCTTCTTGGTGTTGGTCGCGCCGAATTCTTCTGCCACGGGATCAGCCTTCTTCGCGCAGGCTGCCTTCGCGCGCACCGGACGTTCAGCCGAAGGCTTGCGATCCTTATTTGGGCGGCGCTCACCCTCGAGCTTGCGGTCGCCGCCATGTTTGCGCTCGGCGAAGCTCTTCTTCGGCGCACCGGAGGGCCTGGAGACATCCGGCTGGCCTTCAAGCACACTGACGCGGATGCCGCGTTCGAGTGTCTTGTTGGGGCCGATATTGTGCAGGAAGCCTTCGAGTGACTCCTGCGAAAGCTGCACATAGGTCTCGTCCTGCAGCATCTTGATCGCGCCGATATCGCGCTTGGTCATGTTGCCGGCGCGGCAGAGCAGCGGGATCAGCCAGCGCGGCTCGGCGTTCTGCTTGCGACCGACCGACAGCGACAGCCAGGTCGAGGGACCGAAATCCTCCCGGCGCGGCCGGGGTGAGTCATCAACGGGGAATTCTCGACCCGCGCGCGCAGGCCTCGAATCCTGCACCGGGCCCATGTCGATCAGTTCCTCGGGCGCCGAGCGGCGTGAGCGATAGAGCCGTACGAAGGCGGCCGCGACTTGATCTGCGCCATGCTTGGCGATCAGGTTGTCGACGAAATCGCGTTCTTCTTCCTTCACCGCCTCGCTGAACAATTCGTCGTTGAGCAGGCGCTCTTCATCGCGGCTGTTGACTTCGTCGGCCGATGGCGGGGCTGCCCACTGGGCCTTCAGCTGGGCCATCTGCAACAGGCGTTCGGCCTTGCGGCGGGCATTGCCGGGCACGATGAGCGCGGACACACCCTTGCGGCCGGCGCGACCGGTACGTCCGGAGCGGTGCAGCAGCGTGTCGGGATTGGTCGGCAGGTCGGCATGGATAACCAGTTCGAGATTGGGCAGGTCGATGCCGCGGGCCGCCACGTCGGTGGCGATGCAGACGCGGGCGCGGCCGTCGCGCATCGCCTGCAGCGCATGGGTCCGCTCGTTCTGCGAAAGCTCGCCGGAGAGTGCCACCACGGTGAAGCCGCGATTGTGCAGGCGCGCCGTGAGATGGTTCACCGCTGCCCGGGTGTTGCAGAAGATAATTGCGTTCGGCGCCTCGTAGAAGCGCAGAACGTTGACGATGGCATTGTCGCGATCGGAGGCCGCGACCGGCAGCGCCCGATATTCGATATCGATATGCTGCTTCTGTTCCGATTGCGTGGCAAGCCGCACGGCATTGCGCTGATAGTTCTGCGCCAGGGTTGCGATCGACTTCGGCACGGTGGCCGAGAACATCAGAGTCCGACGCTCCTTGGGCGATGCATCAAGGATGAATTCGAGATCTTCGCGGAAACCGAGATCGAGCATCTCGTCGGCCTCGTCGAGCACGACGGCACGGATTTCCGTGAGATTGAGCGAATTGCGCATGATGTGATCGCGCAGGCGGCCGGGCGTGCCGACCACGATATGAGCGCCACGGTCCAGCGCGCGGCGTTCGTCCCGCATGTCCATGCCACCGACGCACGTTGCGATCGACGCGCCAGCTTCCTGATAGAGCCAGGTCAACTCGCGGGCGACCTGCAATGCCAGTTCGCGGGTGGGGGCGATGATCAGCGCCAGCGGTGCGCTCGAACGGCCGAGACGTGCGGCGCCATCAAGCAGCGTGGGCGCGATGGCGAGGCCGAAGGCGACCGTCTTGCCCGAGCCGGTCTGGGCCGAAACCAGCGCATCGGCGCCGGCGAGTTCAGGCCCGAGGACCGCCTTCTGAACCGGGGTGAGATCGGTGTAGCCGCGTTTGGCCAAAGCAACGCCAAGCGGCGGCTCGATGCCTTCAAAATCGTTCATGTCTCGTCTTTCGGGTGTCTCGCCCAGAAATGGCAATGCCAAAAGCGGACGGAATGAGCGGCGCTTGCGCCCGCAATATGGCGCCTACATAGGCTGCATTCGCCACATTGTACAGTGCGCTGGCGACATAGCTTGATTGCAAGGCGTGCGCGAAAGGCCGCCAACGTTCAGAAACGGGATTCGTTATCCCTGGCGAGCCGATCGAGGGCATCGGAATCCGGCGCGTACTTTCCGGCTGCGGCATCCCATGTGTAGGTCACCTTGATCTCCTTCTTGCCGAGTTGCGGTGGCGTCAGGTCGGCGCAGACCTCCTCGATCGCCGAGGTCGTGTCGTTCACGGTGACCTTGATCGGCGCATACGGCTTGCCCTCGGACGGATTGGCGGCATAGGAAATCGTCTGTTGACGATCGACGCCGCAATTGCGTTCGCCGAACAGCATCGCCGTGTCGATGAGTTCAAGCTTGTCGTTGCGCACCATGATCATCGACTGCGTGACATAACTCTGGCTCGAATTGAAATGCGAACTCATCGTCAGGATCACATCCGAACCTTCGGCGACAGGCATCAGTCCCTGATCAAAGAAATATGTGCTCTGGTCGAAGCCGATATCGGCGGCATCAAGCAGCACGGGTTGATGGGCGATATCGTAAAGCGCCAGCACCGCGACGCCCTGCGTGGTCTTTGTGGCCTGCGCGAAATCGAACAGCACCAGCAGGCGATCCTTGCCGTCGGCCTTCATCATGATGCGGGCGATATCGTAGAAGCCGAAAGAGGTCGCATCCTCGTTCTCGTAGCCGGCGCCGGCAATGTGGCGGATCTTGATCCGTTTCGTGCCGGCATAGCCATTGCCGGTATTCTTGATGTCGGGCACGAAATAGCGGGCGAGGTCGAGATAGGTCGTCACGCCATGCACCGACACGGCATTGTCGGGTGCCGGGAACTCGATATCAGCAGCGCCGGCATTGCCTGTCAGGCCAATGACAACGGCGAGGGCCGCAACTATTCGGGTGCTGATTGCTCGCATGACCGTTCCACCGATTTCCAAGGATAGAATAGTTCAATCGGGTGCGACGGCAAGGCGCAAAAATACATTTTCGGTTGACTCTTTCGTTCATGATATGTTCTTATAGCCATGCTATCAGCCTGTCGCCAGACCAAACCAAGGGAGCAGACAATGTCACATGGAACTTTCGGCTGGAACGAACTGATGACCTCCGACATCGAGGCGTCGAAAGCATTCTATCAGAGCGTTGCCGGGTGGACCTATCAGGACATGCCGATGGGCGACATGGGAGCCTACACGCTCGCGTTCATTGCCGGCAATCCTGTGCCGGTCGCGGGTCTTATGCCATGGCCTGCGGACCAGCCCGGCAGCAATGACTGGTTCGCCTATATCAATGTCTCCAACATGGATGCGGCGATCGAAGCGGCCAGGGGCGCCGGCGGAACCGTGGCGCGGGAAAAATTCATGGTCGAGGGCACCGGCTGGATCGCTATTGTCAAGGATTCGACCAACACCATGATCGGCTTGCTCGAACCGGCGCCGATGTGAGGACAAAGATCAGACCCGCCAATAATCGGCCGCGCCTGCTGGGAGTTTGGCAAGGACGCGGTCGAGATTTGTGTTGTCGACATTGCGGCGGAGCGCTGTGGCGACTTCGCCGATAGACAACTCCGAGGCCAGATTATGATCACGGCGATCGGCTTTGACCTCTCCTATCAGCACATGGCGGTCGGGGAAGGGTGGCGGAGCGGCTGCTGGATGCCAATCTTCAACGAAGATGGCACGCAGCACCGCTGGCAGGATATCCGCGAACGTCAGCGCGTCCGCAACTGTCAAATGATCGCGGAAGACATGCAGAACCGCGCGCAGGACGGCATATGCCCTATGATGTGTTCCCAGCATGGATATCTCGAGGAAATCATCCATGAAACGGTCGAAATCCCGGGAGGCATTAACGTATTCCTGCGGGACTGTCATGGCGCGCTAAACCGAGATGTCGACCACACCGCAGTCGCCGGCTTCGGAGGCGAATGCGAGCAGCTTGCCCGATTTCGACCAGGCCATGGAGGTAATCGCGCCCTTGCCGGGGCGGCGCAGCAACGCCTCCTTCTGATCGGCAATGCGGACTCCGAGGATCATGCCATCGATGAAACCAATGGCGAGAACATCCTCGGTGTGGTGGAACTGGACGGCCGTCACGAGAATATTGGCACGGGTGCCGAGTTCCAGCGGCGCCTTGCCCATGGGGCCGTCCTTGGCGGCGAAAGGCCAGACGATCGCGGCCGGCGCGCCAGATGACGCGAGCCATTTGCCTTTCGGCGCCCAGGACAAGGATTTGATCTTGGCGGGATAACCGCTCATCCGCATGTGGCGGGCCTCCTCGCCCGGCTTGCCGTCGAGCTTCCAGCCGTGCAAGGCGTTTTCCTGCATCGACGTCACCAGGAAACGGCCGTCCGGCGAGAAGGTCACATCGTTGTGCGCACCCTTCCATTCGAGATCGACAGGCGCGCCGTTGGTGCCCGCCCAGTGCAGGGTGACGCCATTGTACCTGGCGGCGGCGATGCGCAGACCCTTGGGCGCAAAGGCAATGCCTTCGACAGAGCGTTGTTCGGTGAAGTCGCGGCTCTTGCCGTCTGATGTCACCACCGTCGCCGTCTTGCCCGTGGCATAGCCGACGGCACCGGAGGGGCCGGGTGCCACCGAAGTGATCCACTTGCGGGGCACTTCGGCGATCAACGTGACGCTGCCGTCGGCGGAAAGGCGCAGAACTTTGCCATCCTCGCCGCCTGACAGGATGGAATTGGTCGCGGCATCGGTCACGCTGGCCAGCATGCCGTGATGCGCCTCGCTGATCTGATGGCCCATGTCGAGACGATGGAACGTGCCCGATGAGGCCGCGAAGACTGGCACGTCGCCCAGGAAATGCGCACCCAGCACATGGCCTTCAAGATCGAGGGGGGCAACGGTGGGCATTCATTCGTCTCCGATCGTCTGACACGCTCTGGGTGGCCTGCGTCCCTTGCGAGCCGGCCATCTCTTTGTCCAGGCTGACCTGGGTATTGTCGGTGCTGTCCTTGTGCTTGTCGCCTGCCAAGCATCACGCCGCGCAGGCCATGAAGCTTTCCTCGATCTTCTTGCGGTCGAGATCGCGGCCGATGAAGACGAGCTTGCTCTCGCGCTTCTCGCCATCCTTCCAGGCACGCTGGTGGTTGCCCTCGATGATCATGTGGACGCCCTGAACCACATAGCGCTCGTCATCCTGGTCGAACGCGATGATGCCCTTGAGGCGCAGGATGTTGGGACCCTGTATCTGGGTGATCTTCTCGATCCAGGGGAAGAATTTCTTCGGGTTCATTTCGCCACCGCGCAACGAGATCGACTGCACCGTCACGTCATGGATAGCCGAGGGAGCCGCGTGGTCATGGTGGTCATGCCCGTGATGTTCATGATCGTGATGGTGGCCATGATGGTCGTGGTCGTGATCGTGATGATCATGATCATGATCATGATCATGGTTGTGGTCGCAATCCGGGCCGCAGACATGGTCTTCGTGGCCATGTTCGAGGAATTGCGGATCGTTTTCCAGCGCGCGTTCCAGATCGAATGCGCCGAGGTCGAGCACCTTCGCCAAATCGACATTCGAACGCTCTGTCCGATAAATGCGGGCCGATGGATTGATGACGCGGATGATCTGCTCGATCCTGTTCAATTCCTCAGGCGTCACGAGATCGGTCTTGTTGAGCAGCACGACATCGGCGAAAGCCAGCTGGTCCTCGGCCTCGCGACTGTCCTTGAGGCGCAGCGGCAGGTGCTTGGCATCGACCAGCGCCACGACGGCGTCAAGCTGGGTCTTGGCGCGCACATCGTCGTCCATGAAGAATGTCTGGGCGACCGGCACTGGATCGGCGAGGCCGGTGGTTTCCACGATGATGGCATCGAAGCGGCCCGGACGGCGCATTAGGCCCTCGACGACGCGGATCAGGTCGCCACGCACCGTGCAGCAGATGCAGCCATTGTTCATCTCGTAAATTTCCTCGTCTGATTCGACGATCAGGTCGTTGTCGATGCCGATCTCGCCAAACTCGTTGACGATGACAGCGTACTTCTTGCCGTGATTTTCGGTCAGGATACGGTTGAGCAATGTCGTCTTGCCGGCACCGAGATAGCCGGTGAGCACTGTGACGGGAATGGGCTTTGCGGTGGCAGCTTCGGTCATGATCGCCTCGAGGACTGATAGGGAGAACAGGAGATGGATTGCTATATAGGAGACGTTTGCCCGTCGCGCAAATGGGCGCGAGCTTTGGACCTTAGCCGAAACACGAGACCTCGAAGCGGTCCACATCCTCCACCAGCTCCACGAGCCCCTTCACCGCATGCGCCAATAACGCTTCTCCCTTCTCAGCGGTCGCAATGGCTGCATTTCCCGCCGCGCCATCGACGTTGAGGTCACGCATGGTCCAGCCGAAGGCGTGCGGGCCGTAGGCACGGAGATGCCGGAAATCCCTGGCGTAGTCGGATTGCGACGAAAGGAAGTCCTTCGCCTTCGTCATGTCCACCTTATCAGGCGCTATGGCCAGCATCACGGAGGTCTCGATATCGCCGCCGTGAATGTCGATGGCCTTGGCTTCGGGCGAGATCATGCCATTCGGCACGCCGAAACGGGTCCAGCTTGTCGCGACGCACAGCATGTTGAATCGGATCCTTGCTTCGGTCGCGACAACCGTCATCAGGGGGGCATTGCCGCCATGCGCATTGAGCAGGATGAGTTTCATGATGCCGCGGGCGGCGAGATCGCCTGATACCGCCAGCCATTTCCCGATCGCTTCTCCATAGGCCAGCGATATCGTTCCGGGACGGTCGAGGTGTTCCGGCGAATAGCCGACTGGTTCCACATCGAGCAAGAGCAAGTCCAGGTCGTCGGGCAGGGCGCCTCGGAGCCGCGCGGCGACCGCGCTTGCGATGATCGTGTCGGTGTCCAGCGGCAGGTGAGGGCCATGATACTCATGGGCGCCGAGCGGCAATATTGCTATGGTACGGTTGCCTTTCGCGCCCTTGCCAACGGTCATTTTCGCGCGCTGCCTCTTGCCATTACCCTTACCCTTACGCATACATTCAAAAAATTTAAATTCAAAGCCGGGGTGGGGATGTCGAAGAAGGACAAGGAGAGGAAGAGGGACAAGGGCGCGAAGGAGAGCACTCCCCGCCTTGCCGGTGCGTTGCAATCCGATATCACGCGTGCCTCGCGCCACATGCGCACATTTCTCACCAACGCGCTGTCCGCAAGCGGCGTCTATGCCGGGCAGGATGGTGTGATCCTTGCGCTGGCCGAGACCGATGGGCTGACGGCGGGTGCCATTGCCGAACGGCTGGGCGTCAAGCCGCCGACGATGACGCGGACGCTGGCGCGTATGGAGGCGCAGGGCTTCCTCAAGCGCGAATCCGACAGCACCGACGGCCGGCAGATGCGTGCCGTGCTGACCGAGACCGGGCGAAGGCACGTCCATGCGATCGAGCTTGCAGTCAAGGCGACGGAAAATTTGGCAGTCGATGGCCTCAGCGACAAGGAACTCAGGCAGTTCCTCAAGGTCTTGCGCAAGATCAATCGCAATCTGGAGCCAGAGGAGCCGGAAGAAGAGGGTTTCAGTGAATAAAAAGTGCAACCGGCGAGAGGGTTGTTGCAGCAGGCGGATAATGTGCTAACTCAATCGATTTAGGAGGATTGCCGGACGCCCTTTCAGGGGCTCCCGGTGAGCGAATGGGAGGCCAGATGGCCCAAAAGATCAAACTGTCCACGATTGCCGAAACGCTGGGCGTCTCCACGGCGACCGTTTCGCTCGCGTTGAGGGACAGTCCGCTGGTGGCTGCGGCGACCCGCGACAAGATCAAGGATCAGGCGCGCGCCCTGGGTTATATCTACAACCGGCGCGCCGCCAGCCTGCGCACCTCCCGTTCCGGCATTATCGGTGTCGTGGTGCACGACATCATGAACCCCTTCTATGGCGAGATTCTCAAAGCCATCGAGAGCGAACTCGACCGCAGCCAACACACGTTTATCCTTTCCAACCACTATGACTCGGTCGAAAAGCAGCGGAATTTCCTCGAGACCATGCTGCAACTCGGGGGTGACGGCATTATCATCTCGCCAGCCATCGGAACGCCACCCGAGGACATCGAGCTGGCCGAGGAAAACGGCATGCCGCTGATCCTGGTGGCCCGCACGATCGAAGGCGTCAACCTGCCAGCCTATCGTGGCGATGACAGCTACGGCATTTCGCTCGCCACCAACCATCTGATTTCGCTCGGCCACAAAATGATCGCCATGATCGGCGGCACCGACCAGACCTCGACCGGCCGCGACCGCTATCAGGGCTATGTCAATGCGCTGCAGAAGGCAGGCATGACCGTATTGCCCGAATTGCGCATCCCCGGCCCGCGCACCCGCGAGGGCGGCTTCGAGGCGGCCGTGCATTTCCTGTCGCTGCCGCAGCGGCCGACGGCGGCAGTCTGCTGGAACGATCTCGTGGCGATCGGCCTGATGAACGGCATTGCGCGTGCGGGGCTGACGGCCGGCGTCGATATATCCGTGACCGGCTACGACGATCTCGAGGAGGCCGCGATCGCCACGCCCGCGCTCACCACGGTGTGGAACGGCCAGTCTGAAGTCGGTCGCATGGCGGCGCGCGCGCTGCTCGATCGCCTGGCCGGCAGCCACGAACCGGACGGTCTCCATCTCATCAAGCCGGAAATGCGTATCCGCCAATCCACCGGCCCCATGAAACCCAGAAAATAGCGGTATCCAGAAATGACCACTCTGCTTCTCATCGGCAAAGTCAATCCGCGCGTTCGTGAAAGGCTTGCCGGACGCTTTGATGTCCTGCAGCTTCCCAGTGCAAAGGCCGAGGATGTGACCCCCGAAATGGCGGCCAAGGTGACCGGCACGGCTTCGTTCAATGCGATGCCGGCGTCACTGATGGACGCGCTGCCGAACCTCAGGATCATCGCCAATTTCGGCGTCGGCTATGATGGCGTCGATACCAAGCACGCCGCGTCGAAAGGTATCATTGTCACCAACACGCCGGATGTCCTCGACGAGGAGGTGGCCGACACGACGATCGGCCTGCTTCTCAACACGCTGCGCCTTTTTCCTCGCGCCGAGACCTATCTGCGCGAAGGCCGCTGGGCGAAGGAGGGAGCATTCCCGCTCTCGCCGCTGACCCTGCGCGGCCGTCACATCGGCATGTATGGCATGGGCCGCATCGGCCAGCAAATCGCCAAGCGGCTGGAGGCCTTCGGCGTCATGATCAGCTACCATACGCGTTCGCCGCGCAAGGATGTGTCCTACAGTTACGTGCCCTCGCTCAAGGAACTTGCCACGACGGTCGATACGCTGGTGTGCATTGTGCCGAAGACGCCAGAGACCCGGCAGACCATCAATAGCGAGATTCTGGCGGCACTCGGGGAGAATGGCGTGCTGATCAATGTCGGACGCGGCTGGACGGTGCACGAAGGCGATCTGATCGACGCGCTCGAAAGGAAGGTCATCGCCGGAGCCGGCCTCGATGTGTTCGAGGATGAGCCGAATGTACCGGAAGGTCTCCTGAAGTTCGACAATGTCTCACTTCTGCCCCATGTCGCATCGGCATCGGTGGCAACCCGCAATGCCATGGCCGACCTCGTCGCGGACAACCTGATCTCGTGGTTCGAGCAGGGCAAGCCGGTCACGCCTGTGCCGGAGACGCCTTTCAAAGGGTAAATTATCGCACGCCTTTGTTGGCATACTGTTAACCCTGCCGCAAGTTTTGCAGTGCATGATTTAGCGATCGGGAAATTACTCCCGAACCCCAAAAGGGAGCGTATCATGGCAATTCGCATGCTCATGACAGGTGTTGCGGCAATCGGCGGACCGCTCTGGTGGTTCTCGCCCGCCCATGAATCCGCCACGCCCGACCCGATCGTCACCGCGTCAGTCCATCGTGGCATAGGCCAGGAAGAGTTTACGGTTTCCAACATGGAGAACCGCACCGTCTGCCTCATCACCAAGGGCATGACCACGACACCGCGATCGAGCATGCTCACCGCAGGCGCTGATTGCGATGCCGTCTGGCCCGGATTGGTTCAGGTCAGCAACTGGACCGAAAACGACGATGGCACGGTTGTATTGACAGACAGCCACGGCGAGCAGGTTCTGACGCTTGCAGTCGGCGATGGCGTCGATTTCGAGTCACTCGAGCCATCGAATGCCGTACTGGCGTTGACGGCCGTGAACTGACGCCCGGGCGGCCTCAGTGACCGCCGCCGCCGGCAGCCTTCGGCACGGGCTGCGGCTTGGTCAGCAACATCGTCATCAAGACCAGGCTTCCAAAAAGTGCCGTCAGGATCAGGAACACATCCATGAAGGACAATATATAGGCCTGCTGCCTCACCATGCCCGCGATCTGCTTGATCGCGATGGTGGAACCATCCAGGCCGTGAGCGTTGAAATTGGCGGTCAGGTTGTCGATCATGCTGGTCGCCGCGGGATTGGCGGCGTTCACGTGCTCGCCCAGCCGTGAATAGTGTATCTCGGTCTGGCGTGTCAGCAGCGTGTTGATGATCGCAAGGCCTACTGCGCCGCCCAGGTTGCGGGTGAGATTGAACAGGCCCGAGGCCCCCCTGATCTTGTCGAGCGGCAACGTGCCGAGCGCGACATTGTTGATCGGCACCATGGCCAGCATCATCGACGACCCGCGCAGGATCTGCGGGACCAGAAGTTCCCAGAAATCCCAATCCGCGGTGATATGGCTCATCATCCATGTGCCGGTGGCAAAGCCAGCGAAGCCGATCGCCATCATCACGCGCGGATCGAGCTTGGCAGACAGGAAGCCCGCGACAGGCGCGGTGAAGAACATCGCCAGGCCCGAGACGAACATCGTCTCACCGATCATCAGCGCGTCATAGCCCCGGATGCGGCCGAGATAGAGCGGGTAGAGATAGGTCAGGCCATAGAGGCCGATGCCCATAACGAAGGAAAACAGCGAGCCAAATGAAAAATTGCGGTTGGTGAAGGCGCGGAGATCGACAATCGGAAAATCGGCCGTAAACGCCCTATAGAAGAAGATCACGCCGCCGATCGTCGCGGACAGGGCGCTCATGATGATGATCTCGTCATCGAACCAGCCCTTGATATTACCTTCCTCAAGAAAGTATTCGAGCGAGCCGAGCATGACGGCCATCGCGGCAAGCCCGGTCCAGTCGAACCTCTTCATCAGGCTCAGTTCGGGCTTGTCGAAATTGATCAGGAACCAGGTCGATGTGGCGACAATGATGCCGGGTATGACATTGATCAGGAATAGCCAGTGCCAGGAGAAGGCGGCCGTCAGATAGCCGCCGACCGTCGGACCGATCGTCGGTGCAAGCGTAGCCACCAGTCCGATGATGGGCGAGACGATGGCGCGTTTGGAGGGCGGGAAGATAATGAAGGCTGCCGCGAAGACCGACGGGATCATGCCGCCGCCGATAAAGCCCTGGATGGCGCGATAAACAATCATCTGGTCGATATTCGTCGCTGTTGCCGCAAGCGCGCTGGCGGCGGTAAAGCCCGCGGCCGAAAGCGAGAACAGCACCCGGGTGGATAGCACCCGGGCGAGCGTGCCCGAAAGCGGGATCATGATGACTTCGGCGATCAGGTAGGAGGTCTGGACCCACGCGACTTCATCATTGCTCGCGGACAAGCCCGCCTGGATGTCGGCCAGCGACGCCGAAACGATCTGGATATCGAGGATCGCCATGAACATGCCGAAGACCATGGCGAAGAAAGCCAGGACCTCGCGTGTCGTAACCTGGCGCTCGCCAGGCATGGCCGAAGGGGCGGGTGCAGCCGGCCTGGCCGGAACCGGGACCTGATCGACGGTTGTTGTGGCCATTGTGGCCTCCCTTTCACCGTCGTTCAGGCGGTGTAGACACTATGATGTTTACTCAGCCTTGGCGAGATGCGTCGCGGAAGCGTCACCCGTGCGGCTGTCAATATCGACGACCACGGAAAGGCCGGCCCTGAGATTGCCGGCGTCGAGCGCCGCCTTGGGAATGGCGATACGGACCGGCAGGCGCTGGATGACCTTGGTGAAGTTGCCCGTCGCATTTTCCGGCGGCAGCAGCGAGAATACCGCACCCGAAGCCGGAGAGATCGACTCGACGGTGCCTTCGATGACGTGATCATCGATGGCATCGACATGGATCGCCACCTTGGCGCCCGGCTTGATGCCCTCTACCTGCGTCTCCTTGAAGTTCGCGTCGATATAGAGCTGCTCGACGTGAACGAGAGCGGCCAGCCGCTGGCCGGGCGAAACGAGGTCACCGTCCTGGACGGCGAGGTTGCCGATCACGCCGTCGTAAGGTGCCTTAAGCACGGTGAAGGAAAGATCACGCTCGGCCTTGTCGCGGGTCAGCTCGAGCGAACGGACTTGGCTTTCGGCCTCGGCCTTCTGAGCTGATACCACTGATATATTGGCTTCGGCGGTCAGGATCGCCGAATTGGCGCCCGCCAGATTGGCCTTTGCCTGATCGACGGCGATCTTTGCATTGTCGAGTTCTGCGCCAATGCCGGCATTCTTCGTCGCAAGGTCCTGCTGGCGGCTGAGCGTGATCTCGGCACCGCGCAACGTAGCCTGCAGCGCAGTTTGGGAGGCTTCGGCCTGCTTGACCGAAGCCCGCGCCGCCTCGATCTGGGCATCGAACCGCGTCAGCGCGAGCTTCTGCGTGGCGATCTGGGCCTCGGCCTGTTCGGCAGCGATGCGGTAGTCGCCACTATCAAGCGTCACCAGAACATCGCCGGCCCTGACCTGCTGGTTTGCAACCACGTTGACCTTGGCGACATAGCCCATGACCTTCGGCGCGATATTTGTGATGTCGCCGGCAATATAGGCGTCGTCGGTCGAGATCATGAAGCGGCCGTTCGTCCACCATTCGTGCCCGTACCAGGATCCGGCACCGATCGCGGCCAGCACAACGACCGACAGGACGAGGCGGCGGCCGAGACTGCTTCTCTTCCTCGGCGTCGCCTGCTGGTCGGCTACCTTTTCGGCCGGCGACGCTTCCATCTTGATGGGAGTCTCGCTTTCGGCTGCAGCTTCCATGTTGTCGTCGACCACGTGAACTGTGGCGGTCTTGCTTGCTGATCTGGCCATAGGAAGGTACTCTGCTCGGCAGCGGGTGTTAGCAATCGAACCGAACGGTTCAGTTCGAGTTGACATAATCGCTTTGTTGCCCCATATCAAGAGGCAATCGAACCGATCGGTTCGAATAATGCTAATTAGGGAAAACGCTCACCATGAGCGATATCGGTCTGACTGCCGAAGTCGAAGATACCAAGAAACTGGACGGGCTTGGCGGCCGCCCTGCGGCAGGTGAAGATCCAGCCAAGCGCGAGCAGATTCTTGATGGAGCGATGCGCGTCTTCATGCGCATGGGCTTCGATGCATCCAGCATGAACGATATCACGCGAGAGGCAGGCGTTTCCAAGGGCACGCTCTATGTCTACTTCAAGAACAAGGAGGATCTTTTCGCGGCGATCATCCAGCGGAAGAAGTCGCTTGTTTTCGACAAGCTGCGGGAAATAGTCGAGGCTGACAAGCCAGTGGCCGAGACGCTGTACGAATTTGGCCTTACGTTCGGCAGCCATTTGCTGTCCGATGATGCCATCCGCGGGCAGCGTATCGTGATCGGCGTTATCGATCGGATGCCCGAGCTGGCCGACAGCTTTTTCAAGTTTGGCCCGAATACGGGACCTGTTCTGCTCGCCAACTATCTTGCGCGGCAGGTAGAACTCGGTCGGCTGAAGCCGATCGACGATCCCATGTACACGTCTCGCCAGTTCGGAGATCTTTGTATGGCCGGTCTTTACCGTCCGCGCCTGTTCGGTGAGATGCGGGAGCCGCCGCCGCGCGAGACGGTGGAGCGTAACGTCGAATGGGCGGTTCGGCTATTCCTCAATACCTACGGCACCGACAGGACCTGAGAAGCCAGCTTTTCCTTGACGTCCATTCTTGAATATGGCCTAAGGCTGCCCCATGAAACGGCGGCCCTTTAGCCGTTTTGCCGAAATCCCTCCGACTGGACCTATGTAAAATGACAGCTTCCGGCGTTCGCGTCCGTATCGCGCCTTCCCCGACCGGCGAGCCGCATGTCGGCACCGCCTATATCGCGCTTTTCAACTACCTCTTCGCACTGAAACACGGCGGCGAATTCATCCTCCGAATCGAGGATACGGACGCGACGCGTTCGACGCCCGAGTTCGAGCAGAAGGTGCTGGATGCGCTGAAATGGACGGGTCTCAAATGGAGCGAAGGCCCCGATGTCGGCGGCCCCTATGGTCCATACCGCCAGTCCGACCGCAAGCATATCTACGGCGAATATGTCGAGAAGATCGTGGCTTTAGGCCATGGTTTTCGCTGCTTCTGCACGCCTGAGCGGCTGGAAGAGATGCGCGCCGGCCAGCGCGCCGCCGGCAAGCAGCCGAAATATGACGGCCGCTGCCTCAACCTCTCCGCCGAGGAAGTGACAACCCGCATGGCAGCGGGCGAGGCCACAGTCGTGCGTATGAAGATCCCGACCGAGGGCGCCTGCAAGTTCCATGACGGCGTCTATGGCGATGTCGAAATTCCCTGGGATTCCGTCGACATGCAGGTTCTACTCAAGGCCGACGGCATGCCGACCTATCACATGGCCAATGTCGTCGATGACCACCTGATGAAGATCACCCATGTCGCACGCGGCGAGGAGTGGCTGGCGTCGGTGCCGAAGCATATCCTGATCTACCAGTATCTCGGCCTCGAGCCGCCGGTGTTCATGCATCTTTCCCTGATGCGCAATGCCGACAAGTCGAAGCTTTCGAAGCGCAAGAACCCGACCTCGATCTCCTATTATTCGGCGCTCGGCTACCTGCCGGAGGCGCTGATGAATTTCCTGGGCCTGTTCTTCATCCAGATCGCCGAAGGCGAGGAGATGATGACCATGGACGAGCTTGCGACGAAGTTCGACCCTGATAATCTCTCCAAGGCCGGCGCGATCTTCGACGTACAGAAGCTCGACTGGCTGAATGGCCGCTGGCTGCGCGAAAAGCTCACCCCGGACGAGTTCATCGCCCGCGTCTTCGAATGGGCGAGCGAGAATGCGCGCCTGACCGAAGGCCTCAAACTCGCGCAGTCACGCATCGGCAAGCTCGGCGAACTGCCGCCGCTGACCTGCTTCCTGCTCGCTTCCGACGTTGGCCTGACACCAGCCTCCTTCGCCGGCATCAAGGCGCCGCCGGCGGAAACGCTCGAAGTTCTGGAAACGGTCCAGGCCGACCTCGAAAAGATCCTCGAATGGAATGTCGAGACGATCGAGGCGGAACTGCGCGCCATCGCGGAGCGTACCGGAAAAAAGCTCAAGGTGATCACCGCGCCGCTTTTCGTAGCGATGTCGGGCAGCCAGCGCTCGCTGCCGCTCTTTGATTCCATGGCGCTGCTCGGCCGCTCGGTCGTGCGCCAGCGGTTGAAAGTCGCGGCGGCGGTAGTGAAGTCGATGGTGGGCAGCGGGAGCTGAAAGCGGGAATACAAGTAAATGCCTGATAAAGATGAAGATGCGCGTGTCTTAAATCTCTTGAGAGAAGCTGCGGTCGCGCGCCAGAGAGTTGCTAGAGCAATGCTTGATGCGTACGCAGCAAATGCACTGCCCCAGCCGGCGACCAAAGAAGATCTCCAGCATTGGCAGGCCGAGCTTAAAGACGCTGAGAACGAGATCGCCCGCTTGAGCCACTGAATGGCATTCTCCGACGGCGATCGCAATATACGAGTGAAAACAGCCTTGAAGGCGAAGAAACGATGAACGAAGCTAAGAAGCCCGAAGCCGCCCTTTCCTCCGACGCCGCCGAGGTTCGCGCCCAGAAGCTCGCGATCCTGCGCGAGAAGGTCGGTGACGTCTACCCGGCGCATTTCCACCGCACGATCACCAATGCCGAACTCTCCAGGAAATACGAGGATCTGGCGCCCGACACGGAGACGCAGGATATCGTCACCGTCGCCGGCCGAGTCTATTCCTCGCGCAATTCCGGCATGTTCATGGATATCCGTGACGCCTCGGGCAAGATCCAGGTCTTCAGCCATAAGGACGTGACGCCGGAGGCCGCGCGGGAGCTACTGGCACTCATAGATATTGGCGACATCATCGGCGTGACGGGCGCGGTCCGCCGCACCAAGCGTGGCGAGCTGTCGATCAATGCGCACGAGATCACCATGCTGACCAAGTCGCTGCTGCCGATGCCCGAGAAGTGGCATGGCGTCTCCGACATCGAGATTCGCTACCGCAAGCGTCATCTCGACATCATGACCAACGAGGAATCCAAGCTTCGCTTCCAGCAGCGCTCCAGGATCGTCTCCGGCATCCGTCGTTTCATGGAGAAGGACGGCTTCATGGAAGTCGAGACGCCGATGCTCCACTCCGTCTATGGCGGTGCGACGGCCGAGCCGTTCAAGACGCACCACAATACGCTGAAGTCCGACATGTATCTCCGCATCGCGCCGGAACTCTATCTCAAGCGCACGCTGGTATCGGGCCTCACCGATAAGGTGTTCGAGATCAACCGTAACTTCCGCAATGAAGGCGTTTCGACCCGGCACAATCCCGAATTCACGATGATGGAATGCTACTGGGCCTATGCCGACTATGAGGACATCATGGACCTCGTCGAACGGATGTTCGCCGAGCTCGCGATGGCAATTCATGGCACGACCGAATTTCCCTTCGGCGACAAGGAAATCTCCTTCAAGGGACCGTTCCGCCGAGTGCCGATGCCCGATGCCGTGAAGGAGGCCACCGGGATCGATTTCCTGGCGATCAAGACGGACGAAGAAGCCCGCGCCGCCGCAAAGGCCGCCGGCTTCGAAGTCGAGAAGGACTGGACCTGGGGCGAATGCCTCGCATTCATCTTCGAGGAGAAGGTCGAGCACACGCTGATCCAGCCGGCGCATGTCACGCATTTCCCGAAGGATATCTCACCCTTCGCTAAGGAGGTGCCGGGCGAGCCGCGTCTCGTCGAGCGTTTCGAGACCTATTGCAACGCCTGGGAACTGGGCAATGCCTTCTCGGAACTCAACGATCCGATCGAACAGCGCACCCGCATGGTCGAGCAGCTCGAACAGGCGCATGCGCGGGGAGAGAAGGACAAGCAACTCGACGACGAATTCCTCGATGCGATCGACCAGGGCATGCCTCCGGCCGGCGGCCTGGGCATCGGCGTCGATCGCCTGATCATGCTGCTGACAAACTCACCCTCGATCCGCGACGTGATCCTGTTTCCGGCACGCCGCAGCAAGGCGGATTGAGCGCGCTTACAAGGGTGAGTGTCCCCTCATCCGATTGCCATTTTAGTGCACTGCGTCTTCGATCGCCTTCGCATCGTGAGAGGTGGGCTTAGCCTCCACATGTTTTTCGTCGGCGGGCTTGGCCTCTTGGCTGTGGTCTTCGGCTTTCGCGGGCTGATGCTTGTTCGCCTCGGCATCGTTTTCGGCTGGCGGTGCGTGCTCGCCGGTGACGGCTGGCTTTTCACTATGCTCATCGGGTGCAGGCTCAACTGGTTCCTCGGCCACGGCGTGGCTCATATCCTCGTTGGCCGGCTTGTCGTGGCCGCCCGCCTTGGTCTGGTCACCATGATTCTCGGAGGGCTTCTCGTCGGTGCCGCCAAGACCCACCGTGCTCAGCATGCCGTCCAGGAACGATTGCTCCTCCGCTGGCTCTTCGCCATGGGCTTCGGCCTTTGCACCATCCTTGGCCAGCTCTTCGCCATGATCCTCGGACTTGGTCTTCTCGCCATGGTCGTTGGCGGACTTGTCGCCGTGATCAGCCGATTTGTCTTTCTTGGGCTTGCCATGATCCTTTGTCGTGGCGGTTGCACCCTCTGGCAATTCCGGCTTCGCGCAGTCGGGCTTTTCCTCCACTGAGCGCATCGCGGTCATCATGCTGCGAATCTCGTCGACGTCGATGACTATCTTGTCGCCATAGAAGCGGCCTTCATCGCTGACTGGCCCCTCATAGTAGCTCGCAATGGCCGGCGTCTTCATTTCGGGCAGGTTACCCGGTTTCAGCGCAATCAGGACTTCGGCTCCGATCGCGCGGCCGCGCATGCCTGCTCGCTTGTCGGGTCCATGGGCGTCGAGAACGCTGACATGAATGAGGTCGACATCATTCGTCTTGGCGAGCAGACCGGCGATCCTGAGCGCCGTGCGCACACGCTCGGGACCGCTCGCGGTCTCCATGCGGATATATTTGCGAAGCCAGAGATGGTTGCTCGGTGTCTTCAGAACCACAGTCTGGACATCAGTGCAGACCCCGCCGGCCACAGTCTGCGCTGGTTCACCGAGGAGATCCCGGCCACCGATATAGAGTGCCGCGCCGCCCGTACCGCCAAGCAGAACGGTGATGCCTAGGGTAATGAAGAGGAGCTTCCGAGACAGTCGGATCTTCGGTACGCCGATTTTCAAACCCATACTCCGCCGGACGCTGAACAAGCACGATCGTATGGGTCAACTATATGGGGCCACCTGTTTCTGAAGCTTTAACGATCGTCCTCCAGTGATCACCGGCAAACGCGGACTTTCTTAACGGCCACGATGCCGTTGTAGCCGGTGACGACGACCTTGCGCATCACGCAATTGGCGCCCGGACGCTTCTGGTACCAGCCGCGCTTGTTTCGTCCCGCCTGGCTGTCGGCGGTCGTCACCACGACGGCGAATATCATGAGCAAAAGAACGGACGCAAACTTCTTCATTTTCCCCTCGGGCCAAATCAGGCCGGTTCGTTGTTGCTGGAATATTTAGATTTTTCCGCGATTCCGCGCTGTTCCCATGGATACAGAGCCGAAAGTGCTTGATCTAGCGCCTCCGCTCGGCCAAAAGAGCGCAAAATCAAACGAAATCGCGAGGAAAACCATGAGTGGCGGGATTAACAGCCTCAAGACGGAAACAACGGATCTGCTGAAGGCGCTGGGTGTCGCGGAAAAGAGTTTTACCGGCGGTAAGATGCCGGCACGCTCGGCGATATCGGGCGAAGTGCTCGGGTTGATCCCGGAGCATGACGAAAAGGCTGCCCATGCTGCCGTCGCAACCGCGCAGGCCGCCTTTGCCGCCTGGCGCCTGGTCCCGGCACCCAAACGCGGCGAATTGATCCGACTGCTCGGCGAGGAACTGCGTGCACATAAGGCCGAACTCGGCCGCCTGGTCTCGATCGAGGTCGGCAAGATCGTCTCGGAAGGCCTCGGTGAGGTGCAGGAAATGATCGATATCTGCGATTTCGCGGTTGGTCTGTCCCGCCAGCTCACAGGCCTCACCATCGCCACCGAACGCGCCGATCACCGCATGATGGAAACCTGGCATCCGCTCGGCACCGTGCTGATCATCTCGGCCTTCAACTTCCCCGTCGCGGTCTGGTCGTGGAACGCTGCGCTGGCACTGGTCGCCGGCAATGCCATTATCTGGAAGCCGTCCGAAAAGGCGCCGCTGACGGCGCTTGCGACCCAGGCACTGTTCGAACGCGCGCTCGCACGCTTCGTGGCAGATGGCGGTACCGCACCCGAAGGCCTGTCGCAGGTTCTGATGGGCGACCGCAAGATCGGCGAGATCCTCGTCGATCATCCCCAGGTCTCGCTGGTCTCCGCCACCGGTTCCACCCGCATGGGCCGCGAAGTCGGCCCGCGCGTGGCGGCCCGTTTCGGTCGTTCGATCCTGGAGCTCGGCGGCAACAATGCCGCGATCGTCGGTCCGTCCGCCGATCTCGACCTGACGCTCCGCGGTGTTGCCTTCTCGGCCATGGGCACGGCGGGCCAGCGCTGCACGTCGCTGCGCCGCCTGTTCGTCCATGAAAGTGTCTACGACGCGCTGGTGCCGCGGCTGATCAAGGCCTATGGCTCGGTCAAGGTCGGTAATCCCCTGGAAGCGGGCACGCTGGTTGGCCCGCTCATAGATAAGACTGCCTTCAACAGCATGCAGTCGGCGCTCGAAGCGGCGAAGGCCGCCGGTGGCAAGGTGCATGGCGGCGAGAAGGTCGAGATCGATGCTCCGGGCGACAGCGTCTATGTTCGCCCGGCACTGGTCGAAATGCCCAAGCAGGCCGGTCCGATGGTCGAGGAAACCTTTGCGCCGATCCTCTATGTCGTGAAGTACAGCGATTTCGATGCTGTGATCGCCGAGCACAATGATGTGCCGCAGGGCCTGTCGTCCTCGATCTTCACCAATGACATGCGCGAAGCCGAAACCTTCATGTCGGCGCGTGGTTCGGATTGCGGCATTGCCAATGTCAATATCGGCCCTTCAGGCGCCGAAATCGGCGGCGCCTTCGGCGGCGAAAAGGAAACCGGCGGCGGCCGTGAATCCGGCTCGGATGCCTGGAAAGGATATATGCGCCGCACGACAAACACGATCAACTATGGCCGCACATTGCCGCTGGCACAGGGTGTTAAGTTCGACGTGGAGTGAACTGATCTTTCGTTCGCCAACATGAAAGAGCCCTCGCTGCAACTCTACAGCGAGGGCTCTTGTTTGAGGGGGCCGCCTCACACACTCAGGCACAGATACTTGATCTCGATATAGTCCTCAATGCCGTATTTTGAGCCTTCGCGGCCCTGGCCGGATTGCTTGATGCCGCCGAAGGGAGCGACTTCGGTGGAGATCAGGCCGGTATTGATGCCGACCATGCCGTATTCGAGTGCCTCGGCCACCCGGAAGACCTTCGAGAGGTCCTTCGAATAGAAGTAGGAAGCGAGGCCGAACTCGGTGTTGTTGGCCATTTCGATCACCTGTTCCTCGGTGTCGAACTTGAAGAGCGGTGCGACGGGGCCGAAGGTTTCTTCGCGGGCCACCAGCATTTCAGGCGTGACGCCAGTCAGGATCGTGGGCTGGAAGAACAGGCCGCCTCTCGCGTCCGGCTTGCCACCGACTGCGACCTTCGCGCCTTTACCCACGGCGTCGGCAATGTGTTCCTCGACCTTGTCGACGGCGGCCTGGGTGATCAGGGGACCCGCATTGACGCCAGCTTCGAAGCCGTCACCGACCTTCATTGCGCCCACCTTGGCAGCGAGCTTTTCGGCGAAGGCGTCATAGACGCCTGACTGCACATAGAGCCGGTTGGCGCAGACGCAGGTCTGACCATTGTTGCGGTATTTGGAGACCATCGCGCCTTCGACCGCCGCATCGAGATCGGCGTCGTCGAAGACGATGAAAGGCGCATTGCCGCCGAGTTCCAGGCCGAGCTTCATGATCTGATCAGCGCCCTGGCGCATCAGGATCTTGCCGACATTGGTGGAGCCGGTGAAGGTCAACTTGCGCACCTTGTCGTTCTCGGTGAATTCCTTGCCGATCGACGGCGAATCCTTCGACAGCACGACGTTGAACACGCCGGCCGGAAGGCCTGCGCGCTCGGCGAGCAGTGCCAGCGACAGCGCCGACAGCGGCGTCTCGGCGGCGGGTTTGGAAATCATCGCGCAGCCCGCGGCCACGGCGGGCGCGAACTTGCGGGCCAGCATGGCGTTCGGGAAATTCCACGGTGTGATCGCGGCGACCACTCCGACCGGCTGCTTGATGACGATGATCCGCTTGTCCGGCTGGTGGCCGGGGATCGTATCGCCATAGACGCGCTTGGCTTCCTCGCCGAACCATTCGACATAGGACGCGCCGTACAGAATCTCGCCCTTTGCCTCGGCCAGCGGCTTGCCCATTTCCATGGTCAGAATCGTGGCGAGATCGTCGGCATTGGCGACCATCAGGTCGTAGAGCTTGCGCAGCACGGCAGCGCGCTCCTTGCCGGTCTTCTTTGCCCAGGCTTTCTGGGCGGTGTAGGCGGCATCGATGGCGCGCTTTGTCTCCGCCCGGTTCATGTCGGGCAGGGTGGCGATGACATCGCCATTTGCCGGGTTCGTTACATTGAAGGTCTTGCCGCTATCGCTGTTGGCAAGCCATTCGCCTGCTATCAGCGCCTTGTCAGTGGCGAGCGAAGGATCTTTCAGCTTGGAAAGCAGTGTATCTGAAATCGTCATGAATCAGGCCTCTTTTGCGCATTCGCGCAGGGTTTCCTCGAGAATGTCCATCGCTTCGGCGAAAACATTGTCCTGGATGGTGATCGGCGAGAGGAAGCGGATGACATTACCGTAGACGCCGCACGTCAACAGGATCAGGCCCCTGTCGAGCGCCTTGGCGCGCACCGCATTGGCAAAATCCGCATTCGGCGTCTTGGTGCCGGGAATGTTGAACTCCACGGCATTCATGAAACCTGGACCACGGATATCGGCGATCTGCGGTACGTCCGAGATCAGCGAATGCAGGCGCTGCTTCAGCCGATTGCCTAGGGATTCGGCGCGTTCGTTGAGGCCTTCTTCCTCGATCACATCGAGCACGGCGTTGCCGGCCGCGATGCCGATCGGGTTGCCGCCATAGGTGCCGCCAAGCCCACCCGGGCCGGGCGCATCCATGATATCGGCGCGTCCCGTGACGGCTGCGATCGGGAAGCCGCCGCCGAGGCCCTTGGCCATGGTGGTGATGTCTGCGACGACGCCGTAATGTTCCATGGCAAACAGCTTGCCGGTGCGGGCAAAGCCGGTCTGCACTTCATCGGCGATCAACAGGATGCCATGCTTATCGGCAATCTCGCGGAGCTTGACCATGAAAGCGCGCGGCACCTCATAGAAGCCGCCTTCGCCCTGCACCGGTTCGACGATGAAGGCCGCGACCCGGGCGGGATCGACATCGGCCTTGAACAGCTTGTCGAGCACGGCGAGCGAATCTTCCATCGTCTGGCCATGCATTTCGATCGGGAACGGTACGTGGAAGACATCCGGCATCATGGCGCCGAAGCCGGTCTTGTAGGGAACGACCTTGCCGGTCAGCGTCATGCCCATGAAGGTGCGGCCATGGAAGGCGCCGGTAAACGCGATGATCGCGGAACGGTTGGTGGCGGCGCGCGCGATCTTCACCGCGTTTTCGACGGCTTCCGCGCCTGTCGTGACGAAGATCGTCTTCTTGGCGAAATTGCCCGGTACCGCCTTGTTGAGGCGCTCGGCCAGCGTCACATAGTTCTCGTAGGGCACGACCTGATGGCAGGTATGCGTGAAGCGGTCGAGCTGTTCCTTAACGGCAGCGATCACTTTCGGATGACGGTGGCCGGTATTGACGACCGCGATGCCTGCGGCGAAATCGATGTAGCGGTGGCCTTCGACGTCCCACAATTCGGCATTCTCGGCCCGTTCGGCATAGACCTGGGTGGTAACGCCGACGCCGCGCGAAATCGCGTCGGTACGCCGGGCCGCAATGTCAGAATTCAACATGGAAGTCCCCTGAGATTGAGTGTGACGGATGGTTTGCCTGCCGGAGCGATGGGCACTCCTCCAGCGGGCTTGAAAATATTCTTTGCATTTTTTCTGTAGAGTTGCAATATGGCCGTGAGAAAATTCAAGGCCGCGAATTCGATATGGATGACCAGGTCCGCTACAA